>JABAOF010003922.1_pt3 | contig 77708 bp, 101 predicted proteins | sample 7062171 | NCBI WGS metagenome assembly JABAOF01 (sample SAMN14538628, study PRJNA623070) | marine sediment metagenome | biome: marine biome [ENVO:00000428]; feature: marine pelagic biome [ENVO:01000023]; material: deep marine sediment [ENVO:00002113] | place: India: Gulf of Khambhat ...
CCTCACCCCCCTCCAACACTGCCAACACCTAAAAACACTCGATCTATCTTCCAATCAACTTCAAAGCCTCGACCTCACCCCCCTCCAACACTGCCAACACCTCCAAGAGCTAGATCTGAAAGGGAACCGGTTCGAATCCCTTGACCTGTCCCCCCTGCCGCCTGGGACCCAAGCGGTCCTTTAACATTGACCATCCCGCCAGTGCCATGCTCCATGAATTCCTTTTTCGTGACCCACGAGTCCGCAGCTGTGTGGTTTTAATCGCCTTTTCCTGAGAACCATAACGCATAAAAACCAACCAAAACCCGCGCCCCGCCAGAAGTGAACCATCATGAAAATCGATTATGAAAAACTCTCAACCTACCTCACTGAAGATGAATTGAATGAACTCGATGCGGCAACGCATCACATCATGCGCTTCAAATGGCTCGCCGACGACTGCCACACGTGGGATGACATGATTCAAGCCCTCAAGGACCGAATCATCTTCATTCAAGACCTCAAAAGCTGTGGTGCAGAACTCCTCGACAACAACAATGATCACATCTTCTACGAAATCCCCGGCGAACAGGCCATCTTCGCCACCTTGACCACCCTCACAGACACCGAATGCACCTTCCAACTCGATGACGACACCACTATCACCACCCCACGACCCGACTGGACCGACTTCACCCACACCCATCTTCAATGCCGTCTCATCCTCCATTTCACAAACACCGGCGATCTCAACGGCGTCACCGTTCCTCACCACTGCCAGAGTGACGAACCATGACTACCGACCCACCCTACTTTCCTAAGAAATGCCCAACCTGCCCCATTTACCACCTTCGCCAAACGACCCAACCAGGCATTAAAGCCACCTACCAACGCAAATTTGACATCGCCACGGAACTCAAGATTGTCTGTGACTACACTTGCGAAGAAAAAAGCAGCCTCCAACTTGCCCAAGAAAAAGACTGTACCCAAGACACCATCCAAAACATCATCCGTCGATACAACAAACCGCTCCGCCCCCTCCGCGACGCCCAACTCCTTCGCCGCGGATCTAAAGCCCCCACCTTCCCTCTCTCCACCGAAGTCCCCCAACTCCTCCAACACCCCAACGTCAAACCCTTTCTTCCTCACCTCATCGCCATCATGCTCATCACCGACGGCGGTGCAGGCAAACGCACAGGCCGTGGCCATTACATTACCTTCACTAACAAGGCTGAATCCCTCCATGCCATCTTCGCCGACCTTAACCATTACCACTACAACCAACCCCCATCCACCTTCTTCAAACCTTACTGGAGCAAAGCCGGCAAACAAGGCCACAAAGCCTACTACACCACCTACAACCGAAAACACGACACCAAACTCATGCTCGAAGAACTCCTCAAACTCAGCCCTATCTACCGAACACGACCCAAACTCGGACAATCATGGGACGATTACCTTCAAGAAAACCCCCAACCATCAATGCAATTTCTATCAGACCCAACCATTCCAACCACAATTCACAACTTCGTAATTCGGCTAGCTATGAGTACAGAAGGATCAATCAATCCAAAATTCACACGGGATAGTCGATTCCCTTATCCACATCTTACATTAGGTTGCAAACATCCATTACTAAAAGTACAATGGAAAAAATACCTCGAAACCCGAGGTTTTTCATTCAACACAACAACCGAGATGATAGAAACCGCACAACTCCATCAAGCGAAAAAATTCCTCAATCTAGGTGGGTTTATTGACGGTGTCAAATTGAAGGTTGGAAGTTACTATGAAGGACTCGACAAGCAAGCTGTGCTAAAGGCTATACTCGTTGACAGAAAAGACCATCCAATCGATCCAGCACTCCCAATACACAAAAAGCACAAAATCCTTCGGCAACGAGCTTTTCAATTCCAAGAAATCTAATCACCACTTAACCAAAAATAAAAAAATGAAAAAGGGGAGGACAGGCCTCCCAAAAATCGGCTAGTTTAGAAGCACCGATGAATAACACCAGCGCCTTGTTCCATGTATTCCTTTTTCGTGACCCACATGCGCTGAAACGTCTTTAGAGAGGCGAGGATGGAGCCGCCGATCCAGACGGAGTACATCCGTTCGGGTGGGGCGACGATTTTGACTTCGACGTTTTCGGGGATCTGTTCGATGATTTCCTTGCGGAGGCGTTCTTTGAGGCCGGGGAACATGGTGGTTCCACCAGAAAGAACAATATTGGCGTAGAGATCGCGGCGGAGGTCGACGTCGCATTTGCGGACGGCTTCGACGATGGCGTCGTCGAGGGGTTGGGCTTCGACGCCGATGGCGCCCGGATTGAAGAGCACTTCGGGTCCCTGGAATCGTTCAGCACCGACGGTGAGGGTGCTGCCGTCGGGGAGCATGTATTTCTTTTCCATGCCGGCGACTTTTTCGGCGAGTTTGGTTTCTTTTTCGGGTTCGAGGGCGACGTAGCAGAGTTTTTCTTTGATGTCGCGGACGATTTCGCGTTCAGCAGTGGTGGTGAGGCTGTATCCGCGTTGGCGGAGGAGGCGGCGGAGGTATTCGGTGATGTCGCGGCCGGCTAAGTCGACGCGGCTGATGGCGTGGGTGAGGGCGAAGCCTTCGTAGATGGGGACGATGTGGGTGACGCCGTCGCCGGAGTCGATGACGAGGCCGGTGGTGCGGCCGGAGGCGTAGAGGCTGAGGACGGCTTGCATGGCGACGTAGATGGCGGGGATGTTGAAGGTTTCGAACATGATTTCGGCCATCTTTTCGCGGTTGGCGCGGGGGTTCAGGGGGGCCTCGGTGAGGAGGATGGGGTGTTCGGTGGGGTCGATGCGGAGGTCGTTGTAGAAGGTGTAGTGCCAGATTTTTTCCATGGCGGGCCAGTCGGTGATTTGGCCGTGGGCGATGGGGTAGACGAGTTTGAGGACGCCGCGGAGTTGGAGGGCTTCTTCGCCGATGTAGTATTCGCGGGTGTAGTGTTCGACGTCGGTCATGTAGGCAGGATACTTGGGGTAGCCGATGAGCGTGGGGAACACGCTGCGTGGCTGGTCTTCACCGGCGTAGCCGTTTTTGCTAAGGCCGGTGCCGTTGTCAACCACCAAGGGTTTGGCGGTGACCATTTCTTCTTCAGTTGCCATTGGATGAGTTCATCTCCTTCGAAGGGTTTTGGGTTTTAAAAGGGTAAGTCAGGCTGGAATACTTCCCAGGCTGGTCTTTGTATTCCCACAGTTAGTCCTTCGAATTTTACTTTTAAAGATTGAGGCGCCTTTTGGCGTCATCTCTATCAACGTTATTAGTGATGGAGATGTTGAATTAAACCGCAAACCCGTCTAGGTGAAGGTAGCGCGGGTCGAGCCATTTATATGCCGGACTTTGTAGGTTTTTAGTGTAGCAACCCATGTTCTGAGAGAGCTCAACAGAGATAGAGAACCGTATAACCATGGTGGCATAAAGTGTCTGAGGGTAAAGTGCGACGCGTGATCGGCGGAGTCGAAGCACGCAAGATTATCCTCCGGAATCTTTTAGATGGTCCTCAGACCGGCTTGGTGTTACGGGCCGCCATTGCCCGCAGGGTCTCAAAGCCCGTGGATGAAGTCTCCGATGCGATGCTCTATTTTAATTTGCAACATTTGGAAAACAATGGGCTGATTGAACGGTTCCGCGATGGTAAAGAGAAAGCTGCACGATTAGTTCCCCATGAAATTCAAAGCGTCCGGCGTGTACTTGGAGTCAATGCCCCAGTGGCCTATATTGGTGCCATTAGTGATGACCCAAGTGTTTTGCATGCGGTCCCCAAACGGATTCGAGCTGAAACAGCCTTTCGCCCTGAAAAATACCACTACTTTGTCGAGGAAGCCGCCCGCCGTCGCTTGAGCGGGCTAACCCCGGACCGCGTCTTACATGAAGTTCCCGCAGATATTTTCTTGCATGATTTGGGCAAAATGTATGAATTGGTCTACAGCCTCTCCAATGATCTCATCCGCGAATATGCGATACTGGTTGATGTGACAGGGGGCGAGAAGGTGTGTGCCCTCGCGTTGTACCAACTAGCCATTGAGTTTGATTTGCCCTGTATTTTCGTCACGGAGCTGGGCACAGTCACTTGGATGCGCCGCTAAACCAGAAAAATTCTTTTACCGGGTTCTTGTGCTCGATATCGGATTATGCAGTGGCGTTGTTTGTAAACTCATAAGGAAAATCAGTCTGGATGGGCACTATCAAACCTTTTTCGCGGAGATTAAAGAGCGCTTCAAATACTTCGATACGTTGCACGCCTTTATCCTGCAAATATTTGTCAACAAGCTCCCGAATGAAAAATGAACCGTTCGAGAGTGTAAGCGTTTTCGCTAGTGCATAAAGAGTGCGTTCTGGTTGAGAAAGCAAGAAGCGACTAACCTGTCCCGTGTGAAGGGTGTGAGGTAACCGGAGGGAAATAAACAAGTACTCATCAACAAGGGGAACCGCCTCGTTGAAGATGTTGAGTCGACCTGCCCAGTTTTCAAGGACGTCTTGGTATTGCTCTTCAAAGCGTTTTGTAAATTCTTCCAGACGTTTATCGAGCTCACTATTGGGAGGTTGCCTGAATATCAGCGCATTACGTGTATATTGGCCGTCATGGACAATGATGTGAAAGTCGTGATAGGTGATCTGTCGAAGCGAGGAGGTGTCATCAAGAGGTTCTGAGGAGCCCTCAGATTCGGTAAGGCTAACTCCAAAGGTTGTAATCGCTTGAATTAGCGCACTGACGAGGTTAGCTTTCATTTTACGATCCACAATTGGATCCAAGAGACATAGCCCTGTTTCTTTGTGGATAAGTAATATCCGTTTGATTTTGTTGATATCATAGAATGTATCAGCAAGCGCTTGGAGGTGACGACGGCGGATACGCTGGCGGGGAAGCAGGATTTGCTGACGGTAGAAAATGAAGAGGGCGAAAAGTAGCATGACTAGGATAACAGCAAGCCAGACAAAAATTCCACTATATAATGTTAGTGGAGAGATGGGAACCAAGCAAAAAACTTGCCAGAGTCCATCTTCTGCATTATTAATGATTAATACCTCGTCATCAACTACCCAGTTTGTATACAGAACGGTGTTACGTGTGAGCCATTCAATGCTCCATTCAGGGTGCACAGAAAGGTGGATGGTTTGATTAGTGATATCCGTTGGAAAATCAACTATTATCGTTAGGAGCCAATTCGCCTCGACGGAGCCTGGAAGAAACCCTGCTTGGACTGGTATAGAATCTAAGAAATACCCAATCCATCTAACGTCGAACCCAACTACCCATTGATAGTAATCGGGCCAATTCACTGTCATTTGGTATCCAATGACAGCACCGTTCAAAGAGAGAGGAGGTTGGTATTCACCACTATCCCAAATTCCTTTAGACGGAGAACTCAGGTTAGTGACAACGAGACCATTCACTTGCATATCGATGTCAGTAGGATAGAGTTCTAGATTTACTGGAAGGATGGAGACGTTAAGGAATAAATCCCGAGTACGATATGACCACGAACTAAAGCGCCCATAGCAATCGCCTTCATCGTCTTCATCAGGAATAACATCATCGCGACAATAAACCCAGTTTATACGAGTATCGGTTGTGGCCTCAAAGGCACGGGCAAGACCAAAATAAAATGTATGGTCATAGGTTTCCAGTGGATGGAGAATTAGGGTGCTTTCATTTGTATCAACCCAAAACCAGTATTCGTCTCCCGGTTCGAGAGTAGGAGATATTGGAACCTCAATCCAATCAGTTAAGGGAGCAGAAGTGTCAACGAAAGTGTCTGCTGAAGTTCCTGGTTCAGCGCCATAAACACGGTATCGAAAGATCCCTTGGGTTGGTCCGCGAAGGTATATCCAAAACCCGTCGACCCGCACTGGTTCAGTTCCATTGATACGGAAACTCATGTAAGATTCTTCATCGGTCCAGATGTAGTCCTCAAAAGGACTATTGGCGGGATCATAATCTTCTACTGCTATTTGAATGGGTTCGGGCTCGATTCGATTAAAATAGAGGGTTTCCCTGTATAGCAATCCTTGTTCAAGGGTTACAATTAACTCGGCATTACTGTTCCAATTTTCCCAAATGCGCTGATGCATCCAATTTAGTTGAGCAAAACGTGAACTTTGATTTTCAAAAGTTTGAGTAGCCCCAGCGAGATATGCCAAATTATTGTATGCCGGTGAATACTCCGGAAAAAAAATCAAAGCCTCATGAGCTGGACTATTGTGTGGTTTACCAATGGGAATTATTAGGAGCATTCCATTGATCAAGACTATTAGACAAATTGCTAGGCAGACTATATGAAGCCCGGATGCGTTCCGGGTTTTCTTCATATTAACCGCTACCTCCCACACGCGATGCATTTTATTGCCAAGTGTGTTTTGTCAGCTACATGGTTCTTCGATTTCAGGAAATCAGTAGCATTTGACAAAGGTGAGTAGTTCAATAAATAGCCTGTTCCTAAAGTTCCAGCCACCTAGGTATTATTGACGAATCCGTAATGTGTTTTTCAGTAAAAGCCGACAAAAACCCTGAAAATTTCTTAGTCAATGATGAATGGCACACATATCAGGCTATTGATTCAACGTTGGGTGAAAAAGGAACCAAACCATCCTTATGGAAAATTGGGGTTAGATCATACCGATTTGGCTGGGCACAAAAGTAGATATCCCCTTCATAGCCTGCTTGCACCAATAAACTGCCATGCCGGCTCACCAAAAGCTCTCGAGCTAAATCTCCAATATCTGCATAGCCAGGAGGGCCTTCAGGATCTTTGATGCGGATAATTAGTTGATAGGAAGTAAAATCATCTTCCATTGAGATTCCATGCAAACTTCCGGCGGAAATGACTGAAATGGGTTGCCCGATTTTTGCAGCCAAGTGCCGTGCAGTAGTGGCTACATGGTCAATATTTAGAAATGCGCCGACAAGAATTGTTGCGGAGGAAGGAGGTCTCCCAAGGGTTCGGGTGAAATTACTGGTGGTTAAGATAATGGGTCGCCCTTTAATGCGCTCGGTGATAAAACTTCGGGGGGAGTTGCCAAAATCGAAGCCTGCAGGTGGGTGAGCATCTCGTTCACCAGCAAGAAACCCAGTTGGATAATGATAGATCAATTCTCGTGCTTCTTCAACAGTAGGTACGGGGATGATTTTTGAGGCGCCATTTGCCAGAGCAGTAATAATGGTGCTGCTTGCCCGTAGTACATCCACTAACACAACTACATGATTCTGTTCCACAGCCTTGGCTAACGCGGCAGGACCGGAACTATGAGCAACTTCGAAAGAATCAGACATGCTGGTAGGCTCCAGTGATTCATCTGGTTTAAAGTTTCGGAGAGACTATCTCATGTAGCTGACGACGATAACAGAGCATCCGATATATCACCGTGAGATGGCTCAGAACCGCAACCAAGATTAATCCCAAATACAGGGCGGGAGGAAAAAGAAATGCAACAACACTGGTGACAACCAATATGAAGAGCCGCTCAGACCTTGCAGCGAGACCCACATCGGTATCTGCGACACCGGCAGCCTGTGCTCGACTTCTTGTATAACTGACGAGTATAACCCCAGATACTGCAGCGGTAACCCACCACCAACTGGGCCCTAACTGGGGGTAAGGATTGGGCAACCAAAGAAAAGGTAAAAGAACCACCACGTCGGCAACACGATCTAACAAAGAATCAAAAAACCCTCCAACCAGAGAGACCTGATCAGTTTGACGGGCGACTTCGCCGTCAACACCATCTAGTATACCAGCAACAAAAACCAATAACCCGTAGAAGATCACCCAATGATACAAAGTGAGTACAAAAGCAGCAAGAGATGCTAAGAACAATGCAAGAACACTGATCATATTGGGAGACATATGAAGGCGAATAAAGCCCCGGGCAGTAAGTCGAACCAGGGGACCAAAAACCCGTCTAAGTCGAAACCAAGAAGGCATTTTAATCGCATCCGATACTAGATATGCACAATATTCCCTTCAGTATCTAATATTACCGAATTTAGGTTTACATTTGAAGGAACCTGAGTATGAGGAAAGGTAATACATTGGGCTAATTCGGAATTCGCTTGAATAATCGTCGAGGGTCCAAGTGTGGTCCCATCATGAATAAAACAATTATTCCCTACCTGAACTTGTGTTCCCACGAGCACAGGCCCCATTATCTGCGATTGGTGACCCAAACTTAGAGTGGCACTTTGGATCGGACCATCAACAGCCGTACCCGCGGGAACATAGGTACCCGGTGGGCGAGGCATGGGTGGCCATCCATCGGTTAAGAGGTAGTGATTCAAATTAATAAGGTGCCTTGGTGTGTCAACATCACACCAAACCCTATCCGTGATGGGTATACCTTGAATTATTCCCCCTTGCTCTAGCCACCGACACAATAGGTCATAGATTGTTGATTGAAAGGCCGAACTTACTTTGAGACCCAATTGTAGGAATTCGGGTGTTACGCGGAGCGCAGGCAAGCTCGAAAAATAATCCGGAAGATAATCAGAAGATTGTGTGAATTTACTGATTTGTTGGGACGCATTCATCTGAATCAAAGTACCCGCTTTTTTAGTCTCAGCGTCAAAGAGTAACGCCATTTCAGAGGGAGACGAACTGAGAAGGCGTAGATTTTGTGGGGATATATAGAGATCAGCAGGAACTAAGATGAAGGGCTCCTGATTTGAAAGATAAGGAATAACCGCTTTGAAAGATGCAAGAGGACCTTGTTCCCAATCTGGAACCAGCACGGGTTTCACTGAAGAAGAAATAGAGGTAACCGCAAGGAATTGTTCTAATCGGTCTCCTGCATATCCGATTGTGACAAAGAGATCAGTACAACCGACTTCGGTAAGGGCGAAAAGGAGATACTCGAGAAGTGGACGATTAGCAAGAGGCAAGAGCGGTTTTGGAATGAAATCGGTAAGGGGTCGAAATCGTGATCCACGGCCACTAGCTAAGATAATTGCTTGCAACGAGTGAACCTCGAACAGATTTTAGGTTAGAATGTCTTCTACATTAGTGGTGGCAACTGAAAAATGACTAGGCGTCAAACCATCGACCCCAAAAATCCGAATCTCCACATCATCCAAGAGGTTGCATCCTGCATCAAAGAGGGACTCATCGTAGTACTGCCGACGGACACCGCATATGGTTTAACCGGCAATCCATCCGATGCAAAGGTTGTGCACCGGATTCTAACAGTGAAACAGCGAACCAAAAAACTGGGTATGCCCCTTCTTGCCGCAAACCTAGCACAAGTACACAACCTAGTCACACTTTCCACAATGGCTGAAGCATTTACAGCACAGTGTTGGCCAGGAGCCGTGACCATAATTGCGCCAGCCAAACAGGTGTTTCCTCCAGGTATTTTGGGTCCCCAAAATTCCCTTGCGGTCCGAGTGCCTAACCATCCTGTAACTCTTGATGTAATTCGCGCAACAGGGTATCCAATCATTGGGACAAGTGCCAACATATCAAATTTGTCAAGTCCAAGGACCGCAGACGCGGCGGAAATACAACTCGGAGATATGGTGGATTATATCTTGGACGCAGGACCCACACATCATTCGGTGGATTCCACCATCGTAAATTTCTCTGTAGATCCGCCAGAAATCATCCGTGAAGGAGCCGTCAGCCGAAAAACTGTGGAATTTTGGCTGAAAACAAGAAAAGGTGAACAATAAGTTTCTGGTGTAGCACGATTCCTGAAGACTTAAAAAAGGAAGTGTGCACCCTTTGAGCGTATGCTGTCAGTCAATGATAAATTTAATTTATTGCTATCGTGCCGCCGATTCCAAGAGGCAGAAAGTTGTCAAGAACTCCGACGAATCATCGAAGAGGAACCAGACCTGGGTTCCTTGGAATGGTGTAAGCTCACAGGAATTACGTGTCTTGTGGTAGCGAAGCTAGAAGGCGATTCCCATACCTTTGTCACACGAATTGGACAACTTGTTAAGAAAATGCCATGGATAGTCCGCGATCTATTGAAGATTCATCCTATTGACCTCGTTGTTGACAGCACCATTGAGGCCATTCGCGAAGGCAGTAAAGAATTGGCTAAACGAATGACAAAATCAGCCAAGTTTCGTGTAAGCCTCAATCGCAGGGATACAGATTTAGATCGTGACAAGCTCCTTCACGAAGTGGCCATTCAATTCCCAGGGAAAGTCGATTTGGAAGAATATGATTGGGTGGTTGCTGTAGAACTTTTAGGACCCGTAGCGGGTCTTGCATTGTTACGCGAAGAGGAGATTATGACCCTGCGTCGACCCTAGCGCGTAATTGCAAGAAGAGCACAGCGATCGTAAACAAGTTTTTGCAGTGCAAGTCTCCTTTCTTTGGGTTTTCGAGATGGACAAATCGCATCAAGTTCTTCGTCTGAAATCTGAAAGGCCGTTTGAACAGCTTGCGCCTTTTGTTTTGTTTTCAGTTCCAATAATGCGGGATCATCAGTTGCTTCCATTAGATTCAAAAAGTCAAGATAAGTTGATTCAAGTATTGTCGAGTTAGAGTCCGCTAAAACGCCAGCGAAACCCCGAGTGTTTTCTGTAACACCAAGTAGATTAAGTGCTTGAGAGATTTGCCGTTGTGCTGCCGCAAATCGTATAATTTCCATTTGCCGAGTGGAGGCGCGGTTGGTCTTCCGGCTAAAAGCCGTAAATGCATGTATTGTGGCAAAGAGTAAATGATCGGCCCCTGCTACGAAGTTTGCGTCAACTAATAGAAAGGTCAGGTCTTGTTTCGACGTTACTTGTCGGGTAATCTCACGAATTTCATCCGGCATCAGTGGTGTGGAACGCCTGCAACCAAAAATGCCAATTTGGTGAGTGGTATGCCCGATGAACGCTTCCTGCAAGAAGAGGGGAGCCATTAGATAATTTCACCTTGGATGCAGCGATCTTTGTAATTAGAATGGGAAGCCCCAGAAAAACCATTCCGGTAGGAGATATGGAAAGTGAATTCGTAAAATAAAGGTTACATAAAGAACAAAAGCAAGGACCAGAGTTGTTATCAGCATTATGCTGTAATCGCGTTTCTGAAGCTTGAGTTCATAAAGGCTGGTTCGTGTGACAGTGGACCCAAAGGCACGAGATTCCAAACTCTCCGCGACTTGAAGGGCGCGGCGAATAGAGCTGACAATTATCGGGATAAGGATGGGGATGTAGTTGCGTACTTTTTGAAAGACATTACCTCGTTCTAATTCTAGCCCACGTGACATTTGGGCATCACGAATGGTTTCGGTTTCGGAAGCAATAGTTGGAACGTAACGAACCGCCATTGAAAACGCAAAGGCAAATTCATATGGGATGTGCATTTTGATGAGAGCCAGGGCGAAATCATCAGGATGCACCGTAAGAAAGAAGAGTGAGAACGCAGTCATGAGTACAATTAACCGTAACACAGTTGATACAGCAAAGGAGAAGGAAATGAAGAAGGAATTGATAATTAGGATAAAGCCAGCAAGATAGGCAAGCCCTCGAAGGCTTCTGAACCATTGTCGGGTTGACCGAGCAAGGATAATGAAAGGAAGCATAGATAGCAAAATAATGAGTAGTGGAATGATTTGGAGAAAAAGCATACCGATAATTGAAAAACCTACAGCCATGTAAAAAGTGGTCCGAGGGTCAAGGCGGTGCATGAAAGTGTCTTTTTGTTTGAAACGAAATGCTTCAAAGATTGCGGCCATGCATTGCTCACCTCTGACTCCTAATGAGTTGGTTGACTGCCTCCACTGCTTCGGGAATAGTAGCCACGTTAGCGGGGAACAGGGGAAACTGTTTAGTAAGTTGATGGGCTAGCTGTGTGAGTTGGGGGGGTAAAAGACGGGCGCGATCTAAGATCTGGGGATTACTCAGAATTTGCTGTGGTGCTCCATCGGCTATCAATTGCCCCTGTGAGAGAATGAGAAGACGGTCAACGGCTTTTATGGCAAATTCCACATCGTGGGTGACAAGCAACAAAATATGCTCTGGGTCTCGAAACCCGTCCATTAATTTGAGAAGTTTTTCCTTTTGTAGTGCATCTTGGGCTTGAGTGGGTTCATCTAGGATGAGAATACTCGGTTCAATACAGAGAACGGAAGCCAACGCTAACCGTTTTCTTTCACCACCACTGAGTAAAAACGGGGATTGCCCTTGGTACTTAGTGAGTTCAAACAATTCTAAATATCGGGTTACACGATTGTCAATCTCTTCCTTTGAAAAGTCAAGGTTTCGTAAAGCAAAGGCTATTTCGCTTTGCAAGGTATCGGCGAAAAGTTGGTGATCTGCGTTCTGAAACACAAAACCTACTTTTTTCGCTAATTGTGCTGTTGATGTTTCGCGAGTGTCTATCCCATCAACATAAACTGCTCCTCTCGTTGGTTTTAGCAGCCCATTAATCTGTTTGACCAAGGTTGTTTTTCCAGCGCCATTTTCGCCCATGAGACCAATAACTTGCCCAGGCTGAATTTCAAGATTCAGATTACGAAGAACGGGGTGACCCGGTTCATATTCAAATCCTACATCGTTGAAAAGAATCAACGGCCTACCTCCTTGAGAATTGTTCCCACAGCTTCGTCGACAGAAAGCGGAGTTGTTGAGCGAATTCGAAGGTTATCCACTTGTTTTAATAACTGGATCATACTTGGGACAGCTACACCAATTTGAGAAACCAAAGGATTGTTAAAAACATCTCCAGGTAATCCTTTGGCCACAATTTTCCCATTATCGAGGACAATCAGTTCATGGATATGTGGCAAAACAAGTTCCAATCGATGTTCAATAAGTAGGACAGTTAGTTGCATTTCTTGGTTTAATTTCGCAATCAGTTGTAAAATCTCAAAGGCAGAAAAAGGATCAAGATTTGCGGTTGGCTCATCTAATACTAAGATATCAGGTTCTAAGGCTAAAACCGCAGCAATCGCTACACGTTGTTGTTCGCCGCCAGACAGTTCATAAGGTGCTTTAGCACGGAGCTCTTCAAGATGGTGTTGGTGAATCAGAGTTTCTATCCGTTTACGGATTTCATCACGAGAGACCCCAAGATTTTCCGGTCCGAATGCCAGTTCGCGTTCTACAGTGGGAGCAACTAGTTGATTTTCTGGGTTTTGGAATACAAGCCCAACTTTCTGGGCAAGTTCATGCGCACGATGTTCCTGAGAGTTCAACCCCTGAACGATGACGGTGCCTTCTAGGTCACCGGGATGAAAATGGGGAATAAGACCATTCAAGCAGCGCGCAAGTGTGGTCTTCCCACATCCGCTTGGTCCGACGAGTCCAATAAAAGCGCCTTGAGGAATAGAAAGAGAAATGTTATCGAGCACTTTGGCATCTGAACCCGAATAAGTGAAAGAAAGTTGGTTGATTTCAATGCTCACAACAAGTCACCCTTCAGCACCTTTATCAGAGGCCGGCTGAGATTGGCCATGATCCGCCTTTAGAGTTTTCCGGAGTAATTGAAGTGCAAGCCCCAGAGCGTAATCACTTGAAGCAACACCATTTGCCCCTGCCGCTGAAGGGTGACCACCACCCGCGCCTCCAATCATTTCACCTAAGGGCTCCATGACATCCCTTGCAAGATCAAGGCCCCTTTCACTGGTTACGGCAAGAGTTGAACGCGCACTAATACGAACTTCATCTTTTTTTGTAGCAGAAGCTATCGCAATGTCGGCGCCTAAACCGATTAGAGCCCGACAGGCACTAGCCTCAAATGATCGGATTTTAGTAGCCGCAATGAGAAGATCGAATTCATCATAAATCACAACCCGTTGGGCGGCTTTCAACCGAGCGACGCGTTCAGATTTATCTAGCGGTGTTGACAGAAGAGTAAGCACCCGTTCATAATCTGCGCCCTTTTGCAGTAACATGAGAAAATTTTCAAAGGTACTTTGCACGGCAATACGAAAGTGCCGTGAATCATAGACCAACCCACAGGCTAGCTGTGTTGCTGCATCCACAGTCAATTCATCGGAAACTTCATGCCAAAGCTTTAGGATAAGCTCGGCTGTTGACCGAATTTGGTCATCAAACAGAACATAATTCGTTAGTTTGGGGAGATCCCTATGCGGAGCATGATGATCTACACAAAAAATCGTGGAACCCTTTTTCGGTAGATTCGCTGCAAGAGTACCAATCTGCTCAATATTATTCAAATCGATTAAAATGATGGTCGAGTGCTTACCAAGATCCTCAGGGGGGGCGATTTCTATATCGAAAAATGTTGCAATATTTTTTGCAGAACGGTTTAGGCTTTCGGCAAATATCTGTGAACGAACCTTACCTTTTAGATGTAGAAGCTGAGCTAAGGCGGCAGCGCTCCCAATAGCATCAGGATCCGCACTCTGATGAAGAATTAATGCTACCTGGTCTTTTACCTTCTCTAATAGTGTACCAAGGAATTGGGAAGGATTAAGTTTCTTCAACGAACGTCCCGCCGTCTTCAAGATTAGATTCAAGGGCGGAAAAGCCAGTATGTAATACTAGCCAGCAGGAGCGGTACCTGGTTGTCCAAGCATCCCGCGAAGAGTTTCTTGGAGTGTATCGTATTGTTTGCGTAATTGGGCTTCTTGTTTTTCAAGGGATTTGACTCGAAGCTCAAGCGCCTCAATCTGTTCTTTCAAATTTTTATTTGCCTTTGTTTTTGTTGTTCTAAATAGTAGCGGTCCGGAAGCTTGATAGATTACACTTTTTGCAGTCAACCCCTTTATTTGCTCTTGAGCATTTTTGGTTTCAGCTAATTGCTGTTTAACCTGAAGTAGAAGGGCCGTGACATATTGTAGACTATCACGTGTTTGCTGTACTCTAACAAGTTGTTGACGAACACGCGGTGGAAGCTCTTCACCCATTTTTCTTCACCGTAAATTGGTGTACACCATCAGCCACCACATATAGACGCATCAGCGTTGTTGCCGCAGCGCGAAGGGCTGTTACATCCTTGGCGGTGAGGTGAAACACTATTTTATTTTTGTTAGATTTACTGTGAAACTTGACTCTTTTTGAATCTATCGACGTGAATTCCGGTTCAAGGGCTAACCAAATGGCCTCTTGTTTTTTGGAACTTTCAGAATGAAATGTGATTGAAAGGGTATAGGAATGAGGTGTTACCATCGTTTCTCTTCTCCCATAGGTCGAGTTAGAAAGTGTTTTATTTTCATTGAAGGGCCAAGAAGTTGTGTTTCGTTGGGTGATACAAAATCTATTGCTTTATAGCGTGCTATTCCAACGCGGAGAACCGCTGTATTATCTTGTAAATTTGGTAGAGCGGCTCGTTGAATACAGGGAACCTTTAAGGCTTCAGCCAGCAGTTTAGCCTTATTTAGATCAAAAGACACATCTGGAAGAACGACCACCTTTTTGATGTTTCGGGGTGGATTATGTTGACCTTCGCGAAGTAATTGGGTAGATTTGATAATTATTGTTGGTGGAAAAAACTCCCAAGCGTCCCCTGTATATTGCAAAAAACCGATGCGCCCAGGATTCCCGTGAAACCCACCCACAAGAAGCAGGCGGGTAGCTCCTTGTTCATAGGCGGCATCGCAAAAGTCAGCAAATCCTTGCTTCCCGCGTGTTAGACGAATAGAACCTGGAATCACTCTAGCGAGTTCCTTAATAAAACTACGAATACGTTGCGTGGGCTTACGAGTTGTGCCAATGGCAATCACGTTGATCGCCGACTTACCGACCGTTCACGAAAAGAGCGGAGAATTTTTTGTGCATCTGTAGTTGGCATATAGGCCCCGCCGGTGAAGGTATGACCGCATTTTCGGCATTTCCAAATACCTGTTGAAATCCGGCGTACGGCTTTGGTTTGGCAACTAGGACACTTGTGTAAGACTTTCATATTAGCCTCAATTTTTGCTACACGTTGACGAAGCGTGACCCCATAGCGGGCACCAAAGCGTCCTGCTCGTCCAGCTTTTTTCGTACGTCCCATTGAAGTGCTCACCTTTTGGGAAGCTGTTTGCGCATCTTTTTAATAATTTTGCTCGCACGTTCAATACAGTCTGTGACCTCTTGACGGCTGAAAGAAGTGGTTCCCCACTTTTGCATTGAAGCAAGTGTGTCGTCTCCATCGATGGCAATGGAAAGACGCCCATCCAAAACCCGTTCCTCTTCGAGATTTGGATCAGCAACAATATGATCGCCAAGTTTTGCGAAAGTAATTGTTAACGGCGGGGACCCCATTTGGAGTGGGGTAGTCTCTTCCAATATTTCAGCATCACCTTCATCGGTGACATTAACCTTTGGGATTTTAGTATTCATTAAGGCACTAATAGCGGCAAGTGAGGAAGCATCTATGAGATTCCCATGGTCTGCGAGTACATATAGATCTACTAAGACCATGTAAACAAACTCGCCAGATTTGATACAAAGATCAGTTCGTTGAATGGCGCTAGAATGGCGAATACCTCGATCAACAACTCGAGCTAATTCAATAGCCTGTTCGCCCGGAGGACCTAATTCAAAAGTCGGTGATGCAATGGGTGAAAGTTCTGAGGAAGTAATGATTACACCTTCGTCAGGAGTATCAGAAAAGGGTTTTCCAACCTGAATTTTTACGCCAGCTACCACACGGGTCTCACCTAACCATGCTTCGGCAGAACCTTCCGCTTTTGAGATGAAATCTTGTGTTATTTTGATTGGGCGAACATCATCAACGTCTCTACCGTCAAGGCGTTTTCCTTCACGCAGTAGTGCTAAAATTTGTTCACGTTCAATTTCAGTTACGATTTCCATCTTCAATCACTCCTTGGCTTCTAAGGCCTCGTCTTTTGTCTTCGAGGGTTTACGCTTTTTTGTTGTCTTGGGTTTGTCTTCCGTTTTTTCAGTTTTTGGTCGTTTAACCCGTTTTTTCGTAGGTTTAGGTTCTTTCTTGGGTTTCTCTTCCTCCGGAGGGGGAGTTTCAACGGTGTCATCAATCTTTTCCCGAATTTTTGCATATTTTTCAAGGAGTACAGCTCTTTGCATTTCTTGGATTTGATGAGCACCATCTTCCGCCAATCGAAGCACTTCCCTAAATTCTGTAAGGGATAGTTTTCCATCCATTTGAAGAAGAGTAATTTCACCACGATCCGGAGCCATTGCTAAGGGAACATCAGCCTCACCGATTTTGTCTTCGATATCACTCAAATCTAATGCCACTTTGCCATCAATCTTTCCAGCGGCAACACCGGCGATTAGACCTCGCATTGGGATTCCCGCATCGGCGAGAGCCAATGACGCTGCTGTGGCGCCTGCACAACGAGAGCCTCCATCGGCTTCAAGAACCATGATGAAAACATCAATTGCAGCGCGGGGATACATCTTCAGAAATAACATAGGTTCAAGCGCTTGACGAAGAACCATTGAGATTTCATGTTCTCGACGACTTGGAGCGGGTCGTTTTCGGTCAGATACAGAAAATGTAGCCATTCGATAATTCACTCGGAGTAACGCTCGATCTGATTGCGCAAGGTGTCGAGGATGAAGCTCGCGGGGTCCATAAACCGCTACCACAATCTTGTTTCGACCTTGTTCGATGTATGCAGATCCATCCGCGCGGCTAAGATTTCCAACTTCTAAGCGTATCGGTCGAAGTTCATCGAGCTTTCGACCGTCCGTGCGGCGCCCCTTAGAATCTATTAAAGGCTGTTCTGCTTCAACTTTTTTATCACTCATATTATTCACCATTTAATTCAGCAAGCTTAGCGTTTACGATGTCGCGAACGCGATCTGTTAAGCCACTAGTGTGGGCTTCGCGTTCAATTTGACGAATTGCTTCGACAGCAATGTTCATTCGATCAGGATTTCCCTTCATCCAAACAATCCCGTTCTGTCCGACGACGATATCGATTTGAAGGTCGGATTTGAGCATATTAATCATCGATCCTTTTCGGCCAATTAGCCGGGGAACACGGGTGGAAACAATTGTTATTATAGTTCCGCCACGAATTTTGCCCAGCCCACGACCAAGAGTAGTCACTAAGGGATCCCTCGTTCGGTCCGCTGCAATGATTTCAGCGACAACCGTTTCACCAACATCATAATATCTTCGGAGATTATCTTTAGCCCTTGCCGCATCACGGCGAGATAGCGCATGAATGACGGGAAGCAATGCGGGATAAGGGCTGTTAAAATCTAGAAGCCAACCATTCAACGTGACTTCTACAACTTTTCCAATAATGATATCTCGGATTTTCGGTATGTATTGTCCTTTCAAGGGAACAACATAAACCATTTTGCCTTTCATTTTCGCCACACCAATAACTGAGGCGAACACTTTTTCTTGTTCCTTGTATGCACCATCACCGTTACGATAATCGCCTTCGGCAAGGAGCTGTCCCGGAACGACAATATCTTGTTGTTCAAAATGGATTGACACGATTGGTAAAGCCTCCTATAATGTTTCCTTTTTTAGAATCTTAATTTCTGCTCGACCACGAGTTAGATTGTTGAGGGCATCAATAAGCTCACCCCGGAGCCCAGCGGGAACTTCAACGATAGCGATCCACGAGCCATCTTTTTGCCATTCGTCTTTTGCAATATGACCTTGGCGTTCAACAATTCCGTATGCTTTGGGAGCAAAGTCAGAAGGAATCTTTATTGCGATTTGTTGAAGTTCCATACGAATGGGAATTATTGGTTGCAGTGCTTTGACAACGTCTCGTGCTTGTTCTTCAGCTGTCTGAGTGGAGTCGATGACCACATGAGCTTCATCCATAGCCGATTCAATTCGAGCGGGAGGATGTGGTAGCCCAGTTTTTGGATTAATTGAGTTACGAACAATGAGATCAATCACTTGCCGCCGGCGCTTATCTACCATCTCACGGCGTTGTTCTGTTGTAAGCTGAAGAGACCCCTTTTCAAGAATTATTCGGGCGATTTCAAGCTCATCAGATGTTCCAAAAGCGCCTTCTAGATTTTCAGAAGGAGCCTTCCTACTTCGCAATGCATCCTCGAAAATTGTTTCGCCCCGAAGAACTTCACGGAGTTCGACTTCTTCACCCTGCTTGAAACTCCACGCAAGTTTAGGGTCTACAATAACTTCGAATCGATGTCCATGTGTGTCTAGCCTAGCTAAAGCGGCATCACCCAAATCGACACGTTTGTCGCCCCGTATTCCACCCATTCCTGACATAATTGTCACCTAATCACGAATTACGAAGAGTCTAATATTTGTTGGATAGTCTTTTTGTCTACTTGTTCGAATTTCTTATCAACTGTTGTTATTTTTGCAGCCACAATTCCTTCAGGGTGAAGAGGTGTAGAGGCAGTTTCTTTGTGAATTCGAATTGCTAGATTTAAGGCTTCATCGACTTTTAGTAAAGGAGAATATTCCTTTTCCAACACGGTATTCATTTGGTTAGCGCCCATACCGACAGCATGGGCTTTGTAGCTCCAAAACCCGCCTATGGGAGTCGTTAGATAAAGTTGGGGAGTAGAGTCAACACCGATTATGAGAAAAGAAACGCCATAAGGTCGGGTTCCTCCCTGCTGGGTGTAGGATTGAATGTGATCACTGAGTTTCTTACTAAGCGTTTTTACTGAAATGGACTCATCGAATGTGAGACGGTTAATTTGCGCTAGCTCTCGCGCATAGCGAACGAGTGAACGGGCATCACCGGATAATCCGGCAATTGCGATGCCGATGGATTCATCAATTGTAAATATTTTGTCATTATGGTTGGGTTCTTGGAGGGAATGTTTTCTTAGTGCGGCAGTTAAAATCACACCATCTGAGCAACGAATACCCAAAATTGGAGTACCTTTTCGAACCGCCTCATTGGCGTATTCTACCTGAAATAGGCGTCCCTCAGGACTAAATGTAGTCAAGGCAATATCATAGTCTTGGGTGTTACTGAACAACGAGGGGTCCTCCATTAACGCCTAATAAGAAGGGAGTTGTGTGAAAGCCCTCTTACTTTTCGTTGGTCTTGTAGGTTTGCCGATTAGGAATAGCACCTTTAAAATCTTGTTATTGACAGAATCCAATTTTGCAGACTATGACTCTGGCTTAATCTTGGGCTTGATGAAGATAGTAGATGACGCCGATGCAAAGAAGCCCTGTTAGGAGCGCGTGAAGCCAGCTGAATCCAATGAACGCAATAACGATAACAATGATTAAGAAAATGATTAGCTCAAACCAACCGGCGGTTTCCCCGTAATATTCTCGAAGGTTGCCGAAGAGCACGACTAGCCCAATGAATGCTAGTACGAGGAGTAAAATCGCTATCACGCCCGTAACTACAGGACCAATAAAGTCAAGAAAGACTCCAATGGGATCCAAGCGCGAGATCATTAATGCCATAAGAATGCTAAAGAAGGCGATAGCTGCTGTACTAATGATCATACTGCGACGCATGAATTGTCTATCTCGAGACCTATCTTTGGACATCGCTCGTAGCAACCTCTTGTCATGCCGCTTGAGATGCGAAAACTCAAAAGGTGAGGAGCTTTTAAGTCTTTGGCTGTGGGTTCACGTATGACTTCGCCCCGCGTCGCTCGAATACAGTTGACATCGTTGCACCGACGACAATTATATGGAATTCGTCGACGGGCGATGCCCAATGAGGGGTGTGCAATACTTCTTGGAACTTATAGCAAAGATGGTTTAGTCGCTCGAGTCGTACGCGTCGCTGAAACCGAAAACATAGCCCAATCGAGCGCGGCTTTTGAGATTGATGCAGAACACCAATATTGTATCCTCACTGCAGCAGCAGAGGAGGGGCTGGAACAAGTCGGGATTTATCATTCTCATCCAACGTCTCCGGAACCATCAGGCAGTGATTTGGAATTTATGAAATACAATCCCTGCGTTTGGGTTATCGATGGTAAACGAAATAATCGGTTTCGAATGAGAGCTTTTCAGCTGTGGAAAGGATTTCTAATTTCAGTTGAAATTCTTACAGTACCACCGTAAAAAGAAGAGGCGGGGGCTCTCGGCTCGTCGCGAGATCGTCATAGCACAAGGCTCAGTTTGGAGCGGCGTGGCTTCACTGAACCCCGGAGACTCTGTTAGCAAGGCGAGTTTTATCTGTTTTGGCACATGAAGTAGAGCTCCTAAAGAAACTGAATAGTTAGATTGATCAGATATACTATCGGTATTTGCGGACTCGGATTACTCCTCGGGCTTCGATATCAGGTAGATGCGTTAGTGCTTTTCGAAGTGTACCACTTATTCCAACAACATGAAAAAGAAGGGGGTTCGAATCCATCTGTGTAATTGTTGCTAAGGCAGCTCGGAGCGGGCGAACCTCCGTGTGTTGGCAACGAATAATGGCACTCTTTTGTTTAGGATGATATGATATTAGCCAAAAACCAATTCGGCTGACTCCCATCTCTCCATATAATTCTTGCAACTGCTGCCAGATAGCATTTCGGAAGTTGGATTCAGAAGGGAGTTTCTTGGAAGTGTGAACCCGAATTGCGAGATATCGTTGACGAGAACGCATTAGCAGGTTGTCCTCCGTGATTGTGCTGATAGGTGAGATTCTCTGTGAACAGATATTTGCGACACAAGTTTCGTCGGTTCAAGATTCATCGCATTCTTGGCAAAATCCTCAGGAACCGAGGCAAGGTAGCTTAAAGCTTCTAAATCTTTGGGAGCGCGTAGCTCACAAGGATTGGCAGCGCCTGAGGTTAAAATCAAGGAGCAGTTAGCTCGCACCAAATGATTCAGGGCAGATCGCATGACCCGCATCAATCGAGAACGAATTGATCCAGTAAGTGTAAGGAGCTGGTGAAGGCATACTTCGACGGGCTTGTTGTGGTTCGCCATTGCACGGGCTACTTGTGAATCTATTACGGTAAAATCATCGATATCTCTAAGCATGATCATCTGTACAGTTGGAATCTCGGCTGCGGTAAGCCAAATAGGTTTAGAGCGTCCGTGAATGACAATAAGGTCGGCCAATTTTAGTTGCTTATTCACATGGAATCGGAGTCGTCCAGCACTTCGAGGTGAAATGGTTAATCGATGAATTATTACCAGGGGCTTGTGCATATTTTCTATCGTAAACGGTTTGGGAGAATCAATGGCTAGCCCAACGAATCCTAATTTGGTTGCGATTTTTTGAAGTGTTGTGAACTCCCTTTCGTTGTTTTGTGGGTTAAAACGAACATGGAGATCATATGCACACATTCTTTTCTCGTCCTAGATGAGTTTGAACTGACGGCTGTAATTTTTTAGCTCTTTGAGTGATGGTTTTCGACCTGCAAACCGGATGACGATACGGATAGAATCACCACGATTAATTATGCGAATTCGTCCTTGATAAGCCTCCTGTTTATCAATTCTGAGAAAAAGCTGACCCTTCTGATCTATGCGAGAAGCAAAAGTCCTATCGATTTGGACACGATCCTGCATAGTTAATTTTTGGCCAATGGATGTTAGAGTTTGTACAATTTGATCAGGGTGTGTTAACTGGATTTCAATTCGAAGAATAGGATTGTGGTAGTGACCACGAAGGCTTGTTGTTTTGAATTTAAGAAGGCTTTGAATAGCTTGTGGAAAGAGATTTTCAATTGCTGTTTTAACTCTATCAAAGTCTTCAGTGGCATGAACAGAAGCTTGCACATTAAGACGAACCGGTCCGCCTTCAGATGCGGCCACGGATTAAGCACTCTCCAAAGGGGATCTTATTACAGTTATTTCCCGCGTCGTCCATATTTTCCAATACTTGGACGAAGTTTCTCTGCACCAGTTCCTCGATGGCGTAAACCACGAGAGGTCTTCCCCGCCGGAGATAAACCCCGAAAAACGCGGCCCTTCTGTGTCGGTTCACATATCCAGTTGATTCGAGGGTCAGCTTGGATTGCTGGATGAGCAGGATCAACAAGAATAACTTCATACCAAAGGTTCTTGCCATCCTCGGCAATGTGATAGGAGCCCAACACGCGCATGTTCGGATATCTACGGGCTGTTCGCTCTTCAGCAATCCATTGACGACTGCGTCCAGGGGTTATCTTTACAGTTCCCATCTTTTTGGGTTTTCGACCCATCGTAGGTCGTGGTTTCCGTCGGGATCCGCGAGGAACACGTTGGCGAACTACAATGAAGCCCTGCTTTGCCCGATATCCAATTTGACGAGCCCGATCAATTCTTGTAGGCTTATCTATGCGATTTGTCGCAGGCTCTTTTCGCCACTCAATAAGCCGGGAACGAATAAGGGCCTTCAAATCTTTATCATGGCTTGCATAGAGCTTGCCAATGTGCCTATACATTGATGTAGACGCCTCCGCGTAATAGGGGATAGCGAACCGCCATTGCCTATAAAATTGTTATGCTACTACTTCAAGAACGCAATGAGTTTATCTGCAATAATCATAGAATTGGCTCGAGAAGCTTCATTGGTTTGGGCTCCAATATGGGGCGTGGATACCACATTGGGGAGCGCAACAAGCTTTTTCAGAAGAGCATTACCGAATGGAGGCTCATCTGAAAAGACATCGATGCCAGCACCGCCTAAATGGCCATTTATTAAACTATTATAGAGCGCCTCTTCATCCACGATACCTCCACGTGCCGTGTTAATCAGAATGGCTCCTTTGGGCATAGCTTCCAATTCTTTAGCTCCAATAAGCCCACGAGTTTTGGGAGTCAAAGGCACATGTACTGTTAGAATATCGGATATTGAAACGAGCTCTTCAACAAGAACAAACTTGACGCCTAATTCTTTCATAACCTCGATTCTTTGAGGATTTAAATCGAATCCATATACCGACATTCCAAAAGCAAGCGCTCGTTTTGCCACTTGCTCTCCAATATGACCAAATCCCCAGATCCCTATACGCCGTCCTCGCATTTCGCCTCCCTTACTAGTTTTCTTTAGCCACTCACCACGTCGGATGCCTAAATCTCCATATGTAATTTTTCGTAGAACATTCAGAGCTAGAGCAAAAACAAGTTCAGCTACAGATACAGAAGGTCCTTGCGGTGAATTAACAACCTGGATTCCTTTCTCTTTGGCGGCTTCCCAATCAACATTATCTAATCCAACGCCTGCCCGGGCAATTAACTTAAGGGATGTCCCAGCATCGATTACTTCTTTGGTGACTTGGGTTCGACTACGGACTATAATTGCGTTGTAGCCGCTAATTTCCTCAACTAACTGCGCAGGGGTAATGTCTGTTCGAAGATCGAGGTCAAAGCCAGCGTTTTGTAATTGCTCAATCGCATCCTCATGAATCGGATCTGCAACTAAAATACGACCCTTAACCATAGTTTTCACCTGATTATTCTTTCTCTTTGATTCATTATCAAAAGCAGGTACTGTTTTCTGTAAAAGCACCAAGTACTGTAATTTATTTATTTACATTATGAATAATTCAGTGAGGTTACTCGTCTTGCTAATTGGAATTGTCGGTAAACCGTCTTCAGGAAAAAGTACGTTTCTGAACGCGGCCTGTCGTACTGCCGCGAAGGTCGGAGCATACCCTTTTACAACAATTGAACCGAACCCAGGAACCGCATATGTTCGTGTAGATTGCCTGTGCCAAGAATTCGAACTAGTATGCAACGCGAAAAATTCCATTTGCCGTGATGGAGTGCGACTAATTCCAATTGAGATGTTAGACGTAGCGGGACTCGTTCCTGAGGCACATCTCGGACGCGGACGAGGTAATCAGTTCCTTGATGAACTTAGCCGAGCGGATGCATTTATTCATGTCGTGGATACTTCTGGGTCACTTGATGCAGAAGGACGCGATGTCGAACCGGGTTCTTGGGATCCACGTCAAGATGTCAAATTTCTTGAACGTGAAATTAACATGTGGCTTGTCCAAATCCTTCAACGAGATTGGCGTCGCCTTTCACGGAGAGCAGAAACTGAGAAACTAAAAATAAGTAGCTTACTAGGTGAAAAACTCTCAGGATTACAAATCACGGAGTCAGCAATTAAAACCGCCATCCGCGATGCGGAATTACAAACTGATAAACCTACTCTTTGGTCAGATGAGGACCTTGAAAGGTTTGTACAATTTCTACGCCGTCGTGCGAAACCTATGGTAGTTGCAGCCAATAAGATAGACCGCCCACAAGCCGCGCAACATCTGGAAGCATTAAGGAAACTGACAGATGAGATAATAATTCCTTGCACTGCTGCAGGTGAATTTGTACTACGTAATCTCAGTGAAAAAGGAGTAATTTCGTATCTACCTGGCGCATCAACCTTCGATATCTTGACTCCAAATGCATTAAGTGATACCGAACAATCTCAATTGCAACGTTTACAAACAGAAATATTGGACAGGTACGGATCCACAGGCGTTCAACAAGTCTTGAATACAATAGTATTCGAAGTTCTTCACCTCATTCCCGTTTATCCAGTCGAAGATGCTGGAAAATTATCTGACCATGACGGTAATGTTCTACCCGATGTTTATCTAGTTCCAAAAGGCACAACGGCCCGACAGCTCGCATATAAAATTCACACTGAGCTAGGAGAAACCTTCATTCACGCCCTCGATGCCCGTACGAAAAAGCGTCTAGCAGAAGATTACGAATTAAAAACTAACGATGTAATTCGCATTGTCGCCGCAGGCGCCACCCATTAGCTAGGTACTCTTTCGCTCATAATATCCCCATGATTTCTGGGAGCCAAAACTTCGGAGACCCTTACGGCGTAATTGGTTTCGAAGCTCCTCGGCATGCACCGCGTTGATTTCCCCTTGCTTTTCCAAGAAATCGATGATTTCCAATGCTTCGTCTTCTGTAGTACAACGTCGCAGAAAATCTATTACATCAGGAGAATAACCGGAAAACCGGTCTTCTCCAGTTCTAACAGGTTGTCGGGTTCGATCAGTCTCTTCCCACCGCACCCCATCAATTCGAACACCTGTTTCAGAAGTTTTTATTTCATCGGCTAAATTGGGTAGATGCTCTAGGACCTTTTCGGTTAGATCCTCAGACTCTGCACCTAATTTGTCTTCTATTTCTTTCTCAATCTCAGATGCAATTTCAGTATCTTTCTTTTTAGCTGGTCTTTTTTTTGAGTCCATATTGTTGCCCCAAGCGGTGGATAAGTACAATCACTGCTCAAGCTTGGCAAACCGTTGCAATAAAATATTACGATTAATGCCCACATCAATTCGATCCCAAGCAAAAGTTACATCTGGAGAATAATCAGCAGTCGCAAGAGTCTCAAGATTCAAACCAAGATTTTTTGCGGCCTGAAACCAAGTGCCAGCAGTAATCTGCTCCTTTTGCGCTACATTTAGAATTAATGATGATAATTCACTCGACCCCCGGGAGAGCACAGCTTGAATGATGCTCCATCGGGGATTTGGTAAGTCTAACTGAATCCGGCCATATCGACGCAGCTTTTCTAAAAGCTGAAGGCGTTTCTTCAGTGTTTTGCGCGGAGCAAGCCCCAACCATTGGAAGGGTGTGTGGGGTTTAGGAATAAAGGGAGAGACACTCACATGAATTCGGTGACCTTTGCTGGTGAGAGTAAGAAGATTAATACAAAAGTCATGAATTGCTTGAATATCTGCGTCAGATTCAGTTGGTAATCCGATCATGAAGTAAAGTTTGAATTGTGTAAATTTTGCTGCCAGTGCTGATTCAAACGTCTGTAAAAATGTATCATCGGTAATTGGTTTTCCAATAACTGTACGGAGTCGTTCGGAGCCAGCCTCAGGAGCGAACGTGAGTGTACGTTGTCCACCCTGAAAAATTAGCGGAAGAATTTGAGAGTCAGGAAGATCAGCACGAAGTGATGGAACAGACAATTGATGCCCATTATCCACAATAGTGGCAAGTAGAGAAGCTAATTCAGAATGATCTACAAAGCCAGAAGCTAAGAGTGCTACCTTTTCTACACCTGAGCATTGGGTTCCATCGTCGATTATGTGTTTCAAAGTATTTAGCGAGCGTTCACGTCGGGGACTGCATTGATAGGTCGTCATACAAAAACTGCACCGCCGATCGCATCCCCTTGAAATCTCAACCAATAGGGCTTGACCAAAGGTTGGCTCAAGCTCAGAGGGATAGGGAGGCTCAGGTAATATCTGGCATGTGGGATGAAAGGCAGAATCTAAATCATCTGTAAATGCTCTTATCGCCCTATCTCTTTTCGGCATCAAGAAATGATTATCCAATTGGGAGCTGAAATCAACACCCGTTTGTATTTTTAGAAGAGCATTCAGAAGTTGTGGATAAACAGGTTCAATATCCCCAATTTGCACCACATCAATAAAAGGCAGCATCGGAAAAGGATTTGAAACTGCACAAGGACCCCCAGCAATGACCCAAGGTTTATGTCGATCTGCTGCTAGTGGAGGAATACCTGAGCGAATCAGCATTTCAAGGACGTGTACAAAATCAGTTTCAAATTGGAGTGAAAAAGCAATGACATCAAATTTAGAAAGAGGTTGCCCCGATTCAAGAGAACGGGGAACCTCACCGGGAACATAGAAAACACGTTCACAGGCAACCAACGGATCAGCATTAAATTGAGCATACAATAAGTGAACCGCAAGACTGGTCATACCCACACGATAGACATTGGGGTAACACAACGCGATGCGCAGCTGAACCTTCCTCCAGTCCTTTTGCACCACATTACGTTCCCGAAACTGCGAAGGCATTCCAACCACATCGATAGAAGATATCACTCTAACCATTTAGACTAGTTATTTTCATCCTAGCCCAGATTTCACGTTACTAAAACTTTCTGACTAAAACAAAATGTGAGGTAAATTGACCTGTTTACGGGACTAATTTGAATAGAGATATGAAATGGACGTCTAATCACTGGAGAGCTGCACAAGGGAATGAAGTGATGGGGATTCCACAGCAATCCGACCTTTCATAGCTTCGAGTTCAGCAAGGAAAGTTCTGAGGGCTTTAGCTCGTTTGAAGACACGAACAATGCCCAACTCGGTAATGCGGAGAACCGCCACGCGATTCATAACCTCAACATAAATGCCACCTAGATATAAATCGTGCTTTAAGAAGATTCTTCGACCAGATTCATTCTCTACATTTCGGGCTTTCCAAAAGCCTTGCCGCTGGAGAGTTCGAGCAAACATACTAGCCAGACCCTCGCTAGATTGACGCATTAATTGCTAATAAGCCTTACCGGTTCGCTTTAGTAGAAAACCGTTTTAAGTCGGTTTAATTTTTGAAGAAAAACCCTCTTCAAAACCCCAACTTTCAAACCCTATACTTAAACGAAATTACTGATTCCGAGGTTGTATAAAAACCTGTTAATATCTCCATAACATGCGCGCGCTTAAAGACAGTATTATCTGTTTGCAATATTTAATATTCTGAGACACAATTAAAGAGAACTGAAACGTTTCAGAAACTAGCTAGCCGCAGCCACAGGCTGGGCAAGAAGCTTACTCTTTCGGATTTCACTCTTTCTTAAAGGGAAGATAGTTTTCGCTTTATTATAGATATCACTACCAATTTTTCCAAGGACACATTCTTGAATGAATGCATCGAATTTGAGTTGTTTAGCTCGTTTAGATATGATTTTTTGCATGACCTCACGGATTGCAGATTGTTGCGTTGTCTTGGCTCGGCGAACGGGAAATGCAATGGCATACACACGAATTTCATAACCGTCCTTGGTGGTAACATCAAAGATACCATCGATTCGACTACTCCCTCTTCGTACCAAACTTCGTAAATAATCACGTGTGAAATCATGACCTGAAAAATAAGTATAGGCTTTATCACCCTTCACTTCATTAATTTGGAAATACAACTTGATATGGATTTGATTGAAATCTCCTGATATGGCGTATAGCGTGGTCTCTACCTTTCGTCCAACCAAGACCTTTGCGTTGGCAGCGGGGGTTTCCCCGATTTCAACATTTCCGAAGGAAGATGGGGCTACCATCATATACCAGCGTTTTTCACGCCACTTATCACGGACTCGAGATTGACGGCTCATAATCGGTTACCTTTCAAATACTGGTCTTTTTTGATGAAACGTGAAGGGCAAAATCAACTGCAGCTATTTAATTGTTTCCTCATTCGCAATCTCCTCCCCTGGAATGACAGCCTCTTTCATACGCCCCATTTGTTTCCGAAGAATACGTTCAATAATTTGTATAAATCGATCTTCCTGACCGCGAGGAATGGTCGCACCAGCAGCAATATTATGACCTCCACCCTCAGAACCGCTCCCAATTTCATCAGAAGCTAGTTTCATCGCTTTACCGAGGTCTGCTCCTGCTTCAACAATCTGCCGTATCGTTCGACCAGAGACTTTGACGCGTCCATCGTGAGAATAGACAAACGCTATGACTGGTTTTGACCAGTCTAATATCCGCGAGTTTAACGCCATACCGGCAATTGATCCCACTATGGTATCAGGAACACGATTTTTCGCATGAAAGGTTTGGATAAGCTTCAGTTTCTTTACTGCATCTGGATCATCGGTTAACCATTGAAGTCCCAAAGCAAGTTGTTCGCGGTAATCTTTAAGAATTGTTTCAGCTTTTCGTAACAGATTCTTCCGGTCACCCATACAGATGGCGACCCCAATACCGCCTTGGTTAGAACGACCTGTAGCATTGAGCAATGTAGAAAACATGCGAGCATCACGAATGTAGCTACCCTTCTCTTCACGAACCAGTGTGAATACTACACCTATGAGAGATTGGGCTTCTCGTGGCGGAATATTCTTTTTAAGCATGTAAGTAACGAGGGCGGAGTTGAGTTTCCGTTTTTCTTCTTTTGAGAGTGAGGCAATCGTACGCCACTGTTCACCTTCACGAAGCTCGATATCAAGGTCAGCAAGAAAATCCAAAGCTCCTTCAGGGTCGTTGCTAATCCCCGGAATATAGGGGTCACTGGTATACTGCAAGGCAATATGAATTGGCCGGGTTTCTCGTCCGAAAATTCGCATATCAATGGATCGATCGATCACTCCTGCGGCAATAGCATCTTCAACAATAATTTCTTTATTGAGACCTACAAGGTCGTGCTGTTTTCCACGATCTTGAATATCACCCAAGGCCCCTACAACAGCTAGACCCGCTAAATCTTCATTAGCCCCACCAAGGTGTCGGGCAACTAAATACGAAACACCCGCACCCGATATCTCATAGGTGGCATCAAATCCATATTCATGAGGATTGACTTGGCGGATATTCGAGGGATTTTTCTTGTTTAGAGGAGGATGATGGTCTAAAATGAGAATTTCTGCATTGGTCAAAGTTTCCTCAATATAGGATAACTGACCACTTCCTAGATCACAGAATATAAACGGTCCTGGACCATTTGCAGCCAACTCAGAAAGATACATTTGGTCCAGTTGGCGGACAATTCGAAGATGAAATGGCGCATTTCGCCGAGTTAGCGCAGTTGCTATGATACCGGCGGCAGAAAGACCATCAGCATCCAAGTGAGAAGTCAGAAAAATTGGTTCATTCGCTTCAATCCAGTCATTGACACGGCCAGCCGCCGAATCGGCGATTTCTAAAAGGCGATCCAGATCTTTTGTCAAGGAAATCAGCCAACAGCCCTCTACGCCTAGCGAATGAGGAGCGCGGCTTGCTCTGGCGTGTATTTCCAGTCTTGAGGTAGAACTCCTCGTCGACGGTAATATTTCACTAGGCGCCGTATTTTACTCTCGATGAGTCGGNNGAGTATATCTTTGATGTTGCAAATACCAGATGAGTCGGAGCCCATACCGAGAGTGAAGGTCTTTTTTCGAATCTTCAAGGTGCCTTCGAAGGGAAATGGCTCGACTAATAAGGTGAAAAAGGTCTTCAGGTACACGGAGTGATTGCTCGTTTTCATTCAGAATTTGCGTTATTGTTTTTCCAGTAATCGCTTTGGTAAGTGGGATACCATATTGGTCTCGAAGCTTCAGCCCAATCATGGAGGGTTGGTGACCTTCCTTTGCTAATTTCACGACAAGCTCTTCAACCTCCTCAGGTGTCCTCTGACACCAATCAGGAGTTTCAAGTCGGATTGGACGATTGGAATGAGATTTCCCTTTTCGAGGTGAATGCATTCGAGCCATTCAATACACCAAGTTGATGATGATTCCCCTGTTTAAACAGGAGAATCAGGTGCTAAGCACCGGAGAGCAGGAATAGACAGCGCTATTTAATCTTATCCCTGTTATGTGGTGAAAGGACCATACTTCAAAAACCAGTTGACAAAATTCGCCAGAGATTTAGCTCGGTGGGATATACGGTTTTTCATTTCATCTGACATCTCGGCATAGGTGGAACCATCACCCTCATCAGGAATGAAAATTGGGTCAAAGCCCCATTCTGTTCCCCGTATACGACGCGAAATGCGTCCCATCGTTTCACCTTCAAAGAGGTGGATTTCCCGATTTGGTTCACCATAAGCAATCACACTTCGAAAAACTGCAACCCGATTCTTTTCACCGTCCATGAGTTTAAGAATTCCAGGATTACCGAGTGTGTTCAGAACATAAGAGGAATAGGGACCAGGAAAGCCATTGAGTTGGTAAATGAACATTCCGGCATCCTCGACGAAAAGGGGTTGGTTAACCGTTTCTAGTACCTGCTGGCAGCTATGTTGAGCTATCTCGTGTAATGAACTCGATTGGATTTCAACAGGGCGTTCATAATACTGTTCAATTTGAATGCCAGCACGTTTTGTGATTTTTTGAGCTTCAACGAATTTATTTTTGTTTCCAGTGACAAATAGAAGTGAAGGTTGGGTCATAGGGTTCACCGGATTCTTTCAGTGATATATCTTCCTCGACTTTCTATTGCCTTAACCTTGCGGAAAACTTTAGCACTTCTCTCACCGAAGGTGATGCGATATCCTTCTTGGAATGCACTATAACAGTCTTCCCAGTGTGAATAGTGGGTGCTGAGAAGAGCTCGACGAAGCAGATGCAAATCAGTGCCATAATCCTCAAGGTTTTGTGTGGTTGCGGCAAGTCCAAAATCAATGAAGTAGATAAGCTTTCGTGAACGAAGAAGCATATTCGAGGTCGTCAAGTCCCCATGGGTAACTTCATGTAGATGTAATCGGGCAATTGCTTTACCTATTTCTTGAAACAGGTTTTGCCGTTTTGTTTTAGTTAATTCAGGAATCAATTCTTTTACCCGTAGACCATCGATATACTCCATTATTATTGTCGCAGTATCGACATCAACCTGATATAGAACCGGGGTGGCTACACCTGCCTGACGAGCAACTGAGAGCAAACGGGCTTCACGAATAGTACGGTCGGTACGAAGTTTTGCATCCAATTGTGAGAGTCGGTAAGGTTTGGGGCGACGATGTTTTCTGATTACAGGGCGTCCAAAGAATTCCTCAAGATAAAGAGAGGCTTCTGCGCCTTTAGCAATAAGTTTAGACATCACAAATTCACGGCTCCCAAGGGATGTCAACCTGATCCAAACGCCATTTGGGTTGTATTAAGCTTTCAGAGAGAGAGGTCGGTTTTCCAGCTTTAAGGAGAAGCAAACCATTGTAGGCAATCATTGATCCATTATCCCCCGCATACTTCTGCGGAACAGAGGCAAATTGCGCGGATTGTTCATTGGCCACGATTTGTAGCATTTCTTTTAACCGAGAATTAGCGGCCACTCCACCTGTAACAATTATTTCGTCTCGCTGCGTATGGGCGAGTGCACGTTCTGTTACTTCAGCAACCATAGAAAATGCGGTTTCTTGAAGGCTATAACAAACATCCTCGAGGGAAACGCCCTTCTTAAGTAGTTGTTTTGCCGCGGTTAGAAGCCCCGAAAACGCCAAATCCATACCCTTCACGGTGTAGGGTAAGACATGGTATCCATTCACTGCTTGCTTGGCTCGTTCTTCGATTTTTGGTCCACCTGGATGAGCGAGATTTGCGTCTCTTGCAAACATATCGAGCATGTTTCCTAATGCAATGTCAAGTGTCTCGCCAAATATTCGATATCGGTTAGCGGCGAGTGTAGTTATTTGAGTGTTCCCACCTGATAGATAGATTACGAGCGGTTTGTCCGCTTGGGTAAAAAAGCGAGCTTGTTCAACATGAGCCACACAATGGTTAATGCCAAGGAGAGGAATGTTAAGGCTTTTTGCAAAACTACGAGCAAAGACTGCACCTACACGGAGCGAAGGGGGAAGCCCAGGCCCCTGTGAAAATGCAATTCCATTCAAATCATTTAAAGAAATGCCTGCTTGCTTGAATGCATCCTGTAAAACGTGAATAGCTTCAGCGTGGTGGTGTTCTGCAGCTTCTCGCGGATGAATTCCACCTTCTTTTGGAGAATAGACTGCTTTCGAATCAGCTAGGATTCGCCCTTCACCATCGACTATGCCGATTCCAAACGTGTGTGCAGTGCTTTCAATACCTAGGACATTCATCTTATTCTAACCAGACCTAAAGGCGAGCTGCAAAAAGCAGAACGCGGCAAATCCGAATTTCTAAGGGATTAGTGGTTTTTTGTGTCTAAGTTTCTTTCTCCTTTTCCTTCTTGGAGGGTTTAAATTCCGTAAAGCCACAGTTGCCGCAATGAAAACGATTGCTATGCTCAGCCATGAAACTGCCTTCTCCACAACGTGAACAAGATCGGCGTTTACGTTCTAGCTTACCATCTTTGCTAACTGAGTAATATTCGTGAGTTTTTGACATCGGTTTTCACCTTTTTTAATTTTAAAATATGATTAGGAGGCTTCCTTTTTTGCAGAGGGCTTTTCAGCGTTCTCTTTTCGGGGTTTTTCTTTCTTAGGTTTTGTTTCTTTCTTAGGAGCCTTTGTAGTCACCTCCTTCGGAGGCTTTTCCGGCTCTTTCTTCTTAGGAGGTTCCGCCTTCGGAGGCTTTTCTTCAGGTGCAGGTTCGGGTGGTTTTACTGGTGTAGGTTGGGGCGCTTCTTCGATGGCGTGTCGTTTTTTGATGTAATCCTGTTCTAGTTCCAGTGCAGCTTCCTTTGAAGGATAAAGATGAGCATAACCTTGAGAGATTGATTGCCCATACAGACCAGCTAATCTTACGATGTAGAGTTGATCTTCCTTACAATTTAGCATAGCAGCAAGTTTTGCTCGGACATCTCTCCGGGGTGGTGTTGCTGTCCCTGTATGATCAACTTGGAAACTAATGTCCTGACGCTTGAGAAGCGTATTCTCGTTTTTTTCTTCAATCTTGATTTTCATCTTTTTGCACCATTTCTTGTAATATTGTTTCAACCGTCTGTTTATGCTCTGACGTTACTTTGATGACAACAATGCCCTGATCAGGAAGCCCATAAACTACGGCAGATCCAGTGGGTGCAAGTGCCACTGCGGGCAGTGCCGTTAGGTCCTCTTCGCCCTCTATTAAGAGTTTCGCAGTTTTACCAGATTTTCCGGCCATAAGAGCGAGTTCGATGGCAATCCAAACCTCGGGTCGAATTTGGGCAGCCGCGTTAACCGCTGTAAATGTGACATCAGAAGAGATGTCAAATCCGACAGGATCACGCCGTTTTGTTTTTCCATCCAAGATAGATATTGTTGCTTGGCAATTGACTTTAGCGAGGTTAATCGATACTAAGTCACCTACGGCGATGACAGGATTTAGTTTATGTTTCCTAATGTAACCACACGCATCTTCAGCGGCACCTAGGTCTTTACGAGAAAAGAGTTCACCCTTAGGTCCTTTTAGAGATTGTCGGAGATGCTTTGGGAGCACAAGGATGTATTGTCGCAGCTGCTTGGCAGCCAACTAATTCACCTAACGAACTTGGAGGGCATATTCTCCATCTTTGGTGATGTTGAGCTTTTTGGCAATCATTGAATTTTCAGGATCAAAAATTAAAACTAACCCTGAAAAGCTCTCAGAAAGATTTGTGCTTTTACATACTGGACAATGCGATTTAGTTGTCATTATATGACAGACTTTGCAAGCTTTCCGTTTTGCCATTTTCATCACCATTATTCTATTAGCGGGATTGGAGAAGACTAAAAGATATTACTTATCCTTACCTTCTTTCTTTTTCTCCGCTTTTCGCTTTGATTCAATTAATCTAGCGATTTCTTCTTTAATCCACTCGAACTTGCCTAGAAAAGGCTGTCGCATTGTCAATCCTAATTTTCCACTACGCGCACCGCCATCAATGCTTACTGCAACAATTCGAGTACGAACTAAATCGCCCTCCGTGATAACTCTACCCGTTTCTTTACCGACGAGGGCGGCGCTTCGAGGGTCATAAGAAAAGAAGTCATCAGTAATTTGGCTCACATGACACAACCCATCAAGAGGACCTAATCGAATGAATGCACCGAAGTCAACAACTTCAACAACTTCACCCTGTGTAAGATAATTAACTTTCGGATCAAAAGTAAGAATTTTGAGTGTGACATCGTGATATGTGGCCCCATCACCAGGAATGATTTTACCCACTCCAATCTTGATTACTTCAGTTACCGCAATAATGAAGCCGAGATCGACATCGATTATGCCTTCGTATTGCTCGCGGAGAATTTCCTCGGCAACCTCATATAGATCTTCATCAAATCGGCTAGGCGGAATACGCACATGTCCTTTTATAGTAACAGCTTGGTAGATAGTTTTGCCTCCGATTTCGGACGGATTACAAGTTGGGCTGATAAGCTTTTCTATTGAATTGGTATGCAGGCTTTTTTTGGCATTATGACTCTGTGAGAGCAAGAACGGCTAGTTTTCGAACAAATATAACGCGATTACCCTGATTTACGAGTTTTCGACGTAGTTCACCATCATTTGTGGCAACCAAAGCACCCATTTCTTTTGCGTGCCAGAGAAGGGCTGAATCTGCGTCGAGATTCCGAACTGATGAAGGAAGATCTTCTACTATCTCACAATGTAGTTTTGCTAATATCAAAGAACTTTTCGCCGTGCTTTTTTCTTTAGAAGTCCCATTCTTTTCAAGCCATTTTAATTCGTTTAGGACCTGTGGAAGGATAATAAGGTGAACATGGCTCCCGATTAAACGTGGAATCTCATCATAAATATCGATACGCTGCTGTAATGGGAGCAGAAGAAAATTAGTGTCTAGTAGCACCTTGGTCCCTTGTGAAGAACTCAAACTATTTGGCAACGACGGTGCCCCATCCAATTAAGCGCCACCGCATTTCGATTTGACGGCTAATCGCTACTCGTTGGTTGGGAATAACGGCTACAGGTTTTCGGAGGTCAAAAGTAATGCGGTTTTTGGTTCCGATTTTTTTTACATGGCCAACTGTTGCAGACGAACCAACTATAAGCATTAAGGTTTCATTTGGTTTGACACTTTGAACAGCGGTTTGTTCAATTGAGCCAACAACCCGTTTGAGCAAGTGTGATTCCAAGGTTATTTGCTCAACTATTGGAGGAAGATTCCCAACTGGTCCTGCAAGATTTCCAATTAAGGAATCAGCCCGGGTAAGCGAGGGGTCTAGGTTAGTTCCCATACCAATAAGCCCACTAGGATGTGCTGTTTTGAGGGGTTTTCCAGTACCTGTTTGAATACTTTCTACCGATGTTAGAATCGGTTCATAAGAGATAGTGCCCTTTTCCTTTTTCATCGGGATACCTGGTTGAATTTCGAGAGCATCTCCCACTGACACCTTACCTTGGATAATGGTTCCTCCAATGACACCGCCTTTCAAATCCTTAGGTCTTGTACCAGGTTTATTAATATCGAAAGATCGGGCAACATAGAATAATCCTGGTTTCTGCAAATCTCGTTTAGGAGTCGGAATAACTTCTTCGATGGTTTGAATGAGAAAATCAATATTAGTACCAAACATTGCAGAAATCGGGATAATAGGTGCGTTTTCAGCAATCGAACCAGCGATAAAGCGTTTGATTTCCTTATAATTGGCCAATGCGTCTTTTTCAGAAACCAATTCCACTTTGTTTTGAGCAATAATGATCTTGTCAACACCAATTATTTCTAATGCTGCTAGATGTTCCCTTGTTTGCGGTTGAGGACACTTCTCATCAACAGCAATGAGTAGCAATGCACCGTCCATCAAGGCCGCCCCTGAAATCATGGTTGCCATCAAGACTTCGTGTCCAGGAGCATCTACCAGCGATATCCGACGAAGTGGCTCTGACTTCCCTCCACACTTTGTACATTTAGGAGAAGTAGAATAGGCAGAAGGTCCCCGACACTTACTACATTTGTAGACTGTGACATCCGCGTACCCTAATTTAATTGAAATTCCCCGACGAAGTTCCTCCGAATGGCGATCCGTCCATTCCCCTGACAACGCCTTAGCCAAAGTGGTTTTGCCATGATCAACATGACCAACTAGTCCGATGTTGACTTCAGCTTGTGTGGGCATAGTTTTCCGGGAAGACATAATAGATCTTCATCTCTTAGAGAGCGTCTATGTTTAATTCTTATGAGGAGACAGTACTTTTTTCGATTAATTCAAGGAGAGGTTTGGATCCTTGTGTAATAATTTTGGCATTTACCTGCACGATTTCATCGGTGATTTCATTGCCACGAACACGGCGACGCCGACGTTCTCCATGTGTTTGTGGCTTATAACCGATGCCGCCAGCTAAAAGTGGGCGCTTACGAACTGCTCCATGAACATCAGGGCGCATAGGTGTTCCTGTGCCATCGCTTCCGCCAGTAATTTTGAATTGGTACCCACCAAAACCAAGCGAATCTCCCTCGACCATTTCACCAATGAGTTTACCATGGAGGAGGCGGCTGCGTTGTTCACTAAGCTCTAGCTGGATAGTCTTACCACTCTGTGGATCACCGATGACTAAGCGAATTCGTGTCATATCTAAGACCTCTGTATGTGCATTGATTCGGTTATTGCTGCTCGGGAATATTGAGAGCAATGATAAATTCGTAGCATGGGATTAGCGCTTATCAATCTTGCCATCAAATGAGAGAAAAGGCAATGCATTCAATGATATTATTGGAAAATTAGACGCCCCAAAAGGGTTGCACATACTTCCGTTTGAGTTCTAAGAACTCTTGTAGTAATTCTTGTTCATCAGATGAGAGTTGATCTTTAAATTCTTGGTTAAGCCGAATAACCATGCCCTCAGGTAAATCAATGTAGAGAATATCGCCTTCATCTATTTGTCGACCCACTGTAGCCCCACGAATCGATACAGCGACTTCTGCACCAATTCGAGCTGTTGGAATCGTTTCACCTTTATCTTGGATTTGTTGTATAGTGCCAATCTGACGATTGTCTGGAGTAATGAGTTTGCTTTTGGCACGAATTCGACCTGCAATCACTTTTACACCAACTACAGCAGGATTACTTTGGCGAAAAACGTAGCCGGGAAGGATTTCGAATTTTCCCGGAAAAACAAGCTCCTCAAGCATTGCCTCTTCTAGCTTCCGACGCTTATCCGAAACCCAAGTTTCATATTGATCCACTAGGTCATAGATAATTTGACTTTGAAAGATCGGGACACCTAAAGCATCAGCTTCATTGGCTGCATCAGGGAGTGGGCGAATATTAAAGGCCAGAATGACCCCCACGAATGGATCGTTCTCATACACTGTTGAAACTTCTTTTACTTCCTTTTTCGAAATATCGCCGATATCCGCTCTTCGAATAGGAATATTCCGTTCCTTGAGATAGTCTATTAGGGCCTCCAATGACCCCAAGGTGTCAGCTTTGAGTAGGACTCCGATTTTGTCAGTTTCGATCCGAACTGCATCCATATCCTGAATTATGCGCTCTTTGATTGAGAGAATTTCATCTTCTGAGTTGGCTACGAATAATCCTCCACCAGCAATAGCATCTTCCAATTCAGGAGCTGCAATTTTGATACCGGCAGCGGCTACAACTTCTTTGACCGGTGAAAATCTTTCACGGGGATCACGAATCTCATCAAGCGGTTTAGGCATCAGAAGAGCACGAACGTGTGTGATTATTGGTTCAGGTAGTCCACCAACAACGATGGTATCTCCATGATTGAGTACACCATCGTAGATGATAGTATCAACAGTCACTCCGAGTCCAGGTTCTTCTTTAACCTCGAGAACGACGCCTTTCGCAGGTCCTTCACTGGTTTGTAGTTGTTCTTCGAGATATTGCTGAGCTAAACCAATAAGCACCAAGAGTAATTCAGACAAACCTTCTCCAGTTTTTGCACTTGTGGGAACAATTGCAACCGTTTTAGCAAAGTTGGTGATACGATCATAGCGATCAGACTGAATATTTTCCCGAGACAATTCGCCCATTACTTCGTAAATTTTATTATCTAACTCGGTTTTGACATATTCAGATTGGGCGTTGATGGATTCGGTAACTACCCAAGTCACTTGGGGTTTCCAACCAGGTAGTCGATCCACTTTGTTTAGTGCAATGAGAAATGGGGTTTTGCGTGATCGAAGAATTCGTAGCGACTCATAGGTTTGAGGTTGAAGTCCGTCGACAATATCGATCACAAGAATGGCAATATCAGCAACCGCACCACCACGCTTTCTTAGATTGAAAAATGCCGCATGACCTGGGGTGTCAATGATCAAAAGGCCAGGGAGAGTGAGGTCTCGCTTGAAGGTTTTCATAAGTGGTCCAACAAGTTCTTTGACCGTTGACAAGGGAAAGAAACTAGCCCCAATTTGCTGAGTGATTCCACCAGCTTCACGTGCTTGCACACCAGTACCCCTGATTTTATCAAGAAGGCTTGTTTTTCCTGTGTCGATGTGACCTAACATGGTGACAATTGGCTGACGAATAGGCAATGGTGACACCTTCCTTAAAACGTCATCAGGGGAGTGAGCTCTAAATTGCATCGACAGGTCTGCAATATTTAAGGCTTATGTCCTTGGAACCCAAACTAATTGAATTTATTCACCGAGAGAAGGCTTTTTGTGAGGGAAATTAGTTGTGCCTTCACGAGGTGTGTCCGATGGAGCAGACGCTACTTATCTTAAAACCGGATTCTACGATGCGAAGAGGAGTGGGAGCTGCAGTATTTGAGCAAATACTTTGTTCACTGCCCGATGTGAAGTTGAAAGGCTTCTTAGAAATCGCTGTTCCTGACCATTTAGCGGCAAAACACTATACAATACATGAAGGTAAGTTCTTTTATCCGTGGCTCTTGCAATTCATTCAAGTCGGCAATGTGCTGGTAACCGTTTTGGAAGGCGAAAATATTGTTACACGTCTCCGTGATGTGCTAGGGGCAACCTTTGTAGAAAAAGCTAGTCCTGAAAGTCTTCGCGGGAAGTATGGTATTGTTGGGGGTGTTAACGTAGCACATGCATCCGATGAGCCAGCAAATGCGAAAAATGAAATTCAACTATGGCAACAAGAGGCACAACTCGATCTCGGCCAAGATGGACTTGAACCAATTAATGCGTACATAGCCAAGTGGGTAGAAACGCCGATAGTAGCTACCGAACGTATTCGACAAATATGCCAAGAATATGCTCGGGAATATTTGAATAGAGAAATTTACCAAACTGGAATATCTGAGCTGCTAATTGAAGAATGCCCTGATTGGACTGAACAAGAGCTTGAAAAGTTAGCCAACGCAATATTAGGTAACATGGACTTAGATCGTGACAAGATTTAAGCCATTGATCTTTCTACAAATGGTTCAGTTATAAACTACTATCGAGTCTACTCTTTCTTGGATTTCGACTTGGAATCAGATTTCTCTGATTTTTCTTTGGTTTTCGATTTGGGAGAAGCTTCAGCTTTTTTTTTCTTGGCTGTAGACTTGGTTTCTTTCTTAGCCTTTGCTTTGGGTTTAGTCTTAGGTTTTGTTTTGGGTGTGGTTTTAGGCTTTGCCTTAGCTTTGGGTTTGGCTTTTTTCGTCCTTTTCGCTGCTTGTGCCCGTCGGCGTAATCGTTCTTCATACACTTCGGTCCACTTCAGACGTCGGGCTGTTCGCTTCAAAATAGTTTGATTTCGCCGACATTTACTCGAACACAAGTAGAATAAGCTACCATCGTTTTTTACATAAATCGAGCCCGTTCCAGGTTCAACGTCTGTACCGCAGAAAGTGCAACTGTATTTTTTGACCATGTGTTTATCCCAGCCTATTTGGTTTATGGGGTTCGTATCTTCCGTGCTTCGCGTTCAGTTTCACGAAGTACTAGAATATCCCCTTCACGAATTGGACCTTTCACGTTCCGAGTGAGAATGCGGCCTTGATCGCGACCTTCTAATACGCGGACGCGGACCTGGATGATTTCTCCTGTGAGCCCTGTTCGTCCCACGACTTGGACTACTTCGGCTGGAACACTCGGGTCTTCTGAACTCATTTATGTGTCACCCATTAATTGGAGCTTATTTTTGAAGGTCTTTTAATTTCTTGGTGAGGTCATCAACAAGCTTCTGCGCTTCACCTGCTTCTACGATGGCGGCAGAGGCTGAAGGGACATCGATACCAAGAGCGGTCCCCATCTTGTTTTTGCTGGCTACATAGATGAATGGAATATTCTTTTCTTCACACATAACGGGAAGGTGGAAGATGATTTCCGGAGGATCTACGTCTTCAGCAATGACGACGAATTTTGCGATGGCACGTTCCACTGCTTTGGTTGTTTCGTTTGTGCCTTTCCGAACCTTACCAGTATCCCGTGCTATTTCGATTATCTCATATGCAATATCTTGCAGTTCTTTGGGAGCAGTAAATTTTACATGTGGTTTTGACAACAAGAACACCTCATGGTGTATTCATCGGGTCTTGTCGAGACCAACAGCCAGTAACTAATCGACCCGTGGCTGTGGCGACAGAGTAGCAAACAACACGGCATTTAAAGCTTTTTCTTCTCAGAACACTTTTTTGTTTAATTCATTTGCGGAGCCGCCGATTGGCCTTGAATTCAGTGAAATCCTCATAAACACGGTATTCAAGCCATTCCCGAGTATAACCAGTTACAACTACCGGTGCTTGTGATAATTCTTTGAGATTAGCAGCGCCGACTAGAAACATCGCGGCTTTCAACCCGTGGATGAGAGACTCCATGAACATTTGAACTGCTGTAGCATCAAGAATAGCAGGAGCAAGAACAGGAAGAGCGACTCCGGCAAGATCCGCACCAATAGCTATCGCTTTTGCAATATCAATTCCAGTCCGTATTCCTCCGGATGCGATAATAGGAATCCGCTTTTTCACATAATAAGCTACTTCAAAAGTTGAAACAGCAGTTGGTATCCCCCAATCAGTAAACCACCGACCTAAAGTTGCCTTCGTTGCATCGTCTGGCTTTGCTCGTTCAACTTCGACTGCTGGCCAGCTTGTCCCCCCTAATCCTGCAACATCCAGCGCCTTAACGCCTGCATTCTCCAAGGCTTTCGCGGCGCTTTGGCTAAGCCCAGCGCCAGTTTCTTTTGCAATAATAGGTATTGATATTTTTGCGGTGAGGTTTTTAATGGTCTGAAGCACACCAGCAAAGTTTGCTTCACCCTCGAGTTGAACCGCTTCTTGAGCAGCATTGAAATGAATTGCAAGTGCATCTGCCTTGATCATGTCGATTGCTGTTTCCACTTCTTCTATACCCCAGCCAAGAGAGAGCTGGGGGGCACCAATATTTCCGATAAGAATCGCAGTGGGAGCATGTTTTCTAGTAATTGAGAAGGATTCAGCTAAAGTGGGATCTTCGATTGCGGCGCGTTGACTTCCAACGCCCATCGCGAGTCCTAAAGTTTCAATGGCTTGAGCAATGTGTTTGTTTATCGGCAGAGCTTCCTGATGCCCACCAGTCATCGCTGTTACAATAATCGGTGCTTGAAGTTGATGGCCAAGAAATGTAGTTCGCACATCCACATCGTCAAGATTGATTTCAGGCACCGCATTATGAACTAGAGTGATATCATCAAATCCTGTAGGAATACTGGATTCTATTTCACGATCTAAACAGATGCGAATGTGATCCATCTTTCGGTCTTCTGTGAGTTTCTTCATTTGCTTTGGTTTCGATTTCCCACGAGTTTTTGACAATTGTACTCCCTCTGAGATGTCTACTTTGATTCTTCTTGATTCTTATAATGAGGTGCTATTCTAGAGGATTTCGACAAATCCTTTAGTGGCGTCAACCCGTACTTGCCGTCCAGTATTGATTTTGTCAATTGGAATTTTATCGACTGCTGGTATTTCACTGATAATGCAACCTACAGCAACAATGGTTTCTGTTTCTTGGTTTATAATGGCTACCGGTCCTTTACCAGTTTTAGCCAGTTGATAAAGCACGTAGGAACCAACAGTTGAACCTTTTCCACTAGGAAATACGAGAACCTTTCCCGTTACGGATTGTCCTTCTAGTTCATGATCTTTTTCAACAACTACTCCCGTTTCAGGATCCACTCCCCCGTAGAAGGAAATCCCTTGAGTACTGACCAGAGCTTCTCCGCTTGCGGTACCAGGAGAGATTTTTCGACCTTCAAATTTTTTGGTCATTCCCTTAGCGCCTCCTCAATACAGTCTTCCAGTGAACAATGCTTTGTCTGGAACTTGTTGCGGCCATGACCATAATAACAGCCCTTTGCTGAATCTGTACATAACCCAGTAAATCGACCTTTGATTGGAGCCACCACACAGCAGGTATCACAGGCAAATTTGATTCCTGCGGCTTCTATAGTTTTTGTGTACCCCATCCGGTCTGCAACCTGTTTCGTGGGACGTGCTGTTGTAATCCATGTTTCCTTTTTCACATGTTTCCCATCAACCAGCTCAGCGATATAACGGATTTCACGCAATGAAGCATGCGGGCAGCCAATACTGACAAAATCAATTACGGCTCCTTCTTCGTTGAGCTCCTCTTCCGCTTTTTTGAGGTGTGCCTTGGTAATAATAATTGTTTCTTGTGGAACCTTGGTTTTATTAGGCGTTAAACCCTCCATGTGAAATAATGCCGTGCCTCCATATGTTGCGATTGACGCACAGAAGGCTTTGAGTTCATCAGTATTTGCAGTTGAGATGCCCGTGATGAGAGGGATTGTCCATTCGGTCTTGGAGTCAAGTATGTCTCCGATGGCTTTTCCCAATAGGCCAAATTGGGCCGTCCCTGACACTGACGGTTCAACTTTAAACGCAATGTGAGCCTGCCGATTCTTATCAAGATGATATCCGTAAACTGGAGTAAATCCAGTTAAAGCAGCTGCTAATGCGCTGGGTCCCCCTTCACGATTCGTTTTAGCTCCAATGACTGAATTAGCAAAACATACTGCACTACTTTCTGCCCAAGCAATATGCTCACCAAAATGAGGAAGGTTGCCAACAAGATAGGGAGTACAGGTACAAGTCGTGATAATGTCCATCTTTGCAAAGGCGTTAACGACACGTTCTTGGTTCTTAGCAAATTCAGGATCGATTCCTAAGGCTTTCCAATTTTCTAGGTCCATCCCCGCGGGGTTTAATGTAGTCAAAACGCGAACTCGCCCGTCTTGAGCCATTTGAGCAAGCCAATCCAATCCGGGTTCTCCCAGATTTGCGTAACTCACACCTGCAATTTGAACAGACGTGACCGGGACCATTTCCTTTGCATTAAAAATGTCACCAAGTGCATTGAGGATTTCCATGCTTTTTTGAGCAGCATAGCCATGTTTACCTTCAAGCATATCCTTTTGAAGTTGGGTTAACTGCATGTTGAATTTCACCCTTCAAGATATTTTTTGAGGTCCACTTTGGGAAAAGTTGCTTTTTCAAAGGTTTTTCCTTCAGTTTTCAAGGGATGGGTGAGATCGAAGCCAATTTTTGTAGTGAAATAAGTGCCCGGTTCAGAACTAGGGTCAAGACTACTCCCCCGTTCTTTATCTTTCACAATCATATCGATATCTCCTTGAAATCGTGTTGCCATGGCCCATTCAACGTCGATGGAATCATAGATGTCGATGTCTTTGTCAACCACGAAAACGTGCTTACAACTTCGATGTCCTTCGAATGCTCCTTCAATCGCAAGCTTACCGTCTTCCTCACGTTGTTTATCAATCTGGACGACAGCATGTAACCAACTACTACCTCCGGGGTCGATGTTTACATCAAGACAGCGAACGCCTTTCTCATTGACTTTGCGAAAAATAGTAGGTTCACGAGGCATTCCCATGAGAACCTTATGCTCGAAGGCGCCAGGGAGAAGTGCTTGCCAAATAGCATCTTTTCGATGCGTAATACGAGTGACTTCAAAGAGGGGTTCGTTGCGAATTACATCATAAGTTTGAGTGAGATCAATGAACGGTCCTTCATCATGGCGTTTGTCGCGGTAGACTTTTCCTTCAATTACCCACTCGCAATCAGCAGGGATGAGTAAATCCGAGGTTTTTGCTTTCACAACTCGAATGGGTTCAAGAGCGTTGGCAATTTCGAGTTCGTTGATGCCAATTTCTACACTAGTTGCTGCTGCAACTAGAATATTTGGTGAATTCCCCACACAAAACGCGACATTAACTTCTCCAATATCTTCAAGGAAGGTATGGAAGTTTCGTTTTGCAACCACGCGGGTGCTCATTAAGTCTTTTTTAATCTGCATGGCTCGATGAAAGTCAAGGTTTTGCCCATACGTGGGATGGCCTGCAACAACAACAGCTGAAGAGATATATGGTCCTCCATCTCGTTCATTGTGGAAAAGAATAGGAATCTTATCGAGATCAACATCTGTTTCAACGACTTCTTGGCATGGTGCATCTTTGATTTCCTCGGGAACAGAACGATCTTCAATAGCTTTACTTAGCGTAGGAATGATTTCGCTCGTTGTGATACCAAGGTAACCTGCCACACTTTCTTTACTACAAAATAGGTTACCCATAATCCGATAGTCGGAATCTTTAACATTTTCAAAGAGAACAGGTTTGGGTTCTACCGCTTTAAGGATGCCCGCGGCTTCAAGGCGTTTGGACACCGGTTTCTTGATTTTTATGAGTGAACCCTGTTTGTCAAGTTTATTCAGATGCTTACGTAAACCCATTTATTTCACCTCTTTTAGTCCTATATCCCAATTCGATACCGCCAGGCAGAAAAACCTCGTTGCTTAATTGTTCCAAAGACATCATTTTGTAATTCCCGACCAGGCGTTAAAGCCACTATATTTCCGCCACGACCAGTTCCTGTGAGCTTTGCCCCCCAAGCCCCTGCTTGGCGGGACACACCGACTAGCTCCTCTAATTCTACACTGGAGACCCCAATTTCGATTAACAAATTATGATTTTGGTTCATCAGGAGCCCAATCAACTGGAGATCATGCTCTTCAAACCCCTTTCGGGCAGTATTTACTATATCTTGATAGTCATCTGTGATTTGATCAAACCACTTTTCCTTCTCATCTTTCATGCGACGAACATCAGCCACGACATCTTTTGTACTCGCAGTAATTCCTGTGCTCGCAATCACGATATCTGTGGGTTCTTTCATTTTGATTGTTTCAATTGTTGGGGGTCCACCCTTTAAATCGCGTTTGTACCAGACAATTCCACCAAAAGTTGCCGCAGTGTTATCGATGCCACTAGGAGTACCATGATAGCCTTTTTCGCCTTCAAAGGCGCAAGCGTTAACTTTGGTATTATCCCAACCAAGCCTGAATTCATCACTTAGAGCACGTGCAATTGCAGTACAGCTGGCAGCGCTAGCCCCAATGCCACTAGCGCATACTAGTTTTCCTCCTAACGTGATACTAATTCCCTGTTCAGAAAGATCAATATCAGCAAATCGGAGGATATTCTCAATGGACGCTGTTTGCTCATCAAGCTTCTTCTTTTTGTAACCCGGGACCGCTGGACGATTATCAATTAACTTCCAGCCGGGTCCGGATATCCTGCGTACAATAGCCGTGGTGGTGGATCCGATTGCGGCCGCGATAGCTGGGAAGCCATAGACGACGAAATGTTCACCAAAAAGAATGGTTTTACCAAAACCTGAGCCTTTACCCAATGAGATTAACCTCCAGAAGTTTATTGTCTAGCTGCGAAATAAGCCAATCAACTTATTCGCGTTCGGAATTATGGGTCGATTCCTAGCTGGACGCTTAAGAGCCTTTCCATGACTCGATGAAATCGAGTTGTGGCGAGTTAAGCTTCAGTACGTCGTAAGGTTGCTTCGAAGTCTTCAACTGTGAATGGAAACTCAGCCTCGGGCGTTAATTGGCCTCGTTCGCGCAGAACTTGACGTGATAGAAGCCAGTAGGTGAGGGAGAGGGATTTTCGACCTTTATTGTTACACGGAATTGCTAGATCGATATATTCCAATGAGTTGTCAGTGTCAACCAAAGCTACAATTGGGACTCTGATCTTTGCACCTTCTCTGACCGCTTGGGCGTCTGCTCTAGGATCGGTTATAAAAACAAGAGAAGGTTCCGTGTATTGGGGTAATCGCGGATTTGTAAAAGTGCCAGGAATGAATCGACCTGCAAGAGGCGTTGCTCCAGTAACTGTGCAAAACGTGTTAATGGGCTTTTGGGCATATTGTCGTGCACCTACCACCGCAACCGCGGAGGGTTCGACACGGGCAAGCATACGCGCGGCAACCCGGATTCGTTCATCAAATTTCCGAATGTCTAGAACGTAGAGCCCATCTTGACGTACTCGGTAGATATACGGTTCCATGGTGACAGTTTTTACTTGGGTGCCAATGTGAATACCCGCAGCAAGGTATTGATCAAGGGCTATTAGAAGATCTTCGGTCATGGTTATGTTCGCTCCGCAAATTGAAGGACTGCATCAATGATGTCAACATGGCTCAGAAGCATTCTTCGACAACAATAGCGTTTCAGCCCCATCGAGTCTAAAACTGCCGTAGGATCTTCTCCCTGACGCACACGTCGGCTGTATTCTTCCCATTTATCTGCAACAAGCCGACCACAAGTAAAACAACGTACTGGAATAATCATGAAGTTCTTCTCCTCTATCGATAACTTTTCTGTTTTTTAGCCCTAGCTCCAGGACCGCCGAATTTTTTCTTTTCTTTTCGGCGTGAATCGCCTGCGATTAGAGTTCGATCATATTCAACGAATTGCTTTCGGAGATCAGCACTCTTTGTAAAATTCACAAGTCCACGAGCAATTGCAATGCGAGACGCTTGCGCTTGTCCCATAACTCCTCCACCCCGTACGTTTACTCGAATATCAACTTTTGAAGTGATATCTGCACCAGCAATCATGAGAGGTTCTTCAATAATTAGCCGTGCTATGACGGGATTGAAATTATCTAATGGTATTTTATTAATTTGAATTCGCCCCGTTCCTTCTCTTACTGTGGCACGGGCAATGGCGGTTTTCCGTTTCCCTGAACTTACTATTATTTTCATGCCGATCCCTTCCATCCAAGTTCTCGCGCAATTTCGCCCAAATAAATTGTACGACGACCTGTCCTTTCATATTGTGAGACGTCAAGATGTCGTTTTGTTTTTAATCCTTCAGGAGTTCCGGTATAAACTCGAAGGCGTTTCATTGCTTTCCGACCGCGATCTTTTTTCCATGGAACCATCCCACGAATGATTCGTCGTAGCAAACGATCTGGTTGACGGGGATGCAATGGTCCTTTCCATGGAGCAGTCCGGGTACGGATTCCAAGGCGTTCCTTGTATTGCAGGATGAGGCTGGACCGATCTCCAGATAATACAGCCTTTTCAGCATTTATAACGACGACATGTTCGCCTTGAAGGAGTTGTTTTGCAACAACTGTGGCTAATCGCCCAGCAACTGTGTTGTTTGCATCAACTAGGAGTGGCTCAATTTTAGCAGGTGCATCAGTCGCTGATGATTTAGTAGATTGTTTAACCATCTTGTATCCTCCTTAGCTGATGAGTCGAGCATTCTTCCCAGTAGGATTTTTTTCCATAAATTCTTCAATAGTTAGACACTGACCGCCTTTACTTTCAATTTTGGCTCTAGCTTGCGTAGAGAAGGCAACAGCCGCAACATCGAATTTGTCTTCTATGACTCCATCGCCGAGAACTTTACCCGGTACAACCATGACTCGGCCACGAATGTGATGGCGTTGTAAATAGCCAACATTAACTGTGACGCGCGTTCGCCGAGCAGATTGTAGATCATTATACAAAGTTCGCCAGATGCGACCTCCTGGCTTTCGAGACTGCTGTTTAAGTTTAATGATTAATTTTTGTCGCGTTTCATCAGTAGTTTTTGTTTTCACCTGGCATCACATTCACTTGGTTTTTGGAGTCTTTGATTTCGAAGTGGTTTTTGTTTTTGCTTTGGTCTTTTTTGTTGCGGTAGTTGTTTTTTTCGTTGGAACCTTCGCTGTGATCTTTGGTTTAGGCTTAGCTTTAGGCTTAGCTTTAGGCTTGGCAACTGGTTTGGGCGCACGCCCAGGGAGCAATTTGATGAGGTCTTCGTATTTCTTTCGGAATACATCTAAACCCTTCTCAAAAATTTGCTCAGGAGGTGCGGCTCCAGTTGATTCGATTGTTACAATGAAACTATTTTCATCATATGTTACTTTAATTGCTTGCACATCACATGCTTCTACACAAAGATTGCATAGTGTGCAATTCATTTCATCGACTACCACGGCTTTGTCGTTTTGCATTTCGAAGACTTGCCTAAAACATGCATTTACGCATTCCTTACATCCATCACATTTCTTTGTATCAACCTCAACATGGGGAATCATTTTGTAAGCTATGGTTGAAACGGGCTGCCACTTTGCATGGTCTAGCCCAATTCCTAATCGGGCATAGGCTTCAACGACAATGCGTTGACCCTTAGCCATCTTTGCTATTGGAATCTTATCACTTACGGGAACAGTTTCTGGATCTTGCGGTTTAAGATCTCCAGTCGTTGCAAGATAGCCATCTTCTGGAGCCTCAACTTCCATGGTGAATCCCGCTTGGCATAAATGACACCCTGCACCTTCACAAGTACATTCAGATGAAGGAACATATGTGTCATAATTCGTTTTCAAAGGAACAAGACCAAGCCGATGTGCGATGATTTCGTCAAATAGAGGTGATTGATTTTCGAGAATCACAACTTCTTCAATTGCCATAGAAGGAGTTTCAGAAATGATGATTCGGCGTAGGGCATTAATCAAACCAGGACGGACTCCTTCTACACGCATTGTGAGGATGTCTTCAGATTTTTCAAGTACGGTTATTTTCATATCTTGTTCACTTCGTTTCGAAGCCCTACTTTGCACCGCATTATACTCTACGACCTCGGCGCCCTCCAGGACGGCGTGTTCCGTCATGAGGCATAGGTGTTACTTCTTCAATTCGACCAATTCGTAGTCCAGCACGTGCTAGAGCACGGATGGCTGCTTGAGCACCAGGACCGGGTGTTTTGGGACCATGTCCTCCTGGTGCGCGCACCCTAATGTTTACTCGAGTGATGTCTTTGTCCATTGCAGCACGGGCAGCACGAAAAGCCGCCTGCATCGCGGCATAAGGAGAGCTTTCGTCCCGATCTGCGCGTACAATCATTCCACCTGACGCACGGGCAATCGTTTCAGCGCCTGTAATATCAGTGATATGAACAATTGTGTCGTTATAAGAACTGTAAATATGGGCAACGCCCCACTTTTCCTTGCTATCAACGGGAGTAGGTGTACGAACTCGCCCCCCTGAACGCGGTGCACGAGAACGAGTTCGCCGAGTGGGTTTCTCATCTTCCGATTTCGGCTCTGCCTTTTTCTTTGTTGGTTTGGGTTTTGCTTCTTCTACAGCTTTAGCAGGTGCGGAAGGTTCTACCGGGGGTTCTTTCTCAGCTTCCTCTGCCACGAGTTCTGGCTCCTTCTTCGGAGCCGCTTTAACCTCTTTTTTCGGAGCTTTTTCCGGTTTCGATTGTGTTTCCTTTTCTTTAGCCATAACCCATCACCCATAAAGCGCAATTATCTTCAATTACTTTGCATCCTTTTTCGCGGGGGTGCTTTTCTCTTCTTTTACAGGAGGCTTCTTAGATTCTCCCTCACCTTCCATGTTCTCAGGAAGGTCTTCGTCTTTGTCAACTTCTTCCTCAAGTTCAACTTCTTTGATTTCACGAACCTTTGGAATTTTAACTTCAATTTTGTCCTTTGGAACAGGTTCCGGAACTTCGGGCGTAGGGGCAACGGTTTCACCCTTTGGAAGTTCAGGGTGAATAGGGTTGCTGTACGGGCTGTCAGGGGCGTATTTGAGCTGTTTTTCTTGATCCCGGTACAAAAGCATGCCTGGAGAAGTCACACGGTGCTTATCCAAGATCACATGCCCATGAACAATGAGTTGCCTAGCATGATGCATAGTTTTTGCTAAGCCTTGACGCCTTACCTGGGTTTGCAGACGCCGTTCAAGAATATCGCGAATTGTTAAATTTAAAATATCATCTAATTGCGAATTCTCATCAATGAGCGCTAGGCGGTTCAGCCGACCGAGCAGTTGACCCTCTCGTAAACCACGTTCTTCAGAGGGAAGAGCTACAAGATCTCGTGCGGTACCACGAAACTGGGTGAGTTGCGTTCGGTGTTTCCAGAGCTCGCGTTTATTTCGAAGTCCATATTCACCCACATAGATTAGTTCCTCTGCGAGCCGAGTTTTTTGCCAAGGGTGCCCGGGTGCGACATATTTTTTCTTTGGTTTTCGAATTCCGCCCATATTTCACTCACCTATGCTCCGCGGCGTTTTCGTGTAACGCCAACTGTTCGTCCTCTGCGACCGGAACATCGAGTTCGCTGACCCCTTACTTTTAATCCAAGCCCATGGCGAATACCTCGCCAACTTTTGGTTTTCATTAAATAGTCAATGTCCATTTTGAGTTGAAAATCAAGGTCTGCACCTAGGAGGTGCTTATTTTCACCAGATTTCATATCCTTCTGGCGATTCAGCATCCAATGAGGAATACCAAAGTTTGAAGGTGTTTCCAACACCTCTTCTATTTTAGCAACATCCGCATCAGTGATGAATCCTGCTCGTCGATCCGGATTGAGCCCTGCTGCTTCAACTATAGCACGGGCTAACCTTCGGCCAACTCCTTTCACAGCGCTCATGGCCCTGTCAAGTTTTAAGCTTCCATCAATGTCGGTACGAGCAATTCGGATTATATGTCGATATGATGACGACAAGTTAGCACCTCAAGTAGCATATGCTCTGAGCTATCGCAATCGAAATACAAAACCGCTTTTAAATGTGTTGCCAAAGCTCGAATCCCAGCGAGCCTAATCTCGACGAAAAAGAAAAAAAGTGACAACTAAATCTTTAAAGGGCATGTCTCGGAAGGAAACGGCGAGCCGCGGTAGCCAAGTGGTTTACGGCGCAGGCTTGGAGTTAATACATATATTGTGTATCTACCGACCAGCCTGTGACCTTCGGGTCGCACGGGTTCGAATCCCGTCCGCGGCGCCATTCTCTTTACTCAAATTAGCAATCATTTTGATTTGTCTGCAGTTTTTCGTCGCCAAGTAGAAGGATAAGTTCCTGCGGGTAACACAACTCGTTTTGTATCGGCTACAATTCCTGATTTGGCTTCAAGTATCTGTTTACTATTTTGTTGTGCAACTGCAAGAGCTACGAGTTCGCCTTTTAGCGTCATAAGTGCAACGAAGTCACCAGGCTCAATATCGTCATGAAGTTGAAGGACACCGGTTACGGCGAGGTTGGCGCCGTGACAGATAGCATCAACAGCTGTGTCGCGAATGATGAGATGGGGTAGATGTTGGACCCCATTTTCAAGGGGTTGAAGATACTGGCGAAGCAAACGCTCATCCTTATCATCATGCCAAAAATGATATGCATCCATCACGTCGTAGAGTGTGACCAGTGTTTCATCCTCTTTGAAAGGTCCTGTACGGGTACGACGCAGTTCGGCCATGTGGGCTCCACCGCCTAGAACTTCCCCGATATCGTACACTAATTTCCGAATGTACGTTCCTGCCTGGCATCCCACGCGAAATAGGACATTTTGCTCCTCGATTTCAAGAATTTTGAGATAGTATATTTTTCGTGTGCGAACCCGACGTTTAACGGAGGAACGAACAGGAGGGCGTTGATAGATCGTTCCAACAAATTCTGCGGCGGCTTCACGTACTTTTTGGGGATTTTCTTTTTGGTGTAATCGCATTATACAGATGTACTCTTTGCCCGAGGTAAGCAGAGCATTGGCGATTTTCGTAGCGTTCCCTAACATAACTGGAAGTACGCCTGTTACTTGGGGATCCAATGTTCCTGAATGACCAGCACGAGTCAAATTCAGAATGCGTTTTACCCAAGACACTACTTCATGGCTGGTCGGTCCTGGAGGCTTTTCTGGGCTTGGAAGGGATAAGAATTCCCTTCAACCAAACTATCCAGATTAATGATACCATCCTGAAATAATTCCGGGATGGTTCGTTCTTCAGGGACACAACCATAAGCCGGGTTCGTAGTGTCTTCAGCACGCGTTACCAATTTTCGTTTCCTATCTGCAGGTAACCGAGCTTTTGTCAGAGCCAAAGTCCTCCTCCGCTCCCTCAATGGGAGTGTATATTATCCCTTCTCATCTTTTTTCATAAAGGGTGTGAGCTTCGCAGCCTTGATAGCTTTTACAATAGTGGGATCATCTGCTCCTGCTTTGAAGTCGACTTTCTTCTTTGTAGGATTCAAATGATCTACATTTGAACGACGTCGTCGAACACCACTAATTTCTTGAGGTCCAGTGACGAGGACGAAGTTCTTATCCACGCGTTCAACAACAACACATTTCTTTCCAGCCTCACGGCCGTGCGTTTTGACGCAAATTCTTCCAACTTCAACAAGACTCATGGGGATTCAACCTCCACCGGTTGACAGTCAGCTGTCATGTCGCCATAACAGCTTCATTCTAGTGTTGTCCCGGAGGACGCGAGATACGCCTTTACCACTGCGATACATATACTTATCGTAGCAACGACGTTGAAGTGTTCGGTATTCAACACAATATCAAAGAGACAAGTATCCGTGACATCAATGCCATAAAATTCTTGAAATCGAAATTGTTCACTTTGTTCACGAAACTGTGTTTCTTCCAAAGCCTTTTCGTACTTTTGTGCTTCTCGATTCGCTATGCGGAGCGCGCGAACGTCTAATGGCGCATGAAGATAAATTGTTAGATCCGCTTGCCGTCGGGCAACCCATCCGGCAATATACGCGTCAATAACTACATTACCAGCTTCTGCTTCAAGCCGTGTTCGATCATCTATTTCTTGGTCGATATGAGGATTTTCTTCAGCAATTCTGCAAAATTTCGCGAGAGAAACTCCTTTTTCTTTTGCGAGTTGACGAAATATAATCCCAGCAGAAATATACCGGAGATTGAAGGCCTCCGCAAGGGCTTTTGCGACTGTCGTAGTACCTGCTCCATGTAACCCACTGATCGCGATAGTCAAGCCCATGCTATCAAACGTCCATTTTCGCTATTAGCTGGGAGTCATACTAGTGCCCAACACTTTCTGGATAACCAAGTTCATCGTAAAGCTGCAGAGGATATACCAGTAAACATAGAGTAAGCCCATACCACCAAAGGGCACACCAGGAGTATATAATCCATAATCAATCCATTGACCATACTGCCAGCCAAAGCCCATTCCAAAAGGACCTAACAATTGGCCAAAGTTAAGGGGAGACCAGATAACTGGAGCAGGAACGGCACTTGGTGGAAAGGCTAACCCCGGGTCAACAAAAACACCGTTCATTATAGTGAAGATTAGGATGAAGGGTATAATAGTAATCAGCATAGGAACAAACGACTGTTTACTCACATCACCTTGGAGTTTCAAGATGTAGCGTTCGCGGCGCTTAATTTTCAGTTCAAGTTTACGTCGCACCCGTGGATCCTTTTCGTCTTTGACTCGCTTTTTCATTTCGTTGTATTTGTTAATTTCTTCACGAGACCGTCTCAACCGATCATAGTCAATGAAACGACGATTCACCAGGTTCGAAGTCAGCGAGATAATAATGCTGACCAATAACACAACAATTGCAGACAAAGGCGGATACGCCCATACACCTAAACCTCCCCGAAGGGCAACGGCAATATCAATGAAAATATTCTGCACGGTAATCACACTTTCAAGAGTAAATTGGCAAAGGCAGTTGCTGCTTCCTCAGCTTTACCTTCTACGTTCTTAAGAATCATTACGGTTGCGCCTGTTAAGGTCCCCACGGCCACAGCAGCCGACCGACACAATAATTGATGTTCTGCAATATTTTCAATCAATTGCTCATCACGGGTCCGTGTTGGGTCCTTTGCCCGCCTAGAAGCGATATTCTTCGGATCTGCTTCAACTAGGACAATCGAAGCAGGACGAATCGCTTCAGCTACCCATTTAGGAAGGCCAATTAGAAAACCACCATCAGCGGTCTGAATCAACGTATGGGTGTCTACAATTACAACTTGAGTCTTACTCATCGCCGCGATGCGCTCACCCGCTAGTTTCTGAACTTCACGCTGCTTTTTAACCGGCAACATCCGAAGTTCATCACGACTCTCCACAAGCCGCTTCTTTTGGGCAATCTCAAACATTACGGAACCATACGTAATCAGCGAAACACTAATCCGATCTTCAACCTTGCGGATCGCATCCGTGACCACTGTCGTCTTTCCAACACCGGGTACACCACTAACCACAACAACCTTGCCCACTTGCAATCAACAGACCTCCACCAAAACGTGGCACACTCAATATCACAACCTTAAGAGCTTTTCGCGCCCACAAATGCTAAACCTGAAGTCCACAGACTAGCCAACGCCCAAGAGTCCACGCATCATCGGATGCAGCTCACCCAGTTGCTCTTTCGCAAGGATTTCGAAGTATTGCCGCATGATGCCTACGGCTAGCAGTATACCAATACCCGTGGTGAGTGCACCAAGGAAGTCGGCAAAGGCAGCGAGTGCACCAACGATAATTCCACCGAGAATAGCAACAGTAGGTATGTAGCGATTAAGGATTTTTTCAATGACTTGGGGTGATCGCCGGAAACCAGGAACTTGCATGCCAGCACCAATAAGTTGACGAGAAACATCGCGTGGTGAAATGCCGGAGACATCAATCCAGAGTCGGGCAAAGCCAGCGCAGAAAAGCATGAGGAGAACGGCATATCCTATTGCTCTAAGCCACCCGAGGGGTTCGAAGAGCGAGAGGATACCAATAGGAGGTGTAAGGAACCAAACGAAGGTTAATGGTTCGGGAACGAGATAGTTTCCACCAGCGAGTGGTACTGTATATCGTGCAAGGAGCCCGAACCAGAAGTTACCTTGGAGAGCGGGGAGTTGGACCCAGAGAATTTGAGTGATGAAGAGAATGTTAGCATAAAGGGCTTGCGTAAAGATGACTGGGATGTTGGATACATAGAGAAGTTTAATGGGATATTGTCCTCGGAATCCGCGGTATCGAGCGTATTGGAGGGGGATGTTAACGCGATAAGATTCCATGTAGATAACCAAGACGAAGGTGATAAAGGTGGTGAATAAGCCGAGCAGGCTAGCTCTGGGATTTTCTGGCCGGAACCATATGGTGGCGGCATTGGCAATGAATCCGGTTGGATTATCGACAGGATGATAGATTACAGTTGGGTTCCAATTGTTGGCAGACCAACCGCCTAGATTCTGAAGTAAAAAGGGAATGATTCCTTGGTATCCAATCGGAGCTGTGGGAACGTCTTGACTTTGAGCAAATGAGATGGAGAACATACCCCAAAGGATTTGGGTGCAGACATTGGCCATGATGAAGAGGCTAACACCGCTTCCAAGACCCCAACCCTTCTGGATGGTTTCATCCATCATGATCACAATGACACCGGCAAACATGAGTTGAATAAAGACCAAAATCGCGCTAGCGTAATCGAGTTGACCGGGAACCTGTCCGTAAGCTCCAGCGAAGATATACGCGAAGGCTTGGAAGGCTGTCATGAAAATGGCAAGAACTTTTTGAGCTCCCGTATAGAGCGACCGCTGATAAGGGTCAGACATGTCGACGCGGATTAGCTGAGAGCCCACAAGAAGTTGCATGATGAGCCCAGCGGTTACAATGGGACCAATTCCAAGCTCCATGAGGGTGCCCCTTGAAGAAGCAAGAATGGTACGAAGCCAGAAAAAGTAATCAAACCCTAATTCTTGATTGATGCCATAGAGGGGCATGCTAGCCATAATTAGATATAATACGAGGATGACGGCGGTCCAGATGATTTTTTCTCGGAAAGAGACCTTCCGGTCGGGTGCCTTGATTTCTGGCATGACGCGAATCAATGGACGCAATGCGTTGAGAAACCGACTCATGCCGTTTGCCCCATATTATTCCATGTTTTCGTGTAAATCCGTTTCGAGGTTGAAATGCGATGTTCGCACGGTTTAATTGTGTTTTGGTTCAGGTCTTTGCCTTTCCTTTTGTAGCTGTTGCTCGTTTCGTTTTTGTCTTTGCAGTAGATGTTGTTTTCGTCTTCGCGGTGGCTTTTTTCGGTTTTGCCTTCGTTGTGGTCTTTGGTTTTGGCTTGGCTTTAGGCTTAGCTTTAGGTGTAGCTTCAGGTACTTTTCTTAGGGCAGGAGCAGTATGCTTGGTGGGATCTTGAATGGTTCCTTTGATTTTTCCTCCCGCAGCTTTAATTTTCTCCGCAGCACGATGAGTAAAGAGAGGTGCGGAAATTGTAAGAGGCACTGTAAGATTTCCTGCCCCGAGCACTTTATCGTATCCGAGAGCGCCTAAATCAATAGTTATGGGTGTTTCTTTGGCTGGAGGTTTTCCTTCATAAAATTTCGGGAGGTTTCGAGCAATATCGCCCACATTAATCGTGGTGTGGTTTTGGCGTAGTTTGTTATGGCGATGGAAACCATGTTTCCCAAAGCGATTGGGGTCGTGGGCAGTGACATAGGTCCAGTCATGCTTTTTACCACCTGTCTTTCCTTTTCCCCCGCGTTGACCACCTTTGCGGTGTTGACCAATCCGACCATAGCCATGCATGCGGCTTCCACGAAACCGGCGAACCTTTTTGGGTTTCCTTGTTGTCATGTTTAGTCTCTCCGTGTAGCTAACGTTTCTGAAGCTGGATTTCTAAGATACCATTGTTATAACTTGTCTTGGCTGATGTAGTATCAACAGGACTTGGAAGATCAATTTTTTTGGCGTATTTTCGTTCTGTGGATTCAACCTGAATAGTAATTGTGTAATCGGTAACCTTGATGTTGATTTCGTCTTGTTTCACGCCAGGAAGTTCAGCAATAATGATTACTTCATCATCCTGTTCCATTACATCAACGAGTGGTTCACGTTCCTTCCGAACTATTGGAGGTGCACCCTCGGGGTTAAGGTTACCAAAGGGGTTCAATCGCATTTTGCCATCAGGACCAATACCCGCAGAAAAACCCCAAACCATTGGATTCTTTTGTAATTGTTCTAAAATCTCTTCAATATGATGTTGCGCATCGGATCCAAACATGTCTTCGGGATTGATGTCTGAAAACATTTTCATGATTTCTTCAAACATGCGTTGGAGCGCTTCAAATTGAGCATCTGTGGATTCATCATCCCACCAGCGTTTACGTTTTCGGCGATCGTCTTCTTCTTTCATTTTCAATCCTTCCTTCTTTCGCATCCTTCCTCTTATGACATTCGTTTGAGGAGGGCATTAATGTCCTCACCACGATAGCCCAGCTCACCTTTCTGTTGAATAGTTCGCTTAAGACTTCCACGAAATCCTTTCGATGGGGGTCGAAGCCGAAAGAATTTCTTCATTTTTGGAAGTGCCAGCGCTTTTTCCTTCTGAGAAACGAGGGCTTTGGCATAATCGTCGATTGTTTTGTATTTTGAGTGTTTTGATACATAAGAATCTGTGATAGGTTTATCTCCAATCAGGCGACCTCGTTTTCGAATAAGTCGTGATAAAGTGGGTGCATCAATTTCACCCCATGTTATTGCATCCTTCGCTCTCTGAAACATTCCCAGATAGGTGGGACGTTTATCCAAGACAACGGCATGATTAACACGTGAAAGACTCAACATCGCCAGCGTATCTTTAGCTTCTTGCCGTAGTCCGATACTACTGCGTACTCGTATGACTGCAACCAATGCATGGGTATCTTTAGTTTCTTTTGCCATCTTATTCGGCTCTCCGTGTCCAATCTTGGGGGGTCATTATCTGATTAGTTTCTTTTAGTGCGTTAAAGACAGATTGAGCGAAGTTTAGGGTAGTTCGAGTATGACCTCGAGTGCGAGACCAGACATCGTGGATACCGGCAAGCCGTAAAACGACTTTGATGGTATCAGCTGTAACTAATCCAACGCCCTTAGGTGCAGGAAGAAGCATAACGCGGACGCTACCCGTTTTTCCATTTACTTGGAAGGGAACCGAGTGCGGATCTTGGCATCCGCATTCCCAGCTTCCACATCCACGACGAACTGAGATAAGGTTCAGTTTTGCCCGAAGAATAGCTTTACGAATAGCCGGCCCAATTTCAGGAGCCTTACTTTCACCGATGCCGACAAACCCATTTTCATTTCCCACAATTACTGTGGCTTTAAATCGTGATTTCTCACCTGCATCGGTCTGTTTTTGAACCAGATTAATATCAATGACTTCTTCTTGAAGATCTGGGAGTAGTAGGTCAATAATTTCAGGTTCTTTAATAGGTAAAGCTAGTTGAAACAAATCCTCAAGGGATGTTATTTCCCCTGCCTTCACTTGCCGCCCGACTTTAGTAACCGGTTCCCATTCTTCGACATTGAACTGCCTTGGACGTTGCGAACGAGATGCTCGACTCATTTAGTTGCCCTCCCTCGAGTGAATTTCGTTGTAATATTCTTTTTTGTGGTATCGTACATGCCAGGGAGCTGGGTGAGATCAATGCGTCTCTTTGAAATCTTTCCAAATTGACGTTGGAAGGTAGAGGGTTGATTATCACTGAGATCTTTCGCATACCCAGCAATGTGCTCCCCTTTGATTCGTTTTTCAACAGGAAACATCTTGTCTGAACAAGGAACGGAGAGACCTGCATCAATGGCGCCTTTAACTGCAGAGAAAATCCGTGATCCAGGAATCGGGCTGATTAGTCCAAGATCGACAATGGCTGTATTCGTTCCGGTTTGCAGAGCCCGGTGACCCGCCAAGAATCCTGTGAGATATGCAGCAGGGAGGTTTTTCACTCCAGCTTGCCAGCCGAATTGGCTTAGTTGTCGCGAATCTGCGACAGCAATGCATCGGTCACCGTCTGGTAAAGCTTCCATTATCTGGACAATGATTCGTGTGCTTGTTTTTCGAACAACTAAGCGTGGCCGTCCAGAGCCCACCATGCGGCGTCGAGCGTGATAATCTGTTTTACTTTCACGACGTCGACGGAAAGGAACTTTGTATCGTGGTCCATGTGCCATTTTATTTTCGCCTCTTCATTTTGTGATCTTGAATATACATGTCGACTCGTCGAATGGAAGGAAACATTCCCCCTTTCGAGAGCCGGTATAGTCGTCGGTAATCTCGTGGTTTGATAATTCGCCGAGCTCGGAGTTTCTTAAGGTGTCGGCGAATTGCACGAATTTTTATCATCCATCGTTGTTTTCCTGAGAGCCTTGCCGTACGTTTACCCTTTCTACTGCCAGGTCCTGAGCGAAGTCCTCGTTTTTGTTTTTCATGTACTTCTTTAGCTCGTCCACGACTTATGCCTTGGATAGAGATCTTACGAATAGCCCCTTCATGGATTAATCGGCGAATATCATCTCGTCGAATTGCCAGGGCTACGTCATCTAGCCGATCAGGATCAATCCAAACCCGGTTTTCCCCGACTTTTAGGAGACGAGCTGCTAATTTTCGTTGGGAACTCACATTCACTGTTTTATTCACCTTCTAGAGGATCTCCTCAGTGTCAAGGTCGAGAAGTTCTCGTACCTCTGATTTCAATTGTGGGTTGAGTACGCGGAGGCCAAGGTCATCAGCCCGTTCAAGAATTGCTAAACGTTTACGATCACCCACACGGCGTGCAATCCGAATCGCGTGAATTCTTGGATGAAGACCTTCCATTTCTTGGAGATTGTGAATTAGCACTTCCTCCATGCCAGACGGATGATAGTCTCGAAGGTCCGTAGGAGTCCGATACCCGATACGAGGCATTTTAGGTTGATTTTTTTCACGCTTGCGGATCATGGAGTCAATGCCTTTAGGACGCCGCCATCCAGTGTCTAATCGTTTATATCGCCAACTCTCCGGACGTCGAAACTTAGGCTTTCGTTGATTCAGTAACCGTTTCTTGTAAAGCGCGTGTTGAAGTTTCTTAATGCGTTTACTCTTTTTCATTGTCTATCACATCCGTGTTGGCTAAATTTTCCAGTGTCGTTCACCTAGTTGTTTTTCATAAACATAGATTCCATCATGAAACTTCCGAGGGTCTTTTCGACGAAGTTTTGTAGAATGTTGAATGTTAGCTGCAGTTTGCCCGACGAGTTCGATGTCAATGCCTTCCAGGATAACGTCGTCGCCTTGTACAGTCACTTTCACCCCAGGGAGTATCTTAGCGCGGCGCGGAGCTTTTTCGCCATAAAAGTTTTCGATGATGAGTCGATCACCTTCAATTTTGACTGTGGGTGGAAAGTGGGCAAATACGACCTTCATTTTGTATGTGACTCCATGAGTTACACCAAGCATCATGTTCTTGATGTGGGAAACAATGGTGCCTACTAGAGCAATTTGTCGGCTCCGAGGATATTCTACCGACACTATGACGCTGTTTCGAGCCTTTCTGATGTTAACGTCGATATGGCTGAAGTCGCGGATGACTTCGCCTTTGGCACCTTGGACGGTTACACGCTTATCTTCAATTGTTACTGTGGTGTCTTCCAGAATTGGAGTCGATCTTTCAAAGTGTGTTGTTTTTGCAGGCATTTTTTCTATCCACTCCATGGTTAATAGACATAGGCGATGAGTCGTCCTCCGTGACCTTGTTCGACGGCATCTCGATGTGTCATGAAGCCCTTTGGGGTTGAAACAATGAGAAATCCGAATGCTCGAGAGGGCAGGAAGCGTTTCTCCCATTCTTCAAAGTCGTGACGTTTTACTGGATGATGTGGGCTAATTATTCCACATTGGTTAATCCGGCCTAGAAGTTCCACCCGGAGCATTCCTGCTTTACCATCGTCGATAAATTCAAACTCGCCGACATAGCCCATTCGCTGCATGATGCGTAAAGCGGCACCGATTTTCTTCGAAGCAGGGGCGATAATAACCTCTGATTTGTGAAGTAGCTCATGATTCATGATGGTTGAGAAGGCATCCGCCAATGGATTCTTCACGGTCATTGTCTTTTTCACCTCTAACTGAATTTCCGAAAGCCGAGCTCTTCGGCGACTTCCCGGAAGCATCGCCTGCATAGTTCAATATTGTAGCTACGAATAATTGCGCGGTGTGTCCCGCATCGCTTGCATGTACGGTGTCCTTTACCCTGTTTTTTCTCCAGTGACATCAGTATTCATCCTCCAATTCTGGTCGGGTAAATTGTACTCCCAGCTCTGCTGTAAGTACAGACATCGCTTCATCGGGCGTGATTCGATGACGGCGAGGAACCTTGTGGCGTCCGCGTCGTCGGCGATTAATTCGAAATCCTGGACGTTCAGTGCAAATACAGACGTCCATTCCAAAGATTCCTAAACTGGGATCATATTTGACACCGGGAATCTGAATGTGTTCGGAGATACCGAAACACACGTTACCAGAATGGTCAACCGCACTGACTGGAATCTGGAAATCAGTCACGTCCAAAGCGCGTTTAGCAAAGTCTTTGGCTCTTTCACCACGAAGGGTGACCTTACAACCCATGGGTTCACCTTGGCGAAGACCAAAGTCACGATTGGTGCGCTTTGCTAAGACATCTACAGGTTTCTGCCCCGTCAACTCTTTAAGAATCGTTTTAGCTTTGGCTAAAGGTTCACCACCAGTACCCAGAGACATGTTTACGACAACTTTTGAGATGAAAATTTGCCGCATTACATTCTCCTTCTTTGCCTTTGGTTTCGGAGTTGGTTGAGGTTTTGCTGGTTTGGTAACTGACGAAGTTGGTTTTGTCTTCGCTGAAGTAGATCGCTTCGTTGTGCTTTTGGGTTTAGATGTTTTTTTCGCAGTTGACATGGTTAGCTAGCCTCCGGAATAGAAACTAAAGGTTGGTCGACACCAAGGGGAAAGACGTAGCGAATGGCTGTTAGAATGGTCTTATCCGTGGTAGTTTTGATGGTTCCTAATCGATTCTCTGGATCAATTTTGATGAGTTTGCCCACATTGCCCGTATGGTCACCACCGGTAATGACGGCAGTGATACCCTTTTTGAGTGGGATATGTTCCTGAATGGTTTGTTCCGGTAACTTGATCAGGAGCATATCGCCGGGACGGTATGGTTCCTTGGGCTTAGTTTTGGGGTCTTTGACTTGAAGCAGAATTGTGCGTCCATCATGGAGATGGAGTTGGATGTTTCCCTTTGCTACGGTGTTCTTGCCTGTGATTTTACAGGGTTTGAGATTTTGTTCTTTCTTCGGGATTCTAATAAGTTGGAGGAGGTGTCGAGAATCAGGGACTACGCGAACTCGCGTTTTGGTTTCATCAATCTCAATAACATCCATTAGCCCAACAGAATATTTGTAGTCTTTTCGTGTTCGTCCGTCTACTTTCACGTGTCCTTGAGAGATGACCCGTCGGGTTTCATTTAGTGTAGTGGTGAGTTGAAGCATTTCTCGTACAACAATACCCAAGGGAATACCTTCATGTAGAGCATGGGGACCTGGGTTGGCACGAATAGTAAAGGGACGAACTTTACGCTTAATTTGCCAATGACCAGGAGCCGCTAATCGCTTCATGTGTTTTCTAGGACCTTTTGCCATGTTTCTAATCCTCCTTTTCCGCAAGTTCGCCACGGGCCGCAGCTATACGATCAATGACGGCTTGACGTGTCTTATCGATTTCCAGTTTGGTAATCATGACATTTTCAGGACGGATGGGGAAGGCAACCGCTGAACCATCCACTTTTTCAATTGTGATGTTTTCGACACTCAGTTTTAGATTTTTCATGTCAATTTCAAGTACATCACCTTCTGAGTCTCGGAAAGCTCCACGAGTGATGTAGACAGTGTCCCCTTTATGAATAGGAATCCGTTTGATACCATGTTTTTCCACTAAATCAGGAGCCAGCTTCGCGGTAAGGTATTTGTGGCGACGATGCCAAGGTGCAGTATAGCGGGCTTTGCGCTGTTTCTTGGGTTTTCTTGAGGTCAATTTCTCAACTCCTAAACGATGATACTAGCGACGCTGGCGATACGAGGCCAACGTTCAGCCGCTTCTCGTGCAATGGGACCACGAATTTCAGATCCAAGTGGATCACCAGTTTCTCCTGTAATGACGATTGCATTATCTTCAAAACGAATCCATTGTCCGCCCTTGCGTCTGTAGGGTTTGCGTTGTCGAACAATAATGCCACGGAGTACTTGGCGGCGCATCTTGGGAGTGCCTGCCTTGCAGGAGACTACCACCATGTCTGCTACGCTAGCTGAAGGTTGTCGACGAAGCCGCCCGTGATAGCCAATGACGGAGATGATTTCGACGATTCGTGCACCACTGTTATCTGCTACCGTGAGCCGAGCACCTGTGGGGAGCCCACGACTAATCCGTGGTCTTGCAATACCAGCGGTTTTACGTCCTCGTTTCACCACTAGTCAGACGCCTCCTTGGTTTTAACACGTTCCACAACAACAAAAGATACGGTCTTACTAAGTTGTCGACATTCAGCAACCCGAACAGTGTCTCCCACTTCAAGGGGAATACAGGGGGGGTGATGGGCAGCGGTCATGGAATGGCTGCGTGCGTATCGACGGTATTTCTTGATAAACTTTAGATAGTCACGGCGAATTGTTACTGTACCTCTCATCTTTGTACTGGCGACAACGCCTTCGATGAGACGCCCTCGAACAGGCAGTGTACCATGGAATGGACAATGAGGGTCTTCACATTCCTCTTCAGGTGGATTAACTTTTAGACCAATATTACGAGTTACCATCGTAGTTTTTTCGCCCTCCTTAATCGTTCGGCAGGATGCCCTAATAGAGCACTTCCTTCAATTTCTGCTGTCTCGCCGCTAGGCAAAGACAGTTCAAAGGAACTTGATGTCTTCGGAATCTGACGGTTTCGAAGCCCATCAAATAGTGTAAGCATGTTATGTGTGTCATCCACAATGATCCCTGAAATCTTGTAAAGTGCGGGGTTCTTTGTCTGCTTCACTGCAGCGGATAGACCAATGAGAGGACGAAGTGCGAGCCAAGTGAAATGAGGCATACTCATTCGCCTCCTCCGAAGCCTTCGACAGCTGATTGCCGCGCTTCTTCATTATTAACTGTAAGAATTCGAGCGATGTTTTTTCGAATCCCACGAATAACACCTGGGTTTTCCATGCCCGCCCCTGACATCATAGCAGCACGTTGTTTTGCGAGCTCGGCACGGAATTCTTCAAGCTTCCGTTCACGTTCTTCCAGATTCATGTTCCGGATTTCTTCCATCGTCAGTAATGCCATGCCCTAATCGCCTCCTTGCTATCTCACTTTTTCGAAGACTCCTTCTTGGATTTTAAGGCCTTATCCTGGGACTCTTTGGATTTCGTCTTCTTTTCTTTCTTTGCCGCTTTCTCAATCTTTGCCTTGGTAGCAGTCTTGGACTTGGCTTTTGGTTTCTCTTCCGCCTTCGGTTTCTTGGGCTTAGTTTCCGCCTTCGGTTTTGGCTTGGCTTTTTCTTTCTTTGCCTTTGGCTCAGCCTTTGTCTTTGCTTTGGGTTCCACTTTGGCCTTGGGCTTCGCTTTTGGTTTCTCCTCTACCTTCACCCGCTTAGCCTTAGGTTTGCCTTTCGGTTTCTCTTCTACCTTTTCCTTCTTCACTTTGGGTTTGGCTTTGGGCTTCTTTGGTTCTTCCTTTACTTTCTTTGGCTTGGGTTTGACCTTGGGCTTTTCAGGTTCCTTTTCCGTGGGGGGTTCAACTTTGGGTTCCTTTTTGGGTTTTGCCTTCGGCTTTGGCTTTTCAGGCGCGGGTTTCTCTTCAGGAGGCGGAACCGCTTCGGGGACTGGTTCAGGTAAAGGTTCTGGTGTTGGTTCAGGCTCGGGGACTATCGGAGCTTCTGGTTCAGCTGACTCGGGAGCCGGTTCAGGACCTTCTTCCACAAACTCTTCGATTGAAGGAGCCTTTTCAATAGGAAGTTCTTCTTCAACAACCTCCATTTCAGTAGCATCAGGGGCGGGAGCAGGAATGACTTGAACTTCCACTTCTTTATGAATAATCACCGGATGATCAGGTGCAACAGTGTCTGGTAGCATTATTCGGACCTGGACACCAAGAATACCGGGTTTCATAATTGCAAAAGCCCACCCGTGACTCACGGCTTTTCGTACCGGTTCACCAGTTTTGGCAACGAAGCCACTGCGGAATTTCTGATATCGCGCCCGACGACTGGTGAGTTTACCTGAGATGGAAATTTCCACACCTTTGGCACCTGCTCCAATGATGCGGCGAAGAACACCATAGGCTGCACGACGGAAGTGGTCACCCCGTTCAAGACGTTGTGCTAATCGTTCAGCCATAATGGGACCATTTAATTCTGGTACTTCTACTTCGCTTACTTCAATTTGTGGCGCTTCTAACCCGAAATCGTGTTCTAGCGTTTCAGTTAATTCGCGGACCGTGGTTCCTCGTCGACCAATAACCATACCAGGACGTGCAGCATAGACAACAACGCGCATTCCCAATGGTGTTTTTTGGAGATCTACGCCAGCATAACCTGCACGTCGCAGCTCTCGACGCAAGTAGTCATTTACTTTGACTTTCAATAACCCACGGTTGATAAAATGATCTTCTGCTGGCATTCTTACTCCTCCGTTAATACAACCTCAACATGCACCAATTGCTCATTGAATTGAGTCGACCGCCCACGAGCGCGTTCGATAAAACGCTTGATAACCCGACCCGGATACGCTGAAATGTGGGTTACACGAAGCCGGTCAAGATCCAACCCCTTGTAATCTGCATTATTCTCCGCGTTAGTTAACACACGCATGATCTCTTTCGAAGCTTTCACCGGGTATCGACCAGAATCGGCCTTATGCAGACCCTTGCGGTGTCCAACTTTCTTATCATGCCGTCGATAGGGCACCGCCTGACGCATAGCAATAACCGCTTCCAAATAGGTCTTTGCAGCTTCTAAACGGAGACCACGGAGTTCGTTACAGATTTCTCGAGCCGCTTTGGGTGACATTCGAAGCTCGCGTCCGCTAGCCCGTGCGGTTTTGTCTGGATCCAGACCAATGATGGAATAGCCGAATTGGGGCATGAGGTATCCAACCTAGATTGTTACAACACTCACTTTGCAGGTTGCAGCAGCAAGAACGAGAATCACAGGAACCCTCGGCGCTGGTCCGCACTCCCAAACAATGTGAGAGCGAAGAGAGTGAACCCCTGTGCCCTATATAAAAATTCTGCTAGTCTGTGCCCCCCACTAGTCCTCTTCTAATGCAAAGGGTTTAGACCCTGTTACAATCACTTGGGGAAGCACATCACGATGCGTCTGAAGAAACGTAACATCCGCCTTTTTATCTCGCCCCGCATCGGGTAACAATTCTGGAATCGTTTCCACGCGACTGCCAATCGGATACCATCGTTGACACTTCTCGCACCGCATAGCCCCCACTTGAATCTCAATCCCATGGAAATATTCTACCAAGGGCACCAAATCCGCGGGCTCAGGCTTCTGCTTCGATAACGCCGCAAACACCTTCCGGGCCTTTGCCAACCGCTGATCAAAGATCTTATCCTTCGACAGATTATGCACCGGCTCCAGCGACGGCTCACTCAACACGCCCCGCTGATGATGCATAACCAACTCCCCTGCTAACCCTTTTTTATCCTTCAAGCGATTTTTTTTCACATCCACCACATAGGTAGTCAACGGATGCTCCTTACAAATCGGACACGCTAAAATATTAAGTAACCAGGGCTTCATCGCGTCAACCTCTGAAAAACCAACTCTCCTTCGCAGCCAGCCCCTATTAAACCTAGCTCTTTACTAACCAATACCCCGCAGTGCCCCAGCACGAATGTTTAAGCACCATTGCTTCAAACAATAAGTATGCCAACACTCCTTGCACACATCGCCATTGCAGGCCTCATCTGCCTTGTTCTCGTCAAAGAGCCCAAATGGGTGCTACTCCTCGCCTGGGTCGCCATTCTCCCCGACTTCGATATCTTCTGGGGATTACATCGCATCGCCTTCCATTCCCTCATTCTACTAGTGCCGATCAGCGTAGCCATCATCGGTATTACCTATAACTGGTTTCCGACCTACAAGGAACCCGCCTTCATCGTCGCCTTCTCCCTCCTTAGCCACACCATCCTCGACTGGCTCCAATACTGGAACGCCCTTCTTTGGCCCATCCCCCTCGCCTTCTGGCTCAACCTCCACATCATCCTCCTCCCCACCAGCCCCATTCCCACTCCCCTCCTCAGCATCGGACCCATGATTGCCCCCCTCCACGTCCTCTTCGAACCCTCCACCGGCACCCTCTTCGACCCCTACACTACCACCCTTTTTATTCTCTTCCTCGCAGTCGCCGTCATCCGCACTTGGCCCAACATCTTCAAAGGACTCCGAAAACCCCAAAACGATACCAACGCACCTACGACACCGGACGAACCAACCGATACCGACCCCGCCCCACCCGCACAAACACGCCCTGTTTAATCAGCTTCGCCATCCGATCCGCCAAATACGCAGAATACCGATTCGCCACCAACCCCTGTAACACCAAATCCCCCTTCAACTTCCCCAGCGTTACCTCTCCGGCTTGGGCTTCCGCCAATTCAACAATACGATCTCGAACCGCCGCCGCACTCTGCAACTTCACTGCAAACTCAGCATCCAACAACTTCTCCGACCGCCCCACCTCCCGCCCATGACGTTCCAACCACTCCTCAAACCCAATCGCTCCCATACTCAACTGCCGATACACCACCAAGTCCTTGCCCAAGAAATCACACTGCTCATACCGCGGCGCCACCTTCCTATCAAATCCCACCACGACCCCCCGCGACACCTCATCAATACCCCATTCCACCACCTCAGCCAGCGCAACGACCCACTTGCCATCCATCCACTGCCGACGCCCCTGTAAATACGCCCTTGTCGTCGTCTCCGGCAGCCCCGCCACCCGCGCCACGGCCGCCCCCGTTCCAAATTCATCCAGCAGCGCCTTTCGCAATTTGCTCCACCACCCCTCCTCCATCACCACCCGATCCGCTACTCTCCATCCCCGCGCCCAAACCCGCTCCAAAAACGCTTCACCCTTCACCGTCGTCTGATACATTGTAGTAAACTTTTGTTTTTCCACCACCCGAATCCATCCTAACTTTCGCAACCGCTGCACCACCTTAAACACAAAATCCTCACGCACCACAAACCGCCGCGCCACCTCCCCCACAGACCCGACATCCCGCAGCCTAATCAACGTCAAAAAATCCAAATCAAACCCATCCAATCCCCGCTCTTGCCAAACCCTGTCACATTCTAACTGAAACGCCAACCGCTCCGCCCGCCCCGGATGCGTAAAACCAATGTGCTCCGCATACCACCGATACACCGGTCGATACACATCCAAAATAAACCAACTCCGAAACGCCTTCACCGCCCCCAGTGATTTCATCAATTCCTCACACTCATCATGAGGCAACGTCGCTCCCATCAACTCGAGAATGAGTGTCCGCATTTGCTCAAGAATTGTTGACCCACCGGATGTAAATCGAATCGAATGCGTCCCCACATGCCCATCATCATCCCCAAACGTCCGCACCATCTCTGCCTTCAAATCCAAAGGTAATTTTAAAAATACAGCTGGTAAAGATCCTGATTTCTCATCAAATCTAGCATCAGGATACAAGTAGCGAATTAGATAACCAATCCATTTTGTAAAAGCTACATATGAACGGGATTTTCCACTTCGATCAGAATAACTACGAGTACAGTCTGAAACATCTCCGAACACTGCTGACATTTTGTGAAGAAACTGATTTCGGAGGAAGGCACTTCCATTAGTATAGTGCGGAGTTTTTGAAGTGCCATATTCTTCAGTTAATGTTCCATCTCCAATTAAATGGATCACCAACCGAATAAGATGAACATCCTCTTTAATTGGTAGTCGCGGATTTCGTAAAATCCCTGATCTTCCATAACCTTTGATGGCGCGAATATTCCTTTCTATGTCAGAGAGAAGGTCTGGGTTTTCCTCCAATTCATTATAGGTTTTAAGGAGTTTCAGCAGAATTTCAAGTTCGAGGAAAACTGGCTCCAACAAATCCTCGCGATAGTCTACAGCATATCGAGCTAGCAAATCAATCTCTACTTCAAGCTTCTTCGAAAGAGCACTCAAAGAGATATTGCTCAGAATTTTTGAAAAGAACGTTTTACCAAAATTTTGGTTCAATTGTACGAAAATATTCTTTCTAAGAAAATCAGTTATATGAAACACACGTAGGTTCTGCTTACTCATATTTCATCGAAAGATGAATTAAAAGGAGATACTTAAACTCCACAATTACAATGAATCTAATCTATATAGATTTTCAAAATCTATATATTTATTTGAGAGGTACATATTGGCTTCCCCTTGTAGCTCCTATGCCGGGGTTGCCGTGGCGGACGGTTTTGTTGGTGGGGGCGTATTCGCCGAGGTAGTGGCCGATGTGTTCGATTTTGATGTCGAGGGGGAGGAATTCTTTGCCGTTGTGGATGCCGATGGTGAGGCCGACCATTTCGGGGAGGATGATCATGTCGCGGTTGTGGGTTTTGATCATGGGGGGTTTGCCTTTGCGGTGTTGTTGGCGGGTTTTGCGGAGGCGTTCGAGGAGTTTCTTTTGGCGGGGTGAGAGGCCGCGTTTGAGGCTGCGGCGTTGGCGGGCGGGGAGGAGGTTGATGAACTCGTCCATGGGCATGCGTTGGAGGTCGTCCAGGTTGAATCCGCGATAGGTGAATTTTTTAACCATACTCGTGTGCCTCATCGGTGTGTTGAGGGGTAGGTGGTGGGTGCGCCTGCCACCTTTTAAGGATTACTCCTGACCGGATGGACCAGGACGGGACGGGGGAGCACAACGGTTAAAGGGGTGCACGACGGTTGTCGAGCAGCCAGGGGGATTGTATGACGACTCGCCCGATGCAGACCGCGTTGGTGACCGGGGCCGCCGGATTTGTGGGCAGCCACCTCACCGATGCCCTACTCCGGCAACACATACATGTGGTGGGATTGGACAATCTATCAACGGGGACCAGGGCGAATTTGCACACCGCCTTCGAATATGACCACTTCGCGTTGATAGAAGGTGACATTCGTGAGGCTGATGTTGTCAAAGAAGCTTGCGCAAATGTCGATGTGGTGTTCCATTTAGCGGCGGTCACGAAAGTGTCGGAGTCGATTCGCGAGCCGCAGAAGTATCATGACATCAATGTGACTGGAACACAAAATATCTTAGCGGGCGCGGTTCAGGCGAAGATCCGTCACGTCGTCTTTACCTCGAGTGCCGCGGTGTATGGCACACCGGAAACTATTCCAGTGCCCGAAGAAGCCACCCTCAACCCACTCTCCCCATATGGATCCAGTAAGGTGGAGGCGGAAGCCGCTTGTCAAAAGATCGCCGCAAAGCATAACCTGCAGCTTCCTCGCCTTCGATTCTTCAACATCTATGGCCCACGACAACCCATCGATACCGAAGCAGGAGTCGTGGCCATCTTTCTTGACCGGGCACGATCCGGGCACCCGCTTATTATCTATGGGGATGGCCACCAAACGCGGGACTTTATCTTTATTGAAGATGTCGTCGAAACTCTCATTCGTGCGGCAACCCTCAACGATGTTCTCGCCGAACCGATCAATGTGGGCCGCGGGGAAGCCGTCACTATTCGGGAATTAGCAGAAGCAATTCAGCAACTTGTTCCGACCTGCAGCCCCGAGATCATTTTTGAGAAGCCGCGTCCAGGAGATATTTATCATAGTGTGGGCAAAATCAACCGGATGAAAGAACAACTCCAATATATGCCCAAATTTTCGCTTCATGAGGGACTAGCCAAAACGTGCAATTATTAGAAGCCACTACGTGAGGGGCACTCCACTTTTTACCAACGCGGCTGAAATTTCCTTCCACGTTTTCGGCAGCGATTGCTCCGTGGAGATCACTGGATAACCCAATCGGCGACCAATAGCAGAGAAATCGCGACGTTCCTGATTAAGTTCATCAAAGGTATACTCATAGTGGAAATCCCGACGCTCGGTGCGTTGACGTGACACTTGGGGACTGACATCTAAGATTATGCCATGCTTGGGTTTCACCAACAACACCACAATGCGCCACATCCGATATCCCAAGGCTTTGTGCTTGACGTAGTTATCCCAAATGAAGCGATCACAGACAACATACTCGCCTCTCCAATTGGCGGGAAATACGCGGGTTAAATAGAGCAGAAAATTATCGAAAAAAGCCAAATAGGGTCGAAGGAAAAACAAGCGACTGCGTTTCCTCGGCGGAGTTTTACTCAGACCTTCAGTGGAGGGGGGCTTTCGAATCTGACTTAAAATCAAATACTTATAAAATCGGACAACGCGACACTTGTACCCATTTCCCCGTAATTCCTCACAGACCCGTGTGGTCCAGGTACTTTTCCCTGTCCCATCCACTCCGGATAAGACAATGACACCTGAATGGCGAACCGCACGACGAAGGGATTCATCATTTAACAAGAACCCGAGTATGAGCAATAATATCCCGAGAACGAGGTTATACCAGGCAACCCAGCCACCGACCGCAGCTACGAGAACACGCAGCGCGTTTGGAAGATCATTATACCAACGGTACCCCCTCCTCACAACAGCCGCAGTTCCAATAATTGCATAGATGAGGGCAAACAGGAAGATAACCCAAATGACAATGCCTACTGCAGCGGCGAAAAGACAACCGAGAAAGGAGATGAGAATGGCGGCACGGGTACTCCACGACATCACTGGTTACTCCATGATTTAACTGTACCATAAGCTCCTCATTATTCGTGTGTGGCTAATTTTGAATGGAACCAGCCCACCATAACGGAAGGATTCACCCGTAAGAGACTATATACGAAGACTTTGAGCAATGAACTTCCTTTTCGCTGTTTTTCAACGCCCAACCGCCACATAATCACATCAAACCGCAGATTCACCCGCCGCCGATTGCGAAGATTAAAACTCCGTGTCCGAACAAACCGGTAGACTCCTAACTTCTTGGCGACCTGATGATAGTAGGTATCATAGTAAAACTTCTCTTGATCAAAAGGAAACTGCGCATACAGCTTCTTACTAAACGCCAAGGTCCCGGCAAACCCTTCCACACCCAACATCGCCCCAAATCTTGGAAACATCCGTAAAAGACGCGTAATCACCGAATTATAGGGCGTATCATGGGGATGCCCCACATCCTCAAACGATGCCATTTTCCCTTCCGCAATCTCTGGCATCCAATCCCCAATCCGAGGATCCATGAGAATATCTGCCTGCACCAATAAAACAAAGGAAGCCGTTGCCTTCTCAATCCCCCGATGATACAGATAGTTCACATGATTGGGCGCGTCAGTCCGAGTTGTATTTAGTACTACAACCAGTTTGGATTTCGGTTCAGCCGTAACATCCCAAATCCGTTGAACCAATTCTGGTGTTCGGTCCGTACAGCGATCTAACACCACAACAAGTTCCTTGGCACCCAAGGCGAGCAACCGCGGAAAGGTATAGGGAAGAATCTCCTCTTCATCATGCAACGGAAGAACAATGCTGAAATCCTTCAATGAATCCGCAGACAATGGTTGTATTCAACTCCAGTCGAGCAAACCGTTCCTAGCGCTTAGAACCCGATAAGCATCGTTATTTTTCAATTTACCGACTAATAAACTACATCCGCTGAGCAACCTCATAGGCTTGCTTCAATTGATCAGCATATCGTTCCCAGAGCAGGTGTTGCATCGCGACGTCTCGAACACGCTGTTTCTCCTCATTCCATGCCATAACATCAGAAAAGTACTCTTTGACTAGTCGTTGAATTATTTGTTTGAGATCCGCACTGGTTGACCAAGTCCACCCCACGTTGTGCTGCTGATTGAATTTCGATTGTAATAACATGGTTTCATGCACCAGCGTTTTGAGCCCGGCATGCATCACTAACGGGTACGTATTTTGAAAGGAATAATACGGAAACCGAATCTTCTTACCCATCAGAGCGGCATCACAATCGGCAATAGTAGCCAGCATATCTTCATGGGAACAGAATCCGTGATTTTCCACTTCCTCGGTGTCAATGACCTGATGTCCAACGAAGACCAGTTTTGCGCCCACCCGTTGAGATTCCCAAAGTTTCAATACATCTGCATCCGATTTGGCATATGCGCCCAAATGCTTCTGCATGGAGGGAGCAAACCGCGACAAAAACGGAAACTCAAATACCGACGAGGAAACCTCGGGGGCCATGCGTCGAATGTAGGCAATACGAAATTCCGAATCAATATTTCGATTGGGGGGAATCAAGGCAATTTCGCGTTTATTCGGCAGATTGGGTACAACGAAGGTATTTGGCTGCACCTGTTTATACGAACGGGCTACTTCTTGGCTCACCGTGATCGTTGGAGCGGTGCGCAGAATCTTTTGTTCCCATTGTTTCCACGTCTGCACACTCGCCCAGCGAACCATCTTTTGGGGGCCTACTCGCTGTCGAATTTTATGGGGTTCTTCGAAGAGCAACCGGAGCCCCCAATTCTCATGGTCATCATAAATGAAAGGATGCCCCACATCCATCGCGATCTTTGCGGCATAGATATCATGGGCATGGATGAAATCAGGTTCTTCCTTTCGAAGCAACCCCTTTAGCCAATTTCGAAGGCGCCGCAAGGTTTGGGGAAACCCCGTGTGTTCGAACGAGCCCCATTGATGCCAATGCAGTCGCTCAAAGACATTGAAAATTTGATTCACTTTCGAGGGGGGCTGCTTTGAGCGATACCCTCCAGCAAATACCACTTCATGTCCGTTATTCACGGCCCAGAACGCATCGCGCTCAATTCGGGTATCCGGTAATCCACCGTCGGAGAGATGGAGAATTTTCACGAGAACAATCACCCAGACTGCAGCCCAAGACCTTAGGAAGGTAGGTGGGTTCAACTGGAACCGAGAAGCCTGTTCCTATTAAGATTTCGTTGAACACCAACGACAAGAATGCATCTAGATTCGGCGATAAATTTGAACCACACCATTATTGAAGATTAACCCATTCTCGGAACTCGTTTCGAGCCAGGGAATGACGCTTGGATGAAGCGGGGCCCATTGCACCCCGGATTGTAACCAAAACCCATTATCCAGCAGATAACGATGAACCCCCACGTAAGTGTAAGATGTGGACAAGTTGCCCTCAACCAAGAGGTCATACCCAAGATTTACGGAAGCAGGCTGATTTCGATAATAGAGCAAATAGTAGGTGAAAAGGTGATCGCCCACCGTTGATTGAACAGGTTCGCGGTAATCGGCAATCCAGTTGTTACTCTGCTGCATCGCCGGTGTAATACTGCAGCCATACCCGAAATATGGATCACGGGTAAATGCAAGGGTGACCACGGGTAGTACACCTAACAAACTCACCAAGAGGAGCACTTGAATGAGCCTTGTTTGACGAGGATGGGTGACTACATATCCAATCACAGCGATCCCTGCGAGTGCACACAAGGGTGCAAATGAAAAGAGCACAAACCGATACGTCAGAATCAAACTCAACGCTGAACCCCCACTAATCAAGGCTAACAGCAAGAGACCCAGGATAGCAAGAATCCAAGACGAGAGAAAAATCCGTACCCGCGGCGATACCTCATCAAGCACTGAATACCCGAATGCCCCCAACAACACCATCGCCGCCAAAGGCAGCAACAATCCTACCGTTGGCAGGGGCAGCATCGTCATTTCAAAGACTGGAACCAATACAGTATTGGCAACAAAGATAATCAACAGAAGCACAGCGAGGACAAGTAACAGGATTTTAACCTTCAATGACGGTTTCGCCATCGAGATCCGACGGATATTCAACAGTCCAAAAATCAGAAAATATGCTACTAACCCGATAGCCAGCAATCGTGCATCTACCAATAAGAGGGAATAGGCGCCAAACAGCCAATAGTAGCCTACCCCAACTAGGAACACAAACAAATAGGCACCGGTTTGCACACTCCATTTCTGCCACGACAAATTTCCTTCACGAAGCAAGTATACTTGCTGTGATACCATAACAAAGACAATCACACTCCCTGCCACTAAAAAGGAAATATGATGCGTAGGAATTATCGCACACACCAACACCACAACCGGAACCACATGCCAAGAATTCTGCTCAAAGCGCACCACAAACGCCAAGAGCGCAGCCAATAAGAAAAACCGTGCCAAACCCTCCTTGTATGTCGTACCCATAATAAGCGTCAATGGAGCCGCAAACCCAAGCAAGATAAGGCTCACCAGGGCAATGAGTTGATTCCCTGTAAGGTGCCGAACCAGCAAGTAAAAAAATACCAACGATAGCCCCGTTAGCAGCGGAATCATCAGCTGCCCCATAAAAACAGTGTCAACACCGAGAACTAGTCGAAACAAGGCCATCAATACGTTGACACCAGGCCAGTGATCATCATAATCACCCCAGATGTAAAAGTGCCCATTCATCACAATAGTATCGGCTTTCCCGATATGCACCCATGGATCCGGCAGAAACGGGACCCCAAAAAGCAACGCAGGGAGAATTCGAAGAAAGATCACAAACACGGCTGTGATTCCAGCTAGAGCGTTGATAACTTGGATGGCACAGGTATCAAAGAAATCACCGATTCTAGCCAACATGTTCTCACATCAATTGAGGAATTCGAAAAGCTTCCGTGTACTGAAATTGTATGAGTAAAAATTATATTAATAACTTGAGCGCGAGGGGTAGTGCTCCCATGAGAGGGAAGTAAACCCTTGTGAAAAGGAGATTGGGAAACCGCAATTGCGAATTCTCCAAATAACACCATTCCTTGGTGAACAACTCGGTGGAAGTGAGCGCTACGCATACCAGATTTCTAAACGGCTTGTCCAATGCGGACATGAAGTTGACATCTACACATCACGCATCAAAGCCGAAACGCCACAACACGCAGTCATCGANNTGTTTGATGCTGCGAGCGCTGCTCAAATCGGACCATGACATAGTCCACGTCCACTCGTATCTGTACTTTTCATCCATCCAAGCCATCCTCGCCAAATGCCTAAAATCCCTTGTCCGCCGCCCCATGCGCATAATATTGCAACTCCATGGTGGCGTAGGTCACCCCAAACTCGTTCCTCGCGTTCCACTGCGTAAAGTCGCCAAACGAATATACGACGATTATATAGGATACTGGATGATAAAAAGCGCAGACTGTGTCATATCTACAGACCGGTTCAATGCCGAAACCGCTTGTCAAACCTTTCGGATGCCCCTAGAAAAAATCCCAATCATTCATAACGGAATCGACCTTTCACAATTTCCTCCCAACCACAATCATACTCGAAGTAAAGAAATTCTCTACGTCGGTGATCTTGAACCCTGGAAAGGCGTGGATACGCTCATACGCGCCTTCAACCACCTCTACAAATTGGATACTGAGTTCCGCTTGAACGTCGTCGGTGATGGCAGCCTCCGACAACGCCTCGAAGTACTCGGAAAAGATTCCAACATTGAATTCCTCGGCCAAGTCCCGCACTCAAAGATTCCACACCTCATGCGCAACGCCTACGCCGTTGTTCTTCCATCTCTATGGGAAGGCATCCCCACCGTAGGACTCGAAGCCATGGCCTCCAAAACCCCGTTCATTGCCACCAACGTCGGAGGGATTCCTGAACTTATCACCCACAAAGTCACAGGACTGTTAATCCCCCCCAACCAACCCCAAGCAATCGTCCATGCCATACTTCAACTAGCTAACCC
>JABAOF010002997.1_pt6 | contig 77626 bp, 61 predicted proteins | sample 7062171 | NCBI WGS metagenome assembly JABAOF01 (sample SAMN14538628, study PRJNA623070) | marine sediment metagenome | biome: marine biome [ENVO:00000428]; feature: marine pelagic biome [ENVO:01000023]; material: deep marine sediment [ENVO:00002113] | place: India: Gulf of Khambhat ...
CTTCAGTCGGTGACCTGCCTGCTCACCGACCGACCAATGTCTGGAAACAGCTACTTCTCCTGGAAAAGGGGTGTGCTTAAATAGCGCTCACCAAAATCTGGCAGGATAACCACAATCAGCTTGTTCTTATTCTCCGGGCGTTTAGCTACTTCCAGAGCTGCATAAGCTGCTGCCCCTGAGGAGATTCCAGAGAAGATGCCTTCTTCTTGAGCTAATCTTCGCGAAATTCTCATAGCCTGTTCATCGCTTACTTTAAAAACCTCGTCAATGATATTTGCGTTCAGAACTTCGGGGATGAAGCCCGCTCCGATTCCCTGAATCTTATGGGGACCCGGCTTACCTCCAGATAGAACAGGAGAATTAGCAGGCTCAACAGCAATTGCCTTAAACGAAGGCTTTCTCTTTTTTATAACTTCAGCTACACCAGTAATTGTCCCGCCAGTACCTACTCCAGAAACCAGTATATCTACCTTTCCCCCGGTATCTCTCCATATCTCTTCCGCAGTAGTCTTCCGGTGAATCTCAGGATTGGCAGGATTTTTAAACTGTTGAGGCATAAAAGAATTGGCAGTCTTCTCTACTAACTCTTCTGCTTTCTTTACTGCCCCTTTCATTCCTTCGGCACCTGGAGTCAAAATCAACTCCGCTGCAAAAGCTTTCAGGAGAGCTCTCCTTTCCAGGCTCATCGTTTCCGGCATAGTAAGTATCAATTTGTAACCTCTGGCTGCGCACACAAAGGCTAAGGCAATGCCGGTGTTTCCGCTTGTGGGTTCAATGATAGTGGTCTTCCCCCGTTCAATCATCCCTTCTTTCTCAGCGGCATCAATCATCGCCACACCAATTCTGTCCTTCACGCTCGACAGGGGATTGAAAGCTTCCAGTTTAGCCACTACTGTTGTCCCTAAACCCTTGGTGACTCTATTCAACTTCACCAGGGGTGTGTTGCCAATCGTCTCAGTGATGTTCTCATAAATCTTTCCCATTTGTAACCTCCTTTTTATAATTTATTGATTTAGTAATAATTGTTTTTAATTTATGTTACCATTATTATCGGGTATCTTTTTAAAAAATTTTGTGCTTATGCGGAAATCTGAGTTAGACTATCTATGGCGAAATCGACCTCTTCTTTGGTATTAAAGTACCCTAAGCTGAAGCGAACTGTTCCCTCAGGGAAGGTTCCCAATTTCTTATGGGTATGGGGAGCGCAGTGCAAACCTGTGCGACAGGCAATGCCAAAAGACCCATCCAGAACTGCTCCTAACTCGGCGGGATTTAAGTCCTTTATATTAAATGAAACAGTTCCTATTCTCATTTTTCCATTCTGGGGACCATAAATTATTGCCTCTCTCATCCCGGACAATTTTTCTAAGAGATACTTTGTGAGTTCCATCTCCTGCTGTCTAATTTTTTCAATTCCCTCTTTCTGAATAAAAGTTATGCCTGCTCCTAAACCAGCGACCCCAACAGTATTAATTGTACCTCCTTCAAGTTTAAAGGGTAACTCTTCTGGTTGTAACTCGGATTCGGAATCCACACCACTTCCTCCTTCTCGCCAGGGTTCTAAATCTACTCTCGGTCCCACATATAAGCCGCCTGTTCCAGGAGGACCAAACAGAGCCTTATGGCCGGGAAAAGCCAAAAGATCTATATTATCCGTCTCTACATCAATGGGAATTACTCCAGCAGTCTGTGCTGCATCAACCATAAAAATAACACCTTTCTCCTTAGAAATCTTTCCAATTTCTCTAATAGGCTGTAGACTACCAATAACATTAGAGCCATGTACAACCACAACCAGCCTTGTTTTAGGGGTGAAAGCATTACGGAGTTCTTCTAAATCAACAAATCCATCCTCAGAGTGGTGGATTCTGGTTATAGTAATTATCCCCTTTTTAAATAAACCTTCTAAGGGTCTGGAGACAGAATTGTGTTCCAAATAAGTGGTAATCACATGGTCTCCTTTTCTCAATAACCCTTTGATTCCTATATTCAGTGAGTCAGTGCAGTTGAGCGTGAAGATAATTCTGCGATAGTCTTTTATGCTGAAAAATTGAGCTATCTGGTAGCGTGTCTCCTCAATTATTCTCTCAGCACCCACCGCCATGCGATGGCCAGCCCGGCCAGGATTGGCTCCCCATTTCCGTATGAATTCATCCATCTTTCTATAGACACTTACTGGTTTTGGCCAGGAAGTAGCCGCATTATCGAAGTATATAGTTCTTTTCATTTTTATGTTCCTATATATTTTGCGTAAAGTCCTCTTGCCACAGAAAAATCATTGGTCCCTTTTATTATTGCACGGCTATCAGCAAAAAGACTGATTTCATATTGATTGATAGAAAACTTCAAAATATACTTATTGAAAGTAACCTTCCCCAACTTTTTTAATCTCTCTGCAAGTTCTTTAAAATCAATCCAGGCAAACGATTTCTGAGTTATCTGTACTGCATTCCTTCCGCAAAGAGAAATTATCGATGAGCCTTGTTTATCCTCTAAGAATTCAAACTTTCTCTGTTTACAACAAAGACAGTCGAATTTATCCTTTCTATGCTTGATGTTAAACTTTTCAAAGGAGCCTTCCCAGATATCAATCGTAATCAAATCTTTGTTTAATGTTTTAAACTTACCAGTTAGATATTTAATTGCTTCTGCTGTCTCAATTGCAGCAATAATATTGACAATCGGACTTATTACTCCTGCTGTGTCACAGGTTGGAGCCATCCCGGGTAAGGGGGCCGTATCAAAAAGGCAACGGAAACAGGGAGTCTTACCGGGAATGATATTCATCGTCAGCCCATAAGAGCCTACGCAGGAACCGTAAATCCAGGGAGTGTTTGCTTTTATACAGGCATCATTCAACAGGAATCTTACTTCAAAATTATCCGTTCCATCTACCACAAGATTAGCGTCTTCAACAAAAGCCTCAACATTGGTGAAATTAACATCAGCAACTACTGCTTCCAGCTTCACCTGGGAATTAATTTTTTTCAATTTCTCCATTGCAGCAATTGCTTTAGGAATGTTTCTTTTTACGTCTTCTTCATCGAAGAGAATTTGACGCTGCAAATTATCCAATTCCACGAAGTCCCTATCGATTATTTTCAATTCTCCTATCCCTGCACGCACGAGGTTATTGGCAATCACTGTTCCCAGAGCGCCACAGCCGATGAGAACAACTTTGCTGTGCCTGAGCTTCCTTTGGCCTTGTTCGCCAATTTCAGAAAATAGAATCTGTCTTGAATAGCGATTTAAATTTTTCTGCATTTCTTCATGCTCCTATTAACTCTTTACTCCAATACGTCATGAGTAACCGGCTTAACTTTTATGCCTTTCTTCCTGAGCCACTCTACTGCCTTATCCAAAGTCTCATCATCGCCATCCAGTTGGATGACCAATTCTCCTGTGGTTTCAGTAACTCTTGCACGTCTGATGTTGAAGATAACATCAAATTTCTTGGACATTTCCCAGATAACCGGCTGCTTGACCAAATCTTCTGGAAAAATCAAATCGAGTTGTTTTTTAGACATTGCCTCCTCCAATTATATTACAAGCTCTCATCCTCCAGCTATTGCGGGAACTATGGAAACATCGCTACCCTTGGTGATTTTAGTTTTAATCCCATCTTTAAAACGAACATCTTCTCCATTAACAAAGATGTTAATGAAGCGACGAATCGCTTTACCATCGTAGATTCTCTCCTTTATACCCGGATATTTCCTATCCAGATCGGAGATCAAATCGATTAGGGTCTCTGCCTCTGTTTCTACCAGTGCCTGGTTTCCAGTCAGTTTCCTTAAAGGTGCAGGAATTTTAACCGTTGTAGCCATCTTTTCCTCCTTATGTGAATCCCACCCCTTCAAAAATCAGGGTCTCAGGGGCTGGATGAATCAGCTTGTTACATTCGCTGAAACTCTTCGGTGAATGCTTTGAGAGTGGGGGCAATCTTTTTCGGTCTACTCACTGCTTCCGAAACTGCTTCTTGAGTCTTAAGACCATTACCGGTTATGAAAGCAACAGTTAACTCGTCCTTTTTGATTCTCCCTGTTTGCGCTAACTTTTTCAAAACCCCCACAGTTACGCCGCCAGCAGTTTCAGTAAATATTCCCTCAGTCTCCGCCAGAACTCTAATTCCCTCTATGATCTCTTCATCATTTACCGTTTCAGCAAAACCGCCAGTCTCCTTCATTGTCTTCCAGGCATAGTAGCCATCAGCCGGATTCCCAATAGCTAAAGACTTGGCAATGGTGTTCGGCTTAACTGGCTTAACAATCTCTGAATTCTCCTTATATGCAGTGACAATCGGCGAACAACCTTCTGCTTGAGCTCCGGAAAATTTCGTTCTAACTTTTCCAATCAGTCCCAGCATATCGAATTCTTTCAACCCTTTATATATTTTTGTCATCAGGCAGCCAGAAGCCAGAGGAATAACCACATGCTCAGGAGCCTTCCAGCCAAGCTGTTCAGCAACTTCAAAACCCAAAGTCTTAGAACCTTCTGCATAATAAGGTCTAATGTTTATGTTGACAAAGGCCCAGGGGAAAGTATCTGCGATTTCACTGCACAGGCGATTTACCTGGTCGTAGTTTCCTTCTACGCCAATCAAGTTAGGTTGATATATACCCGCTCCTATGATTTTACCTTTTTCCAGATCTACAGGAATAAACACGAAAGACTTTATCCCCGCATAAGCGCCATACGCTGAGACAGAACAAGCTAAATTCCCTGTGGATGCGCAGGCTACAGTATCGAATCCCAGCTCTACGGCTCTGGTTATTGCCACTGAAACTACTCTATCCTTAAAAGAATAGGTGGGATTTACCGCATCATTTTTTATATATAGCTTCTCTAAACCCAACAATTTCCCTAAATTCCTAGCAGGTAAAAGGGGAGTGAATCCTTCCCCCAGGCTGATAACACTTTCTGTTTCCACAGGTAGTAACTCCCAGTAGCGCCATTGTGAGTTTGGACCCGTTTTTATCTTCTCTTTGGAAATATGCGATTTAATCTGCTTATAATTATAGTCTACTTCCAAAGGGCCAAAGCAGAACTCACAGACATAAATTGCCTTTGCCTGATATTTCCTTCCACATTCCTTACATTTTAAACCGCTTAGCTTCTCCATCTCTCACCAATTCTCAAAAATTCTGAAATCCCCGGAGTGTCCCGACTGGTGGGGACCAACTACCCCCACTTGTCAGGCTGCTGCTCAATCCCAAAGTTTCAACATTTTTAAAATAACTTGACTCTTTTGGTTAAGAATGTCTGGATAAATTATAATATATATGACTTTCTTTGTCAAGTATAATTTTAAAATTTTTTATTCCTGTCCTGAATGGTCAAACTTCTATTATAGTATTATAGACCATTTTTCCTTGTATATACCTCCCATCTTTCTACGTATTAAAATTACCTGATTATTCTGATTCTCTTGGGTGGCCAGTATAAGAAAAGTGCTTTTCCTTTGATACTCCCCCTGTCTAAGGGCCCCCAGAAACGGCTATCATAACTGTGGTCGCGGTTGTCACCCATGACAAAGTAGGAATTTTCCGGGACAACAAGGGGAGAAAGATTGTCGCGATTCCTGTACATCACGGGTAACTGCCGGGAGTTGGGATAAACCTTTTCATCTCCATAAATAGCGTATTCTTCTTCCTGTACTTCACCGTTAACGTAAAGCCTCTTATCTTTTATCTCGATTGTATCTCCCGGCACACCGATACATCTCTTGATGAAATCCTTTTTGGGATCGAGGGGAAACTGGAATACGATTATTTCTCCCCGTCTCGGTTCCTGAAGGGGGAAGATATATTTCTTACTGAAGGGGAAATGTACTCCGTAAATAAATTTAGCTACAAAAATATGGTCGCCAATCTTAAATGTATTCATCATAGAACCGGAGGGTATTTTGAATGCCTGAATAATGAAAGACATTATTACCCATGCTAATACAACCGCTACAAGCCCGGTGTTCACCCACTCTCTGGCCACGTTAACTCTCTTAAGGAGCTTCTCCTTTGCCCTTTTGTTAATCCACCTTAGCAATAGCGTCTGCGCACCCAGAATTCCGGCAACTATTATCATCTTCAGTTCGGTCTGCATCTCCGGCAACCTGAAGAAGATAAAAAGTACGGCTGCGACCGTAATCCCGGTGCTTAGATAATACAGAATGTGCGCCATTTGTTTATTCCTCCTCACTAAATTTTAAGAACGTTAGAAAGGCTTCCTGGGGAACGTCTACTTTTCCTAATCTCTTCATCTTTTTCTTGCCTTCTTTCTGTTTCTCCAGAAGTTTTCTCTTTCTAGTAACGTCTCCTCCGTATAGCTTTGCAGTTACATCCTTGCGGAAAGCTCTGATCGTTTCCCGAGCGATGATTCTATTTTCTATTTTGGCCTGAATGGGCACGGGAATCTGCTGTCTGGGAATTACCTCCTTTAACTCCTTGGCAATCTTCTGTGCTCGATAATATGCCTTTTCCCGAGGAAGAATTACAGAAAGAGCCTCCACCGGCTCATAATTTATTAGTATTACCAATTTCGCCAGATCTCCCGCCTTATAACCAATATGCTGATAATCGAGAGAAGCAAATCCACGGCTTACTGATTTCAGCCTGTCGTAGAAACCGGCGATCATCTCCGCAAGGGGCAATTCGTAAGTCAAAATTACTCTTTGAGGATTTATATATTTCATAGAAATAAATTTCGACCTTCTTTTCTCCATAAGTTTCATTACCCCTCCCAGAAATTCACCGGGCAGAATAATGGTCACCTTGACCAAAGGTTCGGCAATCTCGGCAATCTCACTTTCTGGCGGAAGGTCGGCTGGATTATTTATGTAGATTATCTCCCCTTCTTCCTCTGGAGAATCTTTTTTCTTCCTCTTTGTTCCTTTAATTTTCTTTATGCGGTAAATTACATTAGGCGCAGTGACAACCAGAGCCAGGTTATATTCTCTTTCCAGGCGCTCCCTGACTATCTCCATGTGCAGAAGTCCCAGGAATCCACAGCGAAAGCCATAGCCAAGCACCGAGTCCTCTGCCTGGTACTCAAATGAAGCATCGTTTAGCCTGAGCCTTTCCAGAGCTTTCTTCAAGTGTTCATAATCTGCCGTATTAACAGGATAGAGGCCGCAAAAGACGAAAGGCTTCACCTCTCTTAACCTGCCGTAAGGCTTTATTCCCGGCTTGGATGGATCAATAATTGTATCTCCAATTTTTACACTATGTATATCCTTTATACCGGCAACCAGATACCCCACTTCGCCCGCCTCAAGGCTGGGAGCAGATACCATCTTTAGATGGAACACGCCCAGTTCGTCAACTTCAAATTTTTTCCCTGTAGACATCATCTCTATTTTCATTCCCTGCCGCAGGGTGCCATCGAATACTCTCACATAAATAACTGCTCCCCGGTAAGGATCGAAGACCGAGTCGAAGACCAGTGCAGAAAGCGGCCCGTCAGGAGAACCACGAGGAGGAGGGATCTGGTGAACGATCGCTTCCAGCACTTCCTTTATCCCTTTTCCCAGTTTGGCACTTGTCTGTAGAATTGCTGCTTCATCCCCGTCCATAATCTCCATAATTTGATGCTTGACGCTTAATATATCCGCATTTGGTAAATCTATCTTATTTATTACCGGAATAATCTTTAGATTATTTTCATTGGCCAGATAAACATTTGCCAGAGTCTGTGCTTCAACCCCTTGAGCTGCATCAACAACCAGAAGAGTCCCTTCACAGGCAACGAGACTCCGTGCCACTTCATAGGTGAAATCAACATGTCCCGGGGTATCGATTAGATTCAGAGTATATTTCTTACCATCGTCAGCAGCATACTCAAGTCTGATCGCTTTTGCTTTTATGGTAATTCCTTTTTCCCTCTCCAGGTCCATATCGTCCAGAACCTGGTCTCTCATCTCCCTGGCACTTACCGCCTTGGTCAACTCTAAAATCCTGTCGGCAAGGGTAGACTTTCCATGGTCTATATGGGCAATAATGGAAAAGTTTCTTATGTCTTCCCTCAATGCAGTATCTCTCCTATGGCAAATCTATAGTTAACATCGTCAATCCTCACAGAAACCAACCTATTCAACTCATCCTCGCTTGCCGGGGCGAGAACTCTGATGTAGTTACTGGAGAAACCGGAATGGAAGACTCTTCCGTTCTCTCGTTTTCCCTGCACTTTTCTTTCAAAAAGGACCACCAGTTCCTTGTTCAAATACTGCCGGTAAAATTTTTCTCTTAGCTCTTTTTCTAAATTATCGAGCGTCCTGCTACGCCGTCTCATCTCGGAAGGAGAGACTCTCCCGGGCAACCTACTGGCCACAGTCCCCGGTCTGGGAGAGAACCTGAATATGTGCATTTTAGAGAAACCCATTTTGTTCACAAAATCGTAAGTATTGTAGAATCTTCTCTCTGTTTCACCAGGAAATCCCACAATCAAATCAGTAGAAATCCCCACATCAGGGATACTCTTGCGCACCATTTCTATAATCTTTTGATAATCACCAGTCGTATATTTCCGATTCATTATCTTCAACACATGGTCGTCGCCACTCTGCAGGGGGATATGTAGATGGTGGCACATTTTAGAAAAAGATTTCATTGCTGCAATCAAGCCCTGGTTAATATGCAAAGGTTCAATTGAACTAATTCTTATTCTCTCCAGCCCTGTTAAAGAATTAAGTTTCTCCAGAAGAGGAACGAGCTTCTGATAATTCCCCAAATTTATGCCACAAAGAACAATCTCTTTATACCCTGAGTCGACCAAGATGTTAACTTCGCTTAACACCTCGCTAAGGGGTCTGGATGAAACCTCTTTTCTCACGTAGGGAATGATGCAGTAGGAACAGAAGGATTTGCAACCATCTTGAATCTTTACAAAGGCGCGCGTGTGTTGAGGAAACCTGCTTATAAATCTAAGTTTTCCGTGAGATTCTTCTGTTTCTCTTATTGCAAAAACTTCTTTTGCAAGACATCCTGCAATATGCCTTTTCTGGGAATTATCAAAGACCTGACATTGAGGAGAAATCTTTTTCAACTCCTGAGGACTTCTCTGTGCATAACATCCCGTAACCACTACTTTTGCCTTGCGATTCCTTTTCAGAGCAGAACGGATATACTCACGGCACTTCTGGTCAGTCCGCAGGGTGACAGTACAGGTGTTAATAAGATAATAATCGGCATCCTGAGAAAAAGGAACTATCCTGAGCCCTCTTTCTGTCAACTCTTCTTCAATAAGGGCTGTCTCGTACTGGTTAACTTTACATCCCAGAGTATATGTGGCAACACTCTTGCGCCTCATGTTTACCCGCTCAGCCAGTAATGGTTCCCGTAGTGCAGGGGCTTATCCCACCCCGATTTATCGGGACGCCTATAAAAAGCTACACTACTACTCAATTCTTGCCAATTTGGTGCCGAATAATTTAATGGTGACCTTTCTTGAACAGGTCGAGGAATTTATCCTCATACTGCTTATATATGTCCCACCTATCCAGTTCTGCTTTTAATTCTCTTGCCTTGGAAATGTCTTTCTTTGCTTCCTGGAAGAGTTTCTGGATCTTTTCTTTAGCAGAATCTGGAATCTTGGTGTGGGCGCCAAGACTCTCTTTTATTTTCTGAATCTCCTCATCGCTTATAGGTTTCTTTTGCTCATGCACTCCATGGATCTTGAAGTAATCGACAAATTTGCCAATTTCCTCTTCCAATTGCTTTGCCTGGGAATCGAGCTCCGAAGTGTCTAGCTCTAACCCCACCATTTTGCACAGGACTTCCAGAACTGCCTTAGAGGATTTAGGATTTTCTATCTGGATAGTATAGTATGGGAGCTCCCCTAACAAGCAGATGCCCTGAAACCCTTTCTCCTTGGCCACTGCTAATAGTAAGCCGTTCATGCCGCTGATTTGCCCCTGGTTCATTAAAGATACCCCGTAATCTCTAAAATCCTTTGCCAGGGAAGAATGGGTTACCACTCCCCAAACTTTGGGCTCGTTAGTATGCTCCATAACCGAAGGCATAGCTGCAAAAGTATACACTCTCTCCACGCCAAACTTCCCCACCAGGTCCAAAATTTCACAAGCAAAATCATACTCTTTTTCCAGGGAAGGCTGAGCTTCGCCTAAAAAAATTACCAGGTCATGGACAACCTTTTTGTCTATCCAGTAGTAGAACTTGCTCTTGGGAAATTTCGGTATTTCTATTATGTTATCCTTGATAGAGGCACCCACAGGGTGGAAGAATCCACCAGCTTCAATCTCTCCGAATTCCTCTGCCCCCAATTTTTCCCTCAGGTAGGTCGCTGCTTTTAGTGCCACGTTCCCCATGCCCGGCCATGCTGCAACCAGATAAGGACTATTCAATTTAGGCTCCTTTTGAAGTTTGAACATTCCTTTCTCCTTTCTAAACACCATAAATAAAGTTCATAAAGCACTTTAACATTTTCGTAAAGAACCAATAAATACTTATATTCTCGGTCATAGCAAAGACATAATAAATTACTTTAAGTTTATATTAAGTAACCCGTGTTTGTTTCCAATCTTCCAACAATAGGAACCTCTGGGCCAGCTGTTGATAACCAATAACCTGGCACCTTTTCCTGCCGCCCCTGTCCCAATTAGGCCAGGTCTCCTGATTCGTAAAGGGCTGTGATGGCAACAACCAGTCCTGCAGTTTCTGTGCGCAGTATCCTGGAGCCCAGAGTGACCGGGACCAGTCCCATCTTCTTTGCCTGTTCCACCTCTTCCGGAGCAAATCCGCCTTCAGGACCGATAAATATAGCCAGAGCTAACTTAGAGACACCACCACCCACGCCACTTCTCAGCACCTCTCTTAAGCGACTCTTCTCTTCCATTTCCCAGGCGATTATGCCCATCGGGAACTTTCTCGCTGAAAATTCCCTCAATGCCTGTGAGAAATCTAAAACAGGACCAACTTTGAGTATGGTGCTTCTACCAGATTGCTTTGCCGCTTCCCGGGCAATCTTCTGCCAGCGAAGGGTTTTCTGTTTAATCTTCTTGTAATCGAGTTTTACTATTGTTCTTTCAGTAGTTACGGGGACTATTTCTGAAATACCGATCTCCGTAGACTTCTGGATAATGAAGTCGAGCTTATTCCCTTTGGGAACCGATTGGAAGAGAGTTATCTTGAGTTTCGGTTCTGTTTCCCTTCTTCTTTGGGTGATTATCTCTGCTTTTACCCTGGGAAGCCCTGCGGATCTATCTATCTCCAAAATTCTCACCCTGAATCCATTCCCATAGCCATCAAAAATATCTATCATATCTCCTTTTCTTTTCCTGAGAACAGTTATGATATGCTTGGCTTCACTCCCGGTAATCAAAACTTCATTGCCCTTTATACCTTTTGAAGATACAAAAAAATGGGGCATTGTCAAAAACCCCTTTAAAGAGTGGTAAATCTGAAAGTTCGGGCTCCGTGATTCTCGGACTTCTCACTGACCGAACATTTTTTTAAAAATTCCCTTACTCCGTTCACGTTCCAGACTTCGGAACTCTTCCAGCAATTTCTTTTCCTCAGAAGTGAGCTTGGTGGGCACCTGCACAATCACCTTTACATACTCATCCCCCTGACTTCTACCATGAAGGCTGGGCATCCCTTTGCCCTTGAGTTTAAATACTTTATTTGTGGGTGTGCCTGAAGGAACACGCATTTTCACACTACTTTTTAGAGTGGGAACTTCAACCTCTCCGCCAAGGCAAGCGGTGGTAAACAGTATGGGAACCTCTGTATACAGGTCGTCTCCTTCTCGCTCAAAAATCTTATGGGGCTTTACATGGATTACCACATAGAGGTCTCCACTGGGACCCCCCAGTTCTCCCGCCTCGCCTTTTCCCCTAACCCTTATACTTGTTCCTGTATCCACTCCTGGGGGAATCTTCAAAGAAATAGAAGAACTCTTCTTGACTTTGCCTCGGCCATTACATACCGCACAGGGCGTCTCAATGACTTCACCCGAGCCTCGGCAACGGCTACAGGTCTGGGAAAAACTGAAAGTAAAGAATCCTCCTCTGCCATAACTGACCTGTCCCGTACCCTGGCATTGTGGACAGGTCTTCTTTCCTGTCCCTGGCTTGGCACCAGAACCTGCACATTTGGAACAGGTGACCGTATGGAAAATTTTGACTTCTTTCTCAGTCCCCGAGGCTGCCTCTTCCAGGGTTATGCTTTGAGTATATTCCAGGTCGGCGCCTCTGGTAGCTCTTCTCCTCCTGCCCCTGCCTGTGCCAAAGAAATCGAAAAGGTCGCCAAAAATCGACTCTCCAAAACCGAACCCACGCAAGATATCTTCAAAGCCACTAAAATCCGCCCCACGGAAAATATCTTCATAAGTGTAAGTGGCGTCAATCCCCGCATGGCCGAACTGGTCGTACTGGACTCTCTTCTTGGGGTCAGAGAGCACAGCGTATGCCTCGGATATCTCTTTAAACTTCTCCTCTGCTTCTTTCTTCTTCTCCGGGGCCACTTTATCAGGGTGGTACTGCAGGGCCAAACTACGATATGCCCTCTTTATCTCATCCCCAGAGGCATCCCTGCTTATCCCCAAAACCTCATAATAATCCCTTTTGGCCAAACCTTTCTACCCCCGTAATGACTGTAAAAGTCTATTTCTTCTCTTCACCTTCGTCTTTCTCTTCGTATTCAGCCTCAATTACATCTTCTTTTCCTTTTTTCTTTTCCTCTTTTTTCTCCTCTTTCTTTGTCTCTTTCTCTTCCGGCTTTGCTTCCCTTTTCTTCGCTGCCTCCTTATAGACCTCCTCAGCCAATCTATGGGAAGCCTGGCTAAGTTCTTCCTGAGTCTTTTTTATCTTTTCCAGGTCTTTTCCCGCCAGAGCATCCTTTGCCTCTTTCAAGGCTTTCTCTATTTTCTCTTTCTCTTCTTTGGAAACTTTATCCCCATACTCCTTTAATGACTTTTCTGTGGAATAGATTACTGTGTCCGCCTGATTTCTCAGCTCAGCTTCCTCTTTTCGCTTCTTATCCTCACTGGCAAATTTCTCCGCCTCCTTAACCATCTTCTCTATCTCTTCCTCAGCAAGTTTCATGGGAGCGGTAATTTTCATACTCTGCTCTTTGCCTGTTCCCAGGTCTTTTGCGGTTACATGAAGAATGCCGTTGGTATCTATATCAAAAGTCACTTCAATCCGCGGCACCCCACGAGGAGCAGGGGGTATACCTACGAGCTGAAACGTCCCCAGTTCAGTATTATCCCTGGCCATGGGCCGTTCTCCCTGGAGGACATGGACATCTACTGCTGGCTGGTTATCTGCTGCCGTAGAGAAGATTTGACTTCTCTTGGTAGGAATGGTGGTGTTTCTTTCAATCAGTTTTGTGAATATTCCTCCCAATGTCTCTATTCCCAGGGAAAGAGGAGTTACGTCCAGGAGAAGGACTTCCTTGACATCTCCAGTAACCACTCCCGCCTGGATAGCAGCCCCCATAGCCACGCATTCCATAGGGTCAATCCCTCTTTCTACCTTTTTTCCCACGAGGTTCTCCATAAAGCGCTGAACAATGGGCATCCTTGTGGGCCCTCCCACCAGAATTATGCGGTCGATTTCCTTAGGACTGGTCTTGGCATCCTGCAGGGCCTGGTCCACTGATTCCCGGCACTTCTCCACAGTGGGGGTGACCAGCTCCTCTAACTTCGCCCTACTTAAACTCTTTATCAGGTGCTTTGGTCCAGTAGCATCAGCAGTAATGAAGGGAAGGTTAATTTCCGTGGTAAGGGTAGTGGAAAGCTCAATCTTTGCCTTTTCTGCTGCCTCCCTCAGCCGATGGAAAGCCATCTTGTCATTCCTCACATCTATGCCCGTCTCCTTCCTAAATTCTTCTGCTATATAGTCGATTATAGCATTATCCATATCTGTCCCGCCAAGCTGGGTGTCTCCGGAAGTTGCTCTCACTTCAAAGCCGCTGGTCTCTTTTGCCTTATCGTAGAACATCTCCAGGATGGTAACGTCGAGAGTCCCTCCCCCAAAGTCGAAGACCATAATCTTCTGTTCCTTTCCCGCCTTGTCTATTCCATAGGCTAAAGAAGCTGCTGTTGGTTCATTGATAATCCTCTCCACCTCTAAACCGGCAATTCTACCCGCATCCTTCGTAGCCTGTCTCTGATTATCGTTGAAGTAAGCAGGGCAGGTAATTATGGCCTTATCTATTTTTTCGCCCACGAATGCTTCTGCGTCCTCTCTTATTTTCTGCAGTATGAACGCGGATATCTCCTGAGGAGTATACTCCTTTCCCAGAATCTTATACTTGTGGTCAGTACCCATCTTTCTCTTTGCCGCCATGACTGTTCCTTCTGGATTGGAGACCGCTTGTCTCCTGGCAGGCTCTCCCACAAGTCGATGTCCATCCTTGGTAAAAGCGACATAAGAAGGAAAAGCCTTTCCACCGAGGGTTGTACCCTCGGCGCTGGGAATAATTGTAGGTTTTCCTCCCAGCATAACTGCTGCCGCAGAATTAGAGGTTCCCAGATCAATACCTATTATCTTTGCCATTTAATAACCTCCTTACGCTTCGCTTCATTTGGTCACCCGTTCCGATTCACTAATCCCGATTTCATCGGGATTTCATCGGGACCCCCCTTATGAAATCAACTCAGTCTCCTATTTTTTAGCCTTGGCTACTACTACCAAAGCTGGCCTTATAACTCTATCATGGAGGAGGTAACCAGGACGTATCTCCTTTATTATCTCGTTATCCTTATGCTTATCCGATTCTTGATACTCAACCGCATGATGCAAATCTGGGTCAAACTTTTCTCCCTCAACCTTTAATCTTTTTAACCCTTCCTTTTCCAGTATCTCTTTAAACTGTTTATGAATTAATTTTACTCCTTCTTTAATCGACTTAGCTTCGTTTTTCTCATCTTTGGTTGAATGTAGCGCGAGGTCTAAACTATCCAGTATGTTAAGTAACTTAACCACCAGTTCCTGCTTACCAAATTCAACCAATCTTTCCTTCTCTTTTTCTATCCTCTTTCGATAATTGTCGAACTCCGCCTTAAGCCTCAAAAGCTGGTCATAGTAGCTATCAGCTAATTTCTTCTTCTCTTCAAACGATTGTCTTAATATCTCCAGTTCACTCAGTTTATTTTCCAAACGGAAATCTATTGGCGGTTGTGAAGGCTTTTCTCCACATTTCATTAGATATTTATCCTCCTTCTGGGTTTAGTACATTATTAACAACTTTGGCTACGAAATCGACCAAAGCTACCATCTTGGGATATTCCATTCTCTTAGGCCCGATTATTCCTAATGCCCCTACTACTTTATTTCCAGATTTATAGGTAGAACTGACTAAACTGAAATCTCTTAATTCGGGATACAAATTCTCCCTTCCAATTAGCACCTTTACACCCTCACTCTTGACCAGTCTTCTCACAATATCGAGAATTATCCTTTTCTCTTCTATGGCACGAAAAATGGACCCCAGCCCGGCGTAATCATATAAGTCTTCCTTAACAGAGGTTAGGATATTAGCCGAACCTTCCAGATATATTTCCGACTCTTCGGAAGTGAAAGCTTGACCTATCAAGCCCTTTGCCGCCTGTAGTAGATTGAGGTACTTATCAGATTCCTGTTCAATTATCCTGTTCATCTCTTCTTTCATCTGAGATAAGGACAAACCAGATAGTTTCTCATTTAGTAACTTAGAAATTCTATATAGTTGAGTCCGTTTCAGGTCGTAGCTCACTTGGATAGTCTTGTGTCTGATCAACCCGGCGCGAGTGACAAGCACAGCCAATATCTTTTTCCCTCCTAAGGGGACCAACTCGATATGTTTAACGAAACTCCTATCCAGCGTAGGACTCAATATAAAGCCAGCGTGATGAGAGATAAGAGATAACATCTTACTCGTCTGCCGCATCACTTCTTCCAGCTCTCTTTTCTTTGCTCGATATTCCTTCTCGATGCGCTTTTCTTCTTCCTGAGTTAACTTTTGCCCCTCCATCAAGCAATCCACATAAAAACGGTAACCCTTATCCGTAGGAATTCGACCCGCCGAAGTATATGGATGAGTCAAATACCCCTCTTCTTCCAGCTCTGCCAGAACATTGCGAATAGTAGCGGAGCTAAAAGGAAAATCGTAATCCCTGACAATCATCTCCGAAGCCGCAGGTCTCGCTGTCCTCACATAATGACGAATTACCACTTGTAATATTTTCTTTTTTCGTTCCCCAAAACTGTTCATATTCATCGCTTACCCCAAAATTAGCACTCTTAAGAGGGAGTGCTAATGCTTAAATATAACATAAACAGCCCCAACTTGTCAAGCACACCAGCCCGCCAACTCATAAAAATCAGAGCTGGTTGATCGCCTGGTCATCTCTTCCTTTAGCCAACTATTTCCCCTGAAAAGTCCACCCAGAGAATCAAGACCAACTCGGTGAACAGTATTCATAATTTTCTGTATTTTCCAATCTCATAATTTAATCCTGGTAGAAATTCCCACCAGAATAAGCTCCCCAAAACTAATCCATATTCGGGACAGAACGGAAAGTAAAATGGCCAAAGATATGGGGAAAAAGTTACTCAGCAAAAGCGCGAGAACACTTTCTCTCACGCCCAATCCCCCGGGTACGAACAAAGCTATCGCTCCCATAGTTGTAGAAATTGAGAATGAACCTGCAAGGATAGGGACTGTAGGCAAAGCAATGAATGTGGTAGAATTTATTAGAAAATAAAAAGCAATGCCAAAACTGAGCCACATAAGACAATAATATAGCATCATGCCACATATCTGAGAAAAGCCTAGATCTATTCTTATGGGCCCTTTCTTCACTAACTGTAAGAAAATATTTATGATTCTCGTGAAAACCCTCGGGTGGATAACAATAAAAAGTATTATAACAACAATTATTAATAAAAATGGATTGATATGTATTCGGAACCCGGGAAAAATTGAAAGCCCGACCAAGAAAATAAACATGCCACTTATTATGGTCAATGCCATTTCCAGTACCATAGAAATAAAGGCTTTGCTAGCAGATACACCCAGTTGTTGACAGAAATACATCCTTCCTACAATTGTCCATATTTTACCAGGTAAATATTTTCCTAATTGAGAATAAAATATGATCTTAAGAGCCTTAAGAAACGATAAAGAAACACCAAGTCCTCTTAAAATTAATTTCCATCCAAAAATAAACAAAAGAAAAAATATAAAAAGGAATAAGATAGAAACACTTAGTAAGGGGACATTAAAATGTAATTGCTTAAAATCTATCTGACCCCAATTTCGATATATTGTCCTTACCAAAAAATAGAATATCCCTAAAATTACTACAATTTTTAAACTAGCCCTATTAATTCTCTTCATTATTAATCTTTTCTTTGCATAGACCGAAAGAGTCTATTTGCTTGTGCTTTGAGAGGACTGGGAATTAAGGCCCTCAACATTGTGAGATAATAGAAGCAATAATCGTAAATTAAAGTCAACAATGCTTTTTTAAAATTTCTGTCTTTCAAAATCCTATACCGAAAAAGTATCTTCTCCCAATAAATCCTAGTCCGGGAAATTTGAGGATATTTCACTATGGAAAAGAATTGATGAGAGTAAGGTAATATTTTACCATCGTACCACTTCTTTTCAATGCATAAGCGATTCAATTGGGTCCCATGATATGGTTGGAATATGGAGACTTGTAAAAACGTTGGTTGTATGCTTTTATTTAGCTCAATTGATTCTCTAATATGAGATATTGTCTCATAGGGTATCCCGATCATATTAAATGAGTAAGTAGCCAATCCTTCCTTTCTGCAAATTTCAAAGGAGGTGGCCAATTTCCTATTGGATATCCTTCTATTTAAAACTTTCTCCCTTATCCATTCAGAACCACTCTCAATACCGATGTTTATAGAACTACATCCGCAGTCTTTTAGATATCTGCAAATTTCTGGGTTGAGAGATTCCGCTCTGAAATTACAGCAAAAATCTAAATTAGAATTTCTGGGAAATTTCTGTCTAAATTCTACTAGCCATTCCAACGAGGATGGAAATACGTCATCCAGAAAAGATATGTGTTTTATCTTATATTTTTTACAAATATCATTTAGCTCGTTGACAACATTATTCACTGATCTCGTTCTTACAAATTTTCCTTTTCTTTTATATAGATTTTGTAGAATGGGATTGATGCAGTAGGTACATTGATAAGGACACCCGCGAGAAACGATCATATCAATGGCTCCATCCCGGGAAGAAATATACCTTTCTATATCAAAGATATCCCGATCTGGAAATGGAATCTCATCTAAATCTTCTACCAGGCCACGAACATCATTCTTTTTGATTATTCCATCTTTTTTAACCCAGATATTCTTAATGTCGTCAATGCGTTCTTTGTTTTCCATTTTCTGGCAGAGTTCGACCATTGCTCCTTCTCCTTCTCCAACACACACCAAATCCACACAATCCTTTCTAATCACTTCCTCTGGAGCAACCGTTGGATGAACTCCTCCAAAAATAATTTTTGGCTCACCGCCGAAGTACTTCTTTAGTTTCCTTGCAATCTTTAGACAAAAAATGAATTCCCCACTTCTAACTGAGAAAGCAACCAAATTTGGGTCAAATTTACTAACGGCTGAAATAGCATCTTTTATCCTGGCACCCCAGGTATAGTCTACCAACCTAGTGCTGTGACCATGTGCCTTCAAACAAGCAGATAAATACGCTATACCCAATGAAACATTTTCCTGGCGCATTAAATTTGGATATACAAATAAAACTTTCATTTCCCGATTCCATTCTATTCAGTCATAATTTTAGTACATCTTACTGCATACATATGGCCATTTTTCGGTAAAATTCTTCCCAAAAACCAATCAATTGGTTGAAGTGCTTTAAAAATTGGATGAACTAGAAAAGATGGTGCCATATACTTCCCTCTTCCCATGGGAGGGTAATACCAAATACCACGAATCTCTTCAATTCTGAAATGGCGATTTAATTGTATTTTCAAGTTCCCTGGAGTATACCAATTATCAATCGGTTGGTTCCCTGCAGTTACAGAATGTCTGGTTATAAATTCAGCTAATTTTCTAAACATCCCATAAAAACTATACCAATTCGGGACTGTAATAATTACAGTTCCCCTTTCACACAATACTCGTTGAAATTCGAACAACATTTTATTGGAATCGACAACGTGTTCCATAACTTCGCTACAGACAATGCAATCAAAAAAGTTGTTGGCAAATGGTAGATAACAGGCATCAGCAACAAAATAAGTATTGTGTGGAAATCGTTTCTTTGCTATCTTAATTGCAATCGAAGAGATATCTATGGCAATTATTCTTTCCCTTGTAATTGACAGATCCTTCTCTGAGCCACATCCAACAATAAGTATTTTCTTATGCGTTCGATTGTCTTTCCTTAAAAATTTCCGAATTACATTTACTCTAATATCCTGTTTCATCTCTTCAATCTTAGTCGTTCTTTTCTGAATTGTATAGAATTTATCATAAAAATTACTTATTTTGTTCATCGGCTTTTTGATAAATAGTTTTCTAGAGTCTCTTACACCTTGCCACCTTTTCTCTTTAGCCCCAATTACTTTTTCTTATTAAGCATAGTATTGACCAACCACTCAACATATTCCTTCTTTCGTTTACTCTTACTAATTACCTTAAGATACCTGATATCCATTATAAATAGTAGCTCTTTAATAATTCCCTTAAGATAATTTCTGTTCAATCTAAATGATAAGTCGTGCACATTGGGAAATTCTTTCCATAAATCCATTAATAGCGCATTTAATTTTATGTCATGCTGTGAGAATTTACATTTTGACTCGATAAAGTTAATAAACTCCTTGAACGATACTTTAGACGACAATTTTGAATAGTCCCTGGGAGACAATTCTGTCTGAATCTCCTTGTATAGATCCGTGCCCGGGAAAGGAGTAGTAACGTTAAAAATATTTAAAGTGGCATTTAGCTGTCTCGCTAGATTAATGGTTTGTTGAATATCTTCCTCGGTTTCTCCAGGCGTATTGACCATGAAATTAGCAAATCGTCTCATATTGTGTTTTCGACAGATATTAAATCCATTTCTAATTTGCGATACTGTCATATCCTTTCTGAGTATATCCAATATTCTTTGCGAACCTGATTCTACTCCAAAATCTATCTGGATACATCCAGCCTGTCTCATTTCTTTGATCAAGTCCTCGGAAATTAGGTCTGTCCTCGTTTCACATCCCCAGACCAAATCCAATCTCCTTGATCTTAACTCCTCACAAATATTTAACACGTGCCGTTTATTTATCGTGAAGGTATCATCGTAAATGTAAAAACCATCTATTCCGTAATTGTTCGCAAGAAATTCAATTTCGTCAACCACATTCTTTGCGCTTCTTTGTCTTACTTTCCTTCCAAAAACGCTCTTATTGCTACAAAATTTACATCTAAATGGGCATCCCCTGCTTGTAAAAATAAAGAACGCAGAAAGTAAAATACCTCTGACGGCATAAATATTTGGAGAAGTATAATAATTCATAGGTACTTTATTAAACGCAGGAAATGGAAGTTCATCAAGGTTATTTATTGGAAGGCGGCTTTCTGTTCTAACAATCTGATCACCATTAAACCATGCTATTCCAGATACATTCCATAAGTCTCGCTTATTTTTGACCGCCTTTAGTAGCTCAGCAAGTGTAACTTCGCCTTCACCGATGACAACAAAATCTATAGGACTTGCGTTACCCAGAAAATCTTGCGGAGAAACTGTTGGATGTATCCCACCCACAACGACATAGCAATCAATTTCATTTTTTATTTCTTTACTTATGGTTATAGCCTCTTCCACTTCTGTTGAGAGACAAGTAATACCTACCATAATAGGACTTGTTTTTTTAATCCTTTCTATGATTTTATTAGATATTTCTTCGTCACCATAACCCTTGATGTCTATAATATCTGCCGTAATTCCTTCTCTTTCAAGATATGATGCTAAATACATCAGTCCCAGAGAAGGTCGTGGACTCTTTGCTCTACTTGGAGGTGCTATTAAAATGACGTCTGTTTTGGACATACTAAATCTTCTTCCTCATAAATTATTCTTTTCTATCCCACAATCCAACATGAATGCTTCTTTTATGACCTTTTCGTATCTCTTGCTTATTTCTTCCCATCTATATGTACGCGCAGTGAGGCGCGCTCTCTTGCCCATTTCTTTAAGGTCAAATTCGGTAAGAGCATTCACAATTTTTTCGGCGATATCCACAGGATTTTTGGGAATCGTCAATAATCCGTTATATCCATCCTTCACCGACTCAGGTATACCCCCGATATCGCTGGCGATTACTGGTTTCCCACAGGACATCGCTTCTAATATTACCATCCCTAATGTTTCAGTATGGCCATATCTATCAAATATGGAAGGTACAATTAATAAATCACAAATGTTAAAATAATCAATTAATTCATCATGTTTCTTAACTCCTAAGAACGTTACATATGAGGGAAGATTTAACTTAGTTACTTTCATTTTTAGTTTCTTCTCTAAATTACCGGTACCTATGATTAATAATTTTACATCCGGTAATCTATCGGTAACTATTTTCATTGCATCGATTAGATATTCTACCCCTTTCTTTTCAACCAATCTTCCAACAAAGAGCAAAATATGTTCTCTCCTTATCTTATATTTTTCTCTTAATTTAGCCTGATCCTTTGGAACAAAAATATCCGTATCTATCCCCATAGGACAGACTATTGCTTTCGTGTTATAACCTATTAACTTATCTAAATTTGATCTTACGAAAGAACTTACCGTGATGATACGATCGCTATTCCTCACTATAAATCGAGCGATGTATTTTCCGAAAGGAAATCTCTTTAGAGCAAATAATCCGGCCGCATGGACTGTGAGTATGTGGGGCAGCCCAAAAATTTTTCTGATTAGCGCGCCGTTTAATCCCTGGGTAACCATCCAGTGTGAATTTACAATATCTATTCTTTCTTTGTTTACGAGCCACATTAGAGAAAACAGTTGGAAAAAGGAATAGAAAGGTAATTGAAGTCTGGCTAATAAACTATGCCGCATATTGGTGGGAAGTCCAGAACCGTAGCAAAGTCTTTGTAATGTGAATGGAAAAAAATAAGAAAATCTATAAACTTTGATTTTATCTAATTCTTCGGATCTCTTAACCCTTGGGGCATGGGGAGCGAGAACAAATATTCCCAACTTTCGTTTTATTAATTCTTTAGTTAAACATAGAATAAAATTACCAGATAAATCTCCTTTATCTCTTGGAAATGCGCTGGTTAATATGCAAATCTTGAACCTGTAGTTTTTTTTACCATTATCCATTCATAAACACTTATCCTTCTTGATGCGTTTCAAATAGTGTATATCTATTTTTAACTATTTCTTGATCAGTTCTCCAGAAATAGTCGCTCTCCCGGTAAGCACCTGTTCAAAGGATTCAAAGGCAGCTCTCAACGCTCCCAGAATCGGAAATGGGTCATCTTTGGAGATAATGTCATAATACATATTACGGAATTTGAAAAATTCGAGAAGTGCTTCCATTTTCTTGGGTGAATGCCGAAGAGAACTCACCAACCAGAGCAGGTCATTGGGAATTAATAAGCGGCATTTTATACCGATTTTATATTTAGTTACCGGTTCAACATCTCCTTCAGTAACCATTTTGTGTAATAGATAAGGAAAATCGACTCCGCTAGCTATAGCCAGTGGCAGAGAACCCCACCATCTTCCATTGACTTCTATTAATTTGAACTTATTGTCTCGATTATCCGACCTAAACTCTACCATTGCTACCCCATGCCAATTCATCGCCTTAAGCAGTCTCAGTCCCAATTCCTTAATTTCTTCATCATAGACGCTTTCTCTCAAAGTGCTCGCTCCACCTGTAACTGGATATTCTCGTAGTCTCCTGTGAGCAAAAATTGCTCTTGGTTCTGAATGATTAAGCAAAGCAAAGAAACCATAACTGTCTCCCGGAACATATTCCTGAATGAATGGAAGGGGTGATTTCTCAGAAATCTTTTCATATTTTATTTTCAACTCAGTAGAGCTAAAAACGTAATTTTGTCTGGTTACTTTTGTTCTTATTAATCCTCCCTTAATCCATCTGAGTTTTCGTCTGGGCTTGATTACTACCGGAAATTCCATCTCTTTTCCTATCTTGTCAACTTCTTCTTGGTCTTTAGGAAAATAAGTTTTCGGGCAGGGAATACCAACTTGTCTGGCTATTTGCAAAGTTTGAGCTTTATCATCGGCTTTTCTTACTGTTTCATAGTCAGGAATAGGTATCTTCGTATAAGGAAGGAATTCGTGCTTATGTTCGGAAATGGGTAACGTAGTTTCACCCGCCACCGGGTAAACCACATCATACTTTCCTCGTTTTACCTCTGTTAGTATACTTTGTAAAAAAAAATCTCTATCTATTTCCGGTGCAGGATACTTTATGCGAGATCTGCAATATTTGGATATACCTGCCGTGCAAAATTTTATTCTTTCACCAACAGTAACATCTATATCCTTTTTTCCCAACGACCTCACTATAGCCAATGCGGCAGATTTTGCTCCTTCTAAAACCAGAACTCTCATTTTAGTTCTTCTTCTCCTGTTGGATCCTTTCCCAAATATTTCTACAAGTTCCAAATTCAGTTCCTATGTGGGAAAGAATATATCTGATTCTTCTCTCAATACAAATTCCTTTCACAAACCAATAGAAAGGCCTATGTAGTGAAAAATTACCAGGAAACTTTTCTGTACAAATATCAATGGGATGAAAATAGAAGACGGTGTGACCTCTCTCGAGGCATTGTTTCAGGCCAGCCATAATACACTTAGCTCCAAAAAATCTCAAGAAAGGTCCCCCAGCAGTGGGAAATCTTAATCCCATCACATTCCAGAATGGCCAGGGTATCTCCAGAATCCTCTTCTCATCTCCGACTTCCAAGCTTCCCCGTTTAGGATAATAAGGAGCCGTTTCCACCCTCTTGGGTTTAGAATCTAATTTGTTGGAAAGTGAATTCAAAGATACGCTGGAGTCATACTTATATCCTGCTTTTTCCAAACAGTCGAGCATCCAGCCAGCGATATAGGCGTTAGGGGCTCTAAAACCAATTATCTCTTGCCCGGCTACCTCCGCCAGTTTTTTCTTTCCCTCAGTTACTTGAGATTCGAACTCGTCCCGGGAAACTAACGGCTTTTTTGTCCTGGGATCCAGAAAGCATATGTGATGAAGTCCATGGCATGCAATTTCGTGCCCGCGATTCACAATCTTTTCCAAAAGCCCAGGGTAATAGTTCACCACATCCGCCACTACAAAAAAAGTAGCCCGCACACCCAAATCGTCGAAGAGATCGAGCACTCTTTTTGTGGAATCGCTGAGAAAATCATATCTCCCTTTCCATTTGCTGAAAAAATCATCCACAGAAACATAGCGGGAAAACGGTGAACCCGTCACAGAAGGAATGTGATACCAATCTTCGACATCTACAGTAACAGCTAACATTGATTCTTTTTTATCACTCACTTGAGATCCTTATTATATTCCATATCGAACCACATAGCAAACAGAAGAAACTGCAATCCCGCAATAATCATCAAAGCCCCAAAAAGAACGCTAGTAGCTGCAACACGGCCTACAAATAGCCTGTAAAAGAACATGTAGAATCCAAACAACGTCCCCCCGACAGTACCAGGGATTCCAAAAAGATAGAAGAAGACCAAAGGGTGAAAATCTCTGATAATATACTTTTCTTTCATTCTCCAAAAGAACATCTTTGAGAGCAAGAAGGTGAGGGTGAAAGCAATTTTCCATATTTTCACACCGGATTTCTCACCAATATTGTAGATGGCTTTAACTGATACATCCTTTACGCGAAAATAATGGACATTCAACCTGACCAGAAAATCATTAGGCATACCAAATCTCCCATAAACTCTATCCAGGTTTATAACCTTAAGAACTTTAAGAGAAGTAGCAGTATAGCCGCACTGAAAATCTGCCACGTGCCAATATCCCGACACAATTTTGGTAAGTAGCGAAATGAAAGCATTCCCCAGATATCTCGTTTTGGGCATCATCTGCCAGGTACCACCAGTAATCAGCCTGTTACCTTTTGTGTAATCTGCCTGGCCATCAACCAAAGGATCGAGTAATTGGGGAAGGTCTGCGGGGTCCATTTGAGCATCGCCTGCCATAACCGCGGTAACATCAATATTGTTATCTCTAGCCCATTTATAACCAGTAATTATTGCTTTGCCCACTCCCTGGTTTTTATTATGCTCTAATAAAATTAACCGCCCACTCAATGCCTCCTCAAATTTTCTCACTCCTTCCACCGTATTGTCTTTGCTTGCATCATCTACAACCACTACCTTATCCACCCACTGCGGCATCGTTTCCAAAACTCTGCCAATAAGTTCCTGTTCATTATAAGCTGGTACAACTACAGCAACTCTCTTTTCTCTATACATAGTTTCTCCTTTTGTAATCCATCTTTTTGCCCGGAGAGATCACTTCACTCTGTTTACTTGTTCCCCTTTCTTTTCATATGATTTTTGACAGCTTTGACACTCTGCCTTATCATTAGTAAATTGTAATTTTGTCCCACATTCACACATCCAACCCTGAATCCTTGCCGGATTACCATAAGCCAATCCATAATCCGGAACATCTTTTGTTACTACTGCACCTGCTCCAATGAGTGCATATGTTCCTATAGTAATACCGCAGAGCACTGTTGCATTGGCTCCAATGGTTGCTCCTCGCTTGACTAAGGTTTTCCCGTATTCATCTAATCTACGAGGATAGTCAGAACGAGGATTAATCACATTGGTAAATACCATAGATGGACCGCAAAAGACGCTGTCTTCTAAAGTGACATTCTTATATACAGAGACATTGTTTTGAATCTTAACATTGTTTCCGATTTTTACGTTACTATCTATATATACATTTTGACCAATTTTACAATTTTCACCAATGTCTGCTCCTTTCATAATGTGAGAAAAATGCCATATCCTGGTGCCTTTCCCTATGCGAACCGATTCATCCACATATGCAGATTCATGCACAAAAAAATCTTTTTTATCCTCTTGGCCCATCTGTCTATTCCTCCAATTTCATTAAAACTCCGTAATTCTCCATCGACTTCTGGGCTGCCTCCAGTACACGCACCACACGCAAGCCATCCACTCCGTCACTCAAGGGGCATTTGTTCTCCCTAATACATTCTAAGAAGTGCTGGACCTCAATTTTAAGGGGCTCCTTCATATCTATTTTTGGTATATTGATGTCGCCAATCCTTAATGTAATAGACTCTCCGTAAGTAGCGTATTTTCCCGGAGATTCGGCTCCTTTATCATATATCTTAATCTTTTCAGAACTTTCCATGTCATCAAATACGGCCATCTTCTTACTTCCTACAATCGTGAACTTCCTGATTTTATGTGGGTCAAGCCAGCTAATGTGAACCTGGGCCATTCTTTTATCTTTAAAATGTAGGTTTACAAAGACAACGTCCTGTATATTTTCTTGCAGATAAGATTGTCCCAGAGCATTCACACTTTCTGGTTCTTCTCCTAAAAGATAGAGGACAACCGATATATCATGAGGGCCAAAACTCCATAGCGCATTTTCGTAACGCCTTATTTCCCCTAAATTTACTCTCTGGGAGTAAATGTAGTATATCTTCCCTAAGTCTCCGCTATCTATGAGCTCCTTCAATTTAGCAACTGCAGGATGGTACTCAAGTAAGTGTCCAACCATAAGGACGCGATTCTTAGCTTTGGCCGTGTCAATCAAGTCTTCACATTCCTTGCTATTGAGAGCTAACGGCTTCTCCACAAATACGTGTTTACCAGCGAGCAGGAATTCCCTGGCAATCTCATAATGATATTGCGCCTCGGTTGCTATGGCAATTGCTTCTAACTCAGGACTTCCCAGTAAGGTTTTATAGTCTTCGGTTGTATTTACGTTCGGAAAAGACGCTTTGATAGAATCGAGACGCTCTCTTTTCTTGTCGCAAATTGTATGGAGATTACAGCCCGGTAGTTCAAAAAAGACCCTGGCCAGGTTGGGGCCCCAGTATCCCGCACCTATAAGTGCTACATTCATTATCTTCTCCTTTCTTCAACTGCGGATGCCTGTTGCAGATTTGTTAGCATGTTCCTGTAATTATCATTGCCGGGAGCTAATTTCACCGCTATCTCCAGTTCCTCTATTGCCTGTTCATACTTTTTCATCTCAGCGTAAACGAAACCCAAATTCCCGTGACCCTGCGCTGAATCTGGGTTCAATTCTATTGCTTTTTTGAAACTCTTTGAGGCATTGGTTAAATCTCTCTTCTGAAAATACAAGTACCCTAAAAGTAAGGCGACCTCAGAGTCATAGGGATTGAGAGCAAGTGAGCGGTTACACTCTTTTATGGCTTGCTCAAGGTTTCCTTTCCTCATATGTGCGAAGCCAAGATTGAAATGAATTACTGCTGAATTGGGCATTATTTTATTTGCTTTTTGCAGGAGATTGAAAGCTTGATCTATTTCATTTCGAGCAATTCGGTTTCTGGCTTCCATTATATAACCATCCACCTCGGTAAATTCGTAAAACTCTATATAATTAATTCTTTTATCTCTTTCTCCTTCTTTTTCGTATTTAACCTCAAAGAGATAAACATCTTTCTCGGTATGAATTAGTTTCAGATTATTCTTCCAAAACTTGTGGAAAATTGGGAAATCGTCGCCTTGCCAATCGAAAATTTTGTAACCTTTTAGACGATATCCTTCTCTTCGATTATACAACACATGGGTAATGCCCAAGTTCTTAAGTTTTTCCAACAACTCATCACTATCCTTGCAAAATCTCACCAATCTGGTAACAATACTGTGGGGGTCCTCAGCCAGACTGGTCACAAAATCTCTCTGGCAATAATAACCTCTCGCTTCGCCTATAAACAAGACCTTTGCGTCCAATGGTAAATCCTGATTAATATACTTGACTACTGGATAATAATAGGGCATTAAATTCCTGCCTATGCTATCCCTATACAAATATTCCTCCCTCGATTCCCTACCCAAAACCACACCCCAGGGGTCCTTGTTCGTCGAAAGTATAATTAAACTCCATCCAAAATATTATTTAGCATCATAAGGAAAACAAGAAAAACAACTATCTTTGTAAAGTATCTATTCTCCTTTTCAACTTTGAACGGGAAACAGGAAATTATTATTGCAAATAAACTAAGTCCGGAAATAAAATATCTTAAATTTCTGCTAGCTAACAAACTCCAGGTAATGAACCAAGCTGAACCTAAAAAAATCAAGAATTTAGTTGCACTGTCTTTTCTTAAAAAGAACAACAAAGGAAGAAGATATAAAAATATAGGGCCAACGAAAGAATTGGAATCATTGCCTTTCTTCGTAAGAGTCCAGGGAAATATCAACCATTCTTTTATATTCCTTGTAGGAAAGACGCCCCATTTTTTATTCTTCTTGTTCAAATATATTGTATTATCCAAAGGTGTATATTCGGTGCCAAAATAGAGATTTTTAGTTTTGAATATGCTAGTCAGAAGGGGATTGAATGGATTGTTCGTATAAATGGTATTCTTTATTAACCAAGGAAAAAATAGAGCTGTAGCTACCGCACAAAATAGAAAAGTTTTCTTAAAGGCCGTTTTTATTTCTTCTTTATGTACCATTATTGTTGCCAGGAAAACAGAAATAGCAAATAGAAGAAAGCTATACATAGCCGTATATTTTACTCCCATAGCCAAACCACTAAATATACCAGCCGCGATTAACCAACCATTTCTAACCGTTTTTGGTTTTTTGTCTATTCTGTTTGTGACAAACCAATTCACCAGAGCGAATACTGCCAGAAGCTCGAAAAAAGTTAGACTAAGTTCGATACCTGTAACGCGGGATTGCATAGCAACCATAGGAATCGTGTAAAATATAGCTGCTGCCACTAATCCTACTCGATAGTTAAAATACCTGCGGCCAAATACGTAAACGGCGAAAACTACAAGTATCCCCATTATCCAGTGTATGAGTTTTGCAAGAATATCTGTTCCCAATAAGAGACTTAAGGTGTATAACATTTGCATATTTTGCGGGAAACCAGAAGTGAAAATTGTTTCGATATACCTTATCCCATGATTTATCTTGTACAGGGCAGGAACTGCCAAATGAAACACTAAAGAGTCGTAGAATACTTCCGGGACCAGAGCTCCGGCTAAATTTATTATTGCAGCTACTCCCAGCATTCCCCAAAAAAATATAGTAAACATTGTGGGTCTGGGTTTGGGTGAGGATAATCGAGGTTTCTGTAGTTTAAACTTTTTAACTTCAAAAAATGAAAAAACACTCAATATTCCTAATACGCAATAGATTACCCAGGTATAATATAATTTCAAAATGCCCAGAAAGAACATCATCAATGACAAAGAACCAAATCCCAAGCCTAAAGCAAAAATAATGCTTTCTAATATAGATTCTCCTTCAATCCTTAATAACTTTAAAATCTTCCTGCCAATGCCAAAAGCAACCATACAAATTATTCCCAGGCCTACGAACAACAAAAAGTGGTAAGCTGTTAAGGAAATGAATCTGCCTAAACTAAAGTTATGTGGATATCGGAGATTGGAAAGGATACGAACTAACCAGTTGAAAGAAATCAGAAAATTACCTTTAATAAAATAGTTGTGATATAAAAAATACGTCCAAAAAATATAGAAACCTGAAAGGACAATAATTGGAACCTTTAAACCATTCTCTATTTTTTGTTTCAATTTTTTCCCTTTATTATCTCCACAATTTTCTTAATTTCATCCTCAGTCAATTCGGGAAACATGGGAAGAGAAAGCAGTCTTTCCGAACAGGCCTCAGAAACGGGAAAATCGCCCTTCTTATAACCAAGGTATTCATAAGCCTGTTGCAGGTGCAAGGGAAGAGGATAATGGATGGCTGCGGAAATTCCATTCTCCCTTAGCCTTGAATATAACCCTTCTCTCTTATCTGTGCCAATAACATATAGGTGGTAAACGTGCCTGGCATATTCCATTTCCCGTGGAGTTTCAACTCCGCTCCCTTTGAGTAATTCATCATACAATCTGGCATTTTTTCTTCTCTTCTCTGTCCATTCCTCAAGATGTCTCAACTTTACCCGCAGTATGGCAGCCTGAATTGCGTCCAGTCGATAATTATAACCTTCCATTTGATGGTAATATTTTTTCTGGTATCCGTGATTCCTCAATAAATTCATCTTTTCTACTAATTCCTTATTATTGGTGACTGCCATGCCCGCGTCTCCATAGGCACCCAGATTTTTTCCGGGATAGAAGCTGAAACAGGCGATATCTCCCAGACTCCCCACCCTCTTCCCCCTGTACTCAGCACCGTGAGCCTGGCAGGCATCTTCAATTACAATGATATTGTGCTTGTTAGCAAGCTCCCTAATCTTATCCATATCGGCAGGTTGACCGAAGAGATGAACAGGGATAATTGCCTTGGTTCTTTCCGTAATTGCCCCTTCAATCTTCTCTGGATCCATAGCATAACTTCTATCCTCAATATCTACGAAAACAACTTTCGCTCCAGTTTGAGATATTGCTTCCGTTGTAGCAATAAATGTATAGGGAACGGTAATTACTTCATCGCCTTGCTTTATTCCCCAAGCTACCAGTGCCAGGTGAAGAGCGGTAGTTCCCGAACTTGTTCCCACTCCGTATTTGACTCCACAAAATTTTGCGAATTCATTCTCAAACCCTTGCACGTTTTCTCCCATAATAAAGGCACTTTTATCGATGACTTCCTGAATAGCGCCGTCGATCTCCTTCTTAATAGACAAGTACTGACGTTTCAAATCAACCAGAGGAATATTCACTCAAAAAATCCTTTCAATTTCCCAGCTAACAATCCGCTGCAATAGATTTACAGTTCACTAAACACAAAAACCCAAAAAGATAATGTCCGACAATGTCACCCCGCTCTTATCTCTTTGGGTTGTTCCTTCTCATTTTTCAGCTAACAATTCAAGAAAAGATATAATCCTCAGCGAATCCTCCTGAACGGCCTTTTTGCCCTGGGAGGACCAAGAATCTCCGCAAGGAGTATTCCCTGTCCTAGGGTCTCTAAATCGTCTAACTCGATTTTCAGTTCTTCCTCTTCAGGGCTCGTTGGTAAAACTGGACGTTCCATAAATTCTATTCTGGGTACTTCCTTCCCTTCAATAGGCTCAAATAATTGTGGCTCCTCCACTGGAGGCAGAACAATAGGAGGCTGTTCACTAACAGGAATGGTTTCTTCTTCACGCTTCCAGAGTTCAAAAACACTCCTTACCTCTTCTTCCGCAAATACCTCCTCTTTCTTCTCTTCAGGTTCTCCATAAGCTGCCTTTCCCTTTTGCAGACGTTCCCTCTCCCTGCGAGACCTTTTCCTTAATAAACTACCTGATATCAGCCATATCAGCGCTAAAACTACCCAGAAAATTACCTCTATCCCTTCCATACCCACTCCCTGCGAGACAAATGCAGCTTCCTGCTTCGATTACTCGCTTACTACCATTTAAAAGATATTTCGTGAAGAGCTTTTGGAATTTCAGGCAAAAAACGAGGGCCACCTATGCCCCTAATGCGAGGGAATTTGGTCTAGCGAGCATTAGAATTTTTAGCCAAAAATCGAAGATTAGGGTTTATCCGAAACTGACCGAAGGGAATTTCGGTAAACTCCTGAGATTTTTGGCGGTGCTCAAAGAGCAAAAAATTGTCAGCGAGCAAACCAAATCCCGAGCATACTCACTTCTTTTCTTTCTTTTCCGGTCTTCCTGCCAGAGACTCCCTCATTTTTGTATCTGCTTGAATGTTCTTGAGATTGTAGTAATCCATAAGTCCCAGACGACCCTCTTTGAAAGCATAAGCGATTGCTTTAGGAACTTCAACTTCAGCTTCCACAACCTTTGCTCTCATCTCCTCGACAAGAGCTCTCATCTCCTGCTCCCGAGCCACGGCCATTGCTCTTCTCTCTTCAGCCTTGGCTTTAGCTATCTGCAGGTCAGCCTCTGCCCGTCTCTGTTGTAATTCTGCTCCGATATTCTTACCTACATCCACATCGGCAATATCTATGGAGAGAATTTCATAGGCTGTACCCGCATCCAGTCCTTTTTCTAATACTTTCTGAGATATCAAATCTGGATTTTCCAGAACTCTCTTATGGGTCTCTGCAGAACCGATGGTGGTAACAATGCCCTCACCAACTCGAGCAATAACCGTATCCTCCCCTGCCCCTCCCACTAATCTCTCCAGGTTTGTTCTCACTGTTACCCTCGCTTTGGCCAAGAGTTGAACGCCGTCCATGGCTACAGCGTCAACTGTCGATTTACCTTTTGAGGGATCGGGAGCATCGATTACCTTGGGAATTACACTCATATGGACTGCCTCTAAAATATCTCTTCCGGCAAGGTCGATTGCTGCACCACGCTTGAAGTTCAAGGGTATATTCGCCTTATCAGCAGCAATCAGTGATTGAACTACTCTCATTACATTTCCTCTTGCCAGGTGATGGGCTTCCAGTTCACTGGTCTCTATTTTCAGACCCGCTTTAACCACCATAATCTTTGCATTGACTATCAGGGCTGGAGGAATGCCCCTCAGCTTCATTCCTAAAAGATTAAAGATAGAAATGTGGGCGCCTGCTGCCACAGCCTTGATCCAGATGTTCAGAAAGTAGAGAAAAATTATGGCAAAGATAATTCCAACTATTATCACCAAGCCAATTAAAAACTGTACCATTTCTCACCTCCCATAATTTACTGACATCATTTATAGCCTCTCATACAATTCAAGAGACTTTTTCTTCTTCTATTTTTCTGACTACAACTCTATTTCCTTCCAACATCACCACCTTTATCTTACAATCCTTAGGTAAAAATACTCCCTCGGTTACCACGTTAACTTTTCTACCATGAATTAATGCTTTACCGGAAGGTCTTAAGGTAGTTAGCGAAACACCAGTTTTACCCTTTAAGTCTTCTAAATTTCCCGAGGTAGAGCGAAAGCCTTTTTCTGTTGACTGAAGGAAAAGTTTCCTGGACAGTCTGGTCTTAGTACCAAATCTCATTACTAAATAGACGCTCACCATAGCCAACACCAGACCGCCAACTAAAAAATACGAACCTCCCACGCTACCAAGTCGGACAAAAGCAGTCCACATGGAGCCAACAATTAACAAGAACCCAATCGTTCCCAGAATCCCTCCAGGAACAAAAACTTCAAGACAGATTAGAATCAAACCTGCCAGATACAAGAATAAACTTAGCTTCATTTCTTCTCTTCTTACCCCAGTTCAGAGACTACTATTCTGTTTCCTTCTACTTTTATTACTTTTACCTGTTTTCCCTTCTCTATAAGTTCGCCTTCGCTTACCACGTCCACAATCGTGTCTCCAAATTGAGCCTTACCCACAGGCCTGAGCATTGTCAATGTCATACCCTGTTTCCCCAAAAACTTTTCCAGCTTCGCTGGCGCAGAACGGAATCCTTTTTCTCTTTTTTCTTCCGTAGTCAAAATTAATTTACTCAAAAGAGGAAATTTGGGCATAAACCTAAAGCTAAGACTGGCTACCAGAAAAGTGGCAATCAGGGAAGCAGCTACCACGTAAGTTGCCTGGAGGAGGCGCGAAATATCTACAGGCGTCTTGGGCAAAGGCTCTTTAACCAGAGAGAGAAAGAGACTGGCCACAATAAGCAGGATACCGGATACTCCGGCAACGCCGAAACCAGGGATAACAAATAATTCCAAAGCTAGTAAAATTACTCCCAGAAGAAACAGAAGCGGCTCAGTCCATCGGGCCAGTCCTACCATATATTGGGCACCAAAGAAAAGCGCCAAACAGATAAGCCCAATTGTGCCACTCACTCCCCAGCCGGGGATCCTCAATTCAAAAAATATCCCTAAAAGTCCGAAAGTAAGAAGGAGACCACTTACCACCGGGTGTGTAAGAAACCTTACCAGGTTCTCTGACCAGGTTAATGAAGCCCTCACTACTTGTCCGTCTTCTAAGTCGTAAAGAGTAAGAATCTCCCCAATTTTTGAAACCTTATGTTCTGCCAGTTTAAGTTTCAAGGCCTCTTCTGTGGTAAGAGTCAGAAGCTTACCTTTTTCTATTACCCCTTCTATTTCTACATCCGGGTCAACCATAGCTTCTGCCAAGGTTGCGGGATGGTTATTTCTTTCTGCCGTAGATTTAAATTCTTTTCGCACGTAGGAAATTGTCTTTTCATCAGTAGGCTGCGCCTTTGCAGCTCCCGGGGCCATGACTACAGGAGTGGCTGCTCCAATGGTACTACCCGGAGCCATAACAATAGACTGACAGGCAAGGCTTATCAGAGCTCCTGCAGATATTGCTCTTCTGTTAACAAAAGCAACCGTCTTTATATCACTTTCAAAGAGAGTATCCCTGATCTCAGTGGCTGCGTCTACCCTCCCGCCGAAAGTCTCCAGTTCCAGGATGATACACCGAGCCTTTTTCTGTTTCGCTTCACCGACTGCTCGCCTGACGAAACTGGAAAGCCCCAGGTCTATTAATCCTTTAATGGGAATGACATAAACATCACTCTGGGGCTGGCCAAAAAGGGATGAGTGACTGAGCAAAAAAAAGCCCATAAAAATTAGAAGGATTTTGATTCTCATGTAAGAGAGAAATCCTCCCTAAATTGCAAATCGTAAAGTTTTTTATACAATCCACTCCTCTCAATTAACTCGTCGTGCTTTCCTACTTCTACAATTCTGCCACGGTCAATGACAATAATCTTATCTGCTTTTCGGATTGTTGACAGACGATGTGCTATTACTAACGTGGTGTGGTCCTTCATCAAGCGATCCAATGCTTCCTGAACTAAAAGTTCGGATTCTGAATCTAACGAAGAGGTTGCTTCATCGAAAATCAGGACTTCCGGGTTTTTTAGGATTGCCCGGGCAATAGCGATTCGCTGTTTCTGTCCGCCGGATAACTTAACCCCTCTCTCGCCGATAATAGTCTCGTAACCCTGGGGAAGGTTCATTATAAACTCATGAGCATTGGCTATGCGCGCCGAGGCTACAATCCTCTCAAAGGAAGCTTCCGGATCGCCATAGGCGATATTATTTCTTACCGTATCATTGAACAGAATGGTTTCCTGCGTGACAATGCCCATCTGTCCTCTCAAAGATTTCAAGGTTACCTCTCTTATATCCAGACCATCGACTGTAATTTTTCCCTTCGTAGGGTCGTAGAAACGAGGAATCAGATTGGCTATGGTAGTTTTTCCACCCCCGCTGGGGCCAACCAGGGCTAATATTTCTCCCTTGGAAACTTCCAAATCAATGTCCTCAAGTACAAGGTCATTTTCTCTCGAAGAACCCTGTTGGGGATAGGAAAAAGAAACGTTTTCCAGGACTATCTTTTTTCTCAAGGAGGGAAGGACTTTAGCATGGGGAAGCTCTGCTACAAAAGACTTTGTATCTAAAACATAAAAAATTCTTTCACTGGCAGCTAAGGCTTGTTGAATCTGTTCGTTGAGGCTGGCAAAATTCTTTACCGGTTTATACATAGAAGAGATAGCACCAATAAAAGCGAAGAATGTCCCCATAGTACTTCTTCCGCTTATCACCTCGTAACCGGCAATAGCTAAAACGCTGGCCATCCCCAAAGTCGCAATAAATTCCATAACTGGCGATTGAATGGCTACTACCCGCATCGCCTTCATAATAATCTTAAAGAAATTACTATTCTCCAGTCTAAACTTTTCAGCTTCTGTCTTCTCCATACAGAAAGATTTAACCATCTTTATTCCCATGATTTTTTCCTGGAGTAAAGAATAGATATCAGCCATCTTCTCCTGGCTCTTTCTGCTTATCTTCCGCAATCTTCTCCCAAAATTCCTTAAAGGTAGGGTAACCAGAGGAAAAACAATCATAATTACGATTGCCCACCGCCAATGCAGATAGAAAAGAAGCGCAGTCAAGCCGATGACGGTTAAACCTCCACGAATCAAATTTGCCGGAACACTGACAATTGCCCTTTGCAGCAACATAACGTCATTAGTTAACCGGGAAATAATCTGACCCGTCCTCTGACGAATAAAATAGTCCAGAGAGAGACTTTGCAGGTGGCTGTAAAGTTTATTCCTTATGTCCATTATTGCTCTTTGTCCAATATACGACATGAGATAAGATTGATAATATTGAAATAATCCTTTAGCCAAAGCACAACCAACGATAATTAGAACAATATAAGGAATAATCTGGGCATTTTTTTGAGCAAAGATTTTGTCGAACGTCGGCTTTATCATATACATTAGAAGCGAAGTCAGCCCGGCAACTAAAGCCATACAAACCATCGCCTCCAGGAAACGTATCCTGTAGGGTTTAATATATGCAAATAGTCTTTTCAAAAGGTTCATCAGTTGCTCGCTGTGGCCTCCTCCAGAATAATTTTTGCCGCTCTCTTAGATGCCCCGGGAGTACCTAATTTTTGTTTAACTCTTTTAAGTTCTTTTCTGGTCTCTCGCATAAGGCCTGGATTACTCAACCAGTGGCAGGCTACCTTAGCAATCTCCTCCGCACGGGCCTTTTGCTGAATAAATTCAGGAACTACCCTCTTTCCCGCTACAATATTGGCCAGACCAATTCTAGGAATTCTTATCAGAAGTCGCGCCAGTAGATAACTGAAAAGTGAAACCTTATAAATTATGATCATGGGAATACCCAGACAGGCATTTTCCAGAGTAGCTGTCCCCGAGGCTACCAGAGCCAGGGTCATCGTTCTTCTTATATTATAATCTTCATCACGCACTACCAATAAGGTAAGAGGCGTCTTTTCCTCTTTCTTAACTCGGTTAGAAGTATTAGTTTCAAATTCTGTTATGCGCTCTCTTATGTAAGTCATAGGTATATTTTCTGCTAGAGGTAAAACAAATTGTGCTTTCCTGTTTTCAGCTATTTTTTGAGAAGCCTCTAACATAACTGGAAGAAGACGCTCTATCTCCTGTTTTCTGCTTCCGGGCATCAGCCCAATAATGGGGAAACTAGGGTCGAGCCCGTACTTTTGACAAACTTCTTCTTTACTTTTAGTCGGTTGAATATTATCCAATAGTGGATGACCCACAAAAGAAACATTCACCCCGGCCTTCCTGTATGTTTCTTCTTCAAAAGGAAATATCACCAGCATCTTATTAACCAATTCTGCTATATCCTTGATTCTCCCATGCCTCCAGGCCCAGATTTGGGGGCCAATGTAGTAAATCAAAGGAATCTTCAACCTCTTCGCCAAGCCTGCCAATCTCAAATTGAAACCAGGGTAATCGATCAACACAATTATATCCGGCCTTTCCTTTATCAAGAATTCCTGTGTCTTCCTATAGACATGCCGCAGAGCTCGGATATTATTAATTGCTTCACTAAATCCCACTATTGCCAGTTCAGTAAGTTTATCCAGAAGTTTTACTCCAGCCCTCTCCATTCTTTCCCCACCCAATCCAGATATCTCTATCTCGGAAGATATTTCTCTTAAGGCATTCACCAAATTTGCTCCGTGCAAATCTCCCGAGGGGTCACCGGCGACAATGAATATTTTCTTAACCATGGCTTATCCTGAATTTTCCCTAATTTTTTTCAGAATTTCCAAGCCAATTTCCAGAGCGTCACGACCGTGCTTGCCAGAAACCAAGGGCTTCCTGCCTCTCTCCACACATTGGACAAAATGTGTCAACTCTTCTCTCAAGGGGTCTGTCTTCTTCAGTTGTGGTCTCAAAATCTTCATATCCTTCATTGATTTTACTTCTTTTCCCTTTTTTTGATAAATCTTTAAACTCTGTTTAACATAATCCAATGAAATATATACGTCCTTTTGGAATATTCTAATCTTGCGAAACTTTTCCAAGGAAACCCGACTGGCCGATATATTAGCCACGCAGCCATTCTGGAAATTAATTCTGGCATTGGCAATATCTTCATTCCGAGAAAGGATACTACCGCCGATAGCGTCAATACTTCTCACTGAGGAGCGTACTAAATACAGCACAATGTCGATGTCGTGAATCATCAAGTCCAGCACTACTCCGATGTTGGAAGTGCGCGGGTCATAAGGTCCAAGTCTGTACGCTTCGATAAACTTTGGCTCCTTAATATATTTTTGCGCTTCTACTATTGCGCTGTTAAACCGTTCAATGTGCCCGATCTGTAAAATCAAATTCTTCTTGCGCGCTATACTCAACAGGTCTCCCGCTTCTTCCAAAGCAGGAGTAATTGGCTTTTCTATCAGACAGTGCACGCCTCTCTTCAGAAAATCCTTGGCCACAGGATAATGCAGCTCGGTGGGCACTACAACACTCACTGCATCGACTTTATCGAAAATCTCTCCATAGTTTGCGTACGGCGTTGTACTATATTCTCGAGCGAGCTTCTCTCTTCTTTTTTGGTCAATATCTACAATTCCCGTCAACTCTACATCTGGTATCTGCGAATAAATCCGGGCATGATGCGCACCTATATGGCCGACTCCAATCACACCAACTCTAACCATTTTTCTCTCCAAAACGCTCCCATAAACCCGAGGGGCTACACCACATTTGCTATCTCTGTTGATTTCTAACTTTCTTTTTCTTTTATTGCCACCAGGGAAATGCCATTCTGATTGGCACTTTTAACCACTTTCTCTCTATCCAGTAATATTGTATTGCGGGCACTAAAGGCGAGCACCTTTGCTTTGGCCTGTTTCAATACTTCTACTGTCCTCTCACCAACAATGGGAAGGTCAAACCTCCTATCCTGCTCGGGTTTACTTACCTTGACTACCACAACGTCTCCTCTACCTAATCTCCCTCCCCTCTTTATGGTGCGGTCTGTTCCCTCCATTCCTTCCACTGCTAAAACGGCCTGGTCCTTGACTACAACTGTCTGCCCGATGTCCAGGCCGGCAATCTCTTTAGCCATCTTATGACCAAACTCGATATCTCGCCATTCCCTTTGCGTAGGTTTGCGTCGGGTCAAAATACCGGGAGAAGGCAAAAGGTGGGAAAGATAGGTAGCTGAATCCATTAGTTCTATCCCCTCCCTCAACAACTCATCAGCCACTGCTCCCAGTAGAGAATTAGCCTTCTTATCCTTCACTCCCGCCAAAAGAGCCATAGCTCTTGCGTCCAGCTTTACCTGACTGAACAGGCGGGTATGTCTAACCTGCCCGGCCATCACCGCCCTGGTTATCCCTTCTTTCTTACAAATCTCAATCAGATCACCCAATTGTCCGACATTCACCCAGTGAATTCTATCTACTAAATTTTGCAGTCTGGGACTCGTTTCTTTCTTTATTGCCAGAGCGACTACCTCTGCTCCTACTCTCTTCGCTTCTTGTGCAAAAATCAAAGGGAATTTCCCATTACCAGCAATCAATCCAATTTTCCTATTCTCTATCTTCATTCCTTGCAGATTCCCCTTTCAGATTCTTTAATAAAGGAGATCATATGGAGCAGTTCATCGGAAATGTTTGACTCTTTCTCCAAAACATTCAAAGCTTGCGTGGTGTTCAATTTTGAGCGGAAGAGAACCTTGTAAGCTCTCTTCAGCTGGGCTTTAACATGCTTGGGGAAATTGTTCCTCTGCAACCCTACTGTATTCAATCCAAAAATTCTAATGGGTGTCCCTGCCGCCATACAATAGGGAGGCACGTCTTTTGCTGCCCGAGAACCTCCACCCACAATAGCCAATGTGCCAATGCGCACAAACTGATGCACGGGAGTCAGCCCTCCCACAATAGCCTTATCCTCAATCACTACATGGCCCGCCAGGGTAGCTACGTTAGCTAAAATTGTGTTAGAACCAATTACGCAATCATGAGCAATATGAGCATATGCCATTATGAGATTGTTATCTCCAACAGTTGTCTCGCCTGTAGAAACTGTTCCTCGATTGATGGTTACGTACTCCCGGATTATGTTGTTATCACCAATTATAACTTTTGTTTTTTCGTCTTTAAACTTTAAATCCTGTGGTAAATTTCCAATTATGGACCCTGTCCATATCTGACAATTTTCGCCAATTTGAGTGTTTCCTTCGACCACTACACGAGCTCCGATCTTAGTTCCTTTTCCAATTTTTACATTTGGCCCGATAATTGTATATGGACCAACGTCCACATCTTCTCCAATTACTGCATCTGGATGAACCAAAGCTGTTTTGTGAATGTTCATTTTTTCTCCTAAATCTTTATTAGTATATGTTAACTGTTTACTTGCCACTATCGATTTACCCCGTTAGAAAATCCTAATGGGCTTTAAACTCTACCTTCATCCCGGTAGAAATCCACGCCGAAGACAATGCTTGCTATCTAACGGGGTTTACCTATCTACCAAAGAGAACATAAATTCCGCTTCAGCCACCAGCTCATTCCTTACATACGCCCTGCCTTGAATTTTTCCTCCCCTCACCCGGGCACGAGTAACTTCAACTTCCAGCTGCAGCTGATCGCCGGGGAAAACAGGCTTACGAAATTTAACCTCCTTAATCGCCATAAAATAAGGCAGTTTCTTTCTCAGATCCGAACGGGCCAAGAAGAGAACACAGGAAGTCTGTGCCATCGATTCTATAATTAGAACGCCAGGCAAAATCGGATAGTTAGGGAAATGCCCTTTGAAGTACTCTTCATTAATAGTTATGTTCTTGAATCCCACGGCTTTGATCATATTTTCTGCCATAATTATTTTATCTACAAACAGGAAAGGGGGACGGTGGGGAATTATACTCTGAATCTCTTCTAAACCCAAGACTTTTCCTCTAAAATCTTCCTGTTTAAAAGTCCTGGTGCTTCTATGAGCAACAGATCTCTCTATGAGTTCGCCCAACTTTTTAGTCAAAGCAATGTTAGCAGCGTGTCCACAGCGGATAGCAATAATGTGTGCCTTTAGAGGTTTTCCTATCAAATAGATGTCTCCTATTAAATCGAGTATCTTGTGACGGACAAATTCATCGGGAAATCTGAGCTCCTTATTATGGATGGCTTTCTGTCCAATTACTACCGCATTATCTAAACTTCCCCCGCGAGCTAACCCTCGACGCTTCAGCGATTCGATTTCATGTTCAAAACAATACGTCCTCGCGGGAGCAATCTCCTTTTCGAAAATCTCTTTGGTTATGGCGAACGTGCCGTATTGACTCTTCAAAATAGGATGTTTGTAATCGATAGTAGCTGATACTTTGAATTCAGCCGACGGCAGGACTACTAGGTGGACGTCTTCATCGGAAAACTTTATAGGTTCAGTTATGGTGAAGTAGTCCTTTTCCACATTCTGTTCCTGAAAACCAGCCTTTTCCAGAGTCTCCACAAAAGGCATCCCGCTACCATCAGCCACAGGAGGCTCGCCAGCATTCACTTCCACGATAAGATTATCTATACCCAAACCGCATAGAGTAGCCATAATATGCTCTACCGTCTGAATCTGAAAACTCCCGTTACCCAGAGTGGTTCCTCGTGCTACACTGATAACGTTCTTTATATTGGCCTCCACTTCTGGTTTATCTGGTAAATCTGACCTTACAAATTTTATACCAGAATTGGGTGGTGCTGGCTTGAAGGTCACTGAAGTTATGTTTCCCGTGTGCAGACCTACTCCTGAATAGGTGCTCTCCTTCTTTATAGTCCTCTGTGGATCCATAATTTCCTCCGTAATTTTCTAGTCGGCCACTCTTCAGAGTACCGTTTCCGTCACCCCGATATTTATCGGTGAAACGGCGACCAACCTGATGTTTTTATTTTCTTTTTTCTCTCCTTTTCATTATGTTTTGTTTTAACTCTTTTATCTGTTCATACAATTTAGGCAATCTAATTAATTGCGCATCTATCTTTTGTGCTATCTTATGTTCCCGGGCAGGGTACCCAGAAACAGTGGTATTGGCTGGCACACTTTTAGTAACTCCTGCTTGCGCACCAACAATTGCATTATCGCCAACAGTAATATGGCCAACGAGGCCTGCCTGGCCAGCTAAGACCACGTTGTCACCAATCACCGTACTTCCCGAAATACCTACCTGGGAAACTATGAGACAGTTTTTACCTATTTTAACATTATGTCCAATCTGGACGAGATTATCAATTTTTGTCCCTTGGCCTATGATGGTCTTACCCAGAGTGGCACGGTCGATAGTAACGTTTGCTCCAATTTCCACACCATTTTCAATTTCCACAGTACCCATCTGGGGAATCTTGTGGTGCTTTCCTTTTTCCGTAGCATAACCAAATCCATCCGCACCAACAACTGCGCCGGGGTGAATAATTACATTATCGCCTATGATAACTTCTTCTCTCACAGTAACATTTGGATAAATTAGCCCGTCCTTACCAATCACAGCTTTATCCCCAATATATGTGCCGGCAAAAATTACAGTCCCATCTCCAATCACCACGTCGTTTCCGATAACCGCGTAAGCTCCAATGGCAACATCCTTGCCTAATTTTACTCCCTTACCAAGAATGCTGGTCTTGTCTATTCCCGCGGGTAGTTTCTGAGGAGGAACTAATGCTTCCATTACCCGGGCAAAAGCCAAATAGGGATTCTTTGTCCTTATCAAAGGAACCCCTGGTAACTCCACTCCCTCACCAATAATAATAGCTGAAGCCCTGGTCTTCAATACCTGATTCTTGTATCGGGAACTTGCCAGGAACGTAATCTCACCTTTTCTTGCTTCTGTCAAACTACCTACCCCTTTGATCATTATGTTGCCGTCCCCGACGAGTTCACCGCCAACAAGCTCAGCAATTTCCTTCAAACTCATTTCCATAAATTCACCCTAATGGGAAAGGGTTTGGTGTAGCGAGCATTACAATTTTTAGTTAAAAATCGAAGAAAACATTTAGCCCCGCGAAGATGCTGTAGGTTTTACGGGAAGATTTTTGGCGGTGCTAAAGAGCAAAAAGTTGTCAGCGAGCGAACCGAAGCGCGAGCATCCCTACTCCAAATTTAATCTCTGTATGACCTTTTCCGTGAGGTCGTTCTCCATTTCGCTATATAGAATGTTCTTCTTATCCAGAACGATAGCATAACCTTCCGCATGAGCAATCTCTTTAATCACATCGTAAATCTTTCCTAGAACCTGATGGGTCATCTCTTTTTCCAGCTTGGCTAACTCTTTTTTCGTTTCCCCTAACGTCTTATTAAGTCTTTCTTTATTTAGTCTAATTACTTCCTCAGGGCGTGGCTTGGGGGTAACCGCTGCTGTAGAAACTGCCACCCCTTCTTCTCCCGCCAATCCCGTGGTGGGTAGCGGCTCTACTCTTTCCTTTTCCCTGGAGGCAACTTCTAAATTCCTTATCTCCTGCTCCAGTCGGGCTATCTCGCTTCTCCTCATCTTAATCTCTCTTTCTATCTTTTCTTTGGCCTGTTTAGTACCTTTATATTCATCAAAGACTCTATCTATGTCTACATAAGCAATTCTTTCCGAAGAGAGCATTACCGCTCTTACTTCCGGAAAGGTAAAAGGAAAAAAGTTAAAAAGAGAAAAAATAAAGAAAAAAAGCAACATTCTTTTCATAATCGACTCTCCCTTTCTTCTCTCACCCCGAAAACCGGAACAGGGTGGGGAAAGGACGACCCCGATGCTTATCACGTACCCTATTTACAGCATTAACTACTAGAAAGCCTGGCCAATTGTGAAATACCACTGGGATTTGTCTTCTCCCGGTCTATGATTTAATCCATACCCCCAATCGAGACGGACAGGAAAAATAGGAGTCTGGAAGCGGACCCCTGCTCCTATCCCCACTTTCAATTGATCCTCGCCTCTGCCTATGGTAAAATTCATATCTCCTTTTCTCCAGCTTCCTCCCATATCCAGAAAGACTGCACCCTGCAATATAGTGCGACCTTTCTCCATAACTATAGGGAACTTGTATTCCACGTTACTTACAAGCATTATCACTCCTCCCTCAGGCGGCCCGATCTCACCCCTATAGTCATAACCCCTTACAGTATCGGCTCCACCTACGTAGAACCGCTCATAAATTGGCACTCCCGTAGAGGGAGGAAAACTACTAACAATCCCATACCTCAATTGACACGCCAGAACAAAGCGCCAGAATGTTTGAAAAAACCAACTACTGGAGATAAAGGTCTTAACGAAATCAGTATCCCCTCCCAGGATACCTCCAGAAATCTCAAGAGAGATAGAATTCCTGGAACCCCGGGAAGCATCGAATATATTATCCCTGCTGTCTCTTATCAGATAAGTCGTAAAATTACTGCTGTCCTTTCTCCCTTCCTCACTTTTGTATGGAGCGAGCGCTTCGTATACTTTTACTCGCTCATAAGTATAAGTAAAGAGGAGGCTAAGAATATCTGTCAAATGGGGACCTATTCTGATATTTCCCCCAGTCCTCGTCTCTTTGTAGTAGTCTCTATCCCTATCTGTATCGTAAACAGCAACGCCAAAAAGCACGTGTCTTCCCAAAAACCATGGCTCAGTGAAAGCGATTTGATAATTGGTCTTTTTCTTACCAACCTCCACCATCAAATCTATTCTCTGTCCCCTGCCCAAAAAGTTGCTCTGCGTAATCTGAAAGGTGCCCAAAAGTCCGTCTTGCGAACTATATCCTGCTCCCATACTGAGCAATCCCGTCCTTTGCTCGGTCACCTGACAGATGAGATCTGCTCTACGGGGGTCACCAGTTTCACCGATCTCAATCGCAACTTCCGAAAAAAAGCCGAGGTTATATAGCTTCTCCTGTGTTCGCCTTATCTTTTTGACATTGAACGGGTCTCCTTCTTTTACCAGGAATTCCCGTTCAATCACGAAATCTTTGGTAATTACATTACCCCCTACGTGAATCCGGTTAACATAGACCATCCCGTTCTCGTATATAGAGACTAAGATGTTTACTACTTTTCTCTCATCGTCGGTAAGGTATTCCGGGTTGGAGCGCATCAGGATATAGCCCTTTTCTGCATAGCGCTCCTGAATATTAAACAGGCTCCTCTCGAACTTCTCCTGGCTGAAAATTTCTCCCTGTTTTATTTCCAAGTCTTTTTCTAAATCCTCTGCGGCAACCACATAGTTATTTTGAAATTGTATATCTCCCACTGCATATTTCAAGCCTTCGTGAACAAAAAGCGTGACAAAGGTCTTCGCTTTTTCCTCATCGTGAATCACCATAGGCGTTCCCAGATGAACTTTCAGGAATCCCCTGTCTTTGTAATAGGCTTCTATCTTTCTAAGGTCCTCATCCAGCAGTTCCTGTTTAAAAAATTTCTTTTTTTTGGTTTCCAATTTTTTCTTTATTTTTCGTGGATTAAATGCCTCTACTCCGATTAGACTGACTTTCTCTATTCTAATCTGTTTGCCTTCTGTAATAAAGAAAGTCAATATTACCATTCCATTCTTCTCGTCTTCCGTTGTATAGGGCTCCACTCTTACATTTGCATACCCTTTTTCCTTATAAAGTGTAGCAATCTTTTCAGTATCCCCTTGCATTTTCCTGTTATCAAAAGGCTCTTCCTTTTTCGATTCTATTTCTCTTCCCAATTTACCATCAGAGAATTGTTTATTCCCTTTAAATTCTATCCGTTTAATCAGGGGCTTCTCAATCACCACGTAGGCAACTTTTACTCCCCCCTCGACCTCAAAAACTTCAATTGTAATATTCTCAAAAAACCCCAGTTCGTATATGTTTTGCAAACCCTCGCTTACCTTTTCTTCTGAATACTCATCACCTTTTTTTATCTCCAGGGCTTTTAATATCTTTTTGCTCTGTACATTCTTATTCCCGATTATTTCGATTTCCATTATCTCTACAGGGCGGGAAAAAATATGACCGCAAAGAAGTAATATTAGGAAAAAAAATAGAAGCGTAACTTTTCTCAGCATAGGGTTCGTCTCGCGAATGAGGGAATATCTTATTATAATATCAAATTTCTATGAAAAAGTAAATGTCTAAAATCTTATCTGTCTTTCCACTCCCAAATATCTTTCCTCTTGCCCCAGTCTACCTCTCAAAGAGGTTCCTGTCCTAATTCTATACAGTAGCTCCAGCTCATGCCGCAATTCCAGCCTATTCAGGTATCCCTCCTCGAATCGTACCTTGTAACCAAGGTATAGCTTATCGCTTAGATACTTACCCAAAGTTATTTTCGTACCTTCTAAAAGGCTGCTCTTCTCTCCTTGTTCCGGGTCTTCCGCAGAAGTCAATCTTTCTCCTGTCTTCTCAACAACGTTAGCTTCCACCTTAACCACATCCACCATCCCCAGAGATTTCAGAATCGACTTAATTAAGGGGCTAGCCAGGCTGCTATCGATTAACTTTAACAGTTCCCTCCTCAACAAAGCGTCACCCTCTTGGGAAGATAGGGTTAAAGAATCTAAACCAGTGGCTTTAACTAGTGCTTGCTGCTCGCTCATTTCCGGGTCGCTTCTGGAGCTGAATTTTGGCTTAATCTTTCCCCATTTCCCCCTTTCTACCACTAACATAATAGTATCGCCCTCAACAGGGCATTCCGCCCTGACCTGTAAAAAAAGCTCATCATTTATACATTCTACAGTGGCCTCTTTCACGTTGAATGTGGCTTCCAGATAATTTATTTCCCCTTTAACTGCTGTAAGGGTTCCGTTCACTGTCAACTCCTCACTCGGGCCGGTCAGCGTCATACTTCCCTGTACCTGGACTTCAGCAAATCTATTTTTGTACCAAGCATTTTTGCCCGCTTTAACCTGCAGATTCCAAACCGCAGGCATGAGAAAATCTAAATTCAGATCCTTCGTATCCTCGGTTCTGGGAGGATAGGTGAACTGGGCATTTTCCACTTCAATTGCTCCCACTAAATCATAGGACTGGGAAGTTCCGTATACGTGAATCTTTCCCTTCAACTCCAGGGAACAAGGAACCTCAGATATGAGACGGCCAAAAATTGAACTTTGGGGTATCTTCAGAAAAGGTATCTTGAGAGGAATCCCATAGTCTTTCTTATTCTCAAAGACCAGGTCGAGCTTATCCACCTTCCAGCCAGCCAGAGTAACCTTTCCCTTAAGGTCCATTTCTCCCTTTTCTACCTTGCCATTAAGACGGTTAATAACTATGTTACTATCCTTAACTGAAATATCGCAGGTCAAATCATCTATCCTTTTAAATATTTCCCTGCCGTACACAGTAGCCTCTTGGACACGAAAATATCCATTCATAAGTGGCTGTTGTAGTGTTCCAGTAATGTGAACTAGTGCCTCTAGTTGTCCTTTGGCATCCCTTATTTCCCTGGTCAGAACGCGTAACATACCCGCCCTGCTATCAAATACTTCCAAAGAGAGGTCTATTTCTCTACCATCTTTTTCCTCTTTGGGATACGGGATAGTTCCCTGACATTTAATTCTATATTCCTCTTTCTTGTTTATTGCCAATTCCCTCAGATTTATGCTATCACCATCTGTCTTGACGACAGCATAGAAATCGTCAAATAGAAGATTTCCTATCGAACCTTTAGCGATATCTATTCGCCCTTCCATCTGCAGAGAATCATAGAATTTTCCTTTTTCTTTCTTTATTGAAGCGCGACTGAGCTTGAGGTCAAAACCACTTTTTCCGGTTAGTGGAATTTTCACATTCAGGAGTTCCCCCAGGAGACTGGCGGCAATCCTGCCCTCTCTTCCCTGGACAGTCAGGTCAATTGGTCCAGAAAGATCAGCATTGCCGTTAATACTTACCAGTTTGTCTTTGCCCTCAAAAAATTCGAGCAGTTTTATATTGAAACTATCCACGCGTTCAAAGTCTATCTCTCCCAAGAGCTGAAAAGTCTCTTTGGCCATGGGTAGGAAAAATAGTTTCCTGTCCCGATAAGAAAGCCTCAACTTCGCGCTTTCAAAATTGTGGCGATTCACCCACAGGTCCCTGGTGCTGAGTTTAACTTCCAACACAGGAGAGCCGGTGGAAAATTCAGCAACTCCGCTTACTTCAGCACTACCAAAAATAGACATTTTTGCCAAATTTATGTTTCGAACTTCACTAAACAAGGAAAACTCGGCTAACTTCCTGGATAAGGAAAATTCCACTCTGCCTTCCCGGGCAAGTCGCAGGAGACTCTTTCCAAAGCCTGCTTGAAAAGAATCGAAGACCAATTCTACCCTTTCATCTTCCTTTTCAGTTACCTTTTCCATCCTGAATTCTGTTTTTAACGTATCAATGTGAAGACTATTCACTCCCAGATTTTCCGATTCTAATTCCGCTTTCAAGCGGGGACGAGCGAAAGCGCCATGAAGCCTGAGATTTCCATTAACCTCCCCGAAAGTGTTCAAATTTTTTTCACCCAATAGACTTTGCAATTTACCGAACTGGAGGTGCTCCATGGCAACGTTAATTTCCCAGGGCTCTGGTTTGTTGAAATCTATCTTACCCTTGGCCAAAACTCTGCCTCCAGGAACAAATTTCAACTCTGCCGATTCCAGGTTAATCTCTCTCGCATTGTAATCAAAAGTTGATTTGAACAGGAAATTCGTAGTGGAGAAAACTCCCCGTTCGATGTCCACATACCCCTTAATTTGAGGATTTTCCAAAAGGCCCTGCAACAGAATCTTGCTATATAACTTGCCGTTTATGTTGTTAAGGAAAGATTTCTCTTGCCCTGGCGCAAATATCAAACGCAAGATAGAGGGAACTTTGACGGTATCCACTTCTATGCCACCGCTTATGGTTTTCTGTTCAGCTAACTCAATGCTAAAGTTACCTTTCAAATCATTACCCCAACGGAAAGAAGAAAAATTGATTAGTTCCCGCTTCAGTAAAAGGTCCACATCTATCATTCCTAACGGTTCTCCGCTATACTTAAAATCCTTACCGGAAAAGGAACCACGAATTACCCAGTCCTTTTTCCAGGCCAATTTCCCTGTAAAATCGATACTGCCACTAACTCCATTCTCCCTTGATTTTATCCATGATGTAGCTTCACCGCCTTTGGAGTTTCTATCTCTTTCGACGCCTTTCAAAACAGAAAAATTTATTGGATAATCTCGCCATTCACTATTCACATTTATTGTATTCTGTTTACCTTTTCTCATTTCCATCCGGGCAGAGCCTGTTACTTCCCCCGTCTTTCTAGAAAAGCGAAATTTATCTACACTCAGTTTCTGTTCGGTTAAGTTAAATGCCAAGACCAATTCGTCAAAAGAGACCTTGCCAATCCCTGCCTGGGCGACGGAAACTGCTCCTTTAGCTTTAACATTCTCCCACCAGGAGCCACTCAAGGAAAGGTTAGAAAAACCGATTTCGCCCCGTAAAGTACCTGCTATTTCTCTCAACTTACCTTGCTTGTCAGAAAATAGAGTGGAGATTAATTTCAAGTCCCCGCCTGTGGATTCTACAGAACCTTTTATCATGGGTATCTCTGTGTGGAAGCTGACAGTTAAGTTCGCAGAGTAGACATCGTTAAGTTTAAAGGAGGTGATTTTCAAAATCTTCTCCCGATAATCTACAGCGGAGTCAAAATTTATCTCTTCCTCTATTACTTTTAAACCAGTGGAGTACAATTTTCCGGAAACTTCGGGGGATCCTATAGTTCCGCCAATTTGGCCCTGGAAACTGACTCGCCCCGAAAACCTATCGCTTTCCCGGTTGAACCAGGGTAGATTTCCAGTTTCCACATAGGAGTCCCGAACTGTTAGCTGCAATTTCTTTCCACCGGGAAGTCCAATTCGTCCCGCCAGAACTACCCCAGCGCGCCCGGGGGCAGAAATTTCTAATCGAGAAACTTGTATCTCTTTCTTGCCTAATAATAGACTAGTATTTAGTAAATAGTTATTTTCGCTACTGTTGGCTTCTATTTCCAGCTCCCCGTTTGCATAATTCAAAATTCCTGAGACAGTCCCCAAATTAGTTCCCCAGAGTTCCGCTTCTCTCAAGTCTATCTCTCCCTGAACCTGTAACTGGAGAGGTTTACCGACGACATCACCGGAAAGAGATCCCCTGCCCCTCGCATTATCTGTCCAATATGGCGGCAGGAGACCGCTCAGGTCGATATCACGCAAAACAAAATCCAAATCTACATAAGGCCTACCGGTGTCTATGTTCCCAGAAGAAACCAGTGTTCCTTCACAAATTTTGCCTTGCAAATTTATTATCTTTACTATTCTGTTTTCATATACGAATTGACCCTGGAATTCCTCAACCGGCCGACCTCTTATTTTCCCCTGGGGAAGAAGGAACCAGCCTTTTAACTTAGGAGTGGATAAACTTCCTGTCATATCCAAAGATACTTTCGCCAAACCCTCTAAAGGAAAGATTCTGTTCAACTCACCGGCTTTGACAATTTCCGGAAGGCGAGAAAGCCAAAAATTGCCTGAAAGGTTAACTCCTAGAGCAGGCTGGGAAAGATATCTCTCCAGGCCACCGGAAAGTTTGATTTCCGATCCTGCGTATTGTAGAATTATTTCCTGGCTACCAATTCTATGATTGTCAAAAACTACCATCCCTCCGATGTTCTCCATTTTGTGCGATAACCATTGGCAGGATACTTCCTGGAGGGTCAATTCGCCAGAAAAGGAGAGAATTTGGGCCAAATCCTTAAAGCTATTTCCTTCCCCGCCAATAGATGCGGCCGTACGAACAATGGTGTCATAATTTTCCTCATTAAGAGTCGTGTTTAAATCCAAAGAGAGATTACCTTCCCCCGTCAATATTGTAAACTCTCGCCTGGACGGAAAGAAATTACTCAAGTTTGGCAGGTCTAGACTAGAAACATTTAGATTAATACTTAATTCCTTTTCCTCCTTAGAATACGTACCTTTCAACCTTATCTTGTCATTCCTGCTCTGGTTACTTCTGGCAAACAAATTAAAATGGATTTGTGAGCCTAATCTATCGTCACCCTGTGGCCCTTCCTGCCAGAGTAACCTATAGATTCTATCTCCTGTAGTGAGACTACCGGAAATATCTCTTATCTCAATCTTTTTTAATCTTTCTTTCGCATCTTCAATGGTGACCTTTCCATCCGCAATTACAATGGGGGGAAGTGTACTAAAAACCGACTCTTTGTGGAAAGTTGCGGGAAGTACAAAATTCCACTTACCCGTGCGATTAGTCAAAAGAAGACGGGGAGCTTTGAGAGCGATCTTCCCTATGCCTTTTTTCAGATCTCGTTTGCCGAGCAAAATAAGAATGGGATTGTAACTAATGGTAACTTTATCACACACCAAAAACGTGCCTTCTGACACCTCTTTCTCATCAGCCATAGCAACATTTTGTAAGGTAATACGATTAATAACATTCGTACTAATTTTCTCCACGGTAACTTCTCTATGGAAGGCTTTTTTTAGCTCACCTTCCACATAAGTTTTCATTATTCTGGACAAGCTTCTTGTCATCCTGGTTAAGTATACAAATCCCAGAGTCACAACGAGAAGGCCAACAAAAATAATAGTTATTCTTAAAGTTCTCTTTTTCATTCGATCTCCAAGTGAAACCTATTATATTCCTTTAACACTGGAATTGCAAGCAAAAAATGGCATTCCTCGGGAAATAGACGACGGGAATTCTCAAAAAAGGCAGGTTTTTTATGGAAGAAAAACCTCTATCCCATCAGGACTAGCACTTTAGGTCGCTCGTCCCGATTTTCAATGGGGATATTTAACGACACAAGAGGCTAGGAGCTGGGAAGCTTAAACAATATTTTGCCATCTTGAAAATCAGCAGTAATCTTTGCCCGGGGTTTTATCTTCTTGGCTAATATTTCCTGAGCCAGTGGGTCCTCAAGGTATTTCTGTATTGCTCTCCTCAGAGGACGCGCACCAAACTGGGGGTCGAAGCCCTTTTCCACGAGAAAGTCTTTAGCCTTATCAGTAACTTTAAGAGTGAGTTCCTGCTCCGATAACCTTTTAGTGACTCTTTGCAGCATCAGTTCCACAATATTTCTCACATCCTCTTTGCTCAGTGGATGAAAAACTATAGTCTCATCTATTCGATTCAGAAATTCCGGGCGAAAAACCTTTTTCATCTCATCCAGGACTTTCTTCTTCATATCCTTGTAACTCTGTTCCGCCTCCTGGGTAGTCAAAAATCCTAGAGTCTTCCCCCCGGTTATCTCTCTGGCGCCAATGTTGGAAGTCATGATGATTACAGTATTCTTAAAGTCTACCTTATGCCCCAAGCTATCGGTTAACTGCCCGGAATCGAAAATTTGCAGCAATATATTGAACACATCTGGATGAGCTTTCTCAATCTCATCCAGAAGTACAACCGAATATGGTTTCCTGCGAACCGCTTCCGTAAGTTGTCCTCCTTCCTCATAACCAACGTATCCCGGAGGAGCGCCAACGAGCCTGGAAACGTTGAATTTCTCCATGTATTCGGACATATCCAACCTAACCATCGATTCTTCGTCACCAAACATAAACTCAGCCAAAGCTCTGGCCAATTCAGTCTTTCCCACCCCGGTTGGCCCGAGGAAGATGAACGAACCGGTGGGACGAGCAATATCTTTCAATCCTGTGCGGGAACGACGCACTGCTTGAGAAATAGCTTTTATTGCCTCATCCTGGGCAATAACTCGTTTGTGTAAAGTTTCTTCCATGTGTAACAGCTTTTCCGTTTCCTTTTCCGTCAACTTGACCACAGGAATCCCGGTCCATTCAGAGACAATATGGGCAATATCTTCTTCAGTTACAGTGCCCTCCGTTTTATCCTTTCTCTGCTCCCAGGACTTTTTTATCTGTTGCAGTTCCTGTTCAATCTTTTTCTCTTCATCGCGCAACCGGGCAGCCTTTTCAAATTCCTGGGCGGCGATGGCTGCTTTCTTTTCCTTGGTTGCAGTTTCCAACTTTTTCTCAATATCTTTCAAATCGGGAGGCTTTGTAGTAGTCTGAAGCCTTGCTCGTGAGCCAGCCTCATCGATTAAATCGATCGCCTTGTCTGGCAGAAAGCGGTTAGAAATGAACCTCTGGGATAATGTAGCTGCTGCATTGAGAGCTTCGTCAGTAATCTTGATTCTATGGTGGGCTTCGTACCTATCCCTTAACCCTTTCAAAATGTCAATGGTCTCCTCTACCGTGGGAGGGTCGATGGTCACCGGTTGAAAACGTCTTGCCAGGGCCGCATCGTGCTCGATGTGTTTACGATACTCATCCATTGTGGTAGCGCCAATACATTGCAGTTCTCCCCTTGCCAGCGCTGGTTTCAACATATTAGAAGCATCTATTGCCCCTTCAGCAGCTCCTGCCCCGACCACCGTGTGAAGTTCATCGATGAACAGAATCACGCTGCCCTCGGAGCGGCGAATCTCGTCTATTATCTGCTTTAGTCTCTGTTCAAATTCCCCTCTGTATTTAGTGCCGGCTACAACTCCCGCCAGATCGAGAATCAATACTCTCTTATTCAACAGAATTTCCGGTACATTCTTGTCAGAGATTTTCTGTGCCAGTCCCTCAACGATAGCCGTTTTACCCACGCCGGGATCGCCAATCATCACTGGATTATTTTTCGTGCGCCGACAAAGTATCTGGATTAACCTTTGAATCTCTGTCTCTCTGCCAATTACCGGATCGAGCTTCCCTTCGCTGGCCAATGCGGTCAAGTCCCTTCCAAAAGCGTCCAGAGTGGGGGTCTTGGTTTTCCTCTTCTCTTTACTGGGCATTCCATGAGCAGTCGTTTCACCCAGGAGATTTACGATTTGCCCTCTTACCAATTCCAAACTCGCTCCCAGGCCCTCCAGAACCTTAGCTGCCACTCCTTCTTCTTCCCGGATTAAGCCTAAAAGTAGATGTTCAGTCCCCACGTAATTGTGACCCATGTCCTGTGCTTCCTGGACCGCCAGCTCCAGAACCTTTTTTGCTCTGGGAGTAAAAGGTACTTCTCCTACGAGGAGAATGTTATCTCCCGTTCCTACCATCTTTTCCACTTCTCTTCTTACCTTTTTCAAATCTATCCCCAAATCCTGGAGCACCTGTGCAGCAACACCTTCTCCCAGTGCTACCAGTCCCAAAAGGATATGTTCTGTGCCCAGATAATCGTGATTCAATCTCTTTGCTTCCTGCTGGGCCAAGATAATAGCCTTCTGCGCCCTTTGAGTAAATCTATTCAACATTTCATTTGCCTCCTATGTGAATCCGCCGTTCGCCTATTTTTCACTTTTCAATTTTCTTCTAATCATATCTGCACGGATGAAATCCCGTTTAGATGGCGTAAGCTCCTTACCTACTGACTCTTGCAAATGAGCCGGCTGCGTTAATATGGTGAGCTCATTTAATATATCTAATTTAGTATTTAAGTGCAGGTCAAAATATATGCCTAATCTAACCTTTGACAGAAATTCCATTGTCTCGGCAAAACTTATTTGCCGGGCGTTCATCAGAACTCCGTAGGCACGATAGACCACATCCATTACTTTTTCTTTATTCTCTTTAAATAGAGTTTTCCTTCCTTTAATCTCGTAATTGATAACTTGTTTTACCACTCTTTCCAGATTATCGATTATTCCTTCCTCATTAGGGCCTAAAGTGACCTGGTTGGAAATCTGAAACAGATCTCCCATCACCTTAGTTCCTTCCCCATAAAGCCCGCGAGCGACCATTCCAATCTTATTTAAGGCTTGCAAGACCTTATTTATCTCTTCATTCATCACCAGAGCAGGCAAGTGCATCAACACAGAAGCCCTCATTCCTGTCCCTGTATTTGTCGGGCAGGCGGTCAGATATCCTATATCGGGAGAGAATGCATAATCGACCTTTTTATCCATCTGTTCATCAATCTGTTTCAAAATATCCCAGGCCTGCTGTAACTCTAATCCTGGTTGTATTCCCTGAAGCCGCAGGTGGTCTTCCTCATTTATCATCAGGCTGAGAAGTTCCTTATCCCCGATAACTAATCCCCTGACCCCGTCTCCTCGTGAATGTTCGTAACTAATCAAATGCCTTTCCAACAGAAACTGCCTGTCCACCCGGTCGAACTCTTGCAAATTGAGAATAGGAGCTCCCTTAAAATACGCAATCTGTTCGCAGGCAGCCTTAATTTTCTTAAAAGATTCTTCCTGTTCTCCTCTAGAAGCTTTCTGAGGAAAGGGAATTCTATTAAGATTTCGCGCCACCCTGATTCGTGAAGAAATTGCAATTCCTCCAGAGTCGCCTTTACTTTCCAACCACCCAATCTTTTGTTTGAGCATATTTTGCAGTTGCATTATTTTTTCTTTTCCAAACCTTTTATCTTATCTCTTATCACTGCCGCCTTCTCATATTCTTCTTTATCTATTGCCCTCTGTAATTCTCTGCGTAGTTCTATTATCTCTTTGGCCTTTCTCCCCACTCCCACTTTCTTTAGGGGAACCCTACCTGTGTGCCGGACTGAACCGTGAAGCCTTCTCAATAGCGGCATAAGCTCCTTATTAAAAGTGCGATAACATTCAGAACATCCCAACCTACCCGATTCCCTGAAGTCGGCATAAGTTGCCTTACAGTTGGGACACTTTCTCGCCACTTTTGGCTTCTCCAGGGCATAAGGGGTAGCAATGTCACTAAGTCCAGCCAGAAGCGAGGCTAAAGCAAGATGGGGGCCTTCGAAAAGCGCCTCATCCAGAGAAGGAAAGAGCACTCCCTTATCTTTAGCGCACTCCTGGCAAAGATGAGATTTAGTTACTTTATTGTCGAGAATCTGAGTAAAATGTATTGTTGCCTCGTTCTTTTTGCACTCATCGCAAAGCATAAACAATCTCCTGACCCGATGGGGAGCCGCTTACGGTGCCCAATCTGGTATTATTATATCTTTGCACCTTCTTTTTTCGTTAAATCCCTAAATTCCTTGATGAGTCTTGCGGTAATCTTTCCTGGCTTTCCCTCCGCTATCCTTCGACCGTCAATCTTAACTACGGGAATCACTTCTGCAGCCGTGCCGGTCAAGAAACACTCATCTGCATTGTACAGACGGAACCGGGTAAACACTTCCTCCCTCACCTCAAGATGCAATTTTTCTCTTGCCAGTTCCATTACTGCTTGACGGGTAATACCGGCAAGGACGCCCACATAAAAAGGAGGAGTAAGCAACACATTTTCTTCCACAATAAAGATATTATCTCCGGTACATTCTGCAACGTAGCCATCTTTGTTAAGCATTACAGCCTCAGACATATTCTGCAAACCTGCTTCAATCTTCGCTAGAATGTTATTAAGATAATTAAGCGATTTTATCCTGGGATCTATTGCTTCAGGAATGTTCCTCTTTGTAGCCACAGTAACCAGTTCCAAACCGTTCCTGTATAACTCTTCTGGATAAAGCTCGATCTTATCCGCTATAATGAACACTGCCGGCTTTCCGCAATTCTTGGGGTCAAGACCCAGATCACCCTCTCCCCTGGTCACCACCAGGCGGATATAGCCACTTTTCAAACCATTTGTCCTTAAAGTCTGAATTACAGCTTCTTCCATCTCTTTCTTCGTCAAAGGGATTTTGAGTGCAATTGCTCTGGCTGAATCGTAGAGACGATCCAGGTGTTGTGATAATCTGAATACACGGCCATCATACGCCCGAATTCCTTCAAAGACCCCATCTCCGTATAGCAGTCCATGGTCGAAAACAGAAATCTTGGCCTCTTCTCGAGGAACCAATTTGCCGTTCAGATAGATTTTCTGTGCCATTAAACCTCCTTTTTGTGAATCAATTTATTATTTTGCCATCCCGCAAATGGATAACCCTTCCCGAGTCTAAACCTGCTATTCTTTCCACCAGCGTCTCATTGTGAGTAACGATTACTAACGTCTTTCCTCTTTCCTTATTCAGTGCCAAAAGGAGTTCAAATACCGAGTCTCCGGTTTTTCTATCTAGATTTCCCGTCGGTTCGTCGGCCAAAATTCCCTTGGGACTATTAGCCAATGCCCGGGCTACGGCCACTCGCTGTTGTTCCCCTGCTGATAGCTCAGCCGGCGTGTGATTTATTCTATGCTCTAGACCTACCTCGGTTAATATTCTTAAACTCTCCTCTTCGATTTTCCCCTTTCTCTGTTTCAATTTCCCCGAGGGAAAACTACGGACCCTATCCTTACGAGAAGCGCCTTGAGCTATGAGTAAGGGCATCATCACGTTTTCCAGAGCAGTAAATTCTGGCAGAAGATGGTGAAATTGAAAAATAAAACCAAACTCTTTATTTCGCAAGCGCGCAAGTTCATTATCGGACAAGGTAGAAATATTACTGTTTTGAAAAATAACTTCTCCTTCGGTCGGACGATCCAAAGCACCAAGGATATGGAGCAGAGTACTTTTTCCAGCACCCGAGGGACCGAAAATCGCCACCACACCCTCCTCCATTATCTTTAGATTAATTCCCACAAGTGCTCTGACCTCAATTTCACCCTGGTAATAACTCTTATTCAGATTTTTGGCTTCCAAAAATGGCCCCTGGTTATGCACTTTTTAACCTCTCCCTCACTCTTTTAGATGCTCAATTTCTAAAATAGTTTCAGTTCAATATACTTTTAATGGTCCTTTTACTCGTATCTAATCGCCTCGCAAGGATCCAACCGAGATGCCTTGTAGGCAGGATAAATCGTGGCTATCAAAGATGTCAACAGCACTACCGAAATAATATATATAAAATCAGTTCCCTGCATGTGCACTGGTAAACTGCTTATATAATAGACATCCTGAGGCAATTTTATGAATTGGTATTTGTCCAAAAGACGACAGGCAACATAGCCTACTACTGTGCCAATAAGTGTGCCTAATACACCTATAATCAATCCCTCAAAAAGAAAGATTTTGAGCACACCACTTCTTGCAGCACCCATTGCTTTAAGTATACCAATATCCTTTGTCTTCTCCATAGTCATCATCATCAAAGTGGAAATAATGTTAAAAGCTGCTACCAGAACAATCAAAACAAGAATAATAAACATCGTTACCTTTTCCAGTTTCAGAGCGGCAAACAGGTTCCTATGGGTCACCATCCAACTCCTCGCCCAATAAGGGTAGCCCAGTTCTTGCTGAATCAAAGCAGCAACTTTATCTGCGGAGAAGATATCATCAATTTTAACTTCTATTCCCGTAGCTCTTTCTCCCAGATTAAACAACTTTTGAGCTGCGGGGAAAAAAATATAGGCAAGGCTTGCATCGTATTCATACATTCCTGAGTCGAATATGCCCACTAACCGAAACTTCTCCATTCGGGGAATCATTCCCAACTGCGTAGCCACGTCCATGGGAGAAATCAAAAGTACACTCATTCCCAAAGAGAGATTCAAATTCTTAGCCAATTCCGCTCCCATAACAATCCCTTTTTCGTCCCCGATAGGGTTCCCGGGGAGAATTCTACCTTGCGAGCTACCTTTTTTCTTTAAAGGAAATTCAAGGTAATCGAGCTTTCCTTCTTTCAAATTTGTCAGGAGACTGGCAACCTTTTTTGTCTCTTCCGGAAAAATTCCCTTGACCACAGCTCCCGAGGTTCTATCCCCATTCCTCAATATTGCCTGTCCATAAACAAAAGGAGCAACAGCTACTACCGATTCTATTTTCTCTATCTTTTTCTGGGCTATTTTCGGTTCTTCCAATCCCATATTTCTCTGGTCCAGAACCACAACGTGCGAACTCATCCCTATAATCTTCTCCCGCAAATCCCTCCTGAATCCATTCATCACCGAGAGAGTAACAACCAGTGCCGCAACGCCCAAGGCCACGCCAGTAACAGAAATCAAGCTAATAACGGAAATGAAAATCTGCTTCCGTCTGGCTTTTAAATATCTCCAACTAATAAAAAGTTCGTATCTCATTCTTCTGTTCCTATTCCGCTTCCTTTCTCATGTGAGGAAAAAGGATTACGTCACGAATAGACTTAGAATTGGTAAACACCATAACCAGCCGGTCCACTCCTACGCCCAACCCCCCGCAGGGCGGCAGGCCATATTCCAGGGCACGCAGATAGTCCTCATCGACTTCCGCCTCTCTCCCCTCACCAATGTCTCTGTCCTCAACCTGTTTTTCCATTCTTCTCCGCTGCTCTACAGGGTCGTTCAGTTCGGAATAGGCATTTGCCAATTCTTCTCCGCCTATGAACAGTTCAAACCGCTCCACTAATTCGGGATTATCCTTTTTCGCCTTGGCCAACGGGGAAAATTCAGTGGGATAATCGAGTACAAATGTTGGTTGTATTAGTTTCTTTTGCACATAAGCTTCGAAAATATGGTCAAGAATTTTATGCTTGGGACTATCTTTCTTATATTTTACGTCTAATCTATCGGCTACCTTTCTTATTTCGGCCAGTCCATGAATATTTGTAAAATCAATCTTCGTATGTTCCTTCAATAACTCATACAGGGAAAACTTTTGCCAGGGAGTTTTTCCCAGGTTAATCTTGTTTTTCTGATAGACGAGCTCTTCCTTATGCAGAACTTCTTTGGCAATAAACAGAATCACCTTCTGGCAAAGGTCCATCATCCCCTTATAATCCGAATAAGCCTGATATACTTCCAGCATGGTGAACTCTGGATTGTGTCTGGTAGAAACGCCCTCGTTCCTGAAACTTTTGTTTACTTCATAAACTTTTTCCAATCCTCCTACAACCAAGCGCTTCAAAAATAGTTCCGGCGAAATTCGCAAATAGAGCTCCATATCCAGTGCCTGATGATGAGTAAGGAATGGCTTAGCTATTGCCCCGCCTACAATCGATTGCATCATAGGCGTTTCCACTTCCAGAAATCCCAGGTTATCCAGGAATTTTCTTACTGCTTGAATAATCAAACTGCGCGTAGAGAAAACATTCTTTACCTGTTCATTGACCAATAGGTCTATGTATCTCTGGCGGTAACGAGTTTCGATGTCTTTAAGCCCATGCCATTTTTCAGGCAACGGCCTGAGCGATTTAGCCAACAGGGTCAATTTTTCTACCTGAATAGACAACTCTCCTGTCTTAGTGGAAAAAACTTTTCCCATTACTCCAATGAAATCCCCGACATCAAACCTTTTGAATATTCCATAATTACCTGCACCTAAAACGTCTTCTCTAATGTAAATCTGTACCTTTCCCGTTTGGTCTTTTATGTGGGCAAAGCTGGCTTTACCCATTCCCCTGAGACTCATAATTCTTCCCGCAAGAGAGACAGTCTCACCAGTCTTCTCCTCTGCTTTTAACGTTCCATATTTCTCCCTAATCTGACTGATGGCATGGGTAGTAGCGAAATTACGGGGATAAACATCAACTCCCATCTTTCGCAACTCTTCCAGTTTCTGTTTTCTCTCGGAAATTAGTTTATTAATTTCACTCATAGTATTATTTTTTTCTCCCTCCAAATCTTTTATTATATTACATAAAATTCTATTCTGTCAAACAAAAACACTCTCCTGTAACGGCAAAACACTACCATTCCGAGGAAGCGAAGCGACCCAAGCCCCGATACATCGGGACTCGCAGTGACACGATTACTTCTTAAGTGCCTTTAGGGCAGACTCAATTCTTTCTAATAGCTCTGTTTCTATTTCTTCTCTCTTTTGAGTTACTATTTTCTCCAAGGATTTGGCAGCCCTTTTCCTGACGAACATCCAGGAATCCTGCAATAAAGAAAGCAAAATTTCTGCTGCCGTCTTTGAACCTATCTCTCCCAAAGCCCAGGCTCCACTCAATCTCATCCACTGGTCATCACTATTAATCATCTCAGTGAGTACTATCATACCCCTTTCTTTATTATACTTGTACAGCGCCTTACCGGCGTTGGCCCTTACCCGGCTATCCCTATCTTCTAAGAACGGCTTAAGTAACCTCTGTCCAACCTCTGGGTCATCTATTGTAGATTCAATCAACTCCACTCCATCTGCTCTTGCTCTAATATGCGGGTTTATGTCGGTGATAATTTGCCGTCCTCCACCTGGCCTTTCCACAATTACTTTTTTCGTTTCTCCTCTAAGTGCCCCGGAAAGCTTCTCCAATAGCGCTAAAGTTCTCTCCTGGTTTCCCAGAAGTATCTTCTCCACTCGCTGGCGAAACTCATCCTGTCCAGCATGCTCCTCCTTCCATCTTTTCTCAAATCTCCGGTCACTCTGCTTAAAGATAATGAATATAAGAAAAACAATCACCAGAAAAGATAACAAAATACCAATAATTCCCAAAATGATAGTCCTTTTTAATTTTCTACGGGTTTCTTCATATTTATTTGTAGCTTTTTCTACCTCTTCTTTTCTCGCCAGGAGAGCTTTCTCCGTCTCCTCACGTTCTGATTTCATTTTTGCTTTGAACTCGGCTCTCGTCCTCTTTTCTTCCTCCTTTCTTCTCTTGGCTTCCAACTGCCGTTTTTTTGCTTCTTCCTCCTGCTTCTTTTTTTGCAGCAACTCTTCTTCTTTTCTTTGGGCTTCAAATTCTGCTTTTCGGCGTTCCTCTTCAGCCTCTTTTTGAGCTTCCAGTTCAGTAGCTTTTTTCTCTGCTTCCCTTGCCATTAACTCCTGAGAGACTATCTCATACATATATTTTATTTTTGCATTCCCAGGAGCAAGATTGTAGGCCTTAGTCAAGTAAGGAAAAGCACGTTCATAGTCATCCGCCGCATAATATTCAGTGGACACGTCGATTAAAATCTTAAGGAGAAGTTCTTCCGCCTTCCTGAACTTACTGTCCATCTCCAAAGCGCTTTCTAAATCAGAAATAGCCTCGTCCACTTCTCCCAGGGAATACTTTTCCTCCGCTCCTTTGTATAATTTCTTTGCTTCACTTTCAGCGGAGACGGAACTGGTAAAAACCGTGCCTAACAGAAAGATTACACAGAAAAAACCGATTGCTGGATAGCGCATATCTAATTAATTCTCCTCCTTGTGGGAAAGATAGGCTTCAATAAATGGGTCGATTTCGCCATTCATTACAGATTCTATATTTCCAATTTCCAAATTCGTACGATGGTCTTTTACCATCGTATAAGGACAGAAAACATAAGAACGAATCTGGTTACCCCAGGCAATGGCGTTTAATCTCTGGTAATGAGCCTCCCTTTTTTCTCTTTTCTTTTCCTGTTCCAGTTCGAACAATTTCGCTCGCAACAACTTCATTGCCGTAGCCTTGTTCTTATGCTGGGAGCGATCGCTCTGACATTGCACAATTATGCCAGTGGGCGCATGGGTAATACGCACCGCAGAATCTGTCTTGTTAACATGCTGCCCGCCATGACCGGAGGCGCGGTACGTATCAATCTTAAGGTCTTTTTCCTTAATTTCTACCTTTATCTCGTCACTAATTTCCGGGATTACGTCACAAGAAGCAAAACTGGTATGACGCCGCTTATTTGCATCAAAAGGGGAAATTCTGACCAATCGATGAATGCCCGTTTCTGACTTTAAAAAACCATAGGCATATTCCCCCGCTACAATGCAGGTAATCCTCTTAATCCCCGCCTCCTCGCCGGCGAGTATGTCTGTAATATTAACCTTATAATTCTTCTTTTCTGCCCATCTCCTGTACATACGAAAAAGCATCTCCACCCAATCACAAGCTTCTGTGCCACCAGCTCCGGAATGCAATGTAAGTATGGCATTATTCTTATCCGATTCTCCTGTCATTCTGGCTTGCACATTTAAAGCCTCTGTTTTCGTCTCAATCTCCTTAATTCTCCTTTCCAACTCTCCAACTACTGAGGCTTCATAATTGGGATCGGCCCAGCCTTTCTTTTCCTCTTCCCTGGCCATTTCCAGGAGTGTTTCTATCTCATCCCTTTCGCTATTCAAATCTTTCCACGTGCCAACAGACTTCTTAAGAGAATTCAATTCTTGCATCGTCTTCTGTGCTTCTTCTCGCTCTTTCCAGAAATCTGCTTTCTCCGTTTTTCTCTCCAGCTGGTTAATCCTTTTCTCTTTTTTTTCTATCTCAAAGATGCCTCCTTAGTTTCTGCATAGAATCCGTAATCAATTTCAATTTGTCCTTTAAATCTTTTACCACTTGAACCTCCTCCGGGCAATAAAAAAGGCGCTTAGTGCTACGCACAGGTAAGCAAAAATATCGCCGTAATTGGTATAGAAAGTCTGTTTATTCCTCCTGAGAACAGATGAATTTAGATAATCTTTCTTAAAAATCTGTGTTTTATTAGTTATTCTACCATATTGGTCAATAAATGCCGAAACTCCTGTATTAGCTACGCGGATGACGCTCATCCGATTTTCTACCGCACGAAAAATACTGGCGATGAAATGCTGAAAGGGAGCAGCCGTCTTTAAAAACCAGCCATCGTTAGTAATATTGGCTAAGTAATCTGCTCCATCTTTTACGAATTTACGAACAAGATGAGGAAAGATTCCTTCCCAACAAATTAGCACGGCAAAATTTCCAAATGGGGCGCGCAATAACTTACGTTCTCGTGCGGGGGAAAAATCTCCCAGTTCATTTAATACGCCGATGAATGGAGAAAGAATCGGCCGCAGGGGAACTATCTCTCCGAAGGGAACAAGGTGAATCTTATAATACTCACCCAAAATTTCCCCCTGGGGTGAAATCAGGAAGGCTGCATTGTAATAATCGCCTTCTCGATATTCAGGGCTACCAACAATATGATATGCATTGGTTTGGCCAACGACCTTCTCTACCCATTCTTGAAGTTGTTTTTCCCGTCTGAGATATCCCGGCAATGCTGTCTCTGGCCAAATAATAAGTTGAGGATTCTCCTTTGCTGCCATCTCCACCAGCCCACCATAGGTATCCTTAATCATTCGTTCGTACTTCTTGTCCCATTTCATATATTGATCTATATTCCCCTGAAGCAAAGCAATTTTGGTCGTCGACTTTTGCTTTGGATAATTCTCGTTTTCTGTAAAAGATTCTTTTCCTATAATAATTAAGCCATAAACTAAACATAACAAAAATACTAACGCACTTAAAGACAAAGGTAAGGCACTCTTTTTAAATTTTGTACTGGATACCACTTCCTCTTCTCTAAAGAATCCTGATGAGCGTCCTAGTTGCGTCAAAACAACGTTCACCATCACAATCAGGAAAGAGACTCCGTAGACTCCGGTAAATTCTGATATCTGTATAATGGGAGTGAAATTCCATTGCGAATAGCCCAGGAGAGCCCAGGGGAAGCCAGAGAGAAGGTATGCTCGCAAAAGTTCCAGGGAAACCCAGAGGGCGGGAGCGAAGAATAGGATAAACGTAAAATGGACGATTTTTAGGGAACCATACCTGAACAGGAGACAGAAAAGACCACAATATATTGCCAGGTAAGAAGAGAGAAATAGAAGAGAAATAAACCCCAATAATTTCGATTCTCCACTACTTACTATAGTGGGAAAAATCCAGTATAGAATCCCCATAAAGGAAACCAGGCCAGCGAGAAATCCCAAATTGAAAGATTCTCTTAAACTCCTCCCTTCCAGGGCCAGTAAAAGGGGAATTAAGGCAACCCATGCTAAAAATGATAGATTGAACTTTGGAAATATGAGAACAAGTAGGACACCTGAAACAAGGGCCAAACCTATATTTTTCCATCGCATATTTATTCCTGTAATTCTTATTCCTAAAATCTAAAAGATAGTCTGTGAGGAGTTTTTGTAATTTTTAGCCAAATCACATTTAAAAGATAGTTTGTAAACAGCTTCTATAATTCACCCTAATGCGAAGGGATTTGGTATAGGGAGCATTAGAATTTTTAGCCAAAAATCGAAGATTAGAGTTTAGCCCCGCGAAGACGGGGGAAACTCCTGAGATTTTTGGCGGTGCTCGAAGAGCAAAAAATTATCAGCGAACGAACCAAATCCCGAGCATACTCATCTTCCGCAGCATTTCTTATATTTCTTCCCACTGCCGCAAGGGCAGGGGTCGTTCCGTCCAATTTTTCTACGTTTGGGAAAAGGCGTGGGAATAGAGGTAGCGGAAGCCGCGGCTTCCCGGGCAGGCATCTCCCGATATTTTCCTGCGCCCGGGGTAGGCCTTTGAGCCACCTCTCTAGTGGGGAGAGCTCTTGCTCTTGCCTGCTCAGCCACTACTTTTACTCTAAAGATGTAACCTGAAATCTCCTCCCTCATATGCTGTTGCATAGTATCGAAGGCCCACTCAGACTCCTTCTGATATTCAATAAGGGGGTCTTTCTGTCCGTAAGCGCGCAGTCCTATCCCCTCTCGTAATTTATCCATATCATAAAGATGGTCTTTCCAGCGCGTGTCCACAACCTGAAGAGTAACCATCCTCTCAATAAACCTCATCATCTCCTCTCCCATTTCCCGCTCCCGTTCATCATACGCCTGTATGATTCGCTCAGCTACCAACTTACCCAGGGTTTCCTGCGTCATCCGTTTCAAATCTTCCGGGGGAACGGAAAAAAAGATATTGAAGGACCGCTTCAGCCACTCAGAAATTGCCTCCCAATTCCATTGTTCAGGATAGACCTTGGGAGGAGCATAAAGGAAAAGCTTATCGTCGATAAGGTCCTCAAACATACCCAGTATATCATCCTTAAGATTGGCTCCCTCCAGAACTTTTCTCCGCCATTTGTAAACTACTTCTCTTTTCTTACTCATCACATTGTCATATTCTAAAAGCTGTTTTCTAATATCGAAGTTCATCGCTTCCACTTTTCTCTGAGCAGATTCTATGGCCCGGGTAATCAATGGATGCTGGATATCCTGTCCTTCCTCCAATCCCAATCTATCCATTACTTGCGCTATGCGCGCCGAGCCAAAAAGTCTCATTAATTCGTCTTCCAGAGAAAGATAGAAGCGGGAAGAGCCGGGGTCACCTTGCCGTCCCGCGCGACCACGCAATTGATTATCGATTCTGCGCGCTTCGTGCCTCTCGGTTCCCAATATATGGAGACCCCCCAACTCAACTACTTCATTATGTTCAGCAGGGTCGGGGGGATTCCCGCCCAACACAATATCTGTTCCTCTACCAGCCATATTGGTGGCAATAGTCACTGTGCCTTTACTTCCTGCCTGGGTGACAATCTGGGCTTCCCTTTCGTGATACTTAGCATTCAACACGTTGTGGGCAATACCCCTTCTTTTAAGCATCTCACTTAACTTTTCGCTATTTTCAATTGACCTTGTTCCCACTAATACGGGACGACCGACTTTGTACAGTTCTTCAATTTCCCCAATTACAGCGTCGAACTTTTCTTTCTCCGTTTTATAAATTACATCAGGGTAATTAGTCCTTATCAAAGGCTTATTGGTGGGAATAACTACCACGTCCAATCCGTAAATTTTCCAGAACTCTTGTGCCTCTGTAGCTGCTGTTCCTGTCATCCCGGCCAATTTGTCGTATAATTTGAAATAGTTCTGGAAGGTGATGGTAGCTAAGGTCTGGTTCTCTTCAGCAATCTTCAAATTTTCCTTTGCTTCAATCGCCTGGTGTAACCCGTCGCTCCACCTTCTGCCAGGCATCAACCTTCCGGTAAACTCATCCACAATAACCACCTTGCCGTCCTTCACTACATAGTGGACGTCTCTTTTGAACAGGTTACGTGCTCTCAGAGCCTGGTTAATGTGGTGAACCCACTCAGTCTGTATATCATCGTAAAGATTATCGATGCCCAACATCCTCTCGCACTTCTTTACTCCCAGTTCGGTGAGGGTACCTGTTCCCGCCTTTTCATCCATAATGTAATCGTAACCCTTCTCTAAATCTTCACCCTTATATTTAGCATCCACCTGTTCCCGCTCAGTAACAAACTTCCCTTTCAGACGAGGAACGAGACGGTCGATGATAAAATATTTATTAGTCGATTCCTCAGCAGGTCCAGAAATAATCAGAGGAGTCCTCGCCTCATCGATTAAGATGCTGTCCACCTCATCAACTATAGCATAGTCCAACTTACCTACCACGCACTCTTCTAAAGAATGGGCCATATTGTCTCTCAGATAGTCGAACCCCAGCTCGTTATTGGTTACATAAGTGACGTCGCAATTATAGGCCATTCGCCGCTCAGAGGGAGCCATATCGTGCTGGATTAAACCCACGGTTAATCCCAGGGACTTATAAATTGGACCCATCCAGTGTGCATCCCTTTTGGCTAAATAATCATTGACAGTAACTAAATGAGTCTTATAACCTCCCAGGCTGTTTAAATAGATTGGCAGAGTGGCCACCAGGGTCTTTCCTTCACCCGTAGCCATTTCCGCAATTTTGCCCTCATGGAGGACAACGCCACCCATAATCTGCACATCAAAGTGACGCATATTCAGAGTGCGTTTGGCTACTTCCCTGGCCACGGCAAAGGCCTCAGGTAAAACGTCTTCCAATACCGTATTTCTAACCTTCTTTAATTCATCTCTTGCCTTCTGTCTTTCTTCTGGCGATACGGCTTCCTTAACCCTCTCCTCTGCCTTTTCCAACTCTTCTCTATATTCCTTAGCCCTTTCGCTCACTCGACGCCGGAACTCATCCGTCTTGGCTCTCAACTCCTCATCAGAAAGCTTACTTATCGTGGGTTCTAAAGAGTTTACCAGCTCCACCAGTGGCTGGTGCCTCTTGATGTCTCTCTTGGCTTTACTGCCAAAAATCTTTCTTAAAATAGAACCAAGCATAATGTTCACCTTTTCCAGCCATTTTCCCCCAATATAATTCTACCATATCTAATAAAAAAAGTAAACCCCGTTAGAAATGCCTGTACACAAAGGTGTATGGCAAAATTTCCACCGGGGTAAAATTATCCTTTCTTAAATGCGCCGTCTCGGAACATTTTGCCCAGGATAGCGCATCCCTGGAGGGAAGATTGTTCTTTTATGACGTATTTAAAATCTCCCATCCAGCGCTTTTTTGCTTCTATAAAAACGGGATTAATAGCACCGCCAGTAAGAATCAACTCCCGGGAAAGTTTAACTTTTTGCGATAACTCTTTAAGATGCTCAGCAGTCAACTCCATGGAAGTCTTGACCATTCCTGCCAGGATATCTTCACGATTATGGGATAGACGGAGATTAGTTATGGAAGCCCATATATTCTCCACAGAATACCTGTCTCCGGACAAATAGGGAAGAAAACCAGGCAGGTCTGAAACTCCCTCCCCCTTCTCCCGCTCCAGAACCTTTTTCAGCGCTTGCGGCAAGAAATCCTTAAAGAAACTATCTAAGCTCATATCCTGACAGAATACATTGGCAAACCATTTAAATGCTTCTCCTCCTGTATTGAGAACGAACATAGTTATCCAGCGTCCAGGAATTACGTGGCAACGGATATTGTGTCTGGGAGATGCAATGGGCGTCTCCAGACAAGTAGTTAATATTTCGCAGGTGCCCAGTATATCGACTATCTTCCCCTGTTCAGACAATCCCACGCTTAAATCGGCACAGGCCACATCGTTCCCACCCATCAACACCGGAATCCCTGCTTTAAGATTCAATTTCTTGGCTATCTCTGGCTTCAGAGTTCCCACAGCTTCCCAGCTATTGACATAGGGCGGCAACTTCTCTTCGGGAATTCCCAGTTCTCTGACAATCTCCAGATTCCAACCTTTCTCGGGTCTGGTGGTATTGAACAGCGCAGTCAAGGAGCCAGTAGAAGCATCCATACCGAATTTACCGGTTAAGCGAGCGCCAAAGAATGTATTAGTATGAGCAAAAACGTGTCCGTTTTTATAGACCTCCGGAAGGTTATCTCTCCACCAGAGGATAGTGGAGGCAGTACAACCTCCGGGAACAGGAAGATTGGCTGTCTCTGATAGGAGCCTTTCTTCTCCGATTTTGTCTCGAATTTCCTGAGCCTGTTCAGGAGAGCGTCTATCCATAAAAAGAACTGCCGGAGTCAAGGGATTACCTTCTTTATCAAGAATCATTGCTCCGGGAGTGGTCACGCCCATAGGCATAACTTCCACATATTCCAGTGAACTCTTCAGGCGCTTATGGCAGTCGAGAAACCCTGCCCACCATCTTTCGGGGTCAGAATCGGCTTTTCCATCATAGGCATTGATCGGATAGTAAGTGTTGGTCATCTCTATGAGTTTCGCTTCCCGGTCGAAAAGTCCCAGTTTAAAACCTGTGGTGCCGATATCCAATGCCAGTATAACGCCACGTCGACTCATTTATTCTCCCCCTGTAAAAGTCCTGCTTCCTTGAGGTCTTTTCTTAACTTCTCTTTCTGGTCTTCTTTCAGTCCCAGAAGAGGCTTTCTGGGAACTCCACCCACAAGTCCCACCAAATCCATTGTCGCCTTCACGCCGGCAACACCATAGGCACCGGAAATCTTCTTATTGAGGTCGGAAAGACGCAGGTGCAGTTTTTCTCCTTTTTCCATATTTTTATCTTTACCCAGAACGTAGAGCTCTTGTGTTAAATCGGGAAAATAGTTGGCCATGGAAATTACCCCTCCCACGGCGCCGGAAACAACTGCAGGGAACAAGAAGTTAATACTCCCGGCCATCACTACAAAATCGTCGGGAACTGCTTCGATAAACTTTTCAATACCACTGGAAGCGCTATCTTTTATCCCCGCTATATTTTCATGTTCACTCAGCTTGGTTACCAATTCTGGCGAAAGAGTTACCCCGGAAAATTTTGGCGCATTATACAGTAGAACCGGTTTTAAAGAACCATCCGCGCATTCAGTGAAATATCCTGCCAATACCTCGTCAGTCATGCGGCTACGAAAATAGAAAGGAGGAAGCAGATTAAAGTAATCGATTTCCATAGACTCAACTTTTTTGATAAAACGGAGGGCCTGCCGGGTAGTTTCCACAAAACAAGCAACTATAACCTTCTGGTGGGGCGCTTTATGCTGTAAAACTGTCTCCAGTATTTTTACCTTTTCATCCTCATCGAGAGACTTGTTCTCTCCATTACTGCCCAGAGCCAAAAAACCTTTAGCCTTCGACTTAGCGTAAGAATCCATATTGCTTTTCAGTCCATCCCAGTCTATACTCTCATCCTTCAGGAAAGGAGTCGTTATGGGTAGGAAAATACCATCTAGATTTTCTTTGTGGTTTGTCATAGAACCTCTCTTTATCCAATTTCTTATTCTTTTTTCTTCTTTTCCAATCGCTGATTGACGAAATCGACCATTCCCCTGGTAGCATTGGAAAACTCTTCAGCCGTCGCCAGAAGTGCTGCGTGAGTATTAAACTCATCCGGCGTAAGACCATCTTCCGCGTACGCTTTCTCAAAATAAGGGACCTGGAGAAGTTTATCCACCTCCTCTTTGGGTGGTTCTTCCTCTATCGAGTCTCTAAACTTAATGTTATCGCTGATTTTCATCAGTCCCTTAATATATTTTGGGGGACAGGTGTACACAATATCTGCGCCGGCAATCTTCTCTACGTGCCAGGAAGCAATCTGTTTCCCGTCTATCGGTGGACTTATGCGCATAGAACATAGGAGCATTTTACTGGGGTAGTTTCTATCTTTAACGAGCTTGTAGGCCTTCTTAAATATTGCCAGTTCAGCCCAGCGCACATCTTCCTCGGAAAGTTCAATTCCCTTCTCTTTAGCTTTTTTCGCCAGGCCTCCCAAATCCCCGTACCTTGCTGACATATCAGTTATGACTGACCTCCATCCGGAGAGGTCAACCCCATTCTTTTTGGCAATCTCCACTCCTTCCTTAACGGCATTGGCGCAAGTCAAAAACTGGGGAATGGTAAAGGCGAGAGTATTATTAGTGGGTATTCCCATGGAAGTCAATACTTTGATAACTTTATAACCCTCTTTTGAACCAGGAATCTTAATCATAACATTAGAATTGAGACTTCTTAATTCCTTGGCTTGCTCGAGCATCTTTTGTTCATTGTATACTTCCCGGGGGTCAACCTGGGCTGAAATATATCCATATTTGTGATTCGATTTCTCAAAAACCCCCGAATACATCTGGGCTCCTCTTTTGACTATCTCCTTATAGGTCATCCAGAAGAGACTCTCTTTATCTATCCCCGGATTCTTATCAATAAGTCCATCTACGAATTCTGCCCAGTAATCGCCGTGAATTTTGAACACATTCAGGCAGAGTGGAGGATTTGTGGTCACACCTCTAAACAGCGTCTCCTCAGGTTTGTCAGGATTATAGAGTCGGGTAAATTGTTTTTTCATTATTTCTCTATCTTCTTCTTTTGCTTCTTTGAGCATCTCTTCCACCCAACTCTGGTATATTAACGGTGAAGAATCCCACCATATCTCGGCTTGCGGATTTATCTCCGCCAACCTTTCTAATACGTGTTTCTCTTCCATTTATGCCCTCCTTTAGTTCAATCTTTTTGAATAATTCTATCACAAACCTGTGGTGATGTCAAGTACAGACAAAAACATAAGACTTTACAAATTTTTTCAATTTGCTATAATAATTTTTAAGGATGACGATATGATACGGATAGAAGGTAAATCTCGTAAAAGAGCCATATGGATACTTTTTGCCTCTGTTTTGGGAATTCTGGTAATCTCCATAATAATTCTCAGACATTACCTGACGGAGCTACCTCGTATTGATACCCTTGACGAATATAGACCAAACCTGATTACTGAAATTTACGATATCAATGGGGAAGTTATCGCCGAGCTTTTCGTAGAGAGAAGAGCCCTGGTTCCTCTCTCCAAAATTCCCGTAGACCTCCAGAATGCTGTTATCGCTGTTGAGGACCAGAGGTTCTTCAAACACTGGGGAGCAGACTTACACGCTATTGCCAGGGCTATGCTGGCCAATTTAAAGCACGGGCAAATTGTGGAAGGGGGAAGTACCATAACTCAGCAACTGGCCAAGGCCTTATTCTTAACCAGGGAAAAAACGATTGAAAGAAAGATAAAGGAATTGCTCCTCTCTATCCAGTTAGAAAAAGACTACACTAAAGAAGAGATTCTGCAGTTATATTTAAATCAAGTCTATTTTGGCCAGGCTGCTTACGGAGTCCAAGAAGCTGCCAGTATCTATTTTGGAAAAGACATCGAAGAGTTAAATCTCGCAGAATCGGCTCTTCTGGCAGGACTTCCGCGAGCGCCAAACAGGTACTCTCCTTTTGTGGACGTTGCTCGCGCTTACAGGAGGAGAGCCACTGTCCTCTACAGAATGGTTGAGTGTGGTTTCATTACTGAAGATGAGGAAAAAGAGACCAATTATTATCCATTACCATTCGAAAAACATCAATTAAGGAGGTCTCAGGGTTCTTATTTCGTGGAATACGTAAGACAAATACTGGAGCCAAAATATGGCAGTAACGCTATATTCAAAGGCGGCCTGAAAATTTACACAACTTTAGACTTGAAAATGCAAAAAATAGCAGAAAAGGCTCTGGCAGATAAACTGGATGAGTTCGACGAGATGAAAAAGAGAGAAGGCGGACAGCCAGAAGAGATTGAACTTGAGGAAATGGAAGAGGTCCCGGAGAGAAGAGTCCAGGGCGCTATTGTAGCTCTCCATCCTGGCACAGGGCAGATCAGGGTAATGGTGGGAGGTCGGGAGTTTGAGGAGAGTCAATTTAATAGAGCAGTTCAGGCAAAAAGACAACCGGGAAGTGCGTTTAAGCCATTCATTTATACCGCTGCTATCGACAACGGATATACAGTAGTAAGTCCTATTGAAGATTCTCCGGTTGCCTATTACAACGATGGAATAAACTGGAAACTTCTTTCCAATACTACCGACCTTTCAGACATAGACCCGGAAATTGTCAAGAATATAAACCCTGAAGACATCTGGATTCCCCAGAACTACAAAGAAACTTTCCGCGGACGCACTTCAGTTCGCGATGCTTTAGCCTATTCCATTAACGTTTGCGCGGTAAAAATATTAGATAGAATCAGACCAACTACTGCCGCCAGTTATGCGGAAAAAATGGGGATTGAAAGTCCCCTGGAGAAGACACTATCTCTCGCCTTAGGTTCATCAGTACTCACGCCACTGGAAATAACTGCAGCTTATGGAATCCTGGCAAACCAGGGTATCAAAACTAATCCTTACGCCGTTATTAGAGTGGAAGATGCCAGCGGAAACGTCCTGGAAGAGAATTTTCCAGAGGAAGAAGCGGTCCTATCGGCACAGACTGCCTACATTATGACGCACCTATTGAAAGAAGTTGCCGAGAGAGGAACCGGTTGGTATACCGGACGTATAGGTCGTCCCAGAGCGGGAAAGACCGGCACAACCAATGAATTTACTGACGCCTGGTTTATCGGTTTTGTCCCCAATCTGGTAACTGGCGTGTGGGTGGGATATGATGATAATCAAACCCTGGGAGAAAGACAGAGTGGAGCAGTGGCAGCTTGTCCTATGTGGACAGAATTTATGAAAGAAGCTCTACAGGATACTCCTGTTCTTGAATTCTCCGTTCCCCCCAATATCGTGTTTGTGAAGATAGACCCTAAGACAGGGCTTCTCGCTTTAGAAGACTGCCCGGATGCTGTCTTGCTACCATTCGTAAAAGGTACAGAACCGACCGATTATTTCTTGACCGACAAAATGTCCGAAGGAGAAACAGGACTGCCCTTTTCTAATCCAGTTGAAGAAGAACCTTCGTGGGATTGAATTACAGAAGATAGTTTGTCCTGGAATCCTCCCGACAGTAGAAGGGTTTTGACTCCTCCCGAAAGGGAGGAATATTTTTTAACTGTGTAAACTAAGTACTTCGCAAAAAGTGCTAAATTGGGAACATAAACGAAATATTTCGGCTATGAAAAGTTAACCGACATTTTGAATTGCGATTCCTGGCAATCGCAAAAGGAGAAATTATGAAAATACTTCGACTGATTGGCTCTCTGGCTTTCGTACTCGGGCTGTTCACTGCAATATTTGCCGGGATATCCTGGTACGTGATCGTCAGTGACGACCCAGTTGTACCCTGGTGGCTCAGGATAGCAATTTTTTCCCTTTTAGGTGGTATACTGCTAGTCCTGTTGACATTAGCTTTCGAACAAAGGAAAAAGAAAACATCAGGAAAGGAATTTCCACTTGCTGAGTCCCAATCCGGGATTTTGCTAATGAATTCTACAGATGTACCTGGCCGCGAGATTACCGAAATTCTGGGTTTGGTCAAAGGACACACTATTTATGCCATCTGGCTGGGAAAGGACCTCTCTGCCTTGGTGCGACTGGTTCTTGGCGGTGAGCTGACTGAGTACACGGAGATGATGGGACGGGCTCGCAAGGTAGCTACTGATCGGATGATCGCCCAGGCTGAACAGCTGGGAGCTGACGCGATTATCAACATCCGCTATATGACCAATAGCGTCATCGGCAGTGCCGCTGAACTTTTGGCCTACGGCACAGCCGTCAAGCTGAGCAGATAGATCACCTTGCGGAAGGATAAGTTTATTTTCTCCAAATTGAATTTGTGCCAACAATGATTATGCTGTCATTGCGAACGAAGTGAAGTCTCGATTCATCAGTACGACAGGTTTCATTCTCGCAATGACAGTGTTTTATTACGACAAAAAGGAAATGCTCGTTAAGAAAGGAGAACCTTATGGCTAAAAGTAGTAGAGATGCTGAGACAGAAGGAGTATTACATGTGGCTAATTTGATGTGCGTGGCAGCAAGAACAGCGCCCAAGGCCAGAGGAATAGACAACATTGTCAGTACTGTTCTAACCGGCAAAGAAAAAGAGTCTCTTGCCCGGAAAATGGAACAATTTGGAAAAAGGACCGAAAGGCCTCATGCCTTCGCCCGGGATGCAAATAACGTTCGCCAGGCACAAGCTTTGGTTCTAATCGGCACGAAAATTGGCCCGGTGGGTCTCAATTGCGGTTTTTGCGGCTTTGAGAATTGCCAGAAATGTAAACAGGCTCTTGCTCGCTGCGCCCACAACAGCGGAGACCTGGGAATTGCCGTAGGTTCTGCTGTTTCTATTGCCAGTAATCACCGGGTGGATAACCGCGTTATGTACACTGTTGGCTGGACCTCTGTTGAGGGAAAAATACTGGGAGAAAAAGTAAAATTCATTTTAGGTATCCCTCTCTCTGCCAGTGGAAAGAATATCTTTTTCGACCGAAAATGATAAAACATTTTAGCCAGTCCAGATTAATAAGGTGGTGAAGTAATGAAAGAACTGTTTACCATGTGGAAACATACCAGAATGGTAGTATTAACGGCAGTAACCGCTTCAGTTTATGCAGCTGTACTTATCCCGTTCAAGCCCATACCAATAATTCCCGGATTTACAGAAATCAGGCCAGCCAACGTGCTTCCCATTATCTGCTCTTTGATGTTTGGTCCTGCGGCTGCCTGGGGAAGCGCATTTGGAAATCTTATCGGGGACTTCTTTGGCACTCTTGGTCTGGGAAGCATTTTCGGTTTTCTGGGAAATTTCCTTTATGGTTTCATACCTTATAAGGTCTGGGGAATTCTCTCCAAAGAAGAGCCAACCATTAAAGGCAGTAAACAGTTCCTGAAGTATCTATTTCTCGTATTTCTGGCAAGCAGTGTTTGCGGAGTGGTTATTGGCTGGGGAGTCGATCTTTTAGGTTTGGTTCCTTTTTCTGCTTTAGCCAACATCATCACCATAAATAATTTTCTGGTAGCTTCTATTTTGGGTCCTTTCCTTCTAATTATCCTCTATCCCAGAGTTAAGAAATGGGGACTTCTATATTCCCATATCGTTGAGGAAAGAGAGCTTCGTAAGAAGAATTTAAGGGGAGTGGGACTTATTCTTATCTCCGTGGGCGGTTTAGGAGGAATAGTTGTAGGAAATCTAATCTCCCTGGGAATTTACCGCTGGGGCCTTCTGGGAGCAGGCTTCGTAAAGGGAGCTGTCGGTTCTCCAGCAGTTGCTCTGGGAATGGCGCCATTAATACTTATGATTCTCATCGCCTTTGTGGTGCTGTAGGATAGCTCCGATTCATGGGAGCGTTTTTGGTAGCCGCAGGTTCAGCCTGCGTAGAACAGAGAAGGAATAATATGAAAGCCATTGAAGTTGACACTTTGAGCTTTACCTATAAAGACGGAACTACCAAGGCTCTGGATGGAATAAAATTCGCACAGGAAAGAGGAGAAATGGTTGTCCTTATGGGACATACCGGAGCGGGCAAATCAACTTTTTCTCGCTGCCTAAATCGTTTGATTCCGCACTTTCATAGAGGCAATTACAGCGGGGAAGTCAGAATTCTGGGAAACTCAATTGGGGACAAGAGAGTCCATGACCTGGTAGGTGAGATAGGTTTAGTGTTTCAGGATTTTGAGTCCCAACTCTTCTCCACTAATGTAGAGTTAGAAGTGGCATTTGGCCCGGAAAATCTCTGCCTGCCTCGAGAGGAAATCAGGGAGAGAATTGCTGAGGCGCTGCAGTTAGTAAGGCTCAAAGGTTTTGAAACAAGAGAGCCGGCAAGCCTTTCTGGGGGTGAGAAACAGCGACTGGCTATCGCTTCCATCCTGGCTATCAAGCCAAAAATAGTGGTAATGGATGAGCCCACAACAGATCTCGACCCGCAGGGTAAACTGGAAATTTTCTCCGTCGCCAGGCTACTTAAGTCACAGGGTTACACAGTCCTGTTTATTGAGCACGAAGCTGAAGCAGTACTGGAAACAGATAAGATTGTAATTATGGATGGCGGTAGAGTAGTTACCGAAGGGGAACCTTACCAGATTCTAAAAGATGTAGAGCTCCTGGAGAATCATGGAATTCGTCCTCTCCAGATAGCCAAGCTCTTCCAGGAAACAGATGAGCCCTCGTTTCCTCTCACTGTGGAGGAGACACTTAAAGTTTTCCAAAAAAGAGAGTGGAAAATCTCCGACGAGAAATACACATCTCTCCTGAAAAAAGAAGAACAACAGCACAAAGGGTATGGAAATAAGATTATAGAAGTAGACGCTCTGGAATATGTCTATCCCGGAAATATTAAGGCTGTGGATGATATAAGTATGGAGATTCGCCAGGGAGAATTTCTAGCCATTATTGGTCAGAACGGTTCGGGAAAGACTACATTGGTAAAACATTTCAATGGGCTCCTTAAGCCCTGCAAAGGAGAAGTCAGAGTATCTGGTCAAGATACCAAAGGAAAATATGTCTCGCAACTGGGCAGAACAGTAGGTTATGTATTTCAGAATCCCGACCATCAGATATTTGCTGATACAGTGGAAGAAGAAGTTGCTTTCGGACCCAAGAATTTAGGGATTCCCGGAGAGAAAATCTCCCTTTTCGTGGAAGAGGCACTGAAAGATGTGGAATTAGAAGGATATGAAAAACGAGACCCTTTCTCCTTAACAAAGGGAGAAAGACAGAGAGTAGCCATTGCCTCAATCCTTGCCACAAGACCGCAGGTGCTCATCCTCGATGAACCCACCACAGGTTTGGACTATAGAGAACAAAAGTCCATTATGGAACTTTTAGAGAGCCTTAATCGCAAAGGACACACCATAATCATCATTACTCACTCCCTCTGGGTGGTCGCTGAATACGCAAAGAGAGTCTTAGTCCTGCATAACGGTAAAATTATCCTTGATGACCAGACTCGAAAAGTCTTTTCTCAAGAAGAGAATCTGGCCAATAGCTACTTAAGATTACCGGAAATCATACGTTTAAGCAACAGAATCGGCAGAACGCTCCTTTCGGTTGATGAATTCAAATACTGTCTCCAAAGATAGTTATGTTTATTTACCTCGATAAAGAATCTCTCCTGCATCATCTACATCCGGTCACAAAGATAGTAGGATTACTACTCCTTTTCGTCTGGGCAATGGTATTCAACCATCCTTTATACCTTTCCATTATCTTTATAATGGTTCTCTTCCTCTCTATTCTGGCCAAATCTATTTCCAACCTTAAGAAATTCTGGATACTGTTAATCATTTTAGCTTTCTTCAG
>JABAOF010008710.1_pt1 | contig 77438 bp, 87 predicted proteins | sample 7062171 | NCBI WGS metagenome assembly JABAOF01 (sample SAMN14538628, study PRJNA623070) | marine sediment metagenome | biome: marine biome [ENVO:00000428]; feature: marine pelagic biome [ENVO:01000023]; material: deep marine sediment [ENVO:00002113] | place: India: Gulf of Khambhat ...
GCGGCGCACCCGGGCGAGCGTTCCGTCGAGGCTGTCCCCGAACCAGTTCACCACGAGCATGAGGCTGGCGACCCACAGCCAAGCTATATGCTGGGCCGATAGCATGTACGCGGCACCGGTGGCGACGGCCCCTACGACGCCCAGGGCCGTCAGATGATTGGGGCGGATGGAGTGGGGGAGCTTTGTGGCGATGGCACGGAGCAACTGCCGCTCCGGGTTCGCCAACAAGAACGTCATCTCGCGCTTCGCCGTTTCCATTGCGGCACCCTCCTTCGAGGGAGTCCGTGTATGGTACCGCCGCTCGAGTGAAGCGTTCCTCTGGAGCACCGCGGAAACTGACCACCGGGTCAGCTGCGCCCTGCCCTGCCATCCCCGCTGCAGGAGCGGCAGCTGCCCTCCACCCCGCCACCCCCCCCGGCGGCAGAAAGCGGCAGCGTGAGTCTCACTGCCGCCCCTGCCGCCCCTCCCGCTCCTGCCGCGGGGGTCGGTGGGTGGGTAGATTGCACCCGTATGGCCACCGAAACCAACGACATCCAGATCAAGCCAGTCGGCGAGGAACCCGGCACCAAGAGCCTGAAGGTCGAGGTTCCGCTCGACCGGGTGAAGGCTGTGGAGGCCAGGGCGGCTTCCCACTACGCCAAGCGGGCCAAGCTCCCGGGGTTCCGCAAGGGCAAGGTGCCGCTCTCGGTGATCCGCAGGCGATACCGGGACGCCATACGCGAGAGTGTGATTCGGGAACTGATCGGCGACAGCTGGAAGGCCGCCATCGACCAGGAAAACCTCAAGCCCATCGCCGACCCCCGGGTGCGGGACCTCAAGTTCGAGGAGGGCTCCCCCGTCACCTTCGAGCTCCAGGTGGACGTGAAGCCGGAGATCACCCTGGCGCGCCTCGGTGGCTTCCGCCTCAGTCGCAAGGTTCAACCGGTGACCGACGAGATGGTGGATGGCCAGATCGATCACTTGCGCCGGCAAAAGGCGCCCTGGGTGCCGGTGGACGGGGAGCGACCGGCGCCGGGACAGCTGGTGTCGGTGAGTATCGCTACGATGGGACAGGGGGAGGAGGGGGAGCAGCGGGAGGAGGAGGCCCGTCAGTACCAGGTGGTGCTGGGAGCGGGCCAGGCGATTCCCGACGTCGAAGAGCGCATCATGACGCTCACCCCTGGTGAAACCGTGCAAACGACGGTGCGGTATCCTGATGATTTCGCGGACGAGACCAAGCGTGGCCAGACCCGGTCCGTGCGGATCAGCTTGCACGAGATCAAGCGTCAGGAGCTGCCGGGACTCACCGACGAGTTCGCGCGAGAGCTTGGCGACTTCGGGTCCGTAGGCGAGCTACGTGCGGCGGTTCACGCGGACATCGAGGCGGGCGCCCGCCGGGAGGCCGATGCGGAGCTACGGCGCCAGCTGATCGACCAGATCGTCGCGGCCAACAGCCTCGAGGCGCCGCCGCCCCTGATACAGCGGGTTTTGAGCGCCTACGCCCAAGCGTACGAGATTCCCGACGACCAGCTGGAGAAGTTCGCTGCCGAGTTCGCGCCCATGGCGGAGCGTCAGGTGCGGCGCGATCTAATCATCGATCACGTGGCCGAGCGGGAGAGCCTCACGGCCACTGAAGAGGAGGTAGACCAGCGGATTGCGGAGATCGCACAGCGGCGCAATACGGAGCCGGCCCAGGTCTACGCCTCGCTACAGAAGGCAAACCAGCTCAAAGAGCTGGAGCGGAACCTTACGGAAGAGAAGGTGTTCAGCTACCTGCTCGAACAGTCAACCGTGACCGACGACTAATCAGGGATCTCTATGCCAACGATCTTTCCACCCTACGTCATCGAACGATCGAGTCGTGGGGAGCGCACGTACGACATCTTCTCGCGGCTGCTGATGGATCGCATCGTGTTCCTCGGGACGCCAATCAATGACGATGTCGCCAACGTCATCATCGCACAGATGCTGTTTCTCGAGGCCGACAATCCGGAGCGGGACATCTACCTCTACGTGAACTCACCGGGGGGGATCATCTCCAGCGCGTTCGCCATCTACGACACCATGCAGCACATTCAGGCCCCGGTGAACACCATCTGCATGGGTATGGCGGCTTCGGCAGGCTCGTTCCTGCTCGCGGCGGGCGCGCAGGGTAAGCGCGCGGCGCTACCGCACGCCCGGATCATGATGCATCAGCCTTCGGGAGGCTACCAGGGATCGGCAGCCGACATTGAGATCCAGGCAAAGGAGATCCTCTATCTCCGCAACAAGCTCAACGAGCTGTACGCGAGGCACACGGGACAGGACATCGTGAGAATCGAGCAGGACATCGACCGCGACCGGTTCATGTCAGCAGACGAGGCCCGAGATTACGGAATCATCGATAAGGTGATCCAGAAGCGGCGCGAACTGGAAGCTGCCGCGAAACCGTCTTGACGACGAGACAGTCCGGTCCCATACTTGCGGGAAATCGACTTGACCATCATGCCCCAAGACAAGCACCTGCGCTGCTCGTTCTGCGGTAAGTCAAAAGACGCGGTCCGGAAGTTCATCTCCGGACCGTCCGTGTACATCTGCAACGAGTGCATCGCCCTGTGCAACGAGATCCTTGCGGAAGATGAAGAACGGGAAGTTGCCGAGGCGATCACGCAGGTCCCGACGCCGGCTGAGATCAAAGACGTACTGGATCAGTACGTCATCGGGCAGGAACGGGCCAAGAAGGTACTCTCCGTCGCGGTCTACAGTCACTACAAGCGCATCAACTCCGAGTCCCTGCGCAACGACGAAGTTGAGCTCGAGAAATCCAACATCCTCCTTCTGGGGCCCACTGGCGTCGGCAAGACACTGTTGGCGCAGACGCTGGCGCGGGTTCTCGATGTTCCGTTCACTATAGCCGATGCCACGACGCTGACGGAGGCCGGCTATGTCGGCGAGGATGTCGAGAACATCCTGGTGCGCCTCCTCCAGGCTGGGGACTTCAACGTCACGGAGTGCGAGCACGGCATCGTCTATATCGACGAATTGGACAAGATCGCCCGGAAGAGCGAAAACCCAAGCATCACCCGGGATGTGTCGGGTGAGGGGGTGCAGCAGGCCCTCCTGAAGATTCTCGAGGGCACGGTTGCATCAGTGCCGCCGCAGGGCGGAAGGAAGCACCCGCAGCAGGAATACATCCAGATCGACACTCGCAACGTCCTGTTCATTTGCGGCGGGGCGTTCGACGGGCTGGACAAGATCATCGAGGCGCGCACCGGCCGACGGCAGATAGGATTCAGCAAGGAGGAACTGGAAGCGGGGAAGGCTGAACAGCTCGAGCAGAACCCCTACCACGACACCGAGCCGGACGATCTCCTCCGCTACGGGCTCATTCCCGAACTCGTCGGCCGACTCCCCGTCACCGTGGCCCTCGATGCCTTGGACGAAGAGGCGTTGGTCAAGATTCTCCTCGAACCGAAGAACGCGCTTTCGAAACAGTACAAGAAGCTGTTCGGACTGGAGAACGTGGGCCTCACGTTCGAGCCGGAAGCCCTCCGGGCCGTCGCCCGCCATGCGATCAAGCGCGGCGGGGGAGCACGCGGCCTGCGGGCGATCCTGGAGGATGTGATGACGGACATCATGTTCGATCTCCCGGGCCGACAGGATGTCCGCGAAGTCGTGGTCACCAAAGAATGCATCACAGAGGGTCGCCCACCCCTCGTCGTGACCGAGCGAGCAAGAGTCAAGAAAGAGGCCTGACTACCGCTACCTTCATCGGCAGCTTCCCGGCCGCCGATTTTCGGCTCCGGCCCGCCCTTCCCGAGATCGCTCTCCTGGGCCGATCGAACGTTGGCAAGTCGTCCCTCCTCAACGCCCTCGTGGGCCGACGCAAGCTCGCCCACACCAGCAAGACCCCGGGGAAGACCCGCATGTGCAACGTGTACAACGTGGAGGACCGCTACTACTTGGTGGACCTCCCCGGATACGGCTACGCCCGGGCTTCGAAAGCAGCCCGCCGCAGTGTTCGGACATTGCTGCAGGAGTATCTTTCGACTAGAAAGGGGCTGGCGGGCGCGGTCTGGTTGCTGGACGTTCGGCGCGACCCGTCGAACGACGATCTCGCGATGGCCGCCACGCTCGCCGATAGTGGGATTCCGGTCCTCGTCGCCATCACCAAGGCCGACAAGTTTGGCCGTGGCCGGCAACGGGAGCGGACGCAGAGCATCCTCGGACAAGTGGAGATCCCGGAGGACCAATGTGTCCTGACCAGCTCGCGAACCCGGAACGGAATCGAGGAGTTGCGGGAGGCCATCGATGCGCTGGCCGAACGGCGGTTCGGCGGTCCGGCGGTCCGGCGGTCATGACATCAGACCGACCGCCGAACCGCCGAACCGCCGAACCGCCCACGGGGGGCGGGCGCGCCTTACGCGTCCTCGCCATCACCGTGGCGCTCGTGGCAGTGGGGAGCCGAGGTTGGGCACAGGACACCACTGGGGTGGCGACCCAAGACCTCCCCCCTGCAGGCTTCGGCACACTGCACCAGGAAGACATAGCGCTCCGCATCCAGACGGGGCCGCTCCAGATCCGCATCGTGCCCCTCGATGAGCGGATTACGCGCCTCCTATCTCCCGACACCTACGCCTCGCTCCACCGGCTGCACGAATCGAAAGCGGACCAGGTGCAGCAGCTCGCAGAACGCTACGGCATCCGCTCACCCACCCTGTTCCTCGTGACGTTCTTCGGTCTCCAGGAGCGAGCCCGGTTCAACCCCGAGATCCTCACGATCACCAGCCAGAATCGCTTCTTCCGCCCCGTGGAGATCCTGCCGCTGTCACCGCTCTGGAGCGGACAGCAGCTGAACCAGCGCGAAACGGCGACGGCGATCTACATGTTCGAGGACGGCATCCAGGTGCTGGATCCCTTCACGGTGTCCTACGAGGGGGGTTCCAGTCAGGGGTGGGAACAGACCATCCGGACGCTGGACCGAGAGAGGGCGTCGGTCCAGGCGCGGGCGGCGGCCGCACGCAAGAAGCCGTAGCCAGAGGCGAGCTTACAGGGAGTCTGCCAGCGCCGCTGCCTGCCGCACGCGGGCCTCGATCCACCGTGCCAACTCCGGGTGCGGCAGGAGCAGTTCCCCCGCGTAGGCGATGGACAGGCCGGTCAAGTCAGCCGGAATCTTGTCCCGAGTGAGGCGACCCCGAGATACGAGGAGAGGCACCACCACCACCTGCCTCCCCGTCACGCGGTACTGCAGTTGAATCATTTGCCGCACCCGTCGCACTGCCTCCTCGCGCACCGGCGGAGCTGCGTCATCCCGCACGAGCCCAACCTTGACATCCCGAAAGCGAGTGGCCGCTTCGCCCCCACCCGCCAGCCTCCTGATATTGGCCATCCACACCGCATAATCCTCGGCAGAGTTGGGCCCGTGCCCAACGATGAACGGAGCCTAGGCACTTGGCTCCGCGGCGAGGGAGGAAGCGCGGTCAGCCAGGACCCGGGCGACCTCAGGTGCATCATCCATCGCAGGGGTCAGAATCAGCGGCACGTCAACCGACGGCCGCTCCACTCCAGCCATGGTGAGGTGCTGCCGCATACCCGGTGACGACGTGTCTGAATCACCCACGAGGTGCCGGAGCTGCTGGTAGTGACCACTGTGGCTCGAGACCAGCAGCGGAACGACCACGATCGAGCCCACGCCAGCGTCCACCATGCTCACGGCGGCATCTTGGAACCGATAGACCCGTGCGCCCTCCCCCATCAAGAAGCTGACCCGTACAGGGTCTCGACATCCGCCGCTAGGGTCAGCACCGCGGCGTTCCACTCCGGGGGGCTCCCCCCGTGACCGGTGATGATGGTGCCCACGGGCCTCTGGGCCTGTGCAGCGAGCAGTTGGGAGGCGGCGCTCCACAGGGAGGTGGCCGAGACGATGGCTAACGCTAGTGGGACCGTCCCAGACAGAGGTCCGCCGGCACCTGGCCGGAACCGGCAGCGGCACCGTGGTGGTTTCCCCTACCGAGGGCAGACAGTGGGCCCAGTTTGGGTTAGCATTGGAGAAACGCCGGGTTTCCCGGTGGAAGTTCAGCGCGGCGCAGAAATCGGTTGATGTTGAGACTCATTCTCAGCTAGTACAACGCCGAGCTTATCGGTTGGGTTTTGGGGTGTCAAACGAAGAAGTGACTCTATGAGGTAACCAGGAATGGTGCACCGTCCGCTGCGAAAGCTGACCCTCCCGGCAGCGACGGATCGGGAATACGGTCGGTGGCTAGGCGAGATCGAGGAGCGTCTGGCCGATCCAGGCTGTGACCGTCGTCGACTCTGTAGGGAGGTCCTGTTCGACATCTACTATCCGGGGTTGGGAACCTACGAGGACCTCATCGCAGATCCCCAGGTAAAGCCGACGACTCGGGCAGCGCTCCTCGCCCTCGACCCAGACAATGTCACCCTCGAGCCCGAGTACTATCACGAGAAGGACGACGAGAAGTACGTGCGGGTGAAGCCGCTACTCTGGTTGTGGCAGAGCTTCGACCGGTCGCCCCTGGGCGGCGGCAACGTGAATGTGGCAGTGCAGTTCCGACGCTTGCTGGCCAAGCACATCTTCCGGCGGTGCGGCGAGAACTTCAAGTGCTTCCAGTTCGTCGAGTTCTCTTTCGGCTACAACATGGAGGTCGGGGACAATGTGGTAGTCCACCGACACGTCCTGCTGGACGATCGCGGAGGAATCGTCCTCGGGAACCGAGTCTCAGTGGCTGATTATGCCAACGTCTACAGTCACACCCACAGTCTCGCTGACCAGGAGGATGTGACCGACGCGGTGACGGTACTGGGCGACGGCGTGCGGATCACTTACCACGCCACGGTCCTCGCTGGCGTCCATGTAGGCGAGCAGGCGATAGTCGGGGCCGGCGCGGTCCTCACCAGGGACGCCAAGCCTTGGCATCTCTATCTCGGCGTCCCGGCGAAGGCCGTGAGGATCAAACCCAACGCACCACCCGAGATCAGCGACACCCACGAGCAGGCGGCGAGCGCGTGAACAGGTGACGACTCTTACGGTCTTGGCGGGCGTGGCCCTGCTGGCAGCCGGTTGCGGTCTGGGCTGCTGGGTCACCACAACCCGCTGCAGGCGTCGTGACGAGACGGCGCTGGCACGGGCTCGTTCAGAGCTCACCCGTCGCCTCAATGAGTTGTTCTCTCTTCAGGAACTCACCTACGTCCTGTCGGAGTCGATCCATCTCGACCGCATCGCCGAGCAGGTCGCTCGCTTCGTCATCCGGTTCATCCCCTGCGACGGCACCCTCGTAGCGCTCGAGAGCAGGCCCGAGATCAAGCTGCGAGTCGCCGCAGCCGAAGGTTCGCTGTCGGCGCTGGTGGGAACCGAAACGGAAATCGCCGAGGACACGGGACTCGTGGGCATGGCGATGACCCACGAGCACCTCCAAATGGCAGACGACTCCGACGGACGGCTGCCGGAACTCCTCCCTGGGGTGGCGGTTCGCCGGGCAGCCGCGGCACCGCTCAGATCGCACGGGATGACCGTCGGCGCTGTCGCGGTGGTCAAAGACTCAGAGGACGCCTTCGGTCAGCAGGATCTGCGCCTCCTCTCCACCATCGCCACCCACGCGGCGATGGCGCTGGCTAACGCTCGGTTCTTCGACTTGATCCGCGGTGGGAAGAAGCAGTGGGAGACCACCTTCGATGCCCTCGCCGACGGCGTTGCCGTGGTGGACGACCACGGGCGCATTCGTCGGGCAAATCATGCGTTGGCAACACTCCTCGGTAAGCCGCTGCCGGAAGTGATCGGCCTGGACTTGTGCGACGCTCTCTTCTGGCAGTCGGCAGAACTGATTGAACTGCTGGATGCTGCCCGAGCCGGCGTGCAGCCTCCACCGCTGTCATCACACTCCGAGGAACTCGATCTGATCCTTCGCATCACCGTCTCCCCGTACCCCCGCGCCGGAGCCGTCGGCTGGGTGGTGGCCCTGATCGAAGACGTCACGGAGCAGAAGGCACTGGAAGCCCAGCTCATTCAGGCCGAAAAAATGGCCGCCGTCGGTCAGCTGGTGTCCGGCGTTGCACACGAGCTCAACAATCCGCTCACGTCGATTTCGGGACTGTCAGAGTTCCTCTTGGAGCGACCGAGCACGACGGAGCGGGAACGGGAACACATCCGCGTGATCCACGAGCAAGCCGAACGGGCGGCCCGGATCGTGCAGAACCTCCTTACCTTCGCGCGCCACAGTCCCATCGAACTCGCCAACGTGGACCTGAACGAAATCACGCGCCGCGCTACCGCACTGATCGACTACGAACTGAGGCTTCGGGAAATCGAGCTGGAGACGGACCTGGCCGACCAGGTCCTGCTGGTGCACGGCGACCGCAATCAACTGCAGCAGGTCGTCCTAAACCTGCTTACCAACGCGGTCCAGGCGGCCAGCGAGGCCCCGCCGGAGCGCCCCCGCGTGGTGCGCCTAAGCACCGCCCTCACCGACGACGAGATCGTGCTCCGCGTCGCGGATACTGGTCCCGGCGTCCCCTCGGAGCTGCTCCCCAAGATCTTTGACCCGTTCGTGACCACCAAGCGACCCGGACAGGGGACCGGCCTCGGCCTCTCCATCACCTACCGTATCGTCCAGGGACTCGGGGGACGACTCAGTGTGCAGCGGGCGGCCGAAGGCGGGGCACTCTTCGTGGTAACGCTCCCGGCGTCAGCGTGTGGTGCTGCGACCACCAAGCCGCCCACCAACGACATTACAGCGGAATCCCAGGCACCCTCTGCGGACGCTGTCGCGGCGCTGACGGGACGGAGCATCCTCCTCGTGGACGATGATCCAGCTGTGCGTCGAATGATCGGGGTGCTCTTCGCTCAGGACGGTCAGCACATCGAGGCAGCACAGGACGCCGCACACGCCGTCGAGCTGCTGGAGCACAAAGCCTACGACCTGATCCTCGCCGACCCGCGAGCGGCCGTGTCAGCCGGTGAGAGCTTTGCTGCCGTCCTCTGTACCCGTCACCCGCATCTGAAGGCCCGCACCATCTTCCTCACGGCCGATGTTCGACCGGAGACCACCGATTGGCTGGGTCGCCTCGGCTGCCGGTACTTCCAAAAGCCGTTCAACGTCCGAGAGCTCCGGGCAGCCGCAGCTGAGATTCTGAGCCCTACCTGAGCCCTACCACCCCTCACCACACCTAGCAGTTTGCGGTTACCAACTAGCAGTCGGCCGACCTGATCGCACCTGCTCCACACCAACCCCCCCGAGGGCCGGAGGCCATCCGAACTGCTAATTGCTAGTCGCAAATTGCTCCACTGCAACAAAGCCCCCGAAACCGAGGGGGCAGAAGAACCGGCAAATTGTGAACTGCGAACTGCTAAATCGTCAGCTCCGCTCCCGAGACGTCGTCCCTCGCGCACGACCTAGCACCGCCTGGAGCCGAGCAGAGAGGGCACGTGCCCGGAAGGGCTTGGAGAGGAAGTCGTCCGCTCCCATTTCGAACACGCGGACCTCGTTGTCCTCGTCACCCCGGGCGGTAAGAACCACAACCGGTATGCCCGCCGTTGACGGGCGGGACCGCAGATGGGACAGCACCCCGTAGCCGTCGAGACCCGGAAGATTGAGGTCGAGGACCACGATGTCAGGGGCGTGCCGGTCAACCTGGTCGAGGGCTTCCACTCCGTCGCGCGCCTCAGCGACCGCGTAGCCGTCGCGCTCGAGTAGATCCCGCATGACCCGCCGCAGCTGATCCTCGTCGTCAACCAGCAACACCTTGGCACCAGTCGCGCTGACCGGTTCGGCCTGGAGCGGCTCAAGCAGCTCGAACTCGGGGGTGATCGGTGCCGCCGTCGCCACCCCACCCCTCCCATCGCCACCTCGCTCGGGCGCCTCCTGTCCGACAACCTCCCCCGCCGGCCGTTCGCGACTCCGCGGACCCGACGCACGCTTCAGCTCCAGTACCGTTTCCTCCCCCAGCTCACCCTCCTGCGGCACGTCGACCACCCGGAGCAGCTCGTCGATGGTTGACTCCCCCCGGAGCACGTGGGAGATACCGCTCTCCCACAGGGACCTCATGCCGCCGCGGCGGGCAACGTCCGCAATCTTGTCCGCCGTTTCGTTCGCCCCAATAGATCGCTCCACTTCTGGAGTCACTGAAAGGACCTCTACGATGCAAAACCGGCCACGATACCCGGTCATCGCGCATTCGGGACAGCCAACAGCCCGATACACCGGCGTGTCCGGTGGAATCCACCGCTGGAGCTTGTGGGGGATCTGCTCCACCCAAACTTCCTTGCACGTAGAGCACAGGCGCCGCATCAACCGTTGGGCAACGACGCCGCGCAGCGCACTCGCGATCTTGTAAGGCTCCATCCCGATATCCACGAGGCGCGTCACCGCGTTGGGCGCGTCGTTGGTGTGCAGGGTCGAGAGGACGAGGTGTCCGGTGAGGGATGCCTGCGTCGCGATCTGGGCGGTTTCCCGGTCGCGGACCTCACCCACGAGCACGACGTCGGGATCCTGCCGGAGAATGGAGCGGAGCGCTGCGGCGAACGTGAGGCCGGCCTTCTCATGCACCTGAACCTGCACGATACCCTGCAAGCGGTACTCCACCGGGTCCTCGACGGTCACGATGTTCACACCTTCGCTCTGGACGTAGCGAATCGCCGAGTACAGAGTGGTCGTCTTGCCGCAGCCGGTAGGTCCGGTGACCAGAATGATGCCGTCCCGGTTCTCCAGCAGTTCCTTCACCGCCCCCGCTTCGTCAGGGTTGAGGCCCAGCTTCTCCAGGGATAGGATGGTGCGCGTGGAGTCCAGGACCCGCACCACCACCTTCTCGCCCAGCGAGGCCGGCAGGGTGGAGATACGCAGGTCCACCGGCACCCCGTTCACGGCAACTCGCGCCCGCCCGTCCTGCGGTCGCAGGCGGTCGGCGATGTCGAGTCCCGAGATGATCTTGATCCGGGAAATGAGCGGGAGACCCGCTGCCCGGGGGATCTTCATCACCTGCCGCAGCACACCGTCAATCCGGTAGCGAACCGCGACGCCGCCCTCCTCGGGCTCGATGTGGATGTCGCTCGACCGTGAGAGGATCCCCTCCGACAGGATCAGGTCGACCAACCGCACCACGGGCCGCTGCGACGCCTCTTCGGCGGAAACCGTTAGTTCCTCGGCCTCCTGCTGATCCCGCAGCTGCGTGATCTCGGCTTCCGTACCCATGCCCTCGATCAATTGATCGAGCACGTTCTCGGGCCGGTATAGCTCCTCGACTTTTTCCCGAATCTTGCTGGGACTGGCGAGCTGGATCCGCACTTCGCGACCGGTTGCAAACGCGAGAGTCTTTTCGCAGTCAAGATCGAACGGGTTCGCCGTTGCGATCTCCAGGTAGGAATCCGTGATGCGGATGGGGAGGATTTCGTACCGCCGCGCTACCTGCTCAGAGACGATCTCCCGGGCCTGACGCTCGCTCTGCGACACGTCGGCGAGTTTGAGTCGGAACCGCGTAGACAGACTACTGAGCAGCGCCTCGTCGGTGACCAGCTGCGCGCCAACCACTGTCTCCCAAAGCGAGTCAGGAGCATCCTCACTTTGACGCAGCTCCTCGAGCTTCTCAACACCGACGAGCTCTTCCAGCGTGGGCTTGAGCCACTCGTCCTTGAACTGCTTAACGATTCACCTCCAGCCGCCGTGGCCCCGGAATGCTCCAGGCGAGACATGTAAGATACGGATTCAGGCACCCACGCGCCAGAACGGATTCCTGCAACTCCTTGCGCCGGAAACACTTGGCGTGATCTGCGTCACACTCTACGTGTTGGGCAGCCTTGCACTACGAGCCACACCTCCTGCCCAGCCGGCCGCGACCGGCCACCTGTCACAGTATGCCCCAGAGATCCCGCCTCAACCCGACCGTCACTCCCACTCCTTCGCCCCTGAGGCTCACGCCCACATCCGCCCGAAGCACCCGGTGAAACCACTCGACTCCCAACCCGATCACGGGCCGGACTCCATCGCTGGGCTGCCAAGGAACGGCGGGGAAGCCGCCGCCCGCCCAACCGGCCGCGACGAAGGGCGCCAGCACGATCTCCCGCCCCGTCGAGGCGAAGGGCCCCAGCGGAATTGCGAAAAACGGTACCGGGACCTGCCACTCCACCGTCCCCAGCGCGGCGTACCGTCCGCCCCACGCCCGGAACGGCTCCCCCACCAGCGTCGCCCGCCCGCCCAGCACGAAGGAGCGGTGGACCGGCAGATCCGCTGAGCCCCACCCGGCCCAACCCCGCACCAGCACCCGCGTCGCACCCAGGGTCACGTGCGCGCGACCGCCCCCCCTGAGGCGCAGGTATTGCACACCTTCACCCGCACCGGCCTCCACGACCACCTGCCCGCTGATACCACCCCGCACGGCCAGCTCCGCGCTCCGTCGCTGCAAGGCCAGGCGTCCCACTCCGAAGAGCCCGCTTCCCAGAGGCGGATTGGGGTCAAACGTCCCGTGGGCAGCAGTGGCGCGCACTTCCAAACTGGTGGTTCGCTGGACACCCGCCGTCAGCGAAAGTCCGCCTCGGGATCCAAAACCACGCCTCACCGTGGCGTCGGCACCCTCGGAGAGGAAGTAGTGCCCGTAGTCCTTGCCTGCCTCCTGCGCCAGGATCGAGTTCAGCGCCGGCGCGACCACGGGATCATCGCCCACGTCCCGCACCTGGCGCGCCCCTCTGACCGTGAGCGTCACCGCTCCCGTCGTGTACTGAACGCTGAGCCGCCCCTTGGCCCGCCGATCAGACACACCGAACGACGCCCAACCCCGAATCTCCACGGGGCCGCCGCCCGGTCGCACCACCCATCCTGCGCCGGGGGCCAGCCCCTCGACCTTGTTGAAATGCAGCAATTCGGAAATCGAGCCGATGCCCGGCCGCGCCGTGGCAAGTCCGGACAGCACATGGGGGCCAGCCATCTCCGTGATTTGCCCGCGGACGTCCTCCAAGTCGAAGGTCATGGCGGGACCAGCCACCTCCCGGATGGCCGCCTCTATCGGCACCGTCCACACGAACGTGTCTCGCACCGCTGGGGGAGCCGCGACGATCTCAGGACCGAGGAAGAGCCTGCTCGAGAGTCCCTGGTTGAAGGCGTAGTCCTGGATCTCCCAGCGACCCCGGATGATCCCCCGGGCTGGGAGATCGAGCCACTTGGTGCGTCGCCGGATCTCGATCTCCTGACGTGTGGGAAGCCAGTAGCGACCTTCCCACAGCCCGTTCTCCAGAACGATGGTGATGTCCTCGAGGGTCTCGTCGAGGTAGGCCACGCGGGTGAAGCTGAAGCGAAAGATCACCAGCTCGGCAGTGGCGGCGTCAAAGTACAGAGACCCCACCACGCGCGGCGCGCTGAAGTCCTTGGGGCGGACCAGCACCTCGAACACGCGCACCTCACGCCGCGGCAGTTCCAGCGTGATGGAGTCCACCAGGGCGTAGTCGTACAGTGTAGGTCCCTGGGGAGCCAGTGGGTGTGGCACGTCCCGTACCTCGTCTCCGTGTCCCAGGCGGATGCGATCTGCGAAGTTGTTCTGTACTACGCCCAGGTGATCCCGGTGGTACCGAATGTCGGTAGGTAGATCGAGGCGGTCCCGCCACCCCACGATCCGCTGCTTGCTGTAGTTTGGAGCCTTCCAGTAAACTTCGAGCACGAGCTGATCCGACTTGATGAGCCTGGGTGGTTCCGCCAGGCCCTCACCGAGTTGCCCCAAGAAGAACACGAACCCATGCGCACGAGCACGGAAATCCAGCAGCGTACTGTCGGCCTGCTGGGCCGCCCGGCGCGCGACGCCCCGGGTGACCAGCGTCATCGTAGGCTCGCTGTTCCAGGACTGGGCGAGCAGATGGGTGGGCGTGAGCAGCAGAACTGCTACGCCGAGACCGCGGGGAACAAGCATCAACGGGCAATATCACGAGCACTGACACTCGCGGCAAGCGCGTTGCTGGCCAGCTTCATCGGGGCCTGTGGTGACCTCGATCTGGTCGGAGATGTGACCCTTTCCACGTCGGAGCTTCTGATCCTTCCGCTGCAACCGGCGGCGCCGGCCGTGAGTGACCAGAGCTTCTACGTAGTGAATTCCCGCCTCACAGTCAGACAGCTGCGGCATAGCGACGCATTCAACACGCTGTATGTCGAGCTGCGCTTTCCACCGCAAACCCTCGCGAGTCTGAACCAACAACCGGTGAGCGCCCAAGACTCCGTCCTCGTGACGGTCCAGCCACTCCCGGGTCGCTACGGCCTCACGCTGTCTCCCCAGGGCCTCGAGTTCAACTCGGATGCGGCTCCAAGCGTGACGGTCTCCTTCGCCCGCTACGGCGACCTCAGCGTTGCCGACGGTTCAGCGACGTACGAGACGCCGCTCCAGTACGCCAACGCGCTGGAGCTGTGGTTCGAGATCACGCCAGGTCGTTGGCAGGCTGTTCGGGCGTCCGGCGCCACGCCGTCCGATGCGGTAGTCGGCCCCCTCGACACCCCCGGCAACTACGTCCTCGCGGCGCCCCGGTGACCGCCCACACCTCCTTTGAGCGGTACCGCGAGCTTGCCAGGCCCGGTGGCGTGGTCCCCGTGGTGCACGAGCTCTCCGCCGATGTCTTGACCCCCATCACAGCCTTCGCTGCGCTTGCCAAGCCTCCGTTCTCGTTTCTGCTGGAGTCGCTGGTGGGTGGCGAGCGATGGGCCCGCTATACGTTTCTCGGAACCGAGCCGGCCGAGGCCTGGCGGTACCACGGGGGCGAGGTGAACCGTTGGACCCCCGCAGGCGGCTGGCAGCCTGAGGGCGCCGCACCTGATCCACTGGCGCACCTGGCGGCACGCCTGCGATCACTCCGCCCCGTCTCGGTACCCGGGCTGCCACGTTTCACCGGTGGCGCCGTGGGCTACCTGAGTTACGATGTCGCACGCACGTTCGAGCGTCTGCCCGGAGGACCCACCGATGACCTGGGTTTGCCGGATGCACTGTTCGTGGTGACTGATGCCCTGGTCATCATCGACAATGCCTTCGCCCGGGCGATGCTGGTTGCCAACACGCACGTGGCGCCCAACGCCCATCGGCGGGAACTCTCTCGAGAGTACGACCGGGCGAGGGCACGGATCAGCACCATGCTCGACCGGCTGCGCAAGCCGCCCAGCCTCGCTCCTCTGGCGCTGGATGGTGGTGTGGAGCGCGTTCCGGAAAGCCCCTATCCCCGGGAGGCGTTCGAGCGGGACGTCAGGCGCATCAAGCGCTTCATCCGGGCCGGAGACGCGCTCCAGATCGTGCTCTCGAGGCGTCAGGACGTCCCATGCGCTGCTGCACCCCTAGACGTGTACCGCTCTCTGCGGATGCTGAATCCCGCTCCGTACCTCTACTACCTGGCGCTCGACGGACTGCATCTAGCGGGGAGCTCTCCGGAGGTCCTGGTTCGGGTGGAAGACGGCGAGATAACGGTGCGTCCGATCGCCGGCACCCGACCCCGAGGAACCAGCCCTGATGACGACACCCGCCTCGCCAAGGAACTGCTCGCCGACGAGAAGGAGCTGGCTGAACACGCCATGCTGGTGGACCTCGGCCGCAACGATGTTGGCCGCGTGGCCCAATACGGCTCGGTGCGCGTAACGGCGGATAAGGAGATCGAGCGGTACTCCCACGTCCAGCACATCGTGAGCGAGGTGCGGGGCCAGTTGCGCGGTGACCACGACGCCGTCGATGCCTTGCGCGCCTGTTTCCCCGCCGGGACAGTCTCCGGAGCCCCAAAAGTCCGGGCCATGCAGATCCTGGACGAGCTCGAGCCCACGCGGCGGGGGCCCTATGCCGGGGCGGTGGGGTACATCGGCTGGGGTGCCGCCAACCTGGACACCGCCATCGCCATCCGCACGGCGATTCTCCACCGCGGGCGGGCCCACGTCCAGGCCGGGGCGGGGATCGTGGCCGACAGTAATCCCGCCCGCGAGTACGAGGAAACAGAGAGCAAAGCGGGGGCGGTGCTACGTGCGCTTGCACTGGCGCCGGTCAATTAGCCAAGGCGATTCGGCTCGGGTATATTTTGGCCAGTTAAGGAGCTCAGCCTTGACCGCCTTCAAGCTGCTCAGCACAACCGGCGACCAAACCATCGACCTCACGCACGCCCGGACCATCGTAGTCGGGCGGGCCGTGACCAGCGACCTGCCTATCTACGACCCCACCGTCTCCCGGCGCCATGCGGAGGTCTCCCTGATCGACAGCGGTGTGCGGGTCCATGACCTCGGCTCGAGCAATGGGACGTTCGTCAACGGCACACGGATAACGGACTCCGTTGCCGTGGATGGCGATGTGGTCACGTTCGGGAAGGTGGCGTTCAAGGTGCTGGAGGTGACGCCGCCAAAGGCCCGGCCAGCAGTGGACACGAGCGGCTTCGCCGGCCGGCCGCCCCCTCCGGAGGCCACGATCGTGCGGCAGGTGGCTGTGGAAGAGCCGGGCGCGCTGGAGGACAAGGTCGCCGCCCGGCCGAGCGGCGCCTCCCAACTCAAGGTCGAAGGGGAATCCGTAGACGAGCGCCAGGCACAGAAGCTCTCCCTCCTACTGGACATCTCCAAAGAACTCTCCAAGCAGCAGGACGTAAACAAGCTGTTGGAGAAAGTGGTCGACATCACGTTCAAAGTCATGAACGTGGACCGGGTGTCGATTCTCATGCTCGAGGGAGCCGAGGAGCTCGTGCCCCGGGTTTCACTGAACCGGCTAGCGGAGGGGAGTGGAGCCCGCGTGCCTCAATCCATCGCTCGCCGCGCGGTGGACGAGCGACTGGCCATTCTCACCGACAACGCGGCCGCCGATGAGCGGTTCAAGGGCAAGTCCATCGTGATGCAGAGCGTGCGGAGCGCCATGTGCACGCCCCTCATGGGGAGCGAGGGCAACGTCCTCGGCATCATCTACGTGGACAACATGACCGCCACAAATTCGTTCGGCGACGAAGACCTCGAGTTCCTCATCGCGTTCTCCGGTATCGCGGCCGTGGCTATCGAGAACAGCCGGCTCACGGAACAGGTGCAGCGCGAAGCCGTGGTCCTCTCCAACTTCCAGCGCTACTTCGCCCCCGACCTCGCCGAGGAGATTGCCAGCCAGGCCGAAGCGGTACAGCTCGGTGGCACCAAGCGGCCCGTGGTCGTGTTCTTCAGCGACATCCGCGACTTCACGCCGATGTCGGAGAACATGATGCCGGACGAGATCGCCACGTTGCTCACTGAGTATTTCACAGAGATGGTGGAGGTCGTGTTCGAAAACGGCGGCACGCTGGACAAGTTCATGGGTGATGCGATCATGGCGCTCTGGGGAGCACCCATCACGCACCCGGACGACGCCGACCGCGCCATGCGGGCCGCCATCGCGCAGCAGGAAACTCTGGCGCAGATGAATGAGAAGTGGGCCGAACAGGGCCGTCAGCAGGTGCAGATCGGCATCGGCATCAACTTCGGCGAGGTGTTCGCGGGGAATATCGGAAGCGACCGACGGCTCGAGTACACCGTGATTGGCGACGCCGTGAACACGGCCTCACGCCTCTGCTCCCAGGCCGGCCCCGGCGAGATCCTCATCTCGGAGCCGTTCTACCAAGCCCTCAAGCAGCCGCCTGAGGTAGAAGCCCTCGAGCCGATCCAGCTCAAAGGGAAGGCCCAGGCCGTTCCGATCTATCGCGTGAAGCGATAAGGCTGTCCAGCCGCCTCCAAGAGCTCCACCACGAGGCGAAGCGGCAGTCCCATCACACCGAAGAAATCACCCTCAACCCGCTCCACCAGCACCGCTCCATACCCCTGCACACCGTAGCTTCCGGCCTTGTCCAGCGGCTCGCCCGTCGCAACGTACGCCCGGATCAACGCTGGACTCAGTGAGCGAAACCATACCCGGGTGACATCGCATCGGTGTAGCACCTCGGCCCCGGGGAGCGCGAGGGCCACGGCGGTGATCACTCGATGATCTCGGCCAGCGAGGTGCCCCAACATCTCTTCGGCCTCCGCCGGGCCGGCAGGCTTCCCCAGAACCCGATCGTCGACCACCACCACCGTATCGGCGGCGAGCACGGGATTGTCGCTGTGACGCAGCGCAACGCACCGCGCCTTCTCGGTGGCCAACCGCACGGCCATGGCCTTGGGGGACTCGCCCGGCTGGCGACACTCCTCCACCTGTGCGGGATCAACCAGGTGGGGGATACCGAGCATGTCAAGGAGGCGCTGGCGGCGAGGCGAGCTCGATGCGAGAACGATCATCGCTCGAGTATAAGCGTCACCGGACCATCATTCACGAGGGCGACATCCATCATCGCCCCAAACTCGCCGGTCTCCACCACTACCCCTCGCTCCCTCAGCGCCGCTGCAAACCGCTCGTACAGCGGCTCCGCCAGCTCTGGCGGGGCGGCACCGGTGAACGAGGGACGTCGGCCCTTCCGAGCATCGCCGTACAGGGTGAACTGGGAGACGACCAGCACTGCTCCACCGACATCTCTCAGACTCCGGTTCATGCGTCCTTCCGCATCGGCGAAGAGCCGGAGCCCCACGATCTTATCCGCCATCCAGTCGAGCTGCCCGTGGCCGTCGGTGGGGCTGAACCCGACCAACACCAAGAAGCCGCGCCCGATCGATCCGATGGCGCGGCCCTGGACGGTTACGGAGGCGCTGCTGACGCGTTGCAGGACTACTCGCATCTGTCTCCCATCTCAGGTTTCCTCGCAGAGCGGCAGCGATGCCGTTGTGTCGCTCCGGGGTTCCGCCGTTCTGCCGGATCTCACTCCACCGTCACCGACTTCGCCAGGTTTCGCGGCCGATCCACGTCGCAGCCGCGGCGGACGGCGGTGTAGTACGCAAACAACTGGAGCGGCAACACGCTCAGCACCGGCGTGAGCGGATCGATCGTCTCCGGTACGGTGATCACGTGATCGGCCAGGCCGCTGAGCTGATCGTCTCCGTCAGTGACCACTGCCAGGACGCGGCCGCGGCGTGCCTTCACCTCTTCCACGTTCGATAGGATCTTCTGATAAACGGCATCCCGCGGCGCAATGAACACCACGGGCATCATGTCATCGATCAAGGCGATGGGACCGTGCTTCATCTCCGCCGCCGGATATCCTTCCGCATGGATGTAGGAAATCTCCTTGAGCTTGAGAGCACCTTCCAGCGCCACGGGGAAGTTGTACCCGCGGCCGAGGTAGAGGGCGTTCTGCGATCGCATGAACGCCTCAGCAACCTGCTCCACGTGATCCGCCCGGGACAGCACTTCGGCCACCTGCTCCGGCAGTCGGCCCAGTGCCTGCACGATTTCTCGACCCTGCAACACCGACAGGGCGCGGAGGCGTCCGAGCCGGAGTGTCAGCAGCGCCAGCGCGACCAACTGACAGGTGAACGCCTTGGTGCTGGCCACACCGATCTCCGGACCGGCATGGAGGTACGTGCCCCCGTCCACCTCTCGGGCAATGCTGCTCCCAACCACGTTGACGATGCCCAGTGTTGGACCGCCCCGCCGCTTCGCTTCCCGAATGGCCGCCAGCGTATCGGCGGTCTCACCACTCTGGGAGATGCCGATCACCAGGGTCCGCTCATCGACGATCGGGTTGCGGTAGCGAAACTCCGAGGCGTACTCCACCTCCACCGGAATCCGGGCGAGCTCTTCCAGCATGTACTCACCGATCAACGCCGCATGCCACGACGTCCCGCACGCCGTGATTACCACGCGCTCGACTCGGAGAAGCTCGTCATCACTCATGTTGAGGCCGGACAGCTTGGCCGTTCCCTGCTCTTCGAGGAGGTGACCGCGGAGTGTGTTCCGAATGCTCTCCGGCTGCTCCATGATCTCCTTGAGCATGAAATGGGGGTGGCCGCCTCGCTCGATCTTGGCGAGATCCCACTCCAACGTGCGCACCAGCTTCTCCACCCGGGTCGTCTCCATGTCGGTGATCTCGTACGAGTCGCGCCGGATTACGGCAATCTCCCCATCGTCCAGGTAGACCACGTCCCGCGTATGAGCCAGGATCGCGGCGGCGTCCGACGCCACCCAGTGCTCGTTCTCCCCCAACCCGAGAAGGAGGGGAGAACCATGGCGGGCAGCGACCAGTGTGCCGGGATCGCTAGCGCAGACCACGGCGATCCCGTACGCTCCCTCAACCTGCCGGAGAGCAGCGGCAACGGCTTCGACGAGCGAGCCATCAAGGAACTGCTCGATGAGGTGCGCCAGCACCTCTGTATCGGTGTCGGACCGGAAGCGATGACCCTGCTCCATCAGCCATTCTCGCAGGCCGCCGGCGTTCTCGATGATGCCGTTGTGCACGATGGCCAGTGTTCCGCCACAGTCGATGTGCGGGTGGGCGTTGACATCGTTGGGCACACCGTGGGTCGCCCAGCGGGTATGTGCCAATCCGATAGTGCCCTGAGGCACCCGATCGCCAAGGTGACTTTGCAGCTTCGCGAGGCGCCCCGCCGCCTTCTCGACGACCAGGCCACCGTTCTCGATCACTGCGACACCAGCCGAATCGTACCCCCGGTACTCGAGACGCTGCACGCCCTCCAGCAGCAGCGGCGCCGCGCTACGTCCTCCGATGTAGCCAACAATTCCGCACATGAAACGGCCTACTCCCGTTCGAGAATGGCTCTGCCCGCGGCGATCAGCCGATCAGCCGCCGCCGCATCCGGTGCCTCCGCGATCAACCGCACGATCGGTTCCGTGCCGGAGGGCCGAATATGCAGCCACTGATCGGACCACGACAGGCGCAAGCCGTCCTGCCGATCCGGCGCGGCGTCACCAAACCGCTCCTCGAGTGCCTGGTACGCCTGCTCCAGGTCCGCGGCGCGAGGCGCCTTCGCCTTCACGATAACATAGCGTCGTTGTGCTGCCGTCAGACCCCCGACCGTCTTTCCGGTCCTCGCCAGGAGATCCAGCACCAGCGCCGCCGCCACGGGTGCGTCGCGGCCGAGATGCAAGTCGGGCAGCATGACCCCACCATTGCCCTCCCCACCGATCACGGCGCGGACCCGCACCATGGCCCGGGCGACATTCGCCTCGCCGACCGGGGCCCGGGTCACTTCCACCCCGAACTCGGCAGCGACGTCCTCCACCACCTGTGAGGTCGAGAGATTCACCGCCACGGGCCCGAGTCGGCGGTCGAGCACCGCGCGAACCGCGAAGGCGAGAGTGTAATCCTCACCGATGGCCTCCCCACCCTCGGCGACCAGCGCCAGGCGGTCCACATCGGGATCCACCGCCATGCCCACGTCCGCCGCCTCGTTTCGGACGAGTTCCTGCAATCGCGACAGATTCGCCGGCACGGGCTCGGGCGAACGGGTAAAGCATCCATCCGTCTCGAGATCAATCCCCACCACCCGGCAGCCAAGCCGTTCCAAGAGCTCGGGCAGGATGGTGCCGCCAGCCCCCCGCACGCAATCCAACGCAACGGTGAAGCCGCGGGCCCGGATGGCATCGAGGTCCACGAACGGCAGGCCCAGCACTCCCTCCACATGGCGTCGTACGGCATCGGCATCCGTCGTCAGCGTGCCCAATCCCTTCCCGCCCATCCCAGCCGTCGAGCCTGTGTCCACCAGCTCGAAGAGCCGGTTGGCCGATGCCCAATCCAGAAACAACCCGTCCGGCCCCACGAACTTGAGGGCATTCCACTCGACCGGGTTGTGGCTCGCCGAGATGATGATGCCCCCCGCCGCTTGGTGGTGCTCCACGGCAAGCTGAGCGGTGGGAGTCGCAATGAGACCGCAATCGATGACGTCGATGCCGACCGACTGCAGCGCCCCGCGAGCCGCCGCCGCGAACATCGGGCCAGAAGTGCGTGAGTCCCGCGCCAGCACCACGGTTTCCCCACCACCCTCCGGGGCAATGCGGCCGAAGGCCGCCGCATAGCGGGCGACTACTTCGGCCGTGAGATCGGTGTCCACGATGCCACGAACGCCGGAAATGCTGCGGATCAGTCCGCTCATGGGGAGGAAACTAATCGAAGCGGTTCCAGCGTTCAGCCCTTAGCCTTCGGCTAAGCTATTCGCAATTCGCAGTTCGCAAATCGTGGTTGCCCCACCGCGTTCACGAATTGCAAATTGCAAATTGCTCAGCCGAAGGCTGAGTTGCCCCAAGGCTCTCGCCGGGTGTAGGTTCCGGCCGCACGTCTGTGGAGCTCCCAATGACACGCGTTTTCCAGGATGACCTCGCATCCGGCTTCGCCACCCGCGCGGTCCACGCCGGCCAGCGCCCGGACGAGCCCACCGGTGCTATCATGACCCCGATCTACCAGACATCGACGTACGTCCAATCCGGTCTGGGTAAACACAAGGGCTTCGAGTACGCCCGCACCCGCAACCCCACGAGGGACGCACTCGAGCGCAACGTGGCCGCCCTTGAGGGTGGAGACCACGGCTTTGCATTCGCTTCGGGGCTGGCGGCCACCGATGCGGTGCTCAAGCTACTGTCCGCCGGAGATCACGTCATCTGCGGCGAGAACGTGTACGGCGGCACTCACCGCATCATGACGCACGTATTCGAACGGCTGGGGCTCACGTTCACGTTCGTGGACACACGGGATTCGGCGCGGATCGACGCGGCGAGCACATCACACACCAAGATGGTGTTCGTGGAGACGCCCACCAACCCGATGATGTACCTCACCGATCTCCAGGCGGCGGGCCAGCTCGCTCGCGACCGCGGGCTGATACTGGTGGTGGACAACACGTTCGCGACGCCGTGCTTCCAACGTCCCATCGAGCTCGGCGCTGAAGTCGTCCTGCACTCGACAACCAAATACCTAAACGGCCACAGCGACATGGTAGGAGGAGTGGTCGTCACCACGCGAGACGACGTCGCCGATCAACTCGCTTTCATGCAGAATGCGGTCGGCGCGGTCCCGGGTCCCCTGGACTGTTGGCTCGCCCTACGGGGAACGAAGACGCTGCCGATCCGCATGGAACGGCACGACTACAACGGTCGCCGTATTGCGGCGTGGCTGGCCCAGCATCCGAAGGTCGAGCGCGTTTACTATCCGGGACTCCCCGATCATCCGCAGCACGAGCTGGCCTGTCGACAGATGAAGGGATTCGGGGGCATGATCTCGCTGGAGCTTGGATCGCTCGCCAAGGCCCGGGCGGTGGTGGAGCGGACCCGGCTGTTCGCACTCGCCGAGTCTCTGGGAGGCGTGGAAAGCCTGATCGGTCACCCGGCCACGATGACCCATGCGACGGTTCCCAAAGCGATGCGTGAAGAGATGGGGCTGACGGACGGCCTGGTCCGGCTCTCAGTGGGCATCGAGGATGCCGACGACCTCACAGCAGACCTGGATCAGGCGCTCGCTGCCTCGTGAGACCACCCGTGAAACTGCCCCTACCGGTGTGCGTACGGTGTAGCGACGACCGAACAACGCCGGCATTCTGTACCTATTGGAGGAAGCCATGACTGGCACTGGCGGCACACCCATAGAGCGCTCACGCACAGTCCTCAGAGACATCGCGGCGGTGAGTTGGGAACATCCGGCCGACCGGGCCGCGCTGCAAGCCCTGCGCAGCGTGCCCGGGTTCAACGAAGCAGTGAAGAAGATCGTCGGATTCTTCGGCGAGCGGGGCATCCGGTTGATCTTCCAGGCCAACGCGGTCCGAGTGGGACCGAGCCAATTCCCCAAGCTGCACGCGCTCATGACCGAGGTCACCACGACCATGGATTGGCCGGAGCAACCGCCGGTCTTCGTCTCCCAGACACCCCTCGTGAACGCCAGCGCCGTGGGGATGGATCATCCCTTCATCGTGGTGAACTCCGCGATGCTCCGACTATTGGACGAGGACGAGACCCGCGTGCTCCTGGGACATGAGCTCGGCCACATCATGAGCGGACACGCGCTGTACCGCACGGTGACCTTGCTCATCCTCCTGCTGGGCTTCCAGAATCTTCCGTTCCTGGCGGGGCTCGCCCTTCTGCCCATCAAGCTGGCGCTGCTGGAGTGGTATCGCAAAAGTGAACTGTCCTCGGACCGGGCGGGACTCCTGGCGAGTCAGGACCCGGCAGCCAACCAGCGCCTGTTCCTGAGGCTCGCCGGAGGTGCGGAGAGCCACTATCCCGCGCCCTTGCTGCAGCCGATGGACGTCGACGCCTACATGGAGCAGGCCCGCGAGTACGAGGAGATGGGCGGCCCGCTGGACGCCATCTACAAGATCCTAAACACCCTCGGCATGACCCATCCGTTTCACACGCTGCGGGCCGCGGAGCTGCAGCGCTGGATGGAAGACGGCTCGTACGAAAGGGTCTTGGGCGGTGAATACACCCACCGCGGCGAAGAGGAGCGGGAACGGCCCCTGAGTAGTGACATCGGTGAGGCCGCTCGCCACTACGCCGAGGGCGCGAAGCAGACCGTGTCCCAGATGGCGGACGCCGCGAAGCGGGCAGCCAGCGCATTCGCGGAATCGCTCAAGCAGAAGCGCAGCGACTCATCCGAGGGAGGCGACTCGGAGTGAGAGTGCTCGTGGTCGGCGGGGGCGGACGCGAGCACGCCCTGTGCTGGGGGATAGCTCGCTCCGCCACCGTGTACTGCGCGCCGGGCAATCCAGGTACCGCCGAGATCGGAACCAACATCCCCGCAAAGCCCACCGACCACGCGGCCATCCTCGATGCAGTGCAGGAGCACGGGATCGACTTGACGGTGATCGGGCCCGAAGCTCCACTGGCGGCCGGGCTAGTCGATGACCTCACCGAGGCGGGCCATCGCGCCTTCGGACCGACCGCCGCCGCAGCCCGGATCGAAGCCTCGAAAGCTTACGCCAAGGAGGTCATGCAGGCTGCCGACGTGCCGACGGCCGGGAGCCGCACGTTCGCCAGCGAGTCGGCAGCCCTGGACTACATCGCGGGCCATCCCGAGCCCCTGGTCGTCAAAGCATCGGGACTCGCCGCCGGCAAAGGGGCCATCGTGTGCCAGACGCGGGATGAGGCCCGGACGGCAGCGAGAGAGATGTTCGGCGGAAAGTTCGGCGACGCCGGCAAGCTGGTGGTCGTGGAGGAGTTCCTCACGGGGGAGGAACTGTCCGTCCTCGCCCTCACCGACGGGGAGCAGGTACTGCTGCTCCCCGCCTCTCAAGACCACAAACGCATCGGCGAAGGGGACACTGGCCCCAACACGGGAGGGATGGGAGCATACACCCCGGTCTCCACTGCCACGGAAGCCCTATTGCAGCGAGTCGAGCGTGAGATCCTGCTCCCGGTACTGGCACAGATGGCAGACGCAGGCACGCCGTATCGGGGCGTGCTGTACGCCGGGCTGATGGTCGGCGAAGATGGGTCACCGGCGGCGCTCGAATTCAACTGCCGGTTCGGCGATCCCGAGACGCAGGTCGTGCTCCCCGCCGCCGATGTGGACGTCACGGACCACATGTGGCGGATCTCTGCCGGTGAGCGCTGGGAGCCCGGGGAGTCCGTCTGCCCCGCCCAACGCGCCGCCGTCACCACCGTGCTATCCGCCAAGGGCTATCCGGGAACCCCCGTCAAAGGCGACGAGATTCACCTGCCGGGGGAGCCACCGCAGCACACCTTGCTATTCCATGCCGGCACGGTGGCGGACGACACGGGGACCCTGCGCACCGCGGGCGGACGAATTCTGTGCGCCACAGGACTGGGCCGGGACGTTCCCGAGGCGGCGGCGCTCAGTCGCAGGCTCGCCGAGCAGATCACCTTCGAGGGCAGGTACTACCGACGGGACATTGCCTGGCGCGAGGTAGCACGTGCCGGAGCTCCCTGAGGTCGAGACGATCGTTCGCGATCTCCGGCCAAGGCTGGCCGGCAGCTCGCTCACCAATCCCCGCCTCTACAAGACAGACGTTCTCCGTAAGGTCAGCGCACCGCGTCTCCTCCGGACCCTGCGGCGGAACCGTATCGGGGAAGTCGCACGCAGGGCGAAGCACGTGGTGTTGTCGCTTGCCTCGGGGCACCGTCTCGTGATCCAGCCGCGAATGACCGGCAGTCTCATCATCCACGACCGCCGGCTGACCGTGGTCCAGCGTCGCTATGTGGTGCTCAAGGTCGGGATCGGTGGAGGTGCCAGTTTGGTGTATCGCGACGTGCGTCGGCTCGGCACCATCTGGCTGTTGGACGATAGGGGGTGGCAGGCCTATACTGCGCGCATCGGTCCCGAGCCCCTAGCCCCCGAGTTCGATGCGCCACGGTTTGCGGAGCAGCTGCGCGGCACCCGGCAGGCCATCAAGAAGGTCCTGATGGACCAGCGGCGGCTTGCCGGGGTCGGGAACATCTACGCCAATGAGTCGCTGTTCAGGGCCGGCATCGACCCGTCGCGCCCGGCCCACCGGTTGACGGCTGCCGAGTCCGAGCAGCTGTACCACAGCCTACGCAGTGTGCTTCACGAAGCCATCGTCGCCCAGGGAACGACCTTCCGAGATTACCGCACGGGCACCGGGCAAGCCGGAACGTTTCAGCATGTGCTGCAGGCGTACGGTCGCGGCGGCCAGCCTTGCCGCCGCTGCGGCGCGCGGCTGGTGACGACCCACGCCATTGATGGGCGAGCGACCACCTTCTGCTGGCAGTGCCAGGGCCGCCGACCATGAGAATCGCAGTAGTCTTCGACACACCGAACGACGGATGGGAAGACGAGGACTTCAAGCGGGAAGTCGAGGCGGAGGTGGAGGAGCCGGAGTACGAAGTGGCCGAGGCCCTGATGGTCCTCGAGCACGAGGTGCTGCTGGTCGGAGTGCACGATGACCTCCAGCACATGTTCAACCGGCTCCGGGAGTTTCAGCCGAATCTGGTTTTCAACTGCGCCGAGGCGTTCCACGAACGACCGCGCCTGGACTACATCTTCCCTGCTTTCTTCGAAGCCGAGGGATACCGCTATACCGGCTCTCCACCCTTTGCCCTAACCACAACGCGGAACAAGGCGATGAGCAAGAAGGTGTTGGCATACCACGGCGTACGCGTGCCGGGGTTCGTGACCTATCACGCGACGGAGGAGGTGACCCAGGCGCCGGACCTCACGTTCCCCCTCATCGTCAAACCGCTACAGGAAGACGCATCAGTCGGCATCGCCATGGCCTCGGTGGTCCAGGAGGTGGATGCATTGACAGAGCGCGTACACTTCATTCACGAGAACTTCTCTCAGCCAGCGATTGCCGAGGAGTACATCGAGGGACGCGAGCTGTACGTGAGCATCCTGGGCAATGGAGATAACCTCCAGATCCTCCCGATCATCGAGATGGTGTTCGACAAGCAGCGCACCAAGCCGGAGGAGCGGATCGCCACCAAACTAGCCAAGTGGGACACGGAGTACCGTGAGCGAAAGGGAATCAAGAACGTGTTCGCCAGGCCGATTTCCGGGCGTGCACGGGCGGCCATCGAGGAGACTTGCCAGACGGCGTTCCGGGCCCTCTGGCTTCGGGACTATGCCCGCCTCGACTTGCGGCTGGCCCCGGACGGAGGCGTCTGGGTGATCGAGGTCAACGCCAATCCGTACCTGAGCTTCGGGCACGACACGGCGAACGCCGCGGAGAAGGCAGGCATGGACTACTACGCCCTCATCCGGCGCATCGTGGATGAGGCCATGAAGCGCTATGAGCACCAGACGTAAGCGGCGTCACCCCACACCGCAGCCCGAGCTGCGCTGCGTCTGCGGGGGCGAGCTCAAGCGATTCTGGCGTTTCTGCCCCTGGTGCGCCCGGGCCCTCGTGTGGCGTGACGACCCCCCCACCACCGACGTCGAGTGTTACAGCTGCGGGTGGGTGGTGTCGGATCACCACAGCTACTGCCCGTGGTGCGGGGAGGACATCTACGAGGAAGGTTACTCTAGCGAGCAGCCGCTCAAGGCGCCCAAGGGATTCCGCTACCACACTCGCTGCGACTGGGGATGTGGCGGCGGCGTGCAATACCCCATGCCCTACTGCCCCTGGTGCGGGAGCGAGCAGGAGTGGCACGAGTGGGAGGAGGGCGACTACGACGGAACCTGCCCCCACTGCTCTCGCGGCGTGAACGACTGGATGGACACCTGCCCGTGGTGCAGCCGCGATCCCACGGGCCGCGATCTCATCCCACGGGCCCTCCGCCGCGTGCGACGTCTGCTCCTAGTGTCGCGAATCAAGGACTGGGGTTACCGGGTGGTATTGCGCCCGGGTGTTTCCGGCGTGGACCCCAAGTTTCCCAAGATCATCGAGATCGACCAGGTCAACGTGGTGACCGCCCGCCGGCGGGACGAGATCCCGTGGACGCTCCTCGTGGGGCTCATCTGCCACGAATTGGGACACAGCTTCCTGTACCACAACTGGGCCTGGGCCAAGAGCGATACCTTCAAGCGGGTGTTCGGCGAGGTGCACAAGGCCTATCGGGTGCGGGACGACACCTGGGTGGATCTCCAGCGCCACCGGGTGAGCACTGCTAAGGACCACTATGTGACCGCCTACGCCGCGAATCATCCCCTGGAGGATTTCGCCGAGGTATTCCGTTTCTACGTGACGCGGCGCGGCCGGATGCGGGAGCTCTTCGCCGAGCTGGGTCGCAAGCGCAAGGAAGTGATCGTGTACGAGAAGTTCCTCGCGCTGCACCACTATGTGCGGTCGCTCCGGGGATGGCGGTAGCCCCGGCACTCAGGCTCCCCCTGGGCGATCTCCCGCAGCTCAAGCGGCGAGTCGCCGCTCTATCGGAGGACCGTCCGGCGGTCTACCGCATGCTCGACGCCACCGGCCGCGTCGTGTACGTGGGCAAAGCGAAGCGACTGCGGGCCCGTCTCCTGTCGTACTTCCGGGCTAGCTACCCGGAGGACAAGGCGGCCCGGATCCTGCACGCGACGGCGGACATTCAGTGGGACTACGCGCCCTCCGAATTCGCCGCGCTCCTGGGTGAGCTGCGGCAGATCCGCCGCCACACGCCCCCGTTCAACGTGCGGATGAACCGCGCCCGCCGCGTGGGCTTCATCAAGGTCTCTGGCGGTCCCGCTCCCAAGGTCTACGTGGGCAAGACGCCGGGCGGGGACGAAGTGCGGCACTACGGCCCATTCGCCGGCATCAGCCGACTGAGAGAGAGTGTTCGCGTCTTAAACGATGTGCTGGGTCTCCGCGACTGTGCTCTCCAAATGCCCATCGCCTATTCCGAGCAGTGTGACCTGTTCGGCCTCGAGCGGCGGCCCGCCTGCCTGCGGCACGAGATCGGAACCTGCACGGGACCCTGCGGCGGCTTCGTGACCGAGGGCGAGTACCGCCGACGGGTGCGCCAGGCCGTCGATTTCATCGAGGGGCGAGCCGTGGCCCCGCTGGACCGGGTCATTGGTGAGATGACCCTGGCGAGCGACGAGGATGAGTTCGAGCGCGCCGCGTGGTGGCGAGCCAAGTTCGAGGCCCTGACATGGCTCCTCAGCGCCTGCACCCAGGCACAGGTGTCACTCGCAGTGCTCAGCTTCGTGTATCTCGATCCCGGCGTGTACGGCGATGATCGGGCGTACGTCATTCGCCGTGCCCAGGTACGGGCGTCGGCACCGGCTCCACACACCCCCATCGAGACCGAGGCATTCCGGGCCCTCGTCGCCGAGCATGCCCAGGTCGACCCGGAGCCGGGCCCCATCCCCAGCACTGCGATCGACGAGACGCTGCTCCTCATGAGCTGGTTCCGGCGACAGCCGAACGCGCTCAGGCGCACCGTTTCCCTGGAAGACTGGCTGGAGCGGCACGGGAGCGACACGGGTGGGGGTATCCCAACATGTTGATCGCCACGCTTCACCTGGTTGGCGGGCTCACCATCTTGTTTGGCGGCGGCCACTACCTCGTGCGAGCAGCATCAGCCGTGGCGCTCTTGGCCCGCATCTCGACCACGGTGGTGGCTCTCACGGTGGTCGCCATGGGCACCAGCATGCCCGAACTCGCCGTCAGCCTGGATGCCGCTGCCCGGGACTCTACCGACATCGCCTACGGCAACATCATCGGGTCCTGCATCTTCAACCTGGGCGCAATCCTCGGCATCGCCGCCGTGCTCAGAGCCGTGCCAGTCCAGCGGCAGACGATCTGGTACGAGTACCCAGTGATGTTCGTAGTCGCCTGCTGGGCCCTCCTCCTGGCGCGCGACGGTCAGGTCGATCGGCTCGAGGGGGCCTTCCTCGTGATCGGCCTCGGCCTGTTCATCGTATACACTGTGTACCTCGGGCGGCGGGGCGTGACGCTGACCGAGGCAGCCGCGCTGGAACGCGATGTGAAACGCGCCGCTCACCTCAAGGAGGGCGTGCGGCGGGCATGGGGAATCAACGTGGTGCTCGTGTTCCTCGGCATCGGCGCGCTAGCATTGGGTGCCCAACTCGCCGTCTCGGGAGGCGTGTCCATCGCACGGGCGCTGAACGTGGAAGAACGCGTCATCGGGCTCACCATCATCGCCATGGGCACGAGTCTCCCCGAGCTCGCCACCAGCATCGCCGCCTGGCGCCAACGGGAGCCCGAGATTGCCCTGGGGAACATCGTCGGCTCCAACATCTTCAACCTGCTGGCGATCCTAGGAATCACCGCCGCCGCTTTCCCGGTACCGGTGCACCAGAGGGCCGAGGCGGTGGACAACTGGGTGATGCTGGGGTTCTCCGTCCTGCTGTTCCCCTTGATGTTGGGTGGCCGCCGAATCAGCCGGGGCGACGGCGCGCTGCTGCTGGCGGGCTTTATAGCGTACATAGCCTACGTGGTAGTAACGGGGTAGGAGGGGGAGCTGCAGCAGCGGCAGTGGCGGCAGGAGTAGCTCAACGCAGCAGCCCTTCCCGGCCGCTCCAACGGCGGCACTCCGCTGCCTACGAGAAATCCACCAGCTTGGCGGCGCGTCCCTCCGCCTCGAGAAAGCGCACCAGCTCCGCGGCCCCTATGGAAGTCGTCATCGCGTTGTCCAACGGATGGAAGTTCAGAGGTTCCCGCTCCAGGACCGCCCGGTCGATGGCCACACGCACGGCGTGCTCCCTGTCATTGATGATCGCGAAGGGCGTGACCGCGCCGGGGATGACGCCCAGGTACTTCATCAACCGATCTGCGCTTCCGAAGGAGAGCCGACCTGAACCGAGGCGCGCAGCGAGAGCTTTGAGGTCGACCACGCGATCTTCCAGGCACACGACCAGCCACATCACCCCTTTCTTGTCCCGCAAGAACAGGTTCTTGGTGTGACATCCGGGGAGTTCGCCGCGCAGCGCTTTCGCTTCTGCAACAGTGAAAACCGGCGGGTGGTCGACCGTCCGCGTCTGAATCCCAAGAGCCTGCAAGCGACTGAAGAGGTCTGCCGGGCTCGCCGGCAGGCTGCCGTCGGCCAGGCGACCCATGCTGGTGGATTCGTTCACCGAGGTTGTTCCTCGCCCCACGCCTCGGCCTCGAAGCCATAGAGTTGCACATCCGTAGCCTGCCAGGCGTCCAGCGGCAGTCCCGCCTTCCTACACAGTCCCTGCAGGAACCCCTCCCGGTCCCACCCAAACGCTACCGGCACCTCCGGCAGCAGCAGTCCCGCGTGGCGGCCTCTGACGATCATCAACCCGTGCTGACCGACCACGACTTGCTCCGGCTCGATCGGCTTCAACGGCGTGAGCACACTGATCTCGATGTGCACATGCGGTACCTCGTCAATCGTCATCGGCGGGAAGCGTGGGTCGTCGGTGGCGGAGGCAATCGCCATATGGACCACCGATTCCACGAGCGGCCGGCGGGCGACGCACTCGCCCCGGCAGCCCCGCAGCTGACCCGAGTCCCGCCGCCGCAGGGTCACGAACGCCGCGCACGGCTGGAGCAGCGCCGGTGAGTCGGTCTGCCAGTGGGGAAGCTCGCCTTCGCGGAGGTAATCATTGAGCGTCTGCCGGGCGAGCTGAAGAAGCATCTGTCTGTCCTCGGCAGACAGCTCCGGGGCGGGTCCACCCGCGGCATCCATGATTTGCTCCTGTTGCCTGATCCCTTAAGTGCCTATTCCGCTCCCGAACCGTCCCTGGCGCCGGATGTCAACGCGGCCAGCTGCCGGCCCGGGCCATAGATCAAACTTCAGTGAAAAATGTTAGTTCGCCAGCCGGAGGCCTGAAGTTGCAGGCGCGGGAGCTGCTCGCCTCGTAGCGATCGTGTTTCCGAAAGGGGGGAACCTCCATCGGTTTCACCGGCCTGCTCGCCGCCGTTGAGTCACTTGACACCCTGCAAGACCTGGAAGACCCCGCGGTACTTCGACGTCTTCGTGATGTGCGCGAAACCTGCCTCCCCGAGCTCCGTGACGAGTCCATGCTCGAGCATGTCTCGTCGTGTAGGTGTCTCAAAGTTGAAGGGGAGCCAATAGAAGAACCAGAACCCCATCAACAAGCGAACGAGTACGTTGCCCGGGTTGTCTAGCTCCAGGACGATCACCGTTCCGTTGTCTCTTAGAGTTCGCCGTGCCTCTGCCAACACGGCTTTTCGGCCGGTGCGGGGCATTTCGTGAAGTGCGTGCGTGATGAAGACCTTGTCAAAAGCACGATCCCGAAACGCTGTGCACCCAGCATCCCCCTCCAAGAGCTGGACCTCGCCGAGTTCCGAGCGCCTCCTGGCCACGCGGATTTGCCCCGACGAGAGATCGATGCCGACTATGCGGCTTCCCTTGGCCGCCTGCTTAGTGATCGAATACGTGGCACCGCCCGTACCACAGCACATGTCGAGGATTCTCTCATCGGGTAGAAAACGAACGGGCGCTAGCAGCTCTCCTCGACACCTCGTTTCGCCCCCGAAAGGCAGGAAAAGCCATTTGATGAGGATGTTGTAGTAGCGGCTGTGTATATGATCATAGAACCACTTGTACTTCGTCCGGTCCAGCGCCATTACGCCGATGGTCCTTCTTCCATATCTCCATCGAGCATCTGAGACATGAGCCTAACAGCAGACTTCAGGGAGCCTCTGTGAAGCTTTACCTCGAACCCCTCTGCCACGCATTCGAAGGTGGAGTCGTGGAACGCGAAGATGTAGTGGCGATACGACCCGAACCGCTCCGGCCGGTGCTGAGGGTGCACGGAGTTCATGCGCTCGAGGGAGTGGACCCACGACGAATTGATGACTTCGGATACGGAGTAGTGCCTGAGTCCGCGCGACGCTAGCGGGTGACCGTGCAGAGCTTCGTCGTTCGGCGGACCGAACAGATGACAACACGGCCTCTCAAAGCGAACGACGGCAACCAGCTCATTCGGAGTACCGGGAGAGACGACCTCCACGTACGATCCGTCCCAGTCCGGGTCAGGTTCCGACACGATGTAGGCCAGGAGGACGTGCCATTCATCGCTGACCACAGCCGGCAGAGGCGCGCCGGTGTCCGGCGGCGGAGCGGATTCGATCTCGACGACGCGGTCGTCACGAACTTGGTACATCACCTTGCAGACGCGACCAGTGATTAGCACATGCCTGCCAGCTTGACCGCCCGGCCGGCGGCTACGTATTTCATCGTAGCCCTATTCCGCCGCCGGCACAAACCGCTTCGTACTGCCGTGGTGCGGCGAAAGTGGCGCACGCACTCGCCTCGATCAAGGCACCGAGTCGAGCCCGAGGGGCGCCAGCCAATAGTGCTGAACGTGCCCGCAATGTCTGCACACACGCACCGCACACACCGTCACCTGCCCCGAAGGCTGCGCAACAGGAGCCGCGCCATCAGATTGTAACGGTAGGCCATGCAGGTAGTCTGTTGTCTCCATCTGCCTGTCACCGCACGACAAGCAGGTATTGCTCACCCGATTCTCGGCAAGCGCATGGTCGATTGCGGCGATCTGTTTGTCTGACAGTTCATGCATCCCGACGGCTTCCTACCACACGGTTCTGGCGTCCAGTTCTGGTTCGGAGCCGATCAAGAAGCTGTCCGCCTGTAGCAGTCGCGGTCTGACGATCTCGCGTAGCACCCGCTGCCCAAGTCGCCTATCGTGCGCACGACGGCCTCTCCGGGCTGGACCGAACTTGCTATGCAGAGCGCCGTATTCCTTGTCTAACTGCCGCCCGGCCCCAGCCGCCTGCGTGCATAGCCGGGCATCTCCAGTCAGCTGGCCGTCGAGTTCCTAGCCAGCGTCACATTCAGACCTCTTGGGTGAGCTACTGGCTAACGCTCCGTTCCGAACACGCCTACGCCGAAATAGCAAGGTTCCGCTGAACATTCGTACATGCGCACGCGAATCGTGAACCTGCCAGTCCAGCGAGGACGCGATTCGATGATTGGCACGTCGTCTATCTCGACATCGGAGTCGATCTCGTTGTCGTTCTCATCCTCGAGGTACAGATCGATGTCTGAGCAATCCTCGTCACAGAAGCTCACAATTCGGTAATCCCAGCCTTCACGGAGTGTGACCGTAAAAGAATCGCTGTCGCTGTCGTTCAGCGCGCCGATGTGGTAGTCGTGGGTCTGGTCGTATCCGACCGTCTGCGCAAATGCCTTGACGAGATCGAGCTGAAATCGAACCTGGCCCTCGTACTCCGTTTGGGCCTGTACCGGACCTGCCAACACGCCGCAGAACAAGAAGGCGGCACCGCAGAAATGCGGGGCGCGCAACGTAAACCCTAGCATGGCTGTCTCCTTTGGAAGGCTCCGAGTATCACGTCTGATTTCCAACGGCGGCGGCCCCCCCTCAGCCCGCCTCTCCAATGCCTCGAGCGACCTCACGTTCCCTTGGCTTGACCCCGATCGTCACGCTCAGCTGCCCGGGCCGGTCAGGGGGCACTGGTATGAGGGGACCGACCGACCGGTACCGAGTCAGGGTGAGGAATCACTCGTACTTCGTAGTCCATGTCTGCGAGAAGGGCAGTGAGCTGCGTCACTCCCTCATTCGTGCCAGCGAGGGGCCTACAAGGGCAGTGCAATCAACTCGGTCGTGAGCCGAAGTGCCGTAGCACCTGACAATCGACCGGCGGGCACGCGCAGCGATGCGTCGGGTGTGAAGCGGGGTAGAGCACCCGCATGGGCGTTGGGGGGGTGGTCAGGTCAACCGAGCCGGTCAACGGACCGCCGGAGCCAGCGGATCGCGGCCTCGCCGGCCCAGGCGCCCGCGACAAATCCCAGCGCGGCACCGATCAGCAGAAACGGACGCAGGGAGCCGCCCAGCCACAGGTGGAGGAGAAAGCCGGCGAGCAAACCTAGAGCTGCACTGATGAGGCCACCCACTATGCGCTCGACGACATCGAGCTGGGAACCTGCGCTCATGTTGCCCGCCTACCGTGCATGTGCTTCAGCCGAGTCAGACGCCACCGGGACCGGGAGCACTGTAGAGAAGACTCTCTACGAGATTCCATGTCACCAGCGGGATCAAGATGCCGCCCGCCAAGAGTACCAGCGCCAGGATAAGCGCCACCATCGCCCAACGTCGGCTGCCTGGTCCCGTGGTGACCGCCGTATCCCTGAGAACTCGCGTACCAGGTGGTGGGAACTCTCCACTCCGCCACGTCAGCACCGCAACTCGACCGAGATAGGCACCAACCGCAACCGGGATCACGGACATGCCCACGGCAAGTACCTTCAGGACCAGGCCGACCCTCGCTACTGCCTGACTCGGCGACTCCTGCGCCAACTCCTTCATGTCGCGCAAGAATGACTCTGCGTACACGAACGCGATGGAGCCAAGCACTAGTGCGACCGCGACGCTGATGAGGGTTACCGTCCTGAGGGTCGCGTCGGCTCGAATGATCTTGCGGCCAGCGCGCTCATCCAACGGCAACAGCAAATGCCCCCCGACGCTGGATCTTCTCTCCCGCCGTACCACCTCGAACCGCCTCGTTGAACGGTTCGACTGGGGGATGAACGTGCATGAGCATACCCATCGGAGGTATCTCCTTCTCAAGGCTGCTCAGCTCAAAGCGAGGCCTGGCCTTCCATCACCACCTTCACCCGCATCACATACTCCACATCCGCCTCATCACGCCAAATCCCGTAGATCGCATCACCCACGAATTGCACCGCCTCGAATCGAGCGGGCAGGGTGACCACACCGAGAAAGCGGCCCTGGGGATCGAACACGTCCCAGTCGGGTGCGCCAATAGCGAGCCGTGGGTTGGCGAGAAAGACCTCTGGATCCTCCGGAACGAGATTCAGCCGCGAATGCTCGTCCTCGGATAGGGTGCTGAGGTCGAGCACCTGCTGGACCCAAAGGCTACCCCGAGGACCTAGCCGCATCCGAAAGTACGCCGGGTAGAACTCAGCGAACAGCAAGGTTCCCATGACATTCTCAATGAGGGACTCCTGGAATACGCGCCTGAGCCCCTCAGTCATCGCTCGCTGATCGAGTTCGGTCACCGGTCGCTGGCGGAATGGCTTGGTCAGGACGAGCTGCGGGATACCATTGGAATCGTATCGGGTAATACGGTACTCGTCGCTGTAGCCATAGAGGATCCCGCCTTCGCCTGTCGGCGTCCAGACGGGATCTGCTGCCGCGAGCGTGAACTTGGGACCGGTGGAGGTCATGGTGACGCCTGTCCCTGAGGGGAACCGGAGCAGCGTATCACCGAAGGACCCGTCCCGCTCCAGAACGGCGACGGCGTCGGGGGTGCCCGCTGCGGCCTCACCCACGATACCCAGGAATCGCAGCTGCACCACGGGGCGGCCGTCATCGGACACATCCCAGCGAACCGGAATGCCGCTCCGAATATCGAAGCTTGTGAGGGAAACGACCGAACCGTTAGGCGCGAACCGGCTCACCCGAGAGTTCTGGAGGTCCGGGACCGCCAGTGTATCGCCGGGTCCCATAAGGCACGGGCCCAAGGCGGAACCCTGCTCGCCGGGTCCGGCTCCACCCCGGCCGAAGGTCCGCAGCAACGTGCCGTCTTCTGAGTACACCCGGATCGACGGCGGGAGCTGGTCCACTACGTAGATCGACCCATCCGAGCCGACGCAGATCCCGGCGATGCGACCGAACATGTAGTCGGGATCACCCTCGGCCTGCCCGATCAGGAGATCCTGCACGACGCGCCAGTGTTCGCCGTTCGGCCACAACCCCTCGGCGGGATTCGCGACGACCGTGACGCCGGCACTATCGCTGATGATACCGGCCCAGTTCCCCGCGCCGTCGCCTGCGTCACACGCGGACCCGAAGAGCCCCAGCGCCACGAGTCCGACGCCGACCCACATCGCACGACCGGGATGATATTGGCAGAGCATGTGTTCTCCGCTACTCCTCCAGCAGAAGCTTGCGTTCAACGGCCGTGTATCGCGAGATGTCGGCCAGCTTGCGTGGTGTCACGAGCGAGAACGAGATGTCCCGGGACATGTCATCCGTTGACACGTGGTGGTGGGCGTTGCGCTCAGGATCGCGAAGTAGATCCGTCAGCCCGTCGCGGAGCTCCTCCGCCTCCTGAGGGCTCAAGTACAGTTGAAGAATGCGAACACCGTGCTTTCTGTCAGCATCGAGCATTCGCATGGGGCACCTCCGTTCCTTGTTGGGCCGGTACCTCGCGTGGCCAGTCCCGGAACCCGGGAATCAGACGTCTCACGGCGGGCCGTCGGCCATGCGCTGACGAATCGGTTCGTTGTCCGCGTAGACGCGCCACTCCTCCACGCAGCCACCGCTAATCGCCGCCCGCCAGGCCGCCGGCGTCGACCACGCGTCTTCAGGCCGCAGGGTCCCGTCGCGACTATATGTTCCCCGCGCCGTTCCCAGCAGAACAACGATTGAGCCTGCGGCGAACGACTCGTCCACCTCGACTCGATAATCCGGTACCATCCGGAAGTATTGCTCCCAGCCCTGCCGCATCCTCTCACGACCGACGTGCTCCTCACCGCCGGAGTCCACGAAGCGGTGCCTCTCCGACATCAACGCCACCATGCCGTCAACATCCCGGGCATTGATGCGGTCCACGAATCGGAGGGCTACATCTATCGCGCTCACGACGCGTGCCTACTGCCCTCGGGGCCACTGCCAATCTCGTCCGCGATTTCGAGATCGAGCCCAGCAACCTCCACAGTCACGCTGAAACAGGTTTGGCCCCTGTCCTCCTCCGCCGAACAGGCTGAGATCTCCTTGCCCCGCACACGAACGCCGAAAAGCAACTGCACCTCGCCTCCCAGATCGGGCGTCGTGTGATCGACGAGCTCGCAGGTGACCACGTTCCGCACTGTGACAGTGGCCCGTATCGGACTATGCCAATCATGGACGTTACCCAGGACCCGGCGCCGTTTGGTCAACGGGAACCGCGTAATGGGCAGCCTGACAATGTGTGATGACTCGTCGTGGGCGAGTTCGGCGTGGCGCAGCCTCGCGTGATCAGTGATCGCCGCAACCACGTCACACAGCGCTTCAGGGATCTGTTCTCCATGGAGGCGAAGGTGCATGAGGCGACTCCTCCTAGGGAGACGGAAGCCACTGGCGCCCGACGCACTGGCGATTTGCGTACGGGCGATAGCGGCAGTTAGGCGTCCCCGGACCCCAGGTGGAACTGCCGAACCTCTTCGACCCGGGCGTTCGTCGGGAAGTTGGGCCTCTGTCCGGTGATCCACTCCATTAGTTCGCCTGGTATCGTGACCAAGTGAAGGGTCTGCACGTTGGTGCTGTAATCCACCCGCAAGGCCTTGGCCTCCTGCAACGCCGACTCATACTCGGCGGCCGCGAAGTCGGATTCCCGAGGACTCCACGGATCATATCTCGCGCCTTCCTTCAGGAAGAGGCCGAGGCCCAGATGCGGCACGAATTCGATATCGTCTCTTCGGAACTCGGATAGGATGCCGGAATAGAGCGAGCGGTACAGCTCCTTGACGGTCTGGTTTCCTTCTCGGAGCGTCAGCAGCAGCCAATGATCGGACGATTTTCGAAAGCCGCCCAGACGAACCTCAAACGGCCCGTGACCGTCCAGAACGCTCTGAATGTGGTCAACCAGCTCTACCTCTCCTACACGGTCCGGCACGGGGAACAGCACAGTGACGTGCGGCTCGATCACATCGACCGTGGGGTCGTACCTTCGCCTCAGCTTGTCGATGAGCCGACCATCTACCACGGGATAGAACACCAGAGCGTAATGCATGACCGTCGACCATCACCTGCCAGCCTTAGCCAGGGGACGCACCCTTCCCACTCTCGCGGGGCGCCCTTGGAACGAACATCGGTACGCGCTTCCTGTACTCGCTGTAACTCGTCCCGAACCGACGCTCGAGCTCCGGCTCCTCCACCAGCTTCAATTCGATCGCGCTCGCCAGTATGAAGACCGGCGTCCATACAAAGACCATCGCGACTGAATGGAGCAGGAAGCCGATCCCAAACAGGCAGGCAAAGACGCCGGTGAGCATCGGGTTGCGCACCCAAGCATACGGGCCCGCCTCAACGAGAGCAGGGGGCGGGTTGAACGGAATGGGCGTCCCTCTCGCTCTCCCGAACAACGTGACGCACCAAGCACAAACCATCAGACCCGCCGCAAGAAGGGGCGCTCCGACAACAGAGCCCAGTGCCCCCGGGAGCAGCGGTGGCAGCCCGACCGCACGGTCCGTGAGGAGACTCCCAAACACCACCAACAGCAGCGTGCCAATGAAGACGACGAACCCGACCGGCGTCAGTAGCACTCGTCGGCGTTTGGATCCTGTCGTCACCGAGTAGAACAGGTCGACTAGACTCATCTCTCCGCTCTGCTAGGGCACGCAGGCAATCGCGCCTCTATTCCGGACGCTTCGGCGGGCCAAAGTACCGGTGCGTCCTAGAGCGATACGCTCGGTATGCATCGCCGAAGATTCGCTCGAGAAGCTGCTCTTCGAGCGGAAGGTACATTCGAAAACTGACCCAGAACAGAACCGCCAGCAGCAACACCAGGCCCGATGTACGAAGCAACGCCATCCCTACCAAGAAGAGAGCCCAGCCCACGTTCTGCGGATTCCGGCTCCACCGGTAGATCCCTCCGGTAATCAAGCGACTCGAATCCATGCCGGACATCCGCTTCAGGGATCGGAAGGACACCGCTGCTGCGATATACGCGGCGGCTCCGATGAGAAGCAAGAGAAATCCTCCCGCAACGGAGAGCGGTGGTGGCAAAGGGAGCAACCAAGTGGAACCTACCGCCGCGATCAGTGTGAGACCGAAATGGAGTGAGTACAGCACCCACACCGCCGCAACCGTCAAGACCGTCATTTCACGGCGTGTGCGGTATTCACTCCGAATCCTACTCCCACACCAGGTCCCCAACACTAGAAGTGCCACCAGTCCTAGCGCAAACAGCCACTCTGCTCTCACGCTTCCGAGCACCTACTCACACCCCCTATCGACCGCGCGCACGGGCCGCGGAGTGATCGCTGGTCAGGCGACTTTGCGGACCACCCACGTCGTCATAGACCGGCGGTTTTGCACAACCGTGGTCTTGAGTGGATCGGCCAGTTCACCACCTAGCTCCTCCGTCGCCTGCAGCAGGAACGCTTCGTCCACGAGGAAGCGCTCGGTACCGTCAGGGAGTACGAAGCGACGACCGTTGACTTGCCGGACTCCCGCTTCAGATCCAATTGAGGATGCGAGACGACAGAACAGAATGCCGTCCGGACACAGCACGCGCCACGTACTGCGTAACATTGCCCAGAAGTGAGCGTCGTCACGAGCGAAGTGCAGCACCGCGCTGCTGATGACGAAGTCCGCCACGTGATCGACAAATGTCATAGCCTCAACCGGCTCCACGCGAAAGTTCTCGGCCGGCAAGTGTGGGGCCAGTTTCGCGGCCAACAGGCGCACCGCGGCTATCACCCCGGGATCCTGATCGACACCGAACACTTGAACGCCGGTGCGCATCAGATACCTGAGGTTTCGACCGGCACCACAGCCGGTATCCAGCACGCTCATGTCCGGCGCGATCTGTCCCCGCAGCAGCTGATCGAACAGGTATATGTCGATGTCACCAAACTGCTCGCTGAGATCGGCAATTGTTGATCGTGAGGGATCGGTCATGGGGGCGCTCGGTGCGGACCTTCCGTGAGGGGTTGCAAGACGGTCTGACGTACATGTACGTCAGCAGTGGGACCGCTGATTGACTCATGGCTCCCCCGAGCAGCGGCCCCTGTAAACTGCAGGCGCGGGTTGGGCAGTCCCCGGGTCGCTATCTCCAATACGTGAGTTCCGGCTCATAGCATGACCCATCGAGGTCCGCGGTCTTCTCCTGGAAGTACGCCTGCGCATCCGATATCGCCTTGTTGTAGACGGTCGGACCCAACTCCTTCAGGAAATAATCGAGTAACAGATCGGCTTTCAGGTCGCCGATCTCCTGTTCCAGGTTCTCCACGAAATACCGTCTGATCGAAGAGATCAACTGTTTTTTGGCTTCGTCCGAGAGCTTAATGGTCAAAGAATCTCCCCTTCTACTGTGTGTTCGTACCGACGAAGGGCGCCGGGGTGAGCCGCAGTCGCCGGCAGAGGCCTGTCAGGCAGTCCGCAAGTGAGTCAGGCGGGCCAAGTAGTCACCACTGGCCTCCTCGAGGATCGTCTCACATCCCCATCCCGCTTCCTCAGCGTGCTGCTCCAGCGTCTGATGATCCACGTGCAACCAGCCACAATAAGGGCCGCTCTGTCCTTCATACTCGAACTGTATCCGAATCTCTCCGATGTAACGCCCTGCTCGGCGATTGGCTTCATGATAGGCAAGATGGCCGGGGTCGTCGGTCTGGCGCACATCCATCGAGTGGAGCAACAATTGGCCGTTGGCACGGGTGAGTTTATGAGCATGAGTGAGAAAACGGTCCAGGCCCGGCAAATCCTCGGCCATGCCTATGCCGTGGCCCAGCATCAACAGGGTATCGAACAGGCCGCCATGGAATTGGAGGACATCGGCGCAGTGCACGTCTTGCACGCCGCGCTGGCCCATGATCTCGACGGCATGAGGGCTGATATCGATGGCCGTGACGCTCAGCCCTTGGGATTGCATGACCAGACTATGAAGCCCGGTTCCAGCGCCGATGTCGAGGACATGGCCGTGACAGCATTCGAGAGCCGCGACCTCGATGGGAGAGAACTCAGCAGGTGGACGGAAGAAATGACTCGCTGGCAGGTAGTGCTGGACCCCGTCATCGCGGCGGACGACTAGCTGAGCTGCTGACTCGCCGTGGAAGTAGGCGAGCAGGGCGAGCCCATGTGGCACCATCGTATTGGGATCCACCCGTTTCTCGCCTCAGAATCGCCGGGCGAAGCCGACGGACAGCCCCTGAATGCCCACACTGCCCCCAGCCAGCCCTGCAACCGGGACCGATTCCCAACGCTCCACCCGAACCGCGAGGCCGATCAATGCACCCACAACCGTGGGCAGCGGCGCAATGATGGCGAACGCCCGAACAACCTCGTCGCTCTCGCACAGCGTATCAGGGTCGCTGCAGAACATACCGAGGAACGCAGCCGTGGCTGCCGTACCCACGAGCAACCCCACGGCCCCACCCGTGACAACTTTCGACTTTCTGCCCCGGCTCAGCTCGAGACGAGTGATCGAGGCAACCGGCACAGCCGAGCGCGCACGGCCCTGGATGTCGAGCAAGAGGGAGTCCGCCCGCCAGCCGGCAACCGTGGCGACTGCTGGGGTACGGAAGAACCCGGTCGCTACTACCCGCACCCGCGCCCCGCTGGGCACCAGATCGGGAGCCTGGGCGATGAGGCTGGCTGGCGCGACCAGAAAGTACGCCGCAACCACTACGCTGCCGGCGTACAGCCTAGGGCTCACCATCGGCAATGTGTTGGCGGGCAAACCCCCCTGCCATCAAACACCAACAGTACTTCGTTTATCTTGTGATCTGTCAATCTAAACAACTGGGCAATAGTCACGGCCCCATCACTCCTCTCGTAGCCGTACTAGATGGACACACCACCCCCACCTTCGCTGAATTGAAGATCCTCCGCCAACAGGGAGCCCAGACCCTCAACGTCTCCAGAGCAAGAGCACCTCAGGAACTCCATCGCGACTTCGCGGTTGCTCATCTCACCCAAGCTCTCCTACCGGCTCCGCGCATCACCTAATGGCGACACGCGACCGACTAGTCTTCCCCGCCGCAAGCAGGCGCTTTGCCCGCAGTCGGTCGATAACCGCGTCAATCTCGTCCCGATCGTACTTGGCCGGATCCCTCAGCAACGCTTTCACGATCTCGCCCCGCCGTACGGCCTCCTTTCCATCGAGCACATGTATGATCTTGAGGCCCAGTGCCTTGTCACGACGTTTGCGACCACGTTCCGCTCGCTCGTAACCGGTGTCAAAAGCTCTTTCAAAGCGCCGCGTGTAGGGATGTGCCTTTGAGTTCGCCTGGAGCAGTTGAAGAAGCTGGTCTTGCCGCTTGTAGTGATTGCGACGTTTGCCTGCCAGGTCCGCAATGATCGGCGAGTCCTTCGAGGGCTTCTTGGCCGCTGCATGCGTGTACAGGTAGAGTGCCCGATCGATGCCCTTCGCCTCGGCGAAGCCGTACTCAAGAGCGACGTTTGCGTTTCCTCCGGTGGCGTCGAAGATCGCATAGCTCGATGAAAGCAGGCGCTTCTTGATAACCTCGAGAAGATCTTCGGCACGCTGCCTTCCGCTTGACCCGACGATCGCGTAGGAGAGCGGCGATACGAACTTGAGTTTCGTCCGGCATTTCTCGTACTTCCGTCGGATGATACGCCACGGCAGCCCCAGGAAGACCTGATTCGCAACAACCGCGACCGCACGACTCATGGCAACCTCCGATTGCGTCGCCCAACGACACCACGCATCAGCTGCGTACAGATGAACTGATTCAGCGACGTGTCCAGGCGCACAAACCTTTCTTCCTCACGCTTCATACCGCGCCGCCATAGCCGCCTGCCCCGGTTCGAAGGCAGGCTCACCGCGCTCGGCACACCTGCCAGAACGGGTCACGCCGCTGGGTTGTCAGGTGACGAGTTGGCGACGCATCGCACTGATTACCTCCGGACCAACCCGGCAGCAACCACCGATGGCAGCCGCGCCCAACCGGTACCATTCGACGGTTGCCACTTCCCAGTCAATCACTGCCTGAGTGGCTACCCAGCTCTTGTGGACTGCATCGTACCGCTCTCCGGAGTTCGGATAGACGATGATCGGCTTCTCCGTTCCTCGGCGCACTTCGGCGATCAGCGAGGAGATGAACTGGGGTGCCGTGCAGTTTACTCCTACGGCCGCCACACCCGGTGCAGCGTCACAGGCTCGCGCCACGTCAATGATCGGGCCGCCGTCACTCAGGTGAGCCCCGTCGCGGCAGCTGAAGCTCATCCAAGCCCACCTGCCCGGCGTTTCCCGAAGCAGCTCCAGCAGCACACCAGCCTCCCGTCGCGATGGGATAGTCTCGCACGCCAGCAGATCCGCCTGGCTGTCAGCGAGAACATGCCAACGATGCCGATGAAACGCGTGCAGCTCACCATCGCCGATCCCGTAGCGCCCCGTGTACTCCGAGCCGTCAGCCAGAAACGCGCCGTACGGCCCGACGCTCGCTGCAACTAGTGGTCGGAGACGACCTTGCCGGTTGCCGGGCTCGCTCCAGAATGCGTCGCGAGCTTCGACAGCCAGGCGAACTGATAGACGGAAGAGTTCCACTCCCTCGACGTCACTCAACCCGCGCTTGTGGAAACCGGGGAGGGTCGCCTGGTAGGTTGAGGTGGCGATGCAGTCGGCACCTGCGGCGAGAAAGTCCAGATGCACCGCCCGAATCGCATCCGGCGCGTCCAGCAGGATCTTGGCCGACCACAGCTCGTCGTCCAAGTCGAACCCACGCGCCTCTAACGCTGTCGCCAATCCTCCGTCCAGCACCATGATACCTTGGCGCTGCACGAACCGGACGATGGGATTCTCGGTCGACGGCGGGCGGACGGGCGCTGGGGAGGGCTGGTGCACAGCGGCTCATCCCTTCTCTGGTCGGTGGCTCCGCTGATCGAGCTCCCCCGCTTCGGGGGCCGGCGGATCCCCCGATTCGTCTTGCTCCCGCACTTCCTGATACTTGATCTCTTTCACGTGCTCCGCACCGGGGTTGAAGATGGACTGGAGCGTCAGACTGTGGTACGCTGCCCCGCTTCGACTGAGGCCGCGGCGACGGTAGTTGATCCAGCCCCTCGATTCCAAGCGCAGGAGCAGACGATCAACCAGGACGAGGATCGCCAGGATCGCCAGTGACCACACTACTGTCGCTAACATGTGGCTGCCACGTCACCAAGTTCGAGGGGGCGCCGATCGGGCAAGCTACTTCTCCCGCCTCTGCCGGTCGCGTTCGATCTCTTCCTGCGCGCGCCTCATGCGCTCTTCTTGGGCACGGCGCTCCTGTTCGCGCTTGGCCGCCCACTGTTGCTCGCGAGTGTCGGCTCGGCGCGCGTTGTACCACCACATCAGACCGAACAATCCAACTTGTGCCAGAATCATCGCCATGAAGCCTGGCCATAGCTGCATGACGACGAACGAGAGCCCGAAACTGGCGACAGCCCAAGCCCACGCCGTCATGCGCTCGTATGCTGCCAGACCGTAAAAGATCATTGCGAAGCCGACCGCCACGACTAGGGAAAGCATCAGGCCCGCTCTACGTACGCTGCCTCGTCGAGAATCTGCCCCACCGCCTCCAGGGGCAGCTCCTCGAGCCGCCGGAACCGTACGCACTCCTTGCCCATGCTGAGACCCTTGAAGTGCTCCTTGTACTTTGGGAAGAGCCGTGTATGGATGTATAGGCTCATGTACTGCTTGCGAGCCGCGAAGGCACAAAGCGGGCTGCCCTTGAACTCGCAGGTCGGCATGCGATATCGCACGCACTCGACGGCCGCGGGCACTACTCGGCGGATCAGCGCCCGCAGTGCGCTCAGTGCCGCACGCCGCTCGGCGTCCAGGCAACTCAAGTAGCGGTCTACATCCGTCTCAGCGCTCATGCCTATTGCTGACTCCTCTCCGCCGGCACTGCCGCTCAACCGTCGGCGCCCGAGCTGCGCCCGTTCCCTGGCTTGCAGCCCGACGCGATCGGCTGACGGACGTGACCTCCTATGACTCTAGGTTCCTCACGATCTCCCGGTAGCGGCGCGTGGCCAGCTCCGACGGACGACCTTTGGCGCACAACGATAGGTCGGCAAGCTTGCGGTGTGGCCGCTCCACGATGACCCGGCCGCGCCCATCGAGCTTCGACCGGAGAACCTGTAGCGCCTCCAAGTACCGGCTGTCTCGTTTGGCCCGGCGATAGAACGACAGGACGTACACATAGTAGAACAGGTTGTATCGGAGAAACGGATACTCGACCTGCATGAACAGCGTGCCGATTCCGAAATGACAGGGCCCGATCGGCCGCCTTACCACCCAATGGTCCAGAAGCGAGTCTACCGCCCGATCGAGAGCGGGTTCCTTGTTGACATGTTTCGTGAAGCGAAAGGCATCCAACACGGGGAGGGTAACACCGGGGTTGGAGAATTCCGTTTCTGGCCCTCGGCCCCATGGGAACTTCTTACACCGCCAACCACCGTCGCTGTGCTGGATTTCCAGAAGGTGACGAAACGTGTCTTGCAGTCGACGGCTTCTTGCGTGGCCGAATCGACAGAGAACTCTGGCCGCCGCTGCTGTAGAGCAGGGGTACAGTGCGCCGCCTGGCCCGAGGCGATAGCGGCCGTCGTCTCGCGACGCTTCGAGGATGAGCTGCAGGGCACCTCGAACCGCCTCGTGAGTACGAGCCACCCTCAGCTCGTGGAGTACGATCAGAGAGGTGAGCGTACTGAATGGGTCACCGACGCCGAGTCGGCCGTCGGCGCTGGCCCAATAGTCTCCACCATTGTCATGCCGCCTGGCAAGGACGGCGTCGACATCGGAGATGTATCTGCTACTCACCACACTGAGACCGAAGGCGGCAGCGGTCAGGACGCCTGTTTGCTCTTGTAGATGCCGACGAGACCTTTGATGATGAAGAAGGTACCGAGGCCGTCAAATATGAAGTTGATCACGCTGAAATCGCCCAAGAAGACGGACCCGCCAAATGCGAGACCGATGGCGATCAGAACCACACCCGCGATGATATCCCGCACTTGGAGCCCTCCCTCTGATAGTTGCTTCGTGCTGTGGCTTCCCCGCTACCTCGTGCTGTCGCCTACCGTAGGACCGTGGTGCTAGCTCCGGTACCTGCCCGCCTTGTACTGCCTCAAGAACTCAGTCGGGTCTTCAATGTCCTCCTCAACCGTTACCGTGCCGGCCAACATGTAGAGGACGGCGGCCGGAATGCCGATGACCGAGAGGCAGAGGAGGTAGAAGATGATCGCGCTTCCCATGAACTCATGTCTCACGATCTTGGCCATGATGTCCTCCAGCTCAGTTAGACCAGCTGCCTAGCGGATCTGCCCAGCTGCTGCTGGCGAGGCCGAAGCCGCGTGGCCAGCTCAGAATGGCGTTGGCCATAAGCTGGGCGCGTAGCCGCGTGCAGGCAAGCGGCGCGTGAATGATCCTCGATGGCTGTAGGGCACCCGAACAGATCATTTCGCGATGGCCCCTGCACCGGGCAAACCAGCACTCTTGTGCGAGACCGCAGGTGCGCAACAGCTGGCCCGCCCCCCGATCCGGGCCGCTTGACTGCCGCGATGCCTGCGGTATCCTCGGTGAGAGCCAATTGAGATTCCCATGGTGGCTGAAGTAGCGCGCTTCGCACCGAGGCCGCGCGGGCTGTGACCCAGGGGGACCCGGTGACCGACCACCTCACTCGCTGTGCCTGGTTGGGGGACAACCCTCTCATGATGGCCTACCACGACGAAGAGTGGGGCGTGCCGGTCCACGACGACCGCCTCCATTTCGAGCACCTGGTCCTAGACGGATTCCAGGCGGGGCTGAGCTGGGCAATCATCCTGAGGAAGCGCGACGGCTTCCGAAAGGCGTTCTCCGGATTCGATCCGGAGAAGCTGGCACGTTACAATAGGCGGAGCGTCGAACGCCTCCTCGCCGATCCAGGCATCGTGCGCAACCGGCAGAAGATCGAGGCAGCGATCGCGAATGCGAAGACGTTCCTCCGCCTGCAGGATGAAATGGGGTCGTTCGACGAGTTCATCTGGCAGTTCGTGGGCGGCGAGCCCAAGCAAAATCGCTGGCGCATGCTCAAACAGCTTCCGGCCCGCACGAAGGAATCCGACGCAATGAGCAAGGCGCTCAAGCAGCGCGGCTTCCGATTCGTCGGCTCCACCATCTGCTATGCCTACATGCAGGCTGCAGGATTGGTGAACGATCACATCGCGAAGTGCTTCCGGCACAGGGAGCTGGGTGGGCGAGCGTAGGCGAGGCCGCAGGACGGCTTGTGCGCGTCAGTCGGGCGCCTCTTTCACAGCCCTTGTCAAGATGGGCGCCCCAGCAGCCTAACGGACGCCCGATTCTGTTGCGCGACCAGTCTGGCCAGCCGAAGCCTGGGCTGCGAAGCGAAGGGCTCGGGGCTCGACGGCTACCGCGCTAGCGGCAATCTCTTGTTAGGTGGTACCACCCGCGGTCGTTGGCTTCACGATATCGAATATCTGCAGGTACTGGACCTCGAGCTCGTCTTCATAGATGCCGATCACGTAGTCCTTCCCAATCTCGAGGATTCGTATCGGCGGAAGCTGCATGGAGCCGAGGAGCTTGCCCGTGCGATCGAACACGCGGTATTCAGTCGCCTCAAACCCTCCTCGGCGGGTCGGTCCCCGCTCCACCCAAAGGTTGCCCTCCCGATCGAGCACGAGTTCCGAGTACTCCGGTCGCACGTCGGGCACTGGAACCTGAGCGACCAGTCGGCGCGCATCATCCGGGCTGAGCTTCTGCCGATAGAGCTCCAGGGTCGCCTCGCGCCACGCGACCACTTCCTGCTCACTCCCTCCGACCGCGATGGGCTCCCCCCGCCACCGCAGAGCACGGGCGGATCCGTCCTGCGCCACGCATAAGACCTCCGGCTCTTCCTGATCACCGATGCACACCCTGGGCTCATTGGGCTGGACCGCGATCGAGGTGTTCTTGGCAAGAGCCGGAACGACGCGCTGCGGCCCCCACGGCGCATCGACCAACACGTGCTCGACATCGCCGAAGAACATGACGGTGTCGATCACCGAGAGGTCGGACGATACACGCAATGCGCCGCTCCTCTGTCGAAACCGGCTCGTGGTGGGAGTGCCCTTGCCCACCTTCTCGATGAGGCGGACCAGCAGCTCCCCGCTGCTCAGCAGCATGGCTGACCCAGGATAGAGAGGTGGGACCGCTGCCTTCGCGATCCCCTCGCGGCTGAAGGTGTGGACGCCGACGTAGTTCCCGACGGAGTCGAATTTGCTGACGCGGTACGCCTGGTCATCCCAAACCAAGATGGAGTCTGCCGCCTGAACGAGGATCTGTGTCGGGCGTTGGAACTCGCCGGGACCTGAGCCTGCGCTTCCGAGCATCCTCTTGAGGGTCCCGTCGGGACCGTACAGTCGGACCGTGCGCGCTCTCGCATCTGCCACGACAAGATCGCCGTCCGCCTGACGGGCAACTGCCGATACATCGAAGAATTGGTACGCTTCGTCACCGTCCAAGACCCCGATGATCTGCCGGGCCTGGGCAGGCACTGTCCAGGCCTCGCCCGCCCTCCACTGCGCTTCATGACTGACGACGATGGTGACGTCGGCCGAGTCGCTCACCGTCACGGAACCGGACGGAGGCAGTTCTGGGTCGCAGCTGTATGTCATCACGGCAGCGGATGCGATGAGGCCGAGTAACCGTAAGCTGGATGGTCGGAAGCTCAACGAATGACTCGCGAGTAGGGCCATGACTTCGGGAGCACCACCGGATTCCTCGGCTAGTTGGCCATCTTGACGGCGGCGAGCTTCTCCACCGCAGCAAGATCCCTCTTCCGACGAACCTCAAGACGAACCGCCCGGCCCTCGGCGTACTTCCGCGCACTGTCTATCGCGCCGAGGACCGCAGCCGGCAAGTCAGTCTGATGCGCGGCCCTGACAGCCTTTTCCCCTATGGCGAAGCCCGCAACGAAGTGCCCCCGACACGGTGTCAGGTACAGGACGGTCCGCTTGCGCTGCTTGAGTTGGAGCGTCCAGCCCCACTTCTGACCCCCGAACTTCCAGGTCTCACTCAGCGGTGCATGCTGAGATGCCAGCGCAGCCACGAGGCTATCCCATAGAGGACTGGCACCTCCCAACGCCGCCGCCAGTTCGCCGGCTTGTGGTGGAGCGGACTTGTCGTCGAATGCACTGGTTGCCATGCCTACCTCGAGCTCCGTCGCAGTCGCCAGATCGTGCTTCTTCCACCTAATACCGCCCGGAAAACCTCTCTGGCCACGGCAATCCCGCCGACTACAGCTGCGATCCCAAATACGTACGAGCCGTCCCGAAACAGGCGCCAGCCGGCGCCGATCACGGCGACCAGCGGGAGGATACCGACGGATGACGCCAGAATCCGGACCGGCCACCGCAGCGATACTTCGGCGTCGTTCATGTGCGCGGCCTCACGCCTGTGCCCATCACTTGAGGCGTGATCATGAGCTGCGGGTGTGCCCGCCCACCAAGCGTCGCGCAAAGCGATCGGCTCTGGGCCTACCGTGCCGCACAATCACAACTTCCTCTGGATCTCACGCGTCTTCGCAGGTTCATGCGCGTGTTAGCTGGTGCTGTCATCCTTCCTGAGACGACGCTGCCTGAACTTACGGTACACGACAGCCGCAGCTCCACCCAGGGACGCCACAGCGGCGAAGATAGCAGAATTGACGAGGACCAAGGGTGGTATTTCCGGGAACTCGTGGACCACGAACAGCGACCAGTGCGATCCGAAGGAGAGAACCAGACCGATCACGGGTGCCCACCGAAGCTCGTAGCCGAACCGTGACACTGACACCCAACCTGCAGTTGCGATCAGCAGCGCGCCGACCACGACCAGCGCGTTCTGCATGGCCGGCGTATACTGCACGGACGCCCTGCCAAACACGCTGACAGCCGTCATGACCACCACCGCCACCAAGAACAGACCAAGTATCGTAAGCTGTTTCATCGACGCGTCACGGCATGACTCGCCAGTCTACCTCCTCGGTCTTCATTGCACTCACCATGCGACCAAGCCAACGAGTTTTCCTGTCAATCACGCGCTCAGCTTCATGCACTTGTTATACGGCTCAGGAACTATACGATCTGGATCGACGCGATCTCGATCCCCAAGAACACGGCTTTGCGCTTTTCCTCCGTCAACCCGTGGATGGCGTCGAGAAATACATTCCTCACGTAGTACGTCTCGTCACCCAAGCCATACTCGTAACGCAGTTCGCGGAAAGCATCTCCTGTCCAATCCACCTCATGTGTAATGCGTCCGATATCTGGCATTCTGAAATCGATCTGGACCATCCCACCACGGCTCAGGTGTGCAGGGTCAACCCCGCCCTTGAACCGACCGCGAGCGACCTCGTAGATGAACAGAAGCTCCATTCTGCGCATGGGATCAAGCGCATTTATCAGGGTCTCCAACCGTTCATCAGTCAGCCTAGTTCCTTCAGCGGCAGCATTCTGCTCAGCGACAATGACCTGTGCAAGTCGACGGACACGCTGTTGTGCAGCTCTCCGAAGTCCCTCCTCCATGGAGGCCGCGGCGGTCTCGCCGCCCGCGAGCCGTGACAGCCAGGCGAACAGCTCATCACTCAGTTGACGTGCAAAGTGTCTCACCCCGACCCTAGTGAAGTCAGTGCAGAGCAGATACCTCCGTGCCTTTATCTCCTCAGGCAGTTCACTCCACGCCTCAAGGTCGAGTACAACCGGGATCACGAAGACGCGCTGCATTTCCTTCTCGCGCTCCAGCGCCCATCTAAGTTCCCTTTGGACCCAACCGGAACGAACGGCCTCTGCGCCGATGAACAGAATGAGGAAATCAGTCTCGACCTGAATTGCATTCTTGAGCGATGACCCCAGGTTCTCTCCAACCAGAATCTCGGCTTCGTCGATCCACGAGCGGACATGCTCTGGAAGATGCGAGCGAATCTCCCGTAGGAGAGGCTTGTCACGGCTTGCGTGGCTGAGGAAAATCTTCATAGGGCGTATCGAGCGTCACAGACGATTCTACATGTGGAAAGCGTGAATCGCGACGAGTAGCATACCTCAGTTGCCTAACGACCCTGCGCGTCACCTGGGGGCGTGCTCACCCGCCAGCGATGCCGGAGTCTGATCGTCTTCAGGTCTCTAGGTCCACAAATCAACGACATCCTTTCGAGACGGTCTGTGCCTCCGTAGCTCCGTGGCCTGGCTAGGCATCGCCACGAGGGCCTGTCGCATGGGGTTCCGCTCTGAAGGGATCGGAGGGCACCTTGTCGGCAAACCAGCGCACGTCGTAGACCGCGTCGTCCTCTTGCAAGCAGCCGTGTATCGCGTCGAGCAGACTGCCCAACTCCCGCTCCTCCGTAGCACCAAGCAACTTCTTGAGGAAGCCGTACTTGCGCGGGCACTGGACCACCCACGCCCCGTACTCAGGATCGTACAGCCCGATCATGAGATGGTAGTCAATGGTGCCCGACCGGCAGCAAAGGTCGAAGAACGGTTCCCAGAGTACCGGCTCCTGCACCGCGAAACCTCGCTGGCGCAGGCCCTCGCGGAGCGTGTTAGCAAGCGCACGCCCGGGCGGTTCCTCCGCGAACCGGGAGGCGTACTTTGATCTGAAGACGGCAACGGTGTTCACGCCGGCCCTCCGCCATCCCTAACGGTCAGCGCCTAAGCTGCGCACGTTCACTCGCCCTTGCAAGCGGAGGCCGCGTAGGTCACGGACAGGGGTGCGGGGCTCGGTAGTCCCTTCGTCAAAAACGTGCGCGCGACAGCACCAGGCGCTCGTTAGCCAGCCACGTGTGCATGTCAAGGATCACGGTGCTCACGCTGGTTCGGCAGCCTCCCGCCGTCCCAGGATGTAGCGTAGCAGGACGCCAAGACTGACCAACCAGGCCAAGATCAGTGCCGACCCTGAGTACGGCGTGACGACAAAGAGCCTGACAAACAGCAGCACACCTAAATGCACCAGGGACACTGCGATCAGCCCGCCGGTTCTCTCGCGGACCAACCCAAGCAAGAGAGCCAACGCTGTCGTTGCCGCAAAACCTATCCAGTCCAACGAGTACTGGTCGCGCAACGGGTTGAAAGGGTTAAGCAAGTGAGCGATGCCAAACAACAGGGATGTGACGAACAGACCCACTCCAAACTTCGCCCTTCGTAGGGTGCACGGCCTGCCCAACACTCGGTTGAACTCGCCCTGGAAGAAGCCGCGATACAAGAACTCTTCCGCAACAGCCACAAAGACCGCCAGGAAGAGAAGCGTGTTCAGTATCCCACGACTTGCCACTTGCGGTGCGAGTTCAAGTTCGCCAAGTAACAAGTCGGCCAGAAGGCCCGGGACGAAGAGAAGTGCTACGAGTGCAACGCCAAGCTGCAGGTCGCTGCGCCAATGCTTCAGAGTAACGCCGTAGCTCTCAGCCCTCGACCAGTCCAGTAGCAGGAACGGCACCGGCACCAAGATGAAGACGGTGTGGAATGCGTAGTTCCATCCTGCTTCTCCGAATAGCAACCGATTGATGGACGTCGTGGACAGCCACCAGCCGAACATGGTGACGAGAGCGAACACAGCGAGAAGCCCTAGGATAGGACGTAGCCTCATGTGAGCTGCCGAGGCCGCGCGGAAGTGACGGTCAGACTCTGACGGCAAGTGTGTTGCCCGGATCCTGTTGGATGAACCGCTCCGGGATCACCACCGAAGATAGTGAACCCGCGACTGCCGATCTCAAGGAAGCCGTGATCCGTGGCTGGCTAACGACTCTGCGCCTTGACCTGCGAGTGACTCCTCGCTAGGCGCGCATCGTGGAGAACGTACTTGTATCAACGCCAGGCACACAAACCTCCGCCTTCCTCTAGTCCGATAGCGCTCGACAGGTCGATGCGCTTGATATCAGGCTGTCCTTCACGGCATGATGTCAAACCGAACAACCTTGAGCTCACCGTCGGCGCCGGCGTTGCCAAGCGCGAGGAATAGACTGCCTGTGGAACCGCCGTGCACGAGCATGCCCACGGGTCTATGGAGCCAGCCTAGACGGATGCGGCCGACTTCCTCGAAGGTCGCGCGGTCGAGGACCAGCACTACGCCGTTCCGAGTGGAGTAGTCGCGACCGGCGACATACACCCTGGGGAAGAGCGGATCCGGCAGGACGTCGTACACTAGCCGCAATTGAGCCAGCTCCCGCCGTTGGATCAGCCCACCGTCGGCAGCATGCCGTGCGTCGAGCACCCACGGGCCGTCCGAATCCTCGTAGACGAACTGATCTGGCTCGAAGTTGAGGTCGCCGGCAACATAGAGCGTGAGTCCGTCTGGTGAGAATGCCGCACCGGGCACCTGAGCGTAGTCAGCTATCGCATACTGCACCTGCGCCACGCCGCTGAACACCGGCCACCCGGCGAGGGCACAGCGACAGTTGCTCCGGCTGCGGGCTGCGAGCAGGACCGCCCGAGACCCGTCGGGCGCCAGTCGGAAGTCGGCCTGCAAAAGTGCGGCGTCTGCAGGTACCAGCTCCTCGTGCTTGTCGTTCAGCACTCGTGCTCCAACTCTCCAGACCTCGTGAACACCGAGACAGTGCTCCTCAGGCAGCTCGGCCACGGAATAGAGGTTCCGTGTGCGCCACGCCGCGGTATCCGCGCACGCCGTCGGCTCCAGGGGCTGCAAAGGAATGTCCCAGGTACAGGGCGGGGTCGTTGTATCGCCAAGGTCCAGCACGGCGTGTCCCGCCCGGTAGCTGACACCGGGGGCGAGCATGCCCTGGAGCCAAACACGCAGGGAACGGTAGTGGAGCCCGGGAAGCGGATTCACGCTGCCGTCGAGCAGGCCGACGACCACGACCGCCTGCCGTGCCTCGTTGTAGCTGAGCAGGTTCCCGGGTGGCCACGGAATCGCCTCGGTGATGCGATAGTTCTCCCGAAACGAGATCTCGGCCCAGTAGCTCGGCTCGTGGAGCCCGTAGATGTCGAGCGGGGCGCTCGCCACACGCCCGCTGCCGGACGCGATGAAGACCTCGATCTCGTACGTTCCGGAGAAGATGTGCGGCAGCGCCGCCACGAGGGTCGTGTCGTGCAGCCGCCGAACGGTGAGTGTGTCACCGCCGAGCCGCACGACGAGATTCTCCCATCCGGCCGCACCCGTGGAGTCCGCCGGCTCAGGTACCAGGGTCACGGAGTCGAACACGGCGGCATGGAGCATGATCTCGCCGCCGCTCCATTGATGCACGGGTTCGATGGCGAGCTCGAACGGCGTCGGTGGCGACGGGCCGACAGCGGGCTCGTTGCACGCGGCGAGGCAGCCGGCGGCCAGCACGGCGAGGCTGACCAGTGTCTGCTGTCGCGAAGCACGCAGGTTGCGCATTGGGCGCTCGTGCGTTGAAGGCTGGCTAACGATCCGCGGGTGACCTGCGAGCGCCATCCTCGCCGGCCACGCCTCTCGCTGATCGTACTCGTATCAACGCCACGCGCTTGACTCAATCCCTTCCCTTAGAACATACCTGCTCGGCAGGTGCACGCGCTTGTAAGGCGGCTCCCGACCGACACCACTGTGGTGCGGCATGACACGTAGTTCTGCCTTCTTGATCGGACACAGAATCGCCACACCACCATCGTGGGGCATCTGGATCGCGAATGTGAGTCTTTCATAACCGACGGCTTGAACTGCAACGCTGTGTTGACCCGGACTGAGGCCATCTAGGCGAAACCGCCCCACGTGATCAACCCCGGCTCCGGCCGGGCCCTTCTTGTCATTCGACGAGCACAGACGAGGGAACTCATGTGAGAGCCAGTGCCGCAAACGGAGCAAGACCGGACCGCAGGCATGCTGACGCGGCCCGTGGCGCCGGGGGTAGCGCGTCATGTTCTTGTGCTCCCCACCAGAGGACGCACGAGTTCGAATGTGCGCCTCCCTCGGAGGCTGTGCTTGCTCCAGTGGGCCGGCCACTCCCGCCGGACCTGGGTCAAGAGCTTCACGACACGCCCAGTGTACGACGATCACGCATAGACGCATGGTCGAGAAGACGCGGCGAGGGGCGAAGCTTCGTGGTAGGGAGCGGCAGGTGGGGCAGGGAGCCGCAGCGAGCGGCAGGCGGCAGGAGCCTACAACGGCACCAACCTCGCCCGAGGCGGAATGCCCGGCTCCAACTCCATGATCCCCACCGTCGCCGGCACGCCGAACCGGGCAATCCCCGCCGAACCTGGGTTCATCACGGTGACCGTCTTGTCTACCAGCTCGAGTACCGCCTTGTGAGTGTGCCCGTATACCAAAATCTCCGCCTGCGGGAACGCCTCGTGCAGAACCTGCGGCGTGGGTGAACCGAACTGATCACCATGGGTCACCACCACGATGAACCCGTCCAACTCACACTCGGCAACCTGAGGATACCGTGACCGCACCTCGAACCCGTCGGTATTGCCATACACCGCGGTTACGGGAGCGATGGCCTCCAGCTCGGTAAGGAGATCAACGGGACCAATGTCTCCGCCATGGAGGATGTGATCCACCTCGGCGAAGACGTCGAACACCTCGGGCCGGAGCTTGCCGTGGGTGTCCGCAATGATCCCCAGCCTCACCCCTCACCACCCCAGGTGCGCGGTGCGAGGTACACGGTGCGCGGTATGCGGTAGCATCTGAGGGCGCAGTTCACGTTTCACATTTCACGTTTCACGCAGCCCGCCCCTCCCACTACACCATGCGCGCCGTCGACCAGGCAGTCGACCGCGCACCGCTCACCGCGTACCCAGTTCACCCCTCCCACCGCGGCACGAGGCTGGCCTCCACCTCCATGTGATCCACCACCCGCTGCACCACGAAGTCCACCAGATCCTCCACCCGCGTCGGTCGATGATAGAACCCGGGCGCCGCCGGGATCACTGTGGTCCCCGCCTCCGCGAGAGCGGTGAGATTCCTGAGGTGCACCAGCGAGAGCGGCGTCTCCCGCGGCACCACAATGAGAGGCCGCCGCTCCTTCAACGCCACGTCGGCAGCCCGCTCGATGAGGGAGCGGCTGCTACCCTGGGCGATGGCCGAGACGGTTCCCATGGAGCAGGGACAGATGACCATCCCCGCGCTCCGGGCCGAGCCGGACGCCGGAGCCGCGCCACGATCGCTGTTATCATAGACCGTGATACTCGACCAATCGCCGCCTGTGGCCGCCTCCAGCTCCTGCTGGGAAGAGATACCGGTCTCAGTCTCGAGCAGGCGCCATCCGTGACTGGAGATCACCAGCTGTACGGGAACGCGGGCTCGGGCCAGCACGTCCAGCAACCGCACCCCGTACGGGCCGCCCGAGGCGCCGGTGATCGCCACCACCCAGGGGGCGGTCACGACATCCCTCCCCCCCACAACGCCCGGCGGTTCGGCGGTTCGGCGGTTCGGCGGAACGACAACACGACGGAACGACGGAAAGTCGGGACGACTGTAGGACGGGAGGATCGCTCCACTATCACTGTCCCCTGCGGTTTGGCGTGGGCGTCTTGTGCGGGTGGCGCAGTGGACCCGGTGGCGGCGGCGTTTTCGGCGAGCGGGGAGCAGGCAGCGGACCGCCACGGCGGGGCTGAGGCCTCCGCACCTTGCGACCGCGCTTGGGCCGCGGACGCGCTGTCGCCCGGGACCGCTCACCGCGTACCGCGCACCGCCTCGTTGGCTGCCCCCACACTCCGCGCACCGCGCACCTTGTTGACGCCTGGCACCGCGCACCGCGCACCGCGCACCTCACAGCAGTCGATCCCCCAACGCAAACGCGAACACCACCACGCTCATGATCCCGTTCATGCGGAAGAACGCAGCGTCGAGGCGGCTGAGATCAGCGGGGCGAACCAGATGATGTTCCCACCCCAGTATCACCGCCGCCGCAGCGACACCGGCGTAGTACACCACCCCGAACGGCGCCCCCAATGCAAACACCACCAGCATCAGGACAGTGACGCCGTGCAGCACCTTGGCCACCAGAATGCTGCGCCGCTGACCCAGTAACACGGCCGCGCTACGGAGCCGGTGGTCCCGGTCGAACTGCTCGTCGGGAAGCGCATAGAAGATGTCGAACCCGGCCACCCAGGTGAGGACGGCAAGCGCAATCGCCGGGAGCGTCCACCAGGGATCGCTCCAGGCGCCTGTCACGGCGAGGTACCCCGCCGCAGGGGCGATCCCCAGACCCGCGCCCAGCCACACGTGCGTCCAGGCGGTGATACGCTTGGTGTAGCTATAGATGAGAATCCATGCCAGGGCCACGGGGCTCAACGCGAGGCAGAGCGGGTTCAGCAGCGCCGCAGCTCCAACGAACGTGCCACACGCCACCACCACCGCCACCGTTGCCTGCGCCAGACTCAGCCGGCGGGTAGGCAGCTCCCGAAATCGCGTCCTGGGGTTCAGCGCGTCGTAACGCCGGTCGACGATGCGATTGAAACCCATAGCCGCGAAGCGGGCCGCCGTGAACGCCACGAGAACGAGCATGACCTGGCTCGGCGTCACCGCCGCGGCAAACGAGGCGTAGACCACGCCGAGAAAGGCGAACGGGAGCGCGAAAACGGTGTGGGGCAGCTTGACGAAGTTGACGTAACGCAGGAACAGCGACTCCCCGGCAAACGTCTGCCCCTCCTGCCGTCGCTGCCCCAGATGGCCCGCCACCTGCGGCTCCGTCACGCACTGCTCCGTGGCGTGAGCCTGAGCCCTAGCTCGTCCCACATGGCGTCCACCCGCTCCTTCGTCTCCTGGTCCATCGCGATCCGCCGGGGCCACTCCCGGTCGAACCCCTCTTCTTTCCATTTGGTAGTCGCGTCGATTCCCATCTTCGACCCGTAGGTGAAGGCCCGCGACGCGTGGTCCAGCACGTCAACGGGGCCCATAGTGAACCGCACGTCCCGCTCCGGGTCGATGTGGTTGAGCGCCACCCACCAGGCCTCGTCCGGATCCCGCACGTTGACGTCCTTGTCCAGCACCACGATCACCTTGGCGAGCGACATCAGCCCCATGCCCCACAAGGCATTGATCACCTTCCACGCCTGACCTGGGAACTGCTTGTCGATGCTGACAAACACCAGGTTGTGGAAGATGCCCGGCGGCGGCATGTGATAATCCACGATCTCGGGCACCGTGAGCTTGAGCAACGGGAGGAAGATGCGCTCCGTCGCATGGCCCAGATAGAAGTCCTCCATGGGCGGCCGGCCGACAATTATCGTGGGGTAGATGGGATCCCGCCGCATCGTCACCGCAGTGACGTGAACTGCCGGATAGTAGTCCGCCAGGGAGTAGAATCCCGTGTGGTCTCCGAACGGCCCCTCCAACACGAGTGGCTCACCGGGGTCGATGTACCCCTCGATGACGATGTCGGCCTCGGCCGGCACCAGCAGATCGCTGGACACGGCTCGGGCGAGCGGCACAGGCTTACGCCGCAAGAACCCCGCGAACACATATTCGTCGATGTTCGGTGGCAGCGGTGCGGACGCGCTGTAGATCGACGGCGGATCGCCGCCGAGTGCGATGGCTACCGGCATCCGCTCGCCCCGGGCCGCCATCTCACGCCAATGGGCGGCGCCTACCTTGTGACGCTGCCAGTGCATCGCCAGGCGGTCGCGATCCAGTACCTGCACTCGATACATCCCAACGTTCCGAACACCCGTGTTGGGATCTCGCGTGATCACCTGGGGGAGCGTGATGTAGGCGCCTCCATCCTCCGGCCAGCAGGTGAGATTGGGCAACCGCGTCACGTCAATGTCCGCGCCCTCGAGCACCACCTCCCGACAGTGCGGTTTCCCCGACACCGTGCGGGGCGGGTACCTGGCGATCTCCGTTAACTTGGGCAGCATCGCCAGCTTCTCGCGCCATCCCTCCGGCACCCTGAGCTTTAGGAGATGGGCGATCCGGTTTCCGATCTGGTCGAGGTCCTCCACGCCAAGGGCAATCCCCATGCGACGCATCGAGCCGAACAGATTGATGGCCGCCGGGATCTCGCTCTCCCGACCACCGGCAAGCACGGGCCGTTCGAACAGGAGCGCCGGACCACCCCCGGCGCTCTTCACGCAGCGATCCGCGATCTCCGTGACCTCCAGGACCACTGAGACCGGCCGACTGATGCGCACCAGCTCGCCCGCCCGGTCCAGCGCCCCAATGAACTCCCGCAGGTTGGCCAACGTCATTTGCGCGTTCCCCAGTAGAGCACCGCGATCCCGAAGGTCAGCATCTCGAGGCCCACGTCACGAAAACCGAGGGCGGCGACCTGGTCGCGAAACCGGGCGGGCTCGGGAAACTCCGTCACCGAGGCGGGCAGATAGGAGTAGGCATCCTCGTGTCTCGACACCAATCGACCGATGCGGGGTAGGATGCGCCGGAAGTAGAACAGGTATAGGGCTCGAATTGGCCACGCGGTGGGGGTCGCGAATTCCAAGATCACCAGCCGGCCTCCCGGCTTCAGCACGCGCGCCATCTCCGCCACGCCGGCTTCGGCCCCCGTCAAGTTCCGGATCCCGAATGCGATCATGCACCCCTCGAACGTCGCGTCTGGAAACGGCAGCTCCAAGGCATCGGCACCCACCGCCTGCAGCCCCTGTACCTTGCCACGCCCCAGCCTCAGCATGGGCACCACGAAGTCCGCCCCAACCACTCGCCCGCGGAAGTGGGGACGACCGGCCAGCTCGGCCCCCAGGTCCAGGGTACCGGCGCAGAGATCCAGGTAGGTACCGTCAGGAGCGCCCTCCGAGCGGAGGCGCGACACCGCGCGCCGGCGCCAACGGCGGTCGAAGTTGAGGCTCAGGACGTGGTTCAACAGGTCATAGCGAGGCGCGATCGCCGTGAACATGTGCCGCACGTACGACCGCTTCGCGTCGCCCCCCGAAGCCTTCATCCTCGGCGGCGTCGGCGTCGGCGTCATAGGCGCGAAACATACTGGTACGCTTAAATTTGCCGCAAGAATGGTGCAATCTGAAACCATCGTCGGGCTCGCGCCGTAGAGTAGTCAGTCATGGCCTCCGCCGCTGACGTCTCTACCGCCAGCGACCAGCAGGTAGTGGAGTGGGCCTGTGAGGGCGCTGAGGTGGCGTACCGGGAGCTGGTGCGCCGGTACCAGCGCCCCGTGTTCTCCCTTATCTACCGCATGGTGCGGGACCGGGAGCTGGCGGAAGATCTCACCCAGGAAACTTTCGTCAAAGTCCTGAACGCCATCGAGCGGTACCGACCGGAGTTCAAGTTCTCCTCTTGGATCTTCAAGATCGCCAACAACGCCGCCATCGATCAGTTGCGGCGCAGAGAGCTCGACACCCTGTCCCTCGAAGGGGGGCCCGACGCCACGACACCGGAGCAGGTGGAGGCGACCTCGCTCCAAGTCGGCGATGTGACGGAGTCTCCCCTGGAGGAAATGGAGGCCCGAGAGCTCGGTTCCGCGATCGAGCAAGCCATCGCCAGGCTCCGACCGGAGTACCGGGCATGTATCATCATGCGACATGTGGAGGGCCGTTCGTACGACGAGATCGCCGACGCCCTCGACCTGCCACTAGGTACGGTGAAAACCTATATCCACCGTGCTAGAGCCGAATTGAAACAGTCCCTTGCGCCTCTCAAAGAGTGAAACTCATGGACCCTGGCCCCGTAGGGTTTTGAGAGATGAGAAACATGACTGTGTACGGACGAACGCCCGCTGAAGAAGATCCGGAACTCCACCGGCACCTAGAGGCGCTGACCCAGTTCTCCCCCGGCGTTGGGTTCGAGAATCGGGTGATGGCGCGCGTGTATCGGCCGGCTCCAGCCTGGCTGCGCACGGCGCGGGCGGCTGGCCGCGACGCGGTGGAAACCGGGCGGGCCTGGACAGTGTTGGGAGTGCTATCGGCAGGGAGTCTGGTCTCGTGGGCCGTGGCGGTAGGATTCATTCTGGAATACGCGGCGCAGATCGGTGCCGGCCTCCGCTGGTTCTTCGGCACCGGTCTCCCGTACGCCTGGGAAACGGTGACTGCGTATGTCGCAGAGTTACTGGCAACCGTTTACACCTTGGTAAGCGCTTGGGCTCCGAGCGGCGGTGCACTGGCAGCTGCTGCCGCTCTGTCCTTCCTTGGCCTCGTCGCATGCGCGTGGGGGCTGTACCGGACGATGGAAGCGCCAAGCGCCGTGAGGGCATGATTTCATGAAACGCTTCGGACGCCGAGTATCGTTCTGCCTAGGGAGCGTGGCCACCGTGTGGTTGGTGGGTACGGGAGCGGGAGTGCAGGCGCAGGAGGTAGTCGGTCACTCCACGGTGCAGTCGCCCCAGGAGGGAATGCTGATCCTCGAGTTGGGCGGCGGCAACAGCCTCGTCATCACGCTCGCCGACGGCAAGTTGCTACTGGGCGGTACGGAAGTGGCGACCTACCGCCCTGGCGGGCCGCTCGAGCATGCGTGGCGTGAGCTGCTCAACCATGCCCGAGAGCTGGACACCGAAGAGCTGCTGAGGGCAGTACAGGACTTGGAGGTGAGGGAGCTCGTCGAGGCCGAGCGGGTAGCACTTCAGGCCGTCGAGGCGGCGGTGGCCGGTCTGGCGGCAGCCGAAGCGGTGATCCCTGAGGTGGTGGTGTCAGTCCCAGAGATCGTGGTGGTCCCGGAGATCCCTGAAGTGGTAGTAGAGGTCCCACACGTGCGAGAGGCGCCCGTGGTTCGCGACCGACGCGTCGTGATACCGCAGCTTAGGCGCGGCATCGCCTTCGAGGAGTCGCCCTCGTTGATCGGCGGGATCGCTGGTTCCGCGGTGAGCCTGCTGGCCACCTTCATCGCCCTGGCATTCATGGGACTGGGCCTGCTGGTGTTCGCACCGCGCCAGCTCGAAACGGTGGCCGACACCGTGTGGCACTCGTTCGGGCGGTCGTTCCTCGCGGGCCTGTTCGCACAACCGCTGCTGCTCCCCGTCTTCGGGATGATGGTCGTCGGCCTCGCCCTGACGGTGGTGGGTATTCTGGTCCTGCCGTTCGCCATCTTGGCGTTCTACCTGGCGCTGGTACTGGCCGTCCTGAGCGGCTACATCGCCGTGGCGCGCACTGTCGGTGAGGTCTACCTGCGGCGGAAGATGGCCCGAGGCGAGGCCGTGCGGACCTGGGGCACCTACCGCTACATCGTCTACGGCCTGGCGGGCTTGCTGGCCATCTGGCTCCCCGCCGTGGTGTTGGGTTCGGTGCCGGTGGCCGGGCCCATCGCGATCGTAGTGGCGGCGCTCATTACCTGGGTGCTGGCCACCGCGGGGTTCGGCGCCACCATCATCTCTCGCGCCGGCCTCCGCGGTACCTTCGTGCGTCGCATCGACCAGGCCCTGACGGACGAGCAGTTCTGGCCCTCGGAGGTTCCGGGGGTGCGAACCCACCAGCGCGTTCCCCGCTCGCGCTCATGAGATCCAGTCGCCGCCGCGCGCTCGTCGCCCTGGCGGCACTGGGCGTCGCCGCCTTTACCCAGGAGGCGGCGGCACAGTCTTGGCGGACGATCTCCTCCGCCCGTCAGCTCCAGGGCGAGCAGCAGCTCACCGTTGACGTGGAATTCGCCTCGGGAACGTTCCGGCTACAGCCAGCGGCCGGCACGGCGCTCTATCGGGCGGAACTCATGTACGACGCCGACTACTTCGAGCCCCGGGGGAAGTACGATGCCGCCACCCACACCTTGAAGATAGGCGTCACCATCGACCGCGGCACCCACAACCTGGACCTTAGCGACGACTCACCACAGTACCTGAATCTCGCCATCTCACCCGACGTCCCAGCGGCCCTCAAGCTGCAATTCGGCTTGGCCCGGGCCGAGATCGACCTCGGGGGATTGTCGGTAGCCGGCGCCTCAGTGAAGACCGGCGCCAGCGAGAGCTGGATCGGCTTCAGCCGACCCAATCGTATCAACTGCCGGTCATTTGAAATCGCCGTTGGCGCCGCGGAGCTGTTGGTGGAGGGCCTGGGCAACGCTCGCTGTCGCCGCATCAGGGCCATCGGTGGCGCAGGTGATCTGACACTCGACTTCACTGGTGATTGGCACGCCGAGGTCACAACGCGTGGCGACATCAAGCTCGGCTTTGGCACCCTCACCCTGCGGTTCCCGAAAGAACTCGGCGTCGAGCTCGACATCGACCGGCTACTAGCGAGCTTCGACCAGCGCGGCTTCGTGAAACGGGGATCCCGCTACGTCTCCACCAACTACGACTCGACCAGGGCCAGGCTCCGACTCAACATCGACGCGGCCATCGGCGAGATCCACGTGGAGTGGGTGAACTAAGAACTGACTGCTCCGCAGTTCGCAATTAGCAATTCGCAATTCGAGACAGGTCTCACCTAACGCGGGTGTGGCTCACGAACTGCTAATCGCGAATTGCGAGTTGCAGAGCAGTCAGCTTCAGCCAGTAATAATCGGCAGCGCTATACTGCGGCCCCCGGCCTTGTGCGCGACTTCTTGCGCGATGGCCGCGAGCGCCTGAGCCGCGGGCGACTTAGGCCGTCCCACCACCACCGGCTTGCCTGTGTCCTGCTCCTCGGTCATGCCCGCCTGGAGCGGTACCTGTCCCAGGAGGGGGACGCCGAGCTCGTCTGCCAGTCGCTGACCGCCGCCACCGGAAAACACCTCACTCCGCTGGTCGCAGTGAGGGCAGATGAAGTAGCTCATGTTCTCGACGATGCCGATCACCGGCACGCCGACACGCTCGAACATCTTCGCCCCTCGGAGCGCGTCGCCGGCCGCCATCTCCTGGGGTGTGGTAACGATGATGCCACCCTTCATGTGGATCGCTTGCGCGAGGGAGAGCTGTGCGTCACCGGTGCCCGGCGGCAGATCGACGAAGAAGTAGTCGAGTGTGCCCCAATCGACGTCCCGGAGGAATTGGTGGATGATCTTTGTGACAATCGGGCCACGCCAGATAGCGGGCATGTCCCGCTCGATGAGGAGCCCCAGAGAGATCAGTCGCACGCCGTACTTCTCGAGCGGGCGAATCCGGCCGGCGCGGACGCTGGGCTTCTCGCTGACGCCGAACAGACGCGGGATGTTGGGGCCGTAGACATCTGCATCCATCAGCGCAACACGACGGCCGGCGTGGGCCAACTCGACGGCGATGTTCGCCGCCACGGTGGACTTACCCACGCCTCCCTTGCCGCTCGACACCGCAATCACTGCGCCGAGCTCGGGCAGTTCTACCGGTGTCGCGGGCACCGCGCTGGCCGCCTGCGGTCTCGACGAAGGTCCACCAGCAGCAGGACCGCGGCCGCTTGGCTCGACCACGTTGATCTTCACGTCGGTAACGCCCTCGACTTCCCGAACCGCCCGGCGCGCTTCTCGAACCAGCGTCGCCGGATCATCCCGTGCCAGCACGAAGGTGAAGGACACGCGGCCGTCGTCTTCGATCACGAGGTCCTGCACCATCCCTGCCGAGATCACATCGTTGTCGACCCGGGCGTTGCGGACGTTGGTGAGGGCTCCAGCGACTTGCGCTTGCAGATTGTGTGCCATGGCCTCGAATGATAGGACGGGGCTCAGCACCGGGCAACCGAACGTGCAGCGCTCAATAGCTGAGCCTGCACGTCACCCAGCGCTCCCTCGAGCGACGCTCCCGCTGCCCGCTGGTGACCGCCACCACCGAACTGTTGGGCCAGACGCGCGACGTCTAGCTCTCCCACCGAACGCAGGGACACCTTGATGCGCCCATTGGCCAGCTCTCGGAAGAGAATGGCGAGGCGCACACCGCGAATGGACCGGGCGAATTCCACGATGCCTTCGAGATCCACCGCATCCACTCCGTGGCGCTCAAGCGCGCCCGGCGGAACCGTCATCCACGCCAGTCCGTTTGCAGGCTCCACCACCAGGGTCTCCAACACCTCGGCCAGGAGTCGAACCTTGCCTTCGGGTTCACTGGCGTACACGTCGCGGTAGATCTCCTCAGGACGCAGTTCATGCTGCAGCAAGTGGGCCGCTACCTGAAGGGCTCGGGGAGTGGTGTTGCTGAACCGGAAGCCCCCGGTATCCGTGAGCATCGCGACATAGAGGCCCCTAGCGACCTCCGGGGAGAGCTGCCAGCGTGCGGCACGGGCGAGGTCGTAGACCAGCTCACCCGTCGCGCAGGCGCCGGCGTCCACCAGACGCGGACCGGGGGGGAGCGTCCCGTCACTCGCGTGATGGTCGATGCACGCAACCGGGACGGATGCCTGTTCCACGATTCGGGCGAGATGCCCGAGGCGCCCCGTATCCGAAATGTCCAGGACTACGATGGCATCGGCACGCTCGAGATGTTTCACCGCCGCCGCCGACTTGTCGGCCCGCTCGATGCCCTTGAGGAGAAAGTGATACCGCTGGGGAAACGGCGTGGGGTTGGTGATGGCCGCACGCACCCCTCGCCCGGTCAACAGGTGCCACAGCGCCACCGCGCTCCCCGCACCGTCACCGTCGGCGTTCACGTGCGTGGTGAGGGCCACTCGCATCCCACGCTTGAACAGCGCAAGTAGCGGCTTCGCGGCCCGGCGCCGGCCCGCGGTGATCCCTACCCCGCGGGAACGCCCACCGTAGCGATCAGCTGACGCCATCGATCACCGATCCTTGGTTCACCAATCAGCACGACGGCCGAACAAACACCCTCTGACGGGTGTACAGCGACCGTATCATTGTACCGCGAGGCGTTGCCCTCACGCTACGGGCAGTGGCACCGGGCACGCGCGCCTCCCCAACGGCCCTTGCCGTGGTGGGGGCGGAGTGCCCATTATGTCAGGCCTTTCACCGACCAGCAGACGTGTATGGAACTTCTTGAGAGCATCGTCAACGCCGCCAGCAGGTACATCTCGGACATAGGTATCCCGTTTGGGGAGGCGGAGATCCCCTACATGGTGATCGCCCTCCTCGGCACCGGGATCTTCCTCACACTGCGTCTCGGTTTCCTGCAACTCCGCAAGCTGGGACACGGCTTCGCGGTCACGTCAGGAGTGTACGATGACCCCGCCGAGCCGGGTGACGTCTCCCACTTCCAGGCGCTCACCACCGCCCTCTCGGCAACGGTGGGCATCGGCAACATCGCCGGGGTTGCCATCGCCATTCACTGGGGCGGTCCGGGCGCACTGTTCTGGATGTGGATGACAGCGCTGCTGGGGATGGCCACCAAGTACTCCGAGGTGACGCTCGCGCAGCACTACCGCCAGGTCGAGAAGGTGGACCTGGATCCGCACAAGTGGGAAGGCTCGGTCTCCGGCGGACCGATGTACTACATCGAACGCGGCCTTGGTCATTCCTGGAAGCCGCTTGCGGTGTTCTTCGCATTGATGCTGGGCACCACGGCGTTCCTCACCGGCAACGCCATCCAGGCGAACACCGTGGCGGACACGATGAACACCACCTTTGGCATCCCCGTGTGGGTGAGTGGGCTGGTGACGTCCACCGTTGTGGCCCTTGTCATCATCGGCGGGATCACGCGTATCGGCAGAGTGACGAGCATACTAGCGCCGCTCATGGCGACGATCTACGTCATCGGGGCGCTGATCATCATCGGACTCAGCTACGACCGGCTGATCCCGACGTTCGGGCTGATCGTCCGTGAGGCGTTCAACCCCACCGCAGGCGTTGCCGGAACAGGGGTGGGAGTGTTCCTGCTCACGATGGTTTGGGGAGTCAAGCGCGGGTTGTTCTCCAACGAGGCCGGCCAGGGTTCGGCACCCATCGCCCACGCCGCCGCCAAGACCGACGAGCCCGTCTCCGAGGGCGTCGTCGCCCTGGTGGAGCCGTTCATCGACACCATCGTGATCTGCACCATGACCGGCCTGGTGATCATCCTCACGGGCGTGTGGGATAACCGGGTGAAGACCGAGATCACCCTGTCCGGCGGCGACATCTCGTGGGTCGAGTTGGAAGCCAACGGCAACCAGAATGGGATCCAGGCTCCGCTGGAGATCAGGATCGCGGACGGCCACTACGTCGATTCGGCTCCGGGTGCACCCCGGCTCGGATGGCACGAGGTGGCGGTGGAGCCACTCTATAGCGACCCGGAACAGACGGCGCTGTTCACAGGCGTGGTGTATCCCGATCGGCAAACGGCCGTTGCCGACGACGGCACCACCTACCAGGCGCTCTACGCCGACGCGGTCGAGAGCGGGGCACCACTCACGATGCTCGGGTTCCAGGCCGGCCTTCCCGGTGACCTGGGACGCTACATCGTGGTTTTCAGCGTGTTGCTGTTCGCGATCTCAACGGCCATCTCCTGGAGCTACTACGGGGACCGCTGCGCCAACTACCTGTTCGGTGCAAAGTGGATCATGCCCTACAAGGTGGTCTTCGTCCTCATGCACTTCGGGGGAGCGGTCGTGTCGCTCGCGGTTGCCTGGACCCTGGGGGACCTGTTCCTGGGAATCGTGATCATCCCCAACCTGCTGGCGTTGATCCTGCTCTCGCCCAAGGTCGTCGAGCTCACGAAGAGTTACTTCGAGCGGAAGCCGTGGATCGAGAACCGCGAGGTGCAACGGCGGCTGAGGGAGGAGCGAAGGCTGAGACGGAAGGCTAACTAGTAGCAACTCGCGATTCGCAATTCGCAGTTCGTGATGCGCCCGGGACCGATGAATCTCTCCCGGGCGCGTTGTCATGTCACGAATTGCGAACTGCTAATTGCAAATTGCTAATCGCAAACTGCTCACAATGAGTAGTTCGGCGCCTCCCGGGTAATCTGCACGTCGTGCGGGTGGGATTCCCGCAGGCCAGCGGCGGTGACCTGGATGAACTCGGTCTCACAGCGCAGCTCCGCCAGGGTCGCACACCCGCAGTACCCCATTCCGCTCCGGACCCCGCCGACCAACTGGTAGAGTACGTCGCCGACCGGCCCCCGGTACGGTACCCGTCCCTCAATGCCTTCCGGAACGAGCTTCTGCAGCGAGATCTCACCCTCCTGGAAGTAGCGATCGGCCGATCCGTCCTGCATGGCGGTGAGCGAACCCATCCCCCGCACCGTCTTGTACCGGCGGCCCTCCAGGAGGAAGCTCTCACCAGGACTTTCCTCGGTTCCTGCGAGCATGGAGCCGAGCATCACGCTGGACGCTCCGCACGCCATCGCCTTGACCGCATCGCCGGAGTACTTGACCCCGCCGTCGGCGATGATCGGGATGTCTCCCGCTCCGCGCACCGCTTCCACGATCGCCGAGACCTGGGGGACGCCGACACCCGTCACCACCCGGGTGGTGCAGATTGAGCCCGGCCCAATGCCCACCTTGACCGCATCCACGCCTCGCTCGACCAGGGCATTCGCTCCATCACAGGTAGCCACGTTCCCGGCAACGAGCTGGGCATCAGGGAATGCCTCACGCAACATGGCGACGGCCTGGAGCACGCCTTCCGAGTGGCCATGCGCCGAATCCAGCACTACGGCATCCGCACCGGCGGCAAGCAGCGCGCCCGCCCGATCCTTCGTATCGCGGCCTACTCCGACGGCAGCCGCGACCCGCAGGCGACCGTGCTCATCCTTGTTGGCGTCGGGGAACTGTTGCCGCTTGATGATGTCTTTGACGGTGATCAGACCTTTGAGGACACCGGCGTCGTCCACCACCGGCAGCTTCTCGATGCGGTGTTCCCCGAGAATGCGCTCGGCCTCATCGAGGGTCGTCCCCACAGGAGCCGTGATCAGCCGATCCTTGGTCATCGCCTCCCGCACGGGACGGTCCAAGTTGCGCTCGAACTGGAGGTCTCGGTTCGTGATGATTCCCACGAGACGACCCTTATCGTCCACGACCGGCACGCCGGAAATCTTGAACCGCGCCATGAGGCCGGTCGCCTCACGTATCGCACGGTCGGGACCGAGCGTGATGGGATTGAGGATCATCCCACTCTCGGAGCGCTTGACCCGATCCACCTCGGCCGCCTGGCCGTCAATGGTCATGTTCTTGTGGATCACACCGATGCCGCCGTACCGCGCCACGGCGATCGCCATATTGGCCTCGGTCACCGTATCCATGGCGGCGGAGACCACTGGGATGTTCAGTGTGATACCGCGGGTGAACTGACCGCGTACATCCACATCCCGGGGATGCACTGTGGCGTGCCGCGGCACCAACAGAACATCGTCGAACGTCAACGCGTCCCCAGCACGCAGCCGGCTCACTACACCGCCTCCCAACGCAAGACGACCCGCGGCGCAATCCGCGCCAAGCGGGTCGTGTCGGGCCGATTCAATTGTACCATGAAGGAAGTTACGCGCCTCACGGCGCAGCGGTCAAGCGCTCGGCGTTTCCTCCTCCCTGCCCTCGCCCTGCTCACTCTCCGCCGAAGCCTCAGCGCCAGGCTCGGCCTCCGCCTCGGCCTGTGCCTCGGACTCCGCAGTCGATTGCTCTTGCTTCACCGGTTCCTCGCCGGTTCGCGGCTGCAACTCCTCTGCGACCGCACGGCTCGCGGTGGCAAGCCCCTCCATCACCCGACCTGCGGCATCCACCACCTGCGCCGTTCCCTTCGCCGCGATGTCGCCGATCCGCACTGAGCCCAACCTGTCCTCGATGTTCTCAGCGATGCGCTGCATGGTGGAGGGGCTGCGTCGGCTGCGGTTGTATTTCGATTCCAGGAACTCGAGATAGTCCAGCAACTGCCGTCCGACCTCATCGGACAGCTCGTCGAGCTTCCTCGTGATCTTGCCTTTCAAGTTCTCGTTCATGTTGGTAGCCTCACTGCTCCCGAACTGCCCAATCCATCAGCACGAGGATGGGATTGCCCAGGTACTGTGACCTCGCCGTGTGAACGCGCCCAATGACCACTAGCTCGGCTAAGGGCGGTAGTCGCTCCACCGCCGCGAGCTGCTCCTCGCTCAGCATAATGTACACGAAGCCTGCCTCGGGCAGGGGACCGCGGGCGAGGAGGTACCGCTGACCGGCCGGAATCTCTCTGCGAAGCTCATCGGCCCGCTGGATCGCGATGTACTGCACGACCCACTGAAGCAGCTTGCCTTCGAACTCCTGCGGCCGGGAACGGACCTCTGCACCGCTCACCCCCACCAGCACCCCCGGAGATGCCGGCTTGAGCTCGCTTTCCCGGACCCAGCCCTCCGTCTGGACGCGCACCCATTCGCCGGACCGCGCCAGCACACGGACAGGTGCATCGGGGGCCAGCGTTGCCGTCGGGGGTCCCTCCGGCGTGCGATGCAGCACCGCCCGATCGGCTGCGACCGCCCGATCGAGCGCCGCCATCCCGGTGTCGGTGGCCGACATTGCGGTTGGCACCTCCCCCGGACGACCCGGCGTCGCCGTCGCGTCCACCCGCTCGAGGGAGCTGCGGAACATCCACGCCTTGCGTTGCACCCGCACCCACGCGGACCGCCGCTCGACCTCATCCAGCAGACAGCCCTGGGAGAGTCGGGCGATGATGTCCCCATTGGGTCGCACTCGGAGGTTCTCTCCGTTCCGTGCGGAGACGATGAGGTCGTGGCCCTCTCGAGTGGTGGAGGTCACGGAAGCGGCCCACACCCACCCTTCCAGGGTCACCTGCACCCACTGACCCCGGACACTGTCGCCCTGCATCGCCACGCCGGGGTTCACCCGAGCAAGCAGGGAAGCCTGAGGGGCCGGATCCCGGCGAAAGTTTTCGGCGCGCCGCACGCGATAGGTCTGCTGTGCGGTGAGCGCCGTGGCGGCTGGACCAGTCGCCAGGACCAGTGCGAGCACGCAGGCTGGTAGGGCTGTTGGCAGGTGGCTAGATTGCCTCATCGGCGCCGAGTACGTGATTGTAGGAGTCGCCCTGGTTCATGTCAAATTGGAAGACTAACTGGCTCCAGCCTTTCATCGGGGCGGCGTCGGCCGCCCTGATGCTCTTCTGGCCGACGACGGCGACCGGGCAGGTCGGCCATTCACCCGAATCCTCGCCATACCGCGACCTGCGGGGCAAGTACGTCCTGTCCATTCTGGGAGGATACGCTACGGGCTCCGGCGGCAAGGCGGGTGTCGGTCCCACGGACGGCCCCCTTGGGGGTGTACGGTTAGATATACACCTGAACGGCCCCATTGCCGCCGCGTTCGATCTCTGGCTCGGCAGCCTCGACCGCCTGCTCATCAACCCCGATGAGGCACCTGAGAACCGGATACTCGGCACCGCGAAACAGTCCATCTTCTTCGTGGACGCCGGCCTCGACCTGGTGTTTACCGGAGAAAAGACCTGGCACGGCCTGGCTCCGTATTTCGGAGCCTCCCTGGGCCTCGCACTGGGCGGAGAGGTGCCAGAGGACACCAGCGGCTTCGAGTTCAGCACCAAGTTCATGGTCGGACCGCGCTTGGGCCTCCGCTGGTACCCGCTGGAGCGCTTCAGCCTCCGGATTGAGGCGCGCGACATGCTCTGGCGACTCGCCTATCCCAGCCGGTTCTTCTCAGAACCAGCTCTCGCCCCCGACTCGGACCCTGTGTTGGACAGCCGAACCACCAAACCCAACCAGTGGACGCATCACCCCATGTTCCTGTTCTCGCTGGGGTACGCGATCCGGCTATAGCCGTTGGATTTCTTCATCGACGGATTGCGGCGGGGCATCGAGCTGATCCTGGGCGGCGACCCCGAAGTCTACGATATCACGCTCCTTTCCCTCCGCGTTGCGCTGATCTCCACCATCCTCGCCTGTGGTGTTGGCGTACCCGTTGGGTTCCTCATCGGTACGACCCGCTTCTGGGGCCGCCGTGCCGCGATCACAGCCCTCAACACGATGCTCGCGTTCCCAACCGTCGTCGTGGGAGTGCTAATCTGGGGCCTACTGGCCAGGCGCGGTCCCTTCGGCGGTGCCGAGCTCCTCTACACCTGGTGGGCAATCGTCATCGCCGAGGTAGTGCTGGCCGCTCCCATCGCGGCGGCGCTCACCGCCGCCGCCGTCCAAGGCATCGACCCCCGGGTGCGCCGCACGGCGCTCACTCTGGGAGCGAGCCCGCTGCGGGCCCACATTGCCGTGGCCCGCGCGGCCCGGTTCGCTCTCTTTACTGCCGTGGTTGTGGCGTTCGGGCGCGTTCTCGCGGAAGTGGGGGCGGCGATGATCGTGGGGGGCAACATACGCCACTACACCCGAACACTCACGACCGCCGTCGCCCTGGCCACCTCTCAAGGCGACTTCGCCCTCGCGATGGCCCTGGGGCTCATCCTGTTCGCCATCGCCCTCACGGTGAACGTGCTGCTGCAACTGTTCCAAGGAAGGGTCAATGCTTAGGGCGTCGGGGATCGAGCACGCCTACGGCGGCCGACCCGTCCTGTCCATCGAGTCGCTGGAACTGCCGGCGGGGACGATCACGGCACTAGTCGGTCCCAACGGCTCGGGCAAGAGCACGTTGCTGCGCATCTTGGCCTTCCTGGAGCAGCCCCGATCCGGCACGGTCCAGCTGGACGGTCATTCGATTCGCACCACCGCCGACCGTAGGCGCGCTCGCCGTCGGGTGACTCTCATCGAGCAGTATCCGTTGCTGTTCCGGGGCACTGTACGACACAACCTGCTCTACGCCCTCTCGCTCCACGGCATCAAGGGCGTCGAAGCCTCGCGGCGCACGGACGCCGCCCTGGAGCGCCTGCACGTCGGGGAGTTGCGCGACCGAAGCGGCGAGGACATCAGCGACGGCGAGCGGCAGCGGGTGGCCGTCGCCCGGGCGCTGGCCCTCCGACCTGCCGTGCTGCTGCTAGACGAGCCCACAGGAGTGGCCGACCGTGCGGCGACGGCCCAACTGTACCGCGTGCTCGAAGAGGAGCGGTCCCAGCAGACGGCCATCTGCTTCGCCTCGCACCAGCTGGAGGATGCCTACCGCTGGTCGAGCCGGTTGATCGCGTTGGCTGACGGCCGCGCGAGTGCCGTGACGCCCGAGAATCTGTTCCGCACGGTCATCCCGGAAGGCACCGGAACCCGAACGGCGCGGGTCGGCCCGCTAGAGGTGCAAGTGTTCACTGACAAGTGCGGCCCCGCGACCATCGCCATCCCTGCAGATGAGCTGTTGGTCAGCCTGGAACCACTGCATTCCAGTGCCCGCAACCACTTCCCGGGCAAGGTAATGCGGATCAGCGAGGACGGTCGTGGCAGCGTGACGCTTATCGTGGACGTCGGCGTGGACCTCGCCGTTCGCATCACGCGGGCCTCCCTAGAGGAGCTGGGGATCAAGCTGGGCAGCGAGGTCGTTCTTTCCATCAAAGTGATGGCCGTGCGGGTGTTCTGAATCTTGGCTACATTGCGAACGATGCCCACCGTGCGTCTCACCCGCGTCGTCGTGTTCAGCGCCGCGCACCGCTACTTCCGCCCCGATTGGACGCCGGAGCGCAACATCGAAGCATTTGGCGCATGCGGGAATGAACACGGGCATGGCCACTCCTACGAGTGTCACGTCACCGTTTCGGGGAGCATGGACGATGAGACGGCGATGGTGATCGACCTCCCCACACTGGACACGATACTCCAGGAGGAAGTCACTGACCGGTTCGACCACCGGCACATCAACTACGACGTTCCCGAGTTCGCCTTCGGGAAGCAGATCCCGACCGGTGAGGCGCTGGCGGTGTATATCTGGGATCGAGTAGCGAGCCGGCTGCCCGACGGAGTGCGGCTCGAATGTGTCCGGGTGCAAGAGCAACCACATCTGCACGCCGAGTATCGCGGCGAGGATCCCGATCGGTGAGGCATAGCTCCGTGCGCTTGCTGCGCCGGTGGTGCGTTGGCCTCGTACTGCCGGCGGCTATCTCACAACCGCTCGCGGCACAAGTGCGGCCAGAATCGCGACTCATCTTCTCCATCTTCGGGGGGGTCGTACGACCCGGCGGTCTGTGGACCCTCGACAAGCAGCCCCTATTAGTGCTCTTCGGGACGCCCCGGTACGACACGCTTCGCCTGCGACGCAAGCTCACCACCGGGCTGACCGCCGGCCTGAGTGCAACGTTCTTCCGGTCGGCAAACTTCGGGCTCAGCGGCGAGATCGTGTATGTCGCGCTGCGCATAGATGACGACTGCGAGATGACGTTCACACACCTCGACGTCCAGTTGCGCAATACCCAGCTGTGTGATGACATCACGCAGCGAACCCGGACCGCGTCCACGGTGGGATTCTATTTCGGGGCAGCTTACCGGTTCACGACTCGCAGCGCGGTCACGCCCTACGTGCGGTTACAGGGTGGCTTCGCCGTCCGGAGCTCCAGCCTCATCGAAATGACCGGACGGTTCATTGACGAGCAGCCAGACGGAACCCAAACAGTCAACCTGCGAAGCGTGCTTCTCGAAGACAGTCGTATCTCGGTCGACCCCGGTCTCGCCGGCGCCGCGGGAATCATGTTCGCGGTTGCTCCGGGGTACAATGTCCGACTCGAGGTCCGAGACCACCTGCTTGTGGTCGATCGGCCCACCGCTGCGGCGGACCAGCTTGGCTCGGTCGAGACCGAGAGCTTCCTCACCTTCGCCCCGGCGCTGGTGATCGGCATCGATATCGTGCTCGAGCGGCGGCGCGGCCGGAGGTACTGAATCATGCGGAGCGCGGTGCTGGCCGGTGGTGCCGCGAGTCGCTTCGGAGGACAGCCGAAAGGGCTGGAAAAAGTGGGAGGGGTGCGGATGCTGGACCGAGTGGTCCAGGCCATCAGGGCGGCGACTGGCGACCAACCACTTCTAGTGACAAACGCACCAGATGCCCAGGACTGGCTGCCCGGCCTTGCGGTCACGGCCGACGTCGTACCCGACTGCGGGAGCCTCGGCGGGATCTACACGGCACTGACTGCCGCCGAGGGGCCGGTCCTCGTGGTAGCGTGGGACATGCCGTTCGTCACTGCCGCGCTCCTGGGAGCCCTGGTTGCGGGTGCGGGCGATTACGACGTGTTCCTGCCCGAGAGTCAGGGGCCGCTCCAAGTCGAGCCGCTCTGCGGCATCTACGGCCCCGCCTGCACGGAGCCAGTGCGGGCGAGCCTGGAGCAGAAGGACTTCCGGACCACTGCCTTCCACAAGGCGGTGAAGCCCGGAACACTCTCCCTGGACCGCGTGGGTCAGTTCGGCGACCCCGACGTCCTGTTTTTCAACATCAATGAGCCCGACGACCTCAAGCGAGCTGAGGAACTGTGGCGCGGCTCGACCGGAAAATCGCAATGAGCCACCAGCAAGCCGCGGCCAACTTGTCCCAGCCCTCGCCGCTGAGGAAAGTCATCTGAGCCGGATGCCCCCCGACAAGCAAACCCTCTTGACCCCCGCGGACGCCGCCCGCCGGATCCTTACTGAGATCAAACCACTACAGTCCGAGCGCATACCTCTGGCTGAGTCGCTGGGCCGGGTGCTGGCGGCAGAGATCGCGAGCCCCATCGACATCCCTCAATGGGATAACTCGGCGATGGATGGGTATGCGGTGAGAAGCCAGGATGTGGTTGGGACGGGGGGACAAGGGGGAGAAGAGGCAGAGGGCGGCAGGGGGCGGGAGGGGGCGGCAGAGATCACTCTCCGCGTGGTTGAGACGATCGCGGCCGGCGCGTTCCCTACCAAGACCCTGGGACCAGGCGAGTGCGCCCGCATCTTCACGGGCGCGCCGATTCCCCAGGGTGGCGACGCGGTCATCCGCCAGGAAGACACCACGCGGCTCGGTGGCGATCAGGTGCGGATCAACGACACGCGAGATGTCGGCGCCAACGTGCGCAGACGTGGCGAAGATCTCGAGCGGGGCGCCATGGTGTTCCAGCCCGGCACAGCGATCGGGCCGGCGCAGGTAGGTGTGCTCGCGTCGATCGCCGTGTCGGAGCCGGAAGTGTATCGCCGGCCCCGAGTCGCGGTGCTGTCGTCCGGCGACGAGATCGCGGATCTGTCGGAGCGAGAAGCGATCTTGAGCGGCCGCAAGATCGCGTCATCCAACACGTACACCATGCTGGCAATGGCGCGGCAGGCAGGGGCCGAGCCCGTCAACCTCGGCATCGCCAGAGACGATCCTACCGACTTGCACTCTCGGCTCGCCCCCGCCCGGGAGACGGATCTCCTGGTTACCTCAGGCGGGATGAGCGTGGGGGAACACGATTACCTGCGCTCGTTGCTGGAAGATCAAGGAACGCAGATGAGGTTCTGGCGCCTCCGGATGCGTCCCGGTGCCCCGGTGGGGTTCGGCCTGCTGGAGGGCGTACCGTGGCTCGGCCTGCCGGGGAATCCCGTGAGCACCATGGTGACGTTCGAGCTGTTCGTGCGGCCGGCAATCCGCAAGTTGATGGGTCACACTAAGCTCTTCCGCCGCGCTGTGCCCGTGCGAGTCGGCGAACCGATCAGCACTCCCGCTCCGTTGCAGCACTTTGTCCGGGTGCGGCTGGCGGCCGAAGACGGTGGCCTCACCGCTCGCCTCACCGGGCCGCAGGGCTCAGGCATCCTGAGCTCCATGGCGAAAGCCGATGCCCTATTGATCGTGCCGCAAGACCGGTCGGAGGTGGCGGTAGGCGAGACCCTCGACGCCATCCAGCTGCACGAGACGATCCACGTGGAGCAGGCGCCGTTTTGAGACGCATGACGGCATAACGGCATGACGGCATAGCCCTGCCGCTTCTGCGGCTCCTGCCGCCCCCGCCAGCTCCAGCTCCGAACCTTCCCGCGACTGCAAGTGTAGTTCACTATTGTATTGGGTCTGATGCCGGGAGGTCCTCAATGACCTCCGCTACGCTTATCGCGGTTTGCCTCCTCGTCGCCGCGCAGCCCCAGCAGGACACGCTCCCATCTGAGCTCCGCGCGGCGCGCACTGCCCTCGATGCCGGCAACGTCGAGCAGGCCATCGAGCTGGCCGAGGGCTACATGTGGCGCCACAAGCGGGACCCCCGGGGCTACCTCATGGTGGG
>JABAOF010002423.1_pt4 | contig 77212 bp, 51 predicted proteins | sample 7062171 | NCBI WGS metagenome assembly JABAOF01 (sample SAMN14538628, study PRJNA623070) | marine sediment metagenome | biome: marine biome [ENVO:00000428]; feature: marine pelagic biome [ENVO:01000023]; material: deep marine sediment [ENVO:00002113] | place: India: Gulf of Khambhat ...
CGAAGATTCATTCCCTGCTTCAAGGTTCTTCTGAAACCCGGATCAACGCAAGGAAGAACGGCGTAGTCCAGTTCGTCTGGACCCAACTCTCGGATTTCCATCTCTCACAAACCTTCTTGGCTCTCGCAGCTTCTAAGCCGAAAGGGTGGCCCGACCTGTTCATCAGGCCGGGTCTATCCTAATCACCCTCAAAGATCAAAATTCAAAATGAAAAGTTCAAGGTTTCAATTCAAAAATCAAAATGTGTCTTTTATTTTCCGCAAATATCGAATTTCGGCCTTTAATTTTGAACCACAGACATTTTTGTGTGAAACTCCTAACGGACATTTCGGACCTACTTTTTGCCGAACAAATCCTCTTCACCCTCTATGTTAAGCGGGAACTCCTTCAGTTCCGGATATTCTGCAATCAATTGCTTCCAGAACGGGGCATCGATGGGGAGATTCAGCTTATACCTGATCATTATCGCGTTGGCCACAGCCTTTGCCGCGTAGTGGTTGTTCATGTAAACGTAAAGCCTCTTGGTCATGTCCTTGATGTCGCTTAAGCCCTTGACGAACGGCTCCAACTCGTCCGACGAGTACAGATAGTTGTACTTTTCCGCCGCTGACTTGTGCTTGAACCACTTCTCCACGTTCCTTCCGTGCATGCGCAGATAGAAGATGGGACCGATGAGCTTAAAATCCTGCTTGATGGAGAAATAGAACTTGGGCTCGTCTATGTAGACCAGACTCGCATTATGCTCGCTTAGTGTGTCGGCGGTTACGTTGAGTTGATCGCTCCAGCTTCTGTGGCGCAGCTCGACCGCCATAGGATAATCTTCGAAGTAGCCAAGAATTCTATCCAAGCCTTCCTGGTTTGGCGCGTTGAGCTGGAAGCTTGGAGGAAACTGTATCAGCAGACATCCAAGCTTTTTGGTCTTCACCAGCGGCTCTATCCCCTTTTTGAAGCTGTCCACATCCTCCTGCGTAATCTTGGAGTCCTGACCCGTTTTTTCTTTGAACATCCAGGGATGGGTAAACTTCTGCCATAGCTTGACCGTGAAATCGAAATGCTCCGGAGTTTTCTTGGCCCAGTTCCAAGCATATCCCGGAACCGGCGGCCGGTAGAAGGTGGAGTTGATCTCCACCGTGTTGAACCTCTGGGCATAGTAGGAAAGCTCGTCCACCTTGCCCGGAGGATAGAAAATGCCGGTCCAGCTCCCTTCCGCCTTGGCCGGATACGACCAGCCGGACGTTCCTATCCGGAAAACACGTCTATTTTCATTCATGGTCAACTCCTACCCCTTGAACTCTCATCTTACGCTAGAATATCGTCGCCGCTCCCTGAAAGTCAAGACATTTGTAAACTGGAGGACGAGCCAGAGCGTTCCGGGAAGATTGGTCAGAGCTAGGTTCCCCGCGTGTCCAATCTGCTTACTTTCCGGATTCAGCCTTGAGTTAGCTCCCGAGCGTCAACTCATTTAGTATTTACAAAATCGTCTTTTTCGATAAATTAGTCAAAATGAACTGAGGGCGACTAATCTGATACCAGAGGAGGAATGATGCTAAGCCTAGAAGGCAAGGTCGCGGTCGTCACCGGAGCATCCAGAGGAATTGGAAAGGCGACAGCGCTTTTGTTTGCACAAGCCGGCTGTAATTTGTTGATAAATTACCACGCTAATGAAAAAGCTGCCTTGGAGGCTGTCTCGAATGCCGAGAAACTTGGTGTTAGAGCAAAGCCTTTTCGGGCAGACGTCTCCCGAAAGACACAGGTAGACGAGATGATCAGATATGCTATAGCAGAATTCGGCGGGATTGACATATTGGTGAACAACGCCGGAATCTGGAAGCATGCAGCCATTGAGATGATGACCCCAGAGCAACTACGCGAAACCTTGGATTTGAACCTGTCAGGCGTTTTCTATGCCATAACCGCCGCAGTGCCGCATATGATAAAACGTAAATCGGGTAACATCATCAATATCTCATCCACCGCCGGACAGCGAGGAGAACCTTTCCACTCGCATTACGCGGCTTCCAAGGGAGCCGTAATAAGCCTGACCAAATCATTGGCCGTGGAGTTAGCACCGCATAACATAAGAGTAAACTGTGTCGCTCCTGGCTGGGTGGATACAGAAATGAGTCATTCATCTCTAATCGGCGACGAAAGAGAAGAGATTCTGCGAAAGATACCTCTGGGCAGAGCCGGCACTGCGGAAGAGATAGCGGGGACCATACTCTTCTTGGCGTCCGATCTCGCTACGTACATAAATGGTGAGGTAATAAACGTCAACGGTGGCTCGGTCCTATGTGGGTAGAAGTGCGCATGGGGGACAAATCCTAATGGACAACCCAAAATCGCCACATACCATCTACGGGTCAAATAAAGCTTGCCAAAAGGGCAAAACGCCTTAAATTGTATAAGGGGAGTAAACCTTCGCCCTCGAGAGGAGGAAAGTTATGCGTTCTCCTTCACTGACCGGGAACCGGCCTGTGCTTGCCGGCTTTTTTGTTTGGCTTGGGGTGCTTTGTTTCTTCACTGCGGTGCAGGCTGACGTTCCCGATATGATGATCAACACCGACGGTACGTCGCAAATACATAACGAAGAGCAAATCTGGGTCTCTCCTGTAGACTCAAATGTGGTCATGATCGTATGGCGAGACTTTCGTCTCGGCTACAGGCGGGTTGGGCTCGGAGTCTCATATGACGAAGGTCATACGTGGACCGACAGCCTTCTGTCCGGTGGCGCTTTTTTCTACTATTCTGACCCCGCTATTTCAGGCGACCGTTTGGGGAATTTCTATCCCTTGACCATGAACTACAATGGTTACGGGTTCAGCGACTTCAGTCTGTGGAAAACCACCGACAATGGAGCTAGCTGGTCAGGTCCTTTCTATCCCATTGGCTCATACGCTGACTATCTGGAAGACAAGGAGTTTCTTGCCATAGACAGAACCAGCGGAACCTTTGACGGAAACATGTATTTGGCCTGGGCTCGTTTCCCAAACCCCACGAGGATAATGTTCGTTCGCTCTACCACGGGAGGTGTCACCTGGAATGATACTCTCGTCGTCGGAGACCCGGATGACTTCGGCGGCTACGACGCTGGACAATTTGCGTTTCCATTTGTCGATGCTGATGGAAATGTCTACGTCATCTGGGCTGGATGGGAACTGATCGGACCGGACTGGTACAGGGTCCAGAGGATGGTGAAATCCACAGACGGAGGACTGAGCTTCACAGAACCCGAAAGGATCTTCATCAATAACTATATCTCGGAAGCGCCGGGTGGAATTGATGTTTACAACTCCGTTTGCGTGGACGTAGACGTCACCAACGGTCCTTACCGCGGCACTATCTACCTGACTGTTCCGGATGGAGTTCAGGATGGGCCTTATTATCATTCTGATGTCCTCTTCATGAAGTCGACTGATGGCGGACAGAGCTGGACCACGCCGCTTCGGGTCAACGACGATCCTTTGGGCCAGCCGGTCTGGCAATTCCATCAATGGATTACTGTTAATCAAAAAGGGGCGATCATCATTCTGTTCTATGATCAGCGAAACGATCCTCCCAACTACAGAAAGTTCGATGCCTACATTACCTTCTCTTTTGACGGGGGAGAAACCTTCACCACAAACTACAGGGTTTCCGATGTTTCGTCTGACCCGGCTGATGCTTTAGGCGGGAAGCAGATTCCAGATTGGTCCCAGAAAGTGAATGCGCCTTCTGTGTCATTCTTGATGCCGGAAGAGCCCAAAGCCGGGCTCATAGCAGAATACATCGGAGTGCACGCTTACAATGATCAGGTTCACTGTACCTGGACTGATACTCGGGATGGGAACCAGAACGTGTATTATTCCAATTTCCGCATTCCGTTATTAGCACCTCGGCCTATGGTTCCGGAGGATGGCACCTATCAGTTGACCCTCTTCCCTACTTTCAAATGGGCCGCCTGCGGATATTTTGATGAAACCACCTATGGTCTGGAGGTCTCCACCGACAGCACATTTGCGAGCATCGATTTCGCGTATACCGGCGTCGATTCGAACGTCTTCACAGTTACCGCTCCTTTAAGCGAGGTGGAGTATTTCTGGCGAGTAAGAGCTTTCTGGGGTGCCGACACCAGCGAATATTCCGAGGTCTGGAGTTTCGATGTAGACGCCAGCGCACCTGACGTCCCAACACTCTTGGTTCCAGCCGACGGTGAGACCCTCGGGGTGTACAGTCCCACCTTCTCTTGGTCAAAGGAAAGCAAGGGTTCTCCGGTATTCTATACCCTTCAGGTAGGGGACGACAGTCTGTTTCCTGGTGGACCTGAGTTTTATGAATATGTTGGCATCTATGACACCAGTTTTGTCATAGCCGATTCTCTGACAGATTCAACCGCGTATTACTGGAGAGTCAGAGCATCGGATGAAGCCGGGCATGAAGGCGATTGGCAGGGACATCCATTCGGCTTTTACCTGCGCTATTTCATGTGCGGCGACGCAAACGGCGACGGAGCGGTTGCAGCGGCTGACGTGGTTCACCTGATAAACTACCTATTCAGAGGCGGTGATGCCCCCGATCCGTTGGCGGCAGGAGACGTGAATGCGAACGGCGTAGTTGATTCGGGTGACGTGGTTTACTTGATCAATTATCTGTTCAGAGGTGGGCCGCCGCCCTGCGAACCATGAGGATGAATGTGTAGATTTCTTTGTAGAGAGGTCGCTGTGCCAAAAATCAAAACGTTGGTTCCGATAATCGCAATAACCCTTTTGATTTTGTCCACGCTACCGGCCTTCGGAGAGATAATCGTCGATACGGCTTGGGTAAGAACGTACAATGGGCCGGGAAACGATAGAGATTGGGCGCGGGACATGGCCGTGGACGAGTTCGGCAACGTTTATGTGACCGGAGAGAGTTACGGCGACACATCCTTCTATGACTACGCCACCGTCAAATACTATCCCGACGGAGACACAGCATGGGCAAGAAGATATGGCGGACCGGGGAACGCCGGGGATAGAGCTTATGCCGTAGCCGTCGATGGTTGGGGCTGCGTCTATGTGACCGGCGAAAGCTGGGCTGGTGAAACAGGCTATGACTACGCTACGGTGAAGTATTATCCCGATGGGGAGACTGCCTGGGTGGCAAGATACAACGGTCCTGGAAACGAAAACGATGCAGCCCGTGCCATAGCAGTCGATGATTCCGGTTATGTGTACGTAACCGGGTGGAGCTACGGGGACGGGACACACTCCGACTATGCCACCTTAAAGTACTATCCTGATGGAGATACCGTCTGGGTGAGAAGATACCACGGACCGGGAAACGGCGGAGATTGGGCCTGCGCCATAGCGGTGGATGATTCCGCCAACGTCTATGTGACTGGACAGAGCTACGGTGGTTCGACTGTTTACAACGACTATGTCACCATAAAGTATGACCCCAAGGGAGACACTGCCTGGCTAAGAAGATACAATGGTCCAGGAAGCTACCAGGATCTCCCCTATGCAATGGCCGTGGATGCCCTCGGCAGTGTCTATGTGACTGGAGAAAGCATAGGCAGTGGGATAGAACCTGACTATCTGACCATCAAGTACGATCCTGATGGTGATACTGCCTGGACGGCAAGGTGGGACGGGCCTGTGCAGTGGTGGGACGGAGCTTATGCGGTGGCGGTAGACAGCTTGGGCAATGTCTGTGTCACAGGAGGGAGTTTCTGGAGCCTGGTTGATGCCGACTATACCACCATAAGATACTATCGCAATGGAGATACTGCCTGGGTGAGAAGATATGGAGGTTGGCCAGAAGGGGGGGATTGCGCGTACGATATAGCCGTGGATGCAGAGGGTAACGTGTATGTGACGGGATTAAGTTCCAGCGCGACAGATATTGACTGCGCTACCATCAAGTACTACCCCGGCGGAGACACTGCCTGGTTGAGAAGATATGATGGCCCGGAAAACGGCAATGACGGGGCTTCTGGTTTGGCCCTTGACGGTTTTGGCAACGTTTATGTCATGGGACACAGCCACGCCGGCATGACAGCCGAGGACTATCTTACCATTAAGTATTTCCAGGCTCTCTGCGGCGACGCAAACGGCGACGGGGCGGTCGCACCATCTGACGTGGTTCACCTGATAAACTACCTATTCAGAGACGGTGATGCTCCCGATCCGTTGGCGGCAGGAGACGTGAATGCGAACGGCGTAGTTGATTCGGGGGACGTGGTCTATTTGATCAACTATCTCTTTAGAAACGGTCCACCGCCGTGTGAACCGTGAGGCGGAATATATCAGTCCTCCTGCAGGAGGGAGGCGCTTATGTGCAGACATAAGATCTTCGTTCTCGTAATCTGCATTGGGGTTTTAACCTGCTGGACTGTGGGTACAATGGCGGAGATGATTGTAGATACCGCCTGGGTAAGAAGATACGACGGGCCTGCGCACGACTATGATTACGGTTATTTCTTAGCTGTAGATGGCTCTTCTGGCAGTGTCTATGTAACCGGGCACAGTTACGACAGCCAGACATTAGAAGATTTTGCTACCGTCAAATATGATGCTTCAGGCAATGAGATTTGGGTTCGAAGATACAACGGTCCCGGAAACGATTACGATTTTGCCCATGCCATAACAGTCGATGTTTCTGGAAATGCCTATGTCGTCGGAAAAAGTTGGGGTGACGGAACAGGCTATGACTATGCCACAATAAAATATTACCCAAACGGTGATACTGCCTGGGTGAGAAGATACAACGGTCCAGGAAACACCGGGGATGCCGCACATGACGTAGCCGCGGACGCGTCTGGCAACGTCTACGTGACCGGGGCGAGTTGCGGAATTGGGACAGGAGACGACATTACCACCATAAAGTATTATCCCGATGGCGATACTGCCTGGGTAAGAACATACCACAACGACGCTGAATCGCCTCTTGCCACAGCCGTAGATAGTGCAGGCAACGTCTATGTGACCGGATATACTTGGCCGAGCACCGGTACAGATTCAGACTACGCCACCATTAAGTATTACCCAAATGGTGATACTGCCTGGGTGAGGACATACGACGGAACGGGAGAGGGGCATCATGATGATGCTTGTGCCGTAGCTGTAGACGGCTCCGGAAATGTCTACGTCACAGGATTTAGCTGGGGCATGGGGACGGACCAAGACTGTGCCACCGTAAAGTATGATTCCTCAGGCAACCAGATTTGGGTTCAGAGATATAACGGGCCGGGAAACGGAAGTGATAACGCTTATGCCATTGGTATAGATGGTTCCGACAATATCTATATAACCGGGCCTAGTCTTGGCAGTGGAACGTACCAGGATTATGCCACCGTGAAGTATGATTCTTCCGGCAATGAGATTTGGGTTCGAAGATATAACGGCCCGGAAAACGGTTATGATTATGCTCACTCCATAGCGGTAGATGGTTCCGGCAGCGTCTATGTGACAGGGGTTAGTTATGGCGGGTTGACATACTGGGATTGCGCTACAGTGAAGTACGATTCTTCCGGCAGCGAGATCTGGAGCAAGAGATACAATGGACCGGATAACGATTACGATTACGCCTACCGCATAGGACTGGACGGCTCTGGAAATGTCTACATCGCGGGAGGAAGCTACAGCAATCAGACCTTCTGGGACTTCGTTACCATAAGGTACTTCCAGGTCCTGCGTGGGGATGCTAATGGAGACGGATCGATAGACGGTTCAGATGTGGTTTATCTGATAAACTATCTGTTCAGAAGCGGTGATGTTCCCGATCCCCTGGAAGCCGGGGATGCCAACGCAGACGGAGTGATTGGGCCGGGGGATGTGGTTTATTTGATCAACTACCTCTTTAGAAACGGTCCACCCCCTTGTGAACCATAAGATGCCATATATGAATTCCGCGGTAGGAGGCGCTTATGCGCAGAAGTAAGATTCTCATTCTCTTAGCCTGGATTGGTATTCTCGCCTTCGGAGCCATACCTGCAATGGCGGAGATGATCGCAGATACAGCCTGGGTGAGAAGATACAATGGGCCTGGAAACTCCGGAGACTGGGCTTATGCCGTCGCCGTAGACGATTCCGGCTACGCGTATGTCACTGGAGAAAGTTACGGCGGCGTGACACCGGCCAATGATTACATGACTGCCAAGTACTATCAGAATGGAGACACTGCCTGGGTGAGAAGATACAATGGCCCTGGAAGTGCCAGAGATGCGGCCCATGCCATAGCTGTAGATGCTTCTGGCAATGTCTATGTCACAGGAGAAAGCTGGGGAAGTGGGACGGGTCAGGACTTCGCCACGATAAAGTATCATCCCAACGGCGACACTGCCTGGGTAAGAAGGTACGGCAGGGCGGGAAACTACGATGACGGGGCTTATGCGATGGCCCTGGATGATGACGGTAATGTGTACGTCACCGGATACAGTTTTGGAACCTCGATCAACTCCGACTATCTTACCATAAAATATCGTCCCAACGGCGACACCGCCTGGGTCAGAACCTACGACGGACCGGGGAACAGATGGGATGAAGCATACGCTATAGCTGTAGATGACTTCGGCAACATCTACCTCACCGGAGACAGTTGGGGCGATGGAACGCTTCAAGATTATGCCACTGTAAAGTACGACTTAGATGGAAATGAACTCTGGGCAGAAAGGTACGACGGCCCGGGAAGCGGAGAGGACCGCACCTGCTCAATCGCAGTAGACCACTCGGGGAATATCTATGTAACCGGGCAAAGTAACGCCAGCGACGGAAACGACGATTACGCCACGATCAAATACTACCCTAGTGGCGATACTGCCTGGGTAAGACGTTATAACGGTCCTGCGAATCTGGACGATGGCGCTTTCGCCTTGGCGGTTGACGCTTCCGGCAACGTGCACGTAACTGGCGCAAGCGTAGGAGGCGGCATAGCTGGCGACTATGCAACCATCAAGTATAATCCCAGTGGAGACACACTCTGGGTTAGACGCTACAACGGACCTGGAAATGCCAACGACTTGGCCTCCGCAGTGGCCGTGGACGATTCCGGTAACGTCTACGTGAGCGGAAGAAGCTATGGTGACGGAACAAGCTATGACTATGCCACCGTCAAGTACGATGCGGAAGGCAACGAGTTGTGGATCCAAAGGTACAACGGCCCCGCAAACCAGTACGATTACGTCTACGCCATGGCACTGGATGATCGCGGCAACGTTTATGTCGCAGGCGGAAGCATGGGCAGTGGGACATCCGAGGACTATGCTACCATAAAGTACCTTCAGGCCTTGCGCGGAGACGCCAATGGAGATGGGACAATCGATCCGGGTGACGTGGTATACTTGATAAATTACTTTTTCAGAAACGGACCTGCTCCTGTTCCGCTCGATGCTGGAGATGCAAATTCTGACGGCACGGTTGCTCCCGCTGACGTGGTCTACTTGATCAACTATCTGTTCCGGCAGGGACCGCCACCGGGAGGCTTCAAGGGGTAGATTTTCCCAGGAACATGAGTTTTTGCATATGATTTTTAGAATCCAAAATTAGCCTTTTGTTGGGATGCTTGGAATAATGCTTAATGATCATGGGAAGGAGATGACCAAATGCGGAAGATTAATCTTTCAGGAAAAGGCTTGGCAATCAGAATAACAGCAATACTGATCGTTTCAGCATCAAGCCCTATCGCCTTCGGATATGACGTCTTGACTACGAGAGTCACTGCTGGAGAATATCGGATCACCAGCAGGGAAGAAGGACAGTTCATCGAAATGGAAGGGTTTGGCCACCTGATGGTTCCGGGAAAACCCAGGCTTCCCGCCAAGGACCTCTTAATCGCTTTGCCGCCCGGCGCTCGAGTACACTCGGTCCAGGTCAATGGGGTTGGTGCTGAGCAACTGCCCGCCGGTTATCAGATCGCGTCAACTCCACCCATTCTGCCGATAGCTGATTCGCCCGAATACCAGGAGCTTGTAAAAGAGCTCTTGCTCGAGTGGCAAGAGAATAACCAACTCGTTTACTCAACCGATAAAGCTTATCCTAAGGAGAGGGGCAAGCTCAAAGCGGCAGGTACCTTGCGGAAATACTCTTATGCCTCCGTCTCCTTCTACCCCTTCAGCTATCATCCTGAATCCGGCAGATTGGTACATTATGATGCTGCCGACATTATCATAACTTATGACTTGCCATCACCGGGCAGCATAGAAGCTTTAGGAGTTGAAGAAATGAAGTGGGACAACCTGGCTGATAAGAAAGCATCCAGCCTATTTGTCAACTATCAGGAGACAGCCGAGTTATATCAACCTGTGGGTTCACCTCCGAAATCATGGGTGGAGACACACGATTACATTATCATTACTACAAGTGAACTCCAAGGTGCTATAGCATCTTCTGACTTCCCGGCCTGGAAGACCGCGCTGGGTTACAATCTGAGAACCGTTCTTGCTACTGACACTGAGATCACCAGCCAGCCTGGCATTGACCTAGCTGAGCGGATCCGCAACTTCCTAAGGACCTATTACGTTCCCTGGGGGATTGAGTACGTCCTCCTGGTGGGCGACTGCGAAACCATTCCCATGCGCTATTGCTTTCCGGATCCGACCAACCATTCGTTTTACCCATACGATCCTTACACTTACGGTGGTGAGGTGCCAACTGATTACTACTATGCAGACCTGTCCGATCCTGACGCCTCTTCCTGGGATTCGGATGGCGATGGTTTCCATGGTGAATACGGCCAGGACAGCCCTGACTTTTTAGCTGAGGTGTCCATCGGTCGGATTCCCACAAGCGATACAGGTCGAATAAGGTACACTTTGAACAAGCTGGTAACCTTTGAGCAAGACACCGAGGACTGGAAAAATCATGCTCTGCATGCCGGGGCCATTCTGTTTTTTGAGAATCAAGATTTCAGCGGGTATCCCTTTATCGACGGCGCCCGCTGCATGGACGTGATCGAAACCGATCTGATGAGCGGCTGGACCATAAGTCACCAAAGCGAGCATCAAGGTCTGGTGCCATCTTCCTATCCCTGGGGCATGTTGACGGAAGCAGCCTTCACGGGTGATTGGCGAAACGGTCAGTATGGGGTGGTAAATTGGTCCGGGCACGGCTGGCCGCGAGGTGCGGTGCGCACCATATGGGCATGGGACGATGGAGACGGCGTTCCGGAATCTCAGAATCCAACAGAATTGGCCCAGTATTCCTTCATCAGCACGGTCACATCCAATCTGGATGATGATCATCCATCGATCGTCTTCGCCATATCTTGTAATGTGGGCTATCCAGAGGCAAACCCCCTCGGCAATCTGGGAATCGATCTTTTGACCCTACCAGGATTTGGTTCTTCTGCCGGCGTGCTCAGCGCCACCCGGGGCGCTGCTGTATCTGCGGACCCGCCACCAACGGGAGGCGGCGTTGAATCGATGTGCTACGAGTTCAATCAGCGCATGATCGACGGCCCCACCGGCCCGGAGAGGGTCGGGGATGCCATTTATGATGCTAAATTCTACTGCAATCAAAACTTTGGCTGGGACCATTACTACGAATACAAGAACCTGTACGACTACAACCTATATGGCGATCCCTCGCTGGCAAGAGAGGGAGCTATACCGATCAACCGCGGCGACTGCAATGGCAACGGTACAGTCGAAGCCGGTGATGTGGTACATCTGATCAACTATCTTTTCCGAAATGGCCCTGCTCCTGATCCTCTGGAGGCAGGAGATGCCAATTGCGATAGTCTGGTCGAACCAAATGACATAGTCTATCTGATAAATTATCTGTTCAGAGGAGGACCTTCCCCGGGCTGCATAAAAGCCCAGATACTTTGAGGCAAAATCAGTCAGAGAGTCTCAATAACGGGAAAAGGGGAAAAAGATGAACTCAAGAAGCGTTATGACGAATAGCTCAGTAGTTGCCGTTATGATAACGATCATCTTTGTACTGACAACTCCATTGGCAAATGGAACCGGTGTTACAACGATTCAAGCCAACTCGCCGGAATACGAGATCATCAACCAGGATGACGGGCAAATCATCAGGATGGACGGTTTTTGGTACCTGATGGTTCCGGGAAAGCCGATGCTACCTGCCAAGAATCTATTGATAGCCCTGCCGCCCGGTGCTGCCGTGCATTCCGTTGAAGTCAAAGGTCTCGGCGCTGAGCAACTGCCGGGAACGTACCAAATCGTACCGTGCCCACCTATCCTTCCGCTTCTCGACCCGACTCAGAAATCGGAACTGGTGGAGAAAATGCAACGTGAGTGGCAGACCAATAACCAATTGGCCTACTCAACCGACCAAGCCTATCCGAGCAAAAGGGGAAGGCTGAAGGCTTCGGGCACTTTGCGGAAATACTCCTATGCCTCCGTCTCCTTGTACCCTTTCAGTTATCGTGCCCAATCCGGTAGACTGGTTTACTACAATGCGGTCGAAATCAATGTCCACTATGATTTGCCAGCACCGCGCAGCCTGGATGCCCAAAGAGCTGAAGAGATGAAATGGGACGAGAAGGCTGACCAGAGAGCCTCAAGGTTGTTCGCTAATTACCAGGAGGTAAAGGATCTTTATCAGCCTACAGGATCTCCGCCAAAAGCCTGGCAGGATTCATACGACTATGTGATCATAACCACCAGCGATCTTCTGGAAGCCATAACCTCTTCAGATTTCCTAAGCTGGAAGACCATCCTGGGATACAACCTCAGAACGGTCCTGCTCACTGATCCTGAGATCACTGGTCAATCCGGTGCAGATCTTGGTGAGCGAATTCGCAACTTCCTTAGAAGCTACTATGGACCGTGGGGTATTGAGTATGTTCTCTTTGTCGGGGATTATGCAACCATCCCCATGCGCTACTGCTACCCGGATTCGAACACCCATTTAAATGGTGCCGGCGATCCGGCTGCCTGGCCCTGGGCCGGTGACGTGCCCACTGATTATTACTATGCAGATCTGTCCGGCTCGGATGCTGACTCCTGGGATTCGGATGGTGATGGATATCTTGGCGAATATAATCAAGACAATCCTGACCTGTTGGCAGAAGTCTACGTGGGCCGGATTCCCACGAACAACACGGACAGGATAACTTACACTCTTAATAAACTCGTTGCATTTGAGCAGGACACCGGAGCGTGGAAGCAAAACGCCTTACATGCCGGTGCCATCGCGTATTTTGCCAACGAAGATTACAGCTTGCGGGATTTTAAGGACCTGGCCTGCTACATAGACTCAATTGAGACGGATTTCATGAGTGGGTGGACTATTAGCCATTACAGTGAGCAGGAAGGTCTGGTACCTTCTGTCTACGACTGGCCTGCGGTAAGCGAAGCCGCATTCATCGGTGATTGGCACGACGGCCAATATGGGGTTGTGAACTGGGGTGCCCACGGCTGGTCTGACCGCGTTGGCCGAAAGATATGGGCGTGGGACGATGGCGACGGTGTTCCGGAATCTCACGAGATGTCGCATCCCAACCTCATCAGCATCAATTCTAACCTGGATGATGATTACCCCTCCATCGTCTACGCTCTCTCCTGTTTGGTGGGCTATCCAGAACCGAATGCCTGGGGCAATCTCGGTATTGACCTTTTGACCAAACCTGGATTTGGTTCCTCCGTGGGTACGCTAAGCGGTACCCGTATAGTCTGGGTTTCCTTGGGAGGGGGAGAATTGCGCATTTACCATTTCAATCACTTTTTGATAGATGGTCCCGGTGGACCCGAAAAGGTGGGCAACGCACTCTACGACTCCAAATTCTACTGTGATCAAAACTACAGTTGGGATCATTATTCTGAATACTGGAATGCATTTGGCTACAACCTTTACGGCGACCCCTCATTGATAAGAGAAGGTATCTTCCAATTCGTGCGCGGTGACTGCAATGGCAATGGAGCAGTCGAAGCCGGGGACATTGTGTACCTGATTAACTACCTGTTTCGGAATGGTCCTTCTCCAGATCCTTTGGAAGCAGGGGACGCCAACTGCGATAGTTTGGTCGAAGGAAGTGACGTGGTCTATTTGATAAACTATCTCTTTAGGGGAGGGCCACCGCCAGGTTGCCGTAAAGGTTGAAAATCTCGAATGAGATCTATTGTGGAAGAAAGGGAATTGCCTCAGATCGAGTTTAGAATCTTGCGCAAGGACTTTCGCAATGACAGCAAGTCACTTTGAAAGGAGGTTGCCAGGTGAACTGGATCAGTTTTTTGAGAAATAGGACCACCGTCGCTGTTGCGCTGATCCTTCTTGTTGCATTCTCAACGTCAACGGCAAGCGGAAGCGCCTTTACGACGATTCAGGTGGCTTCCGGTGATTATAAGATCCTGGACAAGGATGAAGGCCAAATTATCGAGATGGACGATTTCGGATATATGACCTGTCCAGGTAAACCCATGCTTCCTGCTAGGAACTTCTTGATTGCCCTTCCACCTGGTGCCCGGGTGCACTCTGTCGAGGTCACCGGCATAGGGGAGAAGCAACTGTCAGGAACGTATCAGATCGTGCCCGCACCTTCCCCCATGCCTTTGCTTGACCATATTGAGTTCCCGGAGCTTCTGGAGAAAACACGACGCCAATGGCAAAACAACAACCAGGCAGTCTACTCTACAGATCAGGCGTACCCGGCTGAAAGAGGAAAGCTCACCGGTTCAGGCACCCTACGTAAGTACTCCTACGCTTCGGTCTCCTTCTACCCCTTTTGCTATCATCCGAAATCGGGCAAACTGATCTATTGCGATGCCGCACAAATCAGGATCGACTACGAATTGCCACCTGCGGGCAGCCCTGAAGCTCAAAGGATCAACGAGATGAAGTGGGATGACTTGGCCGACCAGAGAGCGCAAAAGCTTTTTGTCAACTACCCCGAGATAGAGAAAATGTACCGCCCAAGCGGTCCCCGGCCAAAGGGTCCACAGCAAACCTATGACTACGTGATGATCACTATAGACGCACTTCGAAGCGCCATAGTGGCGTCCAGCTTTCCTGATTGGAAGGCCTCCTTAGGCTACCGCCTAAGGACTGTTCTAGTGACTGATGCAGAGATCACCGGCCAGCCGGGTGCTGACCTGCAAGAGCAGATTCGCAGCTTCCTGAGGAGCTACTACATCACCTGGGGGATAGAGTACGTGCTGATAGTTGGTGACAACGCTACCATCCCCATGCGTTACTGCTATCCCGATCCCAGCAATCATTGGAACAACGCCGGCACTCCGAATGCGAGCAGCGGTGAAAACCCGACAGACTACTACTATGCAGACCTGTCAGATCCAGACGACGTTTCCTGGGATTCCGATGGTGACGGATACTATGCAGAGTACGGTCAGGATAGTCCCGATTTCCTGGCCGAAGTCTACGTGGGCCGGATTCCAACCAACAACGCAGCCCGGATAACCTACGCCCTGAACAAACTGACATCTTTTGAGCAAGACACCGGATCATGGAAGAACTCGGCGTTGCATGCCGGAGCGTTTTGGTATCACGCCAATGAAGACCACAGCGGGATGGAGGCATACGACGGGGCGACTTGTATGAACGAGATCGAGATCAACCTCATGGGCGGCTGGACCACAAGCCACTACAGCGAGCAGGGAGGCTTGGCGATTTCTGCGTTTCCCTGGCCTCCGCTGAGCGAAGCTGCCTTTGCCAGTGACTGGCGAAACGGAGAATACAGCATTGTCAACTGGGGTGCTCATGGATGGACGGATGGCGCAGCCCGGAAGGTCTGGGCCTGGGACGATGGTGATGGGGTGCCGGAGACGTATAATCCCAATGAGATGTCGTGGCCATATTTCATTGGGTCTTATTCCAACTTAGACGACGATCATCCATGCATACTTTTCCCTATTTCGTGTGTGATCAACTACCCGGAGCCTAACGCCTGGGGTAACATTGGAATCGATCTTTTGACAGAACCCTCGTATGGCGCGTGTGTGGGAGTTGTCGCCGCAACGCGCATAGTCTACGGTGCATCCGGATGGCCCACTAACCCGGGCGGCGGCGAATCCATGTGTTACGAGTTCAATCGTTTCATGATCAATGGCCCTAGCGGACCAGAGAAGGTGGGCGATGCGCTCTATGACTCCAAATTTTTCTGCAATCAGAACTACGGCTTTGCCCACTATGCTGAATACTGGAACATGGTCACCTACAATCTGTTTGGCGATCCGGCACTGGTGAGAGAAGGCGTATATGCATTCACGCCTGGCGACTGCAACAAGGACGGGTCGGTCGATGCTGCCGACGTAGTGTATCTAATTAATTATCTCTTCCGGAACGGGCAGGCCCCCGATCCTCTGGAAGCTGGCGACGCCAATTGCGACGGGGCGGTTGAGCCTGGTGATGTGGTCTACTTGATCAACTATCTTTTCAGAGAGGGACCGCCACCGTGTGAATGAGGAGAAATAATCCGCAACCTTCCGGAAAGCGCGATTCTTCCATTAAACAGCTGAATGCTGATTACAGTAATCTGAACTGGAGGCCTCTCTTTGCGGCCTCTGCGCGCCTTCGTTCCGACAGCAATAAGTCTGCGCTGCGCGGAAATCGAAGGGTTCCTCTTGAGCACCAAGCGCCGCTCATCTCACGGGTGATCTGCCCAAGGTCTCGCTTATGCAGCTACGAGAATCGTCTACTCCTGCGAATGCGCTAATTCCTTATTTTCCAGTGGAATAGAATATAATTAAAGGCCTCAACCCGCAACTTTCTGCGAAATTCGCAAAAACTGGGCTGTCCCCTCCGGTCAGGATGTTTCTTCCGACTAGTTAAGCTATTTAAATAGTTAGCATTAGCAGGGAACAGGAAAATCCTATTTTCCCACCTTTTCGGTATGAACTTTGTTAACACCTATACGCGAGTTATGAGATCCAGCGACAGCCAAGTCTTTCAAAGTCTGTATTCTCACTATCTCGGCTCACGGTGTAAGCTTAAGCGTGTCGGCGGAGGAGCGCCACGGGGGCAGGATAGCATGAGCTGAATGCATGATGTTTGTAACCTCCAGGAGTATATTCGCGTTGAAAAGGAGGAAGCCGGTTCGGCCAGATGATGTGATTGCGTGAGTTTATCAGCAGCCTCCAGAAAAGAGCAGGCCATGCTAAGAAGAGCGACACTTGTTATAACTCTGGGGATCCTGCTCGTCTCCCCGGCACAGGCACAGGATTTAACTTCCCGAAACGACGCGAGGGAAGTTGCAAAGAAACTAATTCAAAGAAATGCCGTCTACTATTCGGCTCATCCGGAGCGGGCGGTGAACAATCCGGAATGGGCGCGAGCTAAGTCTGGCGATCCCATCCTGATTCACACCTACCCGGATTTGAAACCATGCTATTATATACTGCCCGCTGTCAACCCTGAGAATGAGGTAATCTGTCTGATAGGCGTCAGCGCCAAAGAGCAAGAATGGCATTGGTACAGTCGGGTCGAGTTGGAGAGATTTCCTAAAGTGAGTCAAAGCCAGGCTTCGCAAATCTGTCGACTGAGGATGCCAGATGTCGAGATATCAAAACCCAAAATAGTGGAGATGCCTAACAAGAGGTTCTACTGGTTGTGCTCAGTGAGTGGCGAGCAGTCGCAGCAGATCTTCGTCAGTATCGACAACACCTCCGAGGTGCGCACCAGCTTTGATCCTGACTTCTCAAAGCTAACCGCGACGCGCCAGCCCCCTGAAATGGACCTCCCAACTCTGGAAGAGATGTCGGAGCATCCGGAAGATAAAGGTCGCTTCTACCCCGACTTCTACAATATCGAGGTTCCCTTTTACTATCAAGATTCTTCCTATTACTGCGGCGAAGCTTCCTTGGAGATGGTCTTTGACTACTGGGGACCTGACATAAATCAGGACGATATTGGTGATGTTGCGGACGTCGTGCCGTACTTCGGCACCAACCGCACCAACATGATAAGGGCTTCTCATTTCAGCTGGATCAGCACCGCCATTCAAAATCCCGCGCTTCAAGGGTACAGCGAAAGAGCTTTAGGATATTGCGGCAATTACCAGCGTTGGAGCCTTTACAGTCACTATGTTACCCGCTATGAGGATTTGAAGAATCTTATCTCCAACGACTACCCAGTTCTGGTGCTGACCTGGTACAGTGCCAGTCACACGGCGGGGCACTATAGGGTGGTTAAAGGATACGATGACAACCTTGACGTCTTCATCGTCCACGATCCCTGGTATACTCCCCCTTATTCTGGTCCTGACGTTCACTTCAACCAGACCTTCTTGGTGGACGATCTCTGGTTGCTGGGTGATCGATGGGGATTGTTCTCCGCTCCCTGGCGAGTAGAGATGGCGGTTGACTCTGTGGTAGGGACTAATCAGCTGTTTACGGTCAGCGCAGAGTTTGAATATCGCGGGCCTCATCCCTTCGAGAATCAGTTTGCGGCTGACAGCATCCAAGCTACAATCCTGTTGCCTTCCGGTTATCAGCTTGTTAATCCTCCTTCTGCCACGGTCTACTTTGAGCCTCATGGTTCCGGTTATACGGATACGTCGGTCTGGCAAATCTCAGCTCCCCCGGACAGTTCAGGCCCGGATACCATTAAAGTGGAAGTGAAAGGAAAGATCGCCGGCTCAAGTGCTTCCTATCCCAATTACCAAGACTGGATCGGAGGAGAGGCAAGCGCTCAGCTGTTCACCGTACCCTACGTTTGTGGCGATGCCAACGCAGACGGCGAAGTCGGGCCGGGCGACATAATCTTTCTGATAAACTATCTATACAGATTCGGTCCGACCCCCTGCCCTGAGGCAGCCGGGGACGCCGATTCTGACGGAACAGTCGGCCCAGGTGATGTGGTTCATCTGATAAACTATTTATTCAGAGACGGACCCCCGCCAGGAACATAGCCTGTCTTGCGAACGTATAGTCCCATGAAAAGGAGGTAATCATGCGTCTGCACAAAAAGCTTTTGAGAGTCCACCGCTGGTGGCACTGGATAGTGGGCTTTGGAGCATTTCTTTGGGTGTTGCTCAGAAGCGGTACAAATCCCAAACGGTTGACTTATCCCTGCCAGCGGGCAGCCATGCCCATTGCCGCCAACTGGCTTTTGGCGGTGGTAGCGTTCTTTGCGGGGAGTGTCCTTCTGCGCAAATACGCGAAGTTCTGCGGCGCGGCGATTTTGATTATGGGAGTTGTCTGGTTCGCCGGAACTTTGCCGGAACTCTCGCGATCGGAAGTAAAATCCGTAGGATCATTGCCCGTCTGGGAGGTTCATGATCCCGTATCCACTGTCTTCGTAATGGATTCTATCCCGCAAACCACAGGCTCACTCGCGGCCGGCGATGCCTCGGTGCCAGATGAGCACCTGCCGGATCCTGCCATTGACACCATGCTCTTGATGATGGAGAAGAGAGATATTTATCTGCACCAGACTGCTGAGCATCCCTTAGGCTTAGTTGGCGCAGATAACATTGTAATCATAAAGGGGAACTTCCAGTGGACCAGCAGAAACACCACCAGCACCGACCGGGTGAAGGGATTGATTTGGCAGATCCTGAACCACCCGGATGCATTCTCAGGTGAAATTATTGTATGCGACAATGTCCAGGAGATCGGCACAGGAATCAATCAACAGGACAACAACTCCGAGGACACCGACCAATCCATACCGGATGTGGTGAACACGTTTTATGCCAAGGGGTACCCTGTGTATTATCTGGATTGGAGCTACATATGGGATACCGTAGCATCTGAATACTCGGATGGTGACTACGATGACGGGTACGTCTACGAGACCAGCACGAAGATATCTTACCCCAAGTTCCGCTCGCCTTCGGACAATTATTATCTTTCTATGCGTTACGGTGTCTGGGATTCGCTTTCGGCTCAGTACGATTCCTCTCGTCTCTGTATAATTGATTTTCCTGTGTTGAAGTCTCACATGATGGCGGGGGCTACCATCGCTGTGAAGAACTGGATAGGAATGCTGACAACGGCCTACGCCAACGAACGTTACGGGAGCTGGAATGATATGCACTACGTCTATTTCTGGGGGACCTATGCCCTGGTTGCCCGTACGATCGCCGTGACCTATCCCAGACTCGTAATCATAGATGCCGCATGGACCTCAACTTATAACGCCAACAACCTTAGCTGGCTGGTGAACACGAACATGCTGGTGGCCTCAACCGATCCTGTTGCACCGTCGTGGTACGCGGCGAAATTCATTCTCACCCCTATTGCCCGTTATCCGAGTTATACCAACCCGGAGACGGGACGCTACGCTACCACCCTGAACAGATGGACCGCGTACTTGAGCGACTCAGCGGGATTTGCCTGCACCAAGGATTCTTCGGAAATCTCCGTTTATGACCGGACGATCCTTCTGCCTCAATTCACCAGAATCTATGAAGGCGATCCGGTCAGCGACGGCGGCTTTTCTTTCGGCGTAAGCTGGATGGATTACGATAATGACGATTATCTGGATTTATTCGTTACTAATTGGATGGACGTCAGCCAGCTCAACTGTTTGTATCACAACAACGGCGATGGAACATTCAGCAAGATCACGGGTAACATCATAACCAATGAAGGTGGTTCGCTAGGCAGCAGCTGGGGTGATCTTGATAATGACGGTGATCTGGACGCCTTCTGCGCGAATCCGGGTCAGGGCGCCTCCGGCGCCAAGAATTATCTCTATCTGAACGGCGGCGACGGCTCGTTCGTAAAGGTTACCGAGGGCGATATAGTCAATGACGTGGCATGTTCGACAACGCCCGCGTGGGCGGATTATGATAATGACGGAGATCTAGACCTGTTCGTGGGAGCTCACAACTTCGCGATCTGTCTATACCGAAACGATGAAGGGGAATTCAGCAGGCTGAATAATCTTGAAATCGGGTTAACCCAAGAGGAAGGAAACGGGTCGTGGGGCGACTGCGATGGCGACGGTGATCTTGACCTTTTCATCACCCGACCGCAATTGAACACCAACGCCTTGTTCAAGAACAATGGGGACGGCACCTTCACCGAAGTCACCAGTGGCGATATCGTGGCTGACAGCGCAATCGCATGCAGCTGGGGAGATTATGATAATGACGGTGATCTTGATATATTTGCCACGTACGCTCGTAACCAGACTAATCTGCTCTACCAGAATAACGGCGATGGGGAGTTCATCAGGATCACCGGACAGGACCCTGTCAATGACAGCGGGTACTGGAGCGGCAGTAGTTGGGGCGATTACGATAATGACGGAGATCTCGACTTGTATGTGACAGGCAATTACCAATACTCGCCTCACCTCAACGCTTTGTACGAAAACAACGGAGACGGCACGTTCTCCAAGATCACCGACGAGGCAATTACAACCGATTTCGAATCCTCTGCCGGTGCCGCGTGGGGCGATTATGACCGAGACGGTGATGTCGATCTGTTCGTCGCCAATCAAAATTACGAGAACAACGCACTGTACCGCAACAAAGGCAACATCAACAACTGGATCAACATTAAGTGCATCGGCAGCAACTCAAACACATCGGCAATCGGGGCAAAGGTTCGAGTCCTGGCGACGATCCACAGCATACCGGTGTGGCAATTACGCGAGATTTCGGGACAAACTGGCAATCATAGCCAAAATAGTATGAACGCCCATTTCGGTCTAGGCGATGCGTCTATTGTTGACTCGATTAAGACCGAATGGCCCAGCGGCGTAGTTGACGTTCTCACGAATGTAGATGTCAATCAGTTCCTAGTGGTCACCGAAACGCTTTACGGGGACGCTAACGGAGATGGGGAGGTCGGTCCCGGGGATGTCGTCTATTTACTCAACTATCTGTACAGAAATGGTCCTACTCCAGACCCTCTGTGGACTGGAGATGCCAACTCTGATGGCTCGGTTGGCCCCGGTGACATCGTCTACTTGATAAACTACCTGTACAGAGGGGGTCCACCGCCAGGGAGATGAGCCCGAGATACAGATGGAGGGATTGGCTCCAATGCACGGGAAAGATCTTTAGGTTGATTCGGAATAAAGGCGATATTGGAGGCTAACCTCCTGCGAGCAGACTGCGATTGTGCTCGGGATGGAGAAATCCGTCAACTTCGGCCCCGAGAACTCTAAATTATACCATCAAAAAGTCATCCGGGCGTGCATCCAGATGCGGTAAACCGCTGTCTGCCTGAGCTGCCTTCTGCAAAGTTCTTCAGGAGAGGCGGGAATCGCATCCTTTGGCCTGACTTGGTCCGAGCTGAACCGAATCGGGGGGAAAGCGATCGCGAGCAGTCCGGGCCAAGTCAGTCCGGCTTCTGGGTCAGGAGGGGAGAATCCTACGGATTTTCACTAAAAATTATTGTTTTTGAGGAAAGTATATGTTAAATTAAAGTCGTGGGTGTCAAGGGAACACGGGAGGTTAAATCTCAGTATGTGTGCAAAGCGCGTCTGGAGTTGAAGAATAGGTTGTTAGTAGCGAAACACAAACAAATTATACGCAACGCTTCCTTCCTATGTTTGAACATAAGCACACTGCGACCCATGGACATAGGTCTTTCAAATTGAGACCAATTATGGCTTCAGACCGCCTCGCCAAACGCTGTTTTTGACGAAAACGTATCAAGAAGCGAGAAGGATATATGATCTCTGCCAAATCTGGGGAGCGAAAGTTCGTTAAGGAAGAGAAGAACGATGCCGACTCCAAGAATACCCAGCAAGAATCCAAAGAACCCGAGTCCAGCGCAGAGGACAAGGATCTGCTGGATATCATTGAGAAGGCAAAGAGAGGAGATCAGCCCGCTTTCCAACAAATCGTAGACAAGTACAAGACCCAGGTGGCCAGCATCGCTTACAAGATGGTGGGCGACTATGAGGACGCCAAGGACATCTCACAGATAGTGTTTGTCAAGACCTACCAGAACCTGGTGAATTTCGATACCACCAAGAAGCTCTCCACCTGGCTTTACCGAATTACTATCAACGCTTCCATTGATTTCATTCGGAAGCACAAGAAGCACAAGCATGAGCTGTTAGACAACATCTTCGGCGAACTGAAGGAGAAGAAACAGGATGTAGAGAAGATTTACCAGCGCAGTTTGATAAAGTGGGCGATCAACGATTCCATGGAGGCGCTAAACCCGAGACAGAAAGCGGTTTTTGTCCTTCGGGACCTAGAGGGGTTAGACATAAAGGAGGTGGCCCAGATAACCGGCATGCCGCAAGCTACGGTGCGGTGGTATCTACATAGAGCGCGATCCAAACTGCGAAGCGAGTTGACCAAGCATCATCCTCAAATCCTAAAGAAGATGGGGATAAAACATGAAGTGTAGAAAGGCGCGAAAGTTGATCCTCAGTTACGCCGAACTGGGCTCGTCCTGCAGGAACAGATTGGACGAGCACCTTACATCCTGCCCTGATTGCTCCGCTGAATTCTCTCTTCACCAAGGATCTATCAATGCTGTCAGAGAGGCTGTCAGCTTTCAGGAGTCCAGAGATTTCTGGAAGGGGTATCGGGTGAATGTGGAGAGGAGGGTTCCTTCCGCTTCCGTGTTGAGCAGAGTCCGGGCGGAACTGGAGGGGTTAACGAGTCTGTTCAGAACCCCGATTCTGGGACCGGTTCCAGCTTATGTGTTCTCCCTCGTGCTCATTGCGGTTCTGTCCGTGAGCCTATACCCGCAGTTTCTTTCTTCCCGCAGTACGCAAGCGTTCGCCAACGATCTGGTGGCGTATGAGGGAGAATTGATCTCGGCGGTGGATAACGGAGTGGAGACCATCTATACCGTTCGGGGCAGATAGCTAAAAGGCTAAGAGGAGGGTCATTTAAGAGTTCTCCAGGTGCAGGTTAGGAGAAGGAAACCGTTTGAAATTTGATAACGCTTAAGCGGCTATGCACTCAAGAATAAAGAAGGCGGCTGTTCTTCTCTGGCTGAGCGGAATCACGTTCACGTTGGGGGGATGCGGGGAAAGCTCGCTCCAGGGTCTGGAGACAGACTTAGCCATGGTGATGGAAAAGGTGGGGCCGTCTGTAGTCTGCATAATGGCCAAAAATGAGAGCTCGGGGGAGGTCAAGTTTGGCTCGGGAGTGGTTCTGGACGACGGGTATATTCTTACCACGGAAAACATCCTCAACAACGTCAATAACATCACCCTTAAATTGCAGGACGGGCGGGTGATAAACGACCGGCAGATCGTGGAGATGTTTTGTGACTTTGAAACGAACGTAAGCTTGATTCAGGTGGATCAGAAAGAACTCAAACCGCTTAAGACAATGGAGACCGGGGAGATAGACAAAGGATGCATGGGCATCGCCTTAGGCAATACCAATTATTCCAAAGGCTTGGACGTCAACCTGGGAACGGTGACCAAATCCTGGATAGGGGGAGCCGACGCATACGACGAGCATCTGCTGATATGGCACGGTCCCCCGGTCCCCTATCACGGGGGCACTCCTATCTTCAATCGGAAAGGGGAGCTTTTGGGTCTGACCGAAGGTAGGCCGGAAGGGGAAGATGGAGTGGTCTTTATCTTGCCTGCCAAAACCTGCATGCGAGTGTGTGAGGTGCTGAAGAAAGATGGCAAGGTCAAGAGAGGATGGATTGGGATCTTCTGCGAGAGAAAATCAAGTAAGTGCGAAGAGGGAGAAGCATCTCAAGGCGTTTTAATAAACAAGGTGGTGGAGGGAAGTCCGGCCCACAGGGCGGGACTGAGTTCGGGTGATAGGGTCATTGGCTTCAATGGAAAACCGATTGAAAACTCGGCTCAACTCAGACGGCTTATCTCTGCCACCCAAGTCGGATCCCACATCCTGTTAAGTGTAATCCGTAGCCCAGATAACAGAAGGTCAAATCTGGTAGTCAGAACTGTTGAGCATAGCCAGCTGGGAATGAGACGGTGCCCTCACCGATCAATCTGAAAATCTCCTTCTCCACGGAACATTCCCGCTATTTTTGTGTATATATTAATAGAAAACGACGATAGTTGGGGGTAAATGGTACAAGGCAGAACTCGTTTAACCAGAGCCAGGAAATCTTCTAAAGCAAGGAGGCAAAGATGGTTATCGATCCAATTTGCCTGATGGAGATAGATGAGAATAACGCCCCGGCTAAGAGCGTGTACAAAGGCCAAACCTTTTATTTCTGCGACGAGAGCTGCAAGAGGAAGTTCGAGGAAGATCCGGAAAAGTATGTGGATGTAGACAAGAAGGAAAGCTAACCCAGCATACGGGTGAATTGGATTAATTGCACTAAACTTTGAATTCAGGTCGGGAAAAGGTTTTGAAACGTGAGGCCATCCCGACCTCTTCGTATCAGAGCGAGAGGGTTCGAAAATGACACTCAGCAATACCGGGAAAACCCGCATTGTAGCCGGTTCAATTCTCTTCGGGGTGGTGGCAGGAGCAGTCATATTAGCTGTACTTTGTGCTTTTGGATTTTTGGATTGTCCGTTTTCTACAGGGGCCAAACCGCCGGACGCCAAACAAGTCCTGCAACGGACACCCAAAATGGCACAAACCGCAGCTTCTCTCCAGGATGAGATAACCGCTTNNTAGAGGGGTCAAACCGCCGGATGTCAAGCCCGTTCTGCAAGAGACGCCGAGAATGGTGCAAACCGCAGCTTCTCTCCAAGATGAGATAACCGCTTCCCGCCAGAATGCCATCGTCCAAGCGGCACAAAGGGTGGGGCCGGCCGTGGTATCCATTAGCGTAATCCAGGTGAGGGTGGTAAGAGAGCAGCCCTTCTATTCGCCCTTCGGCGATGAATTCTTTGACGAGTTCTGGAGCAGGTTCTTCGGCCCGCGGGAATACAAGCAGAAAGTCTACAGCATCGGCTCCGGCTTCATAATAAACCCGGAAGGTTACATGCTGACCAATGCTCATGTGGTAAGAGCCGCAGACCAGTTGAAAGTGACTTTGACCACCGGAGAGGAATATGAGGGAAAGGTGGTGGGGTTAGATGAGGTTTCGGATCTGGCTGTGGTAAAAATCGATGCGAAAAACCTGCCATCGGTAGCCCTGGGTAACTCAGATGATCTGATAATCGGGGAGTGGGCAATCGCCGTCGGCAATCCCTTTGGCTACCTTCTGGACGATCCCAATCCTACTGTGACAGTGGGAGTCGTCAGCGCGGTGAATCGAGATATCAAACGAGAGAGAGGGCAGATTCAGATTTACAGAAAGATGATCCAGACCGATGCCGCAATAAACCTGGGAAACTCAGGTGGACCCTTGGTCAACGCTTCCGGCGAAGTGATCGGAATCAACACCTTCATCTTCACCACCAGCCGGGGCTCGGAGGGTATCGGTTTTGCCATACCTATCAACCGCGCCAAGGCCCTGCTTTCCGATCTGATCGAACACGGAAGAATCATCCCTGCCTGGATCGGCGTCAGGGTCCAGGAGGTCAATCCCATCCTGGCTCAGACTCTGGATCTGGAGAAGGCCGAAGGAGTCATCGTATCCGATGTAGAGGAAAAGAGCCCTGCAGAAAAGGCTGGCTTGAAGGTGAAGGATGTGATCGTTGAAGCGGATAATCAGAGGATTAGGAATTTAAGCGACTGGGAGGATTTAGTCTATCTTGCCAGAGCCAACCAGACTCTCGATATCGTTTTTCTGAGAGACGGTAAAAAGATAAACGCCCGATTGGTGCCCGAGTCTATTCCCACTCACGCAAGCGAGAGCTCCAAAACCAAGCTGGGCATGACCGTGGCCAACATAAGCTCGTCCATTGCTTACCGCCTAGGAACGACCGATAGAAGAGGAGTGGTGATCGCGGGCGTCGACAGGGGCAGCGTTGCCTACAAGGCCGGGCTTGAGGTGGGAGACATAATCCGGCAGATCAATGATCAACCTGTGCGAGACATCAAGGACTACGAGAAGCTGACCGGCCGCATAAAAAGCAATGACAGATTGATCCTGCTGGTCGAACGTGATAGAACCTTGTATTTCGTTTCCTTACAATCTTGAGATGCCCTCGGGAGTATGTGGCAAACTGAAGCACCGGTCCTGCGCAAGGTTGGTACTTCTTACGTTTATTGAAAAGGCCGGGGAATCAGATTCTAAAAGATGTCTTCCGGCGCCTGCCTGAGCAAATAATTGAGCAGGTACACTGCACCACCGGGCTCAATCACGCCATCCATCCGGCAGTTTCAGCTTTCCTGCAGAAGCGTTAGCCTGACTGAATTCTTTTCCAATCCTTCAGAAACTGAAGCAAGAGCCTTGCTCCGAATCCGCTCGCGCCTTTGGAATGATAGGAATCTTCTTTTTCCTTGAAATCGACCCCGGCGATATCCACATGAATCCAGGGAAGGTCTCCCGCAAACGTTTCCAAGAATTTGGCAGCCAGAATGGACCCCCCGGGCCTTCCGCCAACGTTCTTGATGTCGGCCAAATCACTTTTCAGAAATTCCTGGTATTCCTCCCACAAAGGCATTTCCCAAACCCGCTCACCACTCAACTCCGCTGCACGGATCATCCTTGCCTTCAAGGCCTGGTTATTTCCAAAAATCCCTGCACAGATCGTACCCAGGGCAATTTTGATAGAGCTGGTCAAGGTGGCTATGTCCACGATAGCATGGGGACTGAAGCTTCGAGCATAGGACAAAGCATCTGCCAGAATTAGGCGCCCCTCCGCATCTGTATTCAGAACCTCGATCGTTTTACCTGAATGCGAGGTTATGACATCTCCCACCTTCAAGGCAGAGCCAGAAGGCAGATTCTCGGTGGCGGGGATTACTCCAATTACACGCAGCGGCAACTTCAGTTTTGCGCAGCCGGCCACCGTGGAGAGAACCACTGCTCCTCCCATCATATCACCTTTCATCTCCAGCATGTTCTCCGTGCTCTTTAAGGATAGTCCACCTGCGTCAAATGTTATCCCCTTGCCTACCAAAGCCAGAGTATTGATACTCCTTTGCGGAGACGTATATTCCAAAACGATGAGCTTTGCCGGCTCTTTGCTGCCTGCGGCGACTGCCAGAAAGGAGTTCATCTTCAACTTCTTTATCTCGGACGCGGGCAAGACCGTGCACTTGAATTTGCCCTCCTGCGCAAGCTTGTTTGCTTCATCGGCCAGGTCCGTAGGCGTTAGATAATTGCTTGGTCGATTTGCCAAATCGCGCGAGAAATTGGTGGCCCAGGAGAATATCTCTCCATTCTTCACACCTCTATTGACCTCTCCGATTCCCTTGCGTTTCTCCTTCCAGAAGGTCAGTCTCTCCAAAGTGCTCTTATCGTTTTCGTCTCCGGTCTTGTACTGACCAAGCCTGTAATTGGACAACAGTATCCCCTCCACCATAGCCTGGGAAGACTGCTGCAGTTTCACCGCAGGATGATTCGCTTCGAAGGTCTGAACGGAGACGCTCTTCAGTTTCAGTTCTCTCAGCTTCCTACCGGCAAAGCCGTAGGCGAGACGAATTTTTTCGACTGTCAGGTCACCCTTTTTCCCTAATCCCGCCATGATGATCCTTTTGAAGTTCAATCTCCCCTGGGGGTACAAAACCCCTATTTGTCCCAGTTTCGCCTTAAAATCGCCGGCTTGATACACGTGGCTTAAAGCTCCGGAAAGCTTATCATCAATGGCCTTAAGCGAACCGGCAAATCTCTTGGCTTCTTCAAAGCAATTCAGAACAACCGCCTCATCTTCGGCCAACTCGACTGCTCCTTGCTTCACCTCTATTTGCATTAAGCGCTCCTTTCACTAAATCCTCGAGAACGGAATTTGACCTTATTATTTACTCAAACTTACTCAAAAATTCCGAGGAGTGCAAGCTCAAAAGAATGGTTTTGTGAGCACCCGGAAGCGATTACCTATTGTTGCGAATTCCTGTCGTCACGCTTTCGGTTCGCTGAGAGGTTCCAGGAAGTATACAGAATGGGGAAGACTCAGCATCATTTCGCTGGGTTCAGTGGAGCATGCAGAGATTCAGCTGCCAGGAACGGATCAATTCGAACGTTACAGTAACGGAGGCGGGTGACGAGAAGGCGAGCATTCTGCTAAAGGTTTCTGCTGATTAACCAAACCCAAGTGCAAAAACGAAAAACGGATGTCTGCGGTATCAGGATCGACAGCATCCGCCTCTACTTGAAAGCCCAGTTTACGTAGAGAGATGACGGGAATCTGACTGGATTTCGACCCGGAAACTTATACAATGCTCCTATCAGTTCAAACCGAAACCAATTTATCTGCATGCTCAGCGGAGTCTGGTTTTCTCCGCCCGGTAGCTGCACCCAAAAATTCCTCTAAGTTCTCTTGTATCCGATCTACACCGTTTTCAATGTTCCTGATGTATCTCAGACTGTCCGGACCTAAGTCTGTTTCTGTCAGTTTCAGAAGCTCGGCGGCCCCCCGGATTATAGTGAGGGGATTGCTTATCTGATAGCTTAGATCGGAAAGCCAAGATTCAAGGCGGGCTTGATTCTCTGTGGTTTTTTTGGGGGTTTCGCAATGTTTCAATCTTTCCTTTAGTCGTTCATTTGAACGGTGGAGAACGCCCTTTTCTAAAGCCAGGCAAAGCTGATTTGCTTTATGTTTGACGAAGGCTATCTCGTCCTGGGTCAGAGGTTGTCTGTTCCAATTTCGCATCTCTCCCACGGACAGAATCCCTACTGCCCGATCATGCAGAATCAGGGGAACCAGCAGGGCCGAATTCACTTTCTCGTCCATGATAAGCCTGGCTTCTTGTTTGGACATGGCGCCTTCGGGATCGTCCTGATTGATCAGCATGGGTTTCCTCGCTTCCAGGGTCAAGCGGTGCCAAGGAAGATCGTTTAGTGAGAATCGTTGTTCTCTTTTCAGATTTATCCCCTCGGACCTGATTTGACTGGCTGCGCAGTTGATTAACTCATTTCTTTCTCTGGACAAAAGTACCACCCGGGCAAAGCTTTTTGGCAAATCCGAAGTGAGGCTTGCCGCTGCATGTTGCAGTAAAGTTTTCAGATCCTGCTCTACGGCCAGCTTTTTCTCAGACTCATAAAGGGAATTGCTTAAAGATTCTTTCTTTTTCGATTTCGTCTCAACCCTTTGCTCGCGGATAAGATGGGAGAGCTCCAGAACAAAGAGCCCGAGCCACTTGGCGTCAGTTGCAGAATAAAAATTGGGTTTCCGGTGGCCCAGACAAAGGACACCGTAGAAATCGTAGCCATCGCCCAAAGGAAGAAGAATCCGGGATCTGATTCCGCAGGCCTTCACCAGCGGATCCTTCAGACAGTCTTCATCAAGTTCAAGATCATGGTCTATCCGGACTTCCACCGGCATCATCGCGGTACCGCGGCTAATTCCTGCAGAGGACATAACCGCTTTCTTGTCCACCAGTATTCCTCCGGAGGTTCCGATGGAGATCCGCTGGACATCCTGCCCGCCGCCGGTCATCAAGTCCAGGGAAATATGATCGAAGTCGATTATTCTTCGAAGTTCTGTCGAAATCTTGGGAAATGCGTGTTCCAGCGTAGCGGTTTCTTCATTTATCTTTAAGATATTTTCAATAGCGGAGATATAATCCCTTCTTTTTTTGTTCCTTTTGCAGGTGTAGATTTGTCTGGCCGCCAGCCCCAGGGCCTCACCCAGACTGGTCAGAAACTGAATTTCCTCGTACGAAAAGCGATCCGGCTTGGAATCATAAATTCCAAAAAGCCCCATCACCTTTCCACGAAACTTGATGGGCACGCAGGCAAGAGATCTTACTTCTTCCGAATTCCGGAAAAGCGTTTCATATTCAGGCAGGTTCTCTACATCTATGGTAGTGGCGATTTCCTGGGATTTGAGCGACTCCCTGTACCACATGTTCTTTGAGCACAGGTCGAATAAGCCAAACAGACTCTCAGCCGGCACTCCCCGGTGCGCAACCAAAGTCATTTCGGACGAATTAAAGGCGCGTTTGAAGACCAACCCCACTTCGTATTTCCTGATGTTCATCACCACGCGCAGCGCCTCTTTAAGTATCTCGTCCAACTCGGTCCTATGATCTGCTAGCAACAGAATCGACCTCAAGCAGGCCAGCTGCCGCAGGCGCTGGGTAGCTTTGTTCTTTCCCTCCACGAGCGAACCGCACCATCTGAGAAAGCCAAACAAGATCAACCCCCCTCCAGCCAAGTAGACTGATATCTGACCTACCTGGAAAGCTTGCTCCCACCGTGGGCTGAAGGCGTACTTCCCCTCATACAGTATGAACCAGAGCTTGATTCCTCCAGCCACAGCAAGCAGGATTCCTCCCAAGGTCAGGGTTCTCCAGCTTTGCGGATGGTATAGGAAATATCTACGTTTTTGCGTTACTATAAGAATCAAGAAGCAGAAAAGGAAAAATACCACTGCTAGGTCAAGCGTTAGTTCATACATGTCTCAGCCTCCCGAGGAAAGGTTTTAAGAAAGTCCATCTTCCTGAAAATCTGGTGGGGAATGTAGTTGCTACGGTCATCTGATAGTCCGACAAAAACCATTTTCTCGCGCCTTGAGAAGAGCAAAAGGAATCTTCTTGCGGAGACGGTTATAATTGTCTTTTTCTCGGACGGTCTACCTGAAAAGAGGTGTATCACTCGTTTTGTGTCTTGCTGACTACATTTATATTATCGACAACCAGCCCGGGTGTTTTAGCCTGGGGCAAAGGAGATTCTGTTCGGAGAAGCGGTCTGTGCCGTAGCACACTATTCAAGATGGTCGGAAAACGAGGCTTCCTGCCTTTGGAAGAACGTGAAAACCCTATCTAAAATATATCGTACCTTTTCATCCTCTCTCTCAAGGTATTTCGGGAGATGCCCAGCAGTTGAGAGGCTTTTACCTGATTATGGTTGACGTATTTCAACACCTCAGCCAGCATCGTCTTCTCCAGCCCGGACAAAAGCCGGTCATAGACGTGCCCCCGACAATCGCGAATTATCTGGTCAAAAACAGGGCTCAACACTTGATCAAACAGGTGGTGGTAGTCCTGGTCGTCCGACTGCGAATCCTCAGGAGCCCTCCTTGGATCATTCTCAACTCTGACTCTGCTTTTCGCCTGACCCGGGACTCGCACCGACCCTAAAAGCACCTTCTGCGTCTGTCTGGGCGTTCTTGTGGACAAAGCTTCTTTTACCATAGAAGCGACCTTTTCCATCTGAAACGATGGAGGTATTACCGCATAGTCTTCCTGTGTGGTTTTTCTCCGTTGGCCAATCGGATTCCTGGACAATACGATCAACGGCAGACCCGAATCCACCTCGCGTATCTTTTTCACCATCTCCGTTCCGGACTGATCCACCGAATCGAAATCCAAGATCACCAGATCGGGCTTAGCATTGGACAGGGACGCGATCATACTTCTGCCGTGAGGACACGCCAGAAGCTTGAACTCCCTCGGGTCGAAATATCTGTCCAGATCCTGTGAGATCTTAGGATCTGAGCCCACCACCAGTATCTGTTTCATGGCTTTCAGCATCTAAAGGCTCAAATCAACGTCTTTCGTAAGAATACTATCGGCAGAAAAAGAGCCATCTGAAGCCAGTAGTGGCTACAGCAGAGTATTTTTTGCAAAAAGCGGGAGAACAGATTAGAAACGGTTAGAAAAGAAGGTACGCCACACTAGATTGCCGATATATCTGCTGGTTGTGCCAAGACCGATCGCAGAGAANNAACGATGCCTGAGGGTTATTGCCGCCCGGCACGTAATATTCTTCCTTGTTTCAACTACCTCGCAGTATCCACCGGATCAACTTCGACCCTCCCGCCTTCCCCCTCTCCCTCACCTCCATCTTTGGACCCACGCAGGAACGGCAACTGAAGTAGTATCCTCGGATTTCATTATTAGCCCACTCGCTTTCCGCATTTTGATGAAGCGAGGGACAATCACTCTTGTCTCGAACCGGTGATTCAAACGTTAGCACAAGTCTAAACTCAATCGAAAACCCTGGTGCTCGGACAACATTAGAAATGAGTGCGCGACTCCCCCTGTTTGCAATCAGCTCAGAGGCTTTGCTTCATAGGGAATGTACCGAAATGGACCTGTAAATTCTTGTGTAAGCATTGGTTCTACTTATCCCCTTTTGTCGAAAAAAACTCCTTGACAAAGCCAGCAAGGGTATTATATTAACAACCAGCAATTTTCTCAATTTGAACGCCTCACCTACCTCATTTCGTTTCCATGACAATGGAAATCTGACGGTGGGGAAAGCTAGGGCGTGTCCTAGCTAACTGGTTTCCAACTATGGGATAGCGGGTTGCCTTCCTCAGTTGAGTACAAAACAAAGCAAAAGCGCTGCGGCGGACACTATTCCTTTTCTGAGGATTCGAATCGAGAAGTCCCAAAGCCGGAAAGGAGGTGATGCCATAATAGCTAACCAAGTCTACAGAAAGGAGGTGTTGATTGGAAAAAGTTCTAAGGTTGTTGGTAAACAAAGTTATCAGATGAAGCTATTCACGCTCAGGTACTTAGAACAACGGAGGAAACAAGTCATGTCTAAGAAATCAACTCTGATGGTGATTCTTGCCCTCGCAGGCGTGATCGCAATGGCTGCGCCCCTTTTGGCACAGGAGGTGTACCTGGTGGGGGCTGATTTTTATGGGAGAAGCAACTACATCCTGTGTAACCTCGACGGAACTTTCAGCAGCCAGCAATATATGGGGCAGGTTCCCCAACCCTATTTCTCTTATGGAAACGGCATTGGCGATTTCGACAATGATGGCGATTTTGATTACATCATCGGAACCGGCTATTACACCACCAACGCCCACCACGTTTATCTCTACGAAAAACTAGCGGATGGGAACAACTTTGCGGCGCCCGTATCTGTTGACACCTGGACCGAGGGATATTATCCCATGGACATGGCGGTCGCCGACTACGACAATGATGGCAACATGGATTTTGTTTTGACGCACTACACCAGTTCCAACTGCGAACTGTATCTGGGTAACGGTAATCTAACCTTCACTCGATCTATTCTCTATTCAACCGCTCCCACGTATGGCATCGGTGCTGACGCCGGTGACTTCAACAACGACGGCAATGCAGACTTTGTGGTTTCCCAGTATGCCGGTTCCAATCCCGATCCCGGTGAGGATGTAGCTTCAGATACAACCTCGCACAATCCCTATTATATTTACATCAATCTGGGAAATGGAGACGGAACCTTCACCACCACCTCTTTCGTCGCCAGTGGAAGATCGTGGGGCGTCACAGCAGGGGATTTCGATAACGACGGGAAAGAAGATATCATTACCGACGGCTACTTTGGATACAGTTTCTATTTTTACAAAGGTAATGGCGATGGAACATTCCAAGCCGGGACAGTCATCAGTGGGGTGGGAAACCCCTTGACGCCCTCCCCAGTAGACAACTTCGACTTTAATGACGATGGGAACATGGATATTATGATCGGCTACGGTAATTACATCCGCTATTATTCAGGTAATGGGGATGGGTCCTTTACCTACGTCACCCAAATCGCCGGCGGTACTGGCTATGACCGTCGCTGCCTTTCAGCGCCGCCAGGTGAATTGATCCCCCCTGGATCGCCGGTTGCAGTTGCTGAACCCGACGCTCAAACTATTACCGTTGGAAGCACCGCGGACTTCGATGGATCCAATTCGTATGATACAGATGGTGGAACAATTGTCAGCTATGAGTGGAACTTTGGGGATGGTAACACCGGAACCGGGATAACAGCTTCTCACACATACACAACAGAAGGCAGATATCGGGTACGCCTTAGAGTTACCGATAATGATGGTAAGATTGGTTCGGACTATGTAACAGTGCAGGTTTGTTCGGACTGTCCTGAGCCGCCCAGGGTCAACGTAATGCCGGGGAACATGCCAGGCAAAGTGTATCCTTACGCGTGGCCCGGACGGGAACTGACCGTCTGGGGGAATGTACACGATGGAACTCCGCCATACACCTACGTGTGGGAGTTTGGTGATGGGAGTGCCCCGGTAAGTGGAGAGGTTACTAATCCAAGGTACATAAGTGTCCCTCATACATATACTACGATGGGTCCAAAGCTGGCGGTTCTCACTGTTACAGACGCTTGTTTGGTCTCTGGGCAGGATACGGTGGAAATAGAGGTCGTGACCAGAGACTTCCCGGTGGAGGTGAATGCAGCTATAGAGGATGGGTTACGCTGGCTCTATCTGGAACAGGAGTCAGACGGACGGTGGATTTACTCAGGATACCCGGCGGCAGCCACAGCCATGGCTCTACTGGCGTTTGAGAACAATCAGCATCTGCCCATCAACGACATCAATGAGGATATCTATGCTGAGTATGTTCAGGCAGGCTTGGACTTTCTTTTCACAACATTCTACTCAACGTCTGTTCCCGTTCAAGAAGCAGGTGATCCAGAGGAGAATGCGCCGGGTAATACAGATAATAACGGCATCGGAATTGGGGTAAATTCCAGTCGCAACGGTTATGAAACAGGCATGGCAATGATGGCCATAGTCGGCAGTGGCTCAATTGGAACTCCCGCCCCTGATCTGGTCGCCACTACAGGTCCTGCCGACGTTATCGGCAGGACTTACAGAGACATCGTAGTCGACATGGTGGACTGGTGCGCCTGGGCACAGGTTGATATAAGCCGAGGAATTCACAGGGGCGGCTGGAGATACACCCCGAATTATTCCAACAGCGATAACTCTGTATCCCAGTGGCCTGCCATCGGCCTGGAGGCCGCCGAGACCAACTGGGGAGTTGCCGCTCCATCCTTTGTTAAAAGCGAGCTGTTGTTGTGGCTATCGGCCAGCCAAATCTCAGGAGGCTCTAACGACGGTGCTTTCTGGTACATGCCCAATTGGTGGGCGTATAGCCCGATAGGGGTGACCGGCGCCGGTTTATGTGCGCTGTCATACGCTGACATTCCCAATACCGATCCCAGGGTCACGAGAACGACTGGCTATCTAGCTCGGAACTGGGGTCATTCTGCGAACGTCAACAACCGCTACAACTTATATGCCGTCGCCAAGGGCTGCAGAATCGCCGTGGACAGCCTGGGTGATCCGTATGAGATCGTCTCCATAGACGGCATTGATTGGTACACCGACTACGCTACCAATCTTATGGCCATTCAACAAAGCCACGGAGGTTGGCCTGACCAATGGGGAAGGGTTCTGAGTTCTGCTTGGGCTATCTTGGTTCTTACTCCTTCAGTAGTTGGCTTGCCCCCGGTCGCGGTGATCAATGCTCCGGAAACTGCTCCTCCGAGCACACCTTTCAACATGGACGGTAGTGATTCGTATCACAAGGATCCAGACAAGATGATTGTCGAATGGCTGTGGGATTTTGACAAATCAGATGGAGTCAATTGGAGCAGCCCAGATGCATCCGGCTCAGAGGTGGTCAATCCAGGTTACAGCTTGCCTGTGGGAGTCCTGGCTGACACCTTTCTTGTTACTCTCAGAGTAGCGGACAATGGTGACTCAGTCATGACCGACATCGCCGAACACACCGTTATCGTCAACTTCGAAAACCATCTCCCAATAGCTGATCCCGGAGGTCCTTATGCCGCTAAGGTGGGTGAGATAATAACCTTGGACGGAACCGGTTCTTACGATCCTGACTCGGCAGACTACATAGTAACTTATTCATGGGACATAGATGGAGATGGCATCTTCGGAGACTTTACCGACTCAGTATGCCACTACAGGTGGAACTACGTCTATTCGGGATATGTGGGCCTGGTGGTGAGTGATGCGTACGGGGCCTTCTCGGATACCTCGCAGGGATATGTTACCGTGTGGACTTCGGAGATGGATGTCGGCATAACGGCCTCAGATATTTCCTTTTCTAAACCATATCCGAGGCCGGACGAGGAAATAACCATTTCAGCGGTTATTCGCTGCGATGCTGAATCAGATCCGGTATCCGATGTCCTGGTGAGATTCTACCACGGTGATCCCGATACCGCTGTTAACCAGATCGGGGACGACCAAGTTATCCCCAACATGACGGCTGGTGATGCTATCCCGGTAGAAGTGGTGTACGTTCTCGGGGACACGGTGCTTCACGACATCTACGTCAGGGTCGACCCTGAAGGAGATATCGAAGAATATAACGAGGACAACAATGAAGCCTTCAGGGGTATCAAGGCTGTCTTGTTTGGTGCAATCTGTGGCGACGTTACTCTTGACAATGGAGATCCGGTCGCAAATGCGACGGTCAAGGTCATAGACTGGGACAACAACCAAGTGGGTGATCCCATCATCACCGGCTCTGACGGAACCTTCTACTTCGACACCCTGCTTAACGGGAGTTATTCGGTAATGATAGTTACCCCGCTGGGATATTCCGTGTCACCAAGTGAAACCCAAACTGACATTGAGGTGAGCGGTTATCCTTGCACCGAGGTGTATTTCGTTCTGACACCGACAATCACTTCCAACGTCTGTCGCACTATTGGCTACTGGAAGCATCAGTTTGACGTCTACCTATCCGGTCGGGGCCGTGCCCAGGAGGATTCCGCCGACCTCGAGGAATATCTTGATCTGGTTCACCTGCATTTCAACGTCCTCGGAGTATATATCGATCTCGAAAACTTCAATTTTGAGGACGCCAAGAACGTCCTAACGGTCAGCGGCCGTAAACTGATGGAGGATCGTGCCAAGCAGCAATTGTTTGCTCTACTGCTCAACTTCGCGTCCGGGAGAATCGGTAATGAGACAGTGGTCTCCGAAGACGGTCGCGTGGCTGCAGAAGCTGTCACCTACGTCGCGATCCTGATCAACGACGCTGATCCAGAGGACGACGAGCTGGCCAAGACAATCTGCGATCTGATCAATAACGGTCAGATGATTCAAGCTGGCATTATACCTGAGTCACCAGAGAGATACAGGGTCGCCGGGGATGCAGGAACTCCTAGAGAATACGCACTGGATCAGAACTACCCCAATCCGTTCAACGCGACCACTCAGATCAGCTACGGCTTGCCCAGAGATGGGCACGTCAAGCTGGAGATCTACAATCTCCTGGGCCAAAAAGTAGCCACTTTGGTGGATGAGTGTCAACAGGCGGGTCTAAAGACTGCAGACTGGAATGCAGAGGATCTCGCCAGCGGAGTATACTTCTACAGGTTGACCGCCGACGACTTCACTGCCACCAGAAAAATGCTGCTTATGAAGTAATCTATTGATGGAGTCACTCGCTCATGAGAGGAGGACGGATTCGAGACCCGTCCTCCTCTAAACTTCATCATACAGAGAGCACGGAAAGCATCCTGCCTCTCTCCCACGAGGTTCTTAGAGTATACACTGATTCCGCCGAATGCTTCTCTGGACGACTAGAGGCATCAGAGTCTTCCCGTCACTCCAATCACGTTCTTTCGATGCCTGCAAATGTCGATAGAGCAGCCAGAATGCAAGGGAAGATTCTCACTTCACTTAGCTGTCTCCTGTAGTAGCCAGCGTATTAACTTGAGTGCTCCTGCTTTCCCCCTCTCCCCTACCTCCATTTTAGGACCCACGCAGGAGGGGCAACCATCGGTGCACCCGCAGGATTCGATCATTTCACCACAAGCCTTCCACAAGTCTTTGGAGAGGTGAAACAGTTTCTCGGAGAAACCAACTCCTCCGGGATAGTTATCATAAACGTACACGGTGGGAAGATCCGAAAAAGGGGATTTCACCTGTGGAAAAGTCCTTATGTCTTTTGGATCACACATGACCCACAAGGGTGCCACGTTGCGCAGAACGTTGGCTAAAGCCCTCAGGCTGCCCCCCAGTTGTTCTCCAGAGAGTTCCAGTTTAGAGGCTATATCGGCAGGGAACTCAAACCAGAAGGCGGTGGTATGCATTTCCTGTTCGGGCAGACTAATCTGTCCGAAGCCCACGTTCTCATGGGTCTGAAATTTGATTTTCTTATACATGGTGGCCAGTGTGGTTACCGAGACTTCACCGTATGCCCGATTCCCCGCTGGCTCCTGAGATTTCTGCGCCACCTCGAGCACCTTGAGATCGGTTTTGGTGATGGCATCGGTATAATAATCAACCTCCACCTCTTTGGCATACGCCTTCTTGCCATCCCAGTCCAGCTCCTCTATCTGATATTGATCCGCTCCGTGCAGGTAAATGGCATCTTTGTACAAGAAGACCGGTGCGCTGAAATAATCCATCTCCCCTATTACTCTACTCCGGTCTGTGGAGTCCAGTATGACGAAGTTTTCCGGTGCTGCGCTTCGCAAACTCACCTGTTCAGCCGGATAAACTTCTGCAGTCCAATGCCATTTCCCTTCCACGTGATGAAGAAGTCTCTGTTCTTCCAGATGAGCCAGGATCTTTCCTGTGGCCTCCACGCCGAAGTCCTCTCCATCGCTGAAGGGGAGCTCAAAGGCGGCGCATTTAATGTGGCTCACCAGGATTATCAAGTTGTTAGGATCCACGATACCGGACTCCGGGGACTGGCTGAAGAAATAGTCCGGATGATGAATGATGAACTGATCCAGAGGAGAGCTGTTGGCCACCAATACCGCTACTGAAACGTCCGTCCTCCTTCCTGCCCTTCCGGCCTGTTGCCAGGTTGACGCGATGTTTCCTGGATAGCCTGCCATCACCGACACATCTAATTGTCCGATATCGATCCCCAACTCCAGCGCATTGGTTGAGACTACTCCACGGATAGTCCCGTCCCTCAACCCTTTTTCGATCTCCCTTCGCTGAAGCGGAAGATAGCCACCCCGGTAACCTCTCAGCGATTGGGCGGGTTTCTTAGCTTTTCTCATCGCCTCCGCCAGATAGGTCAGGAGAATCTCAACTCTGAGCCTGGACCGCGCAAAGACGATAGTCTGAACGTCGCTTGTCAAGAATCTTTCTGCCAACCTCTGCGTTTCTTTAATATAGGATTTCCTTATGCCCAGCTCTTTGTTAATCACCGGGGGATTGTACAGGATAAAATGCTTTTCTCCGGTCGGCGCCCCGTTGTTGTCCACCAGCACGACCTCTTCCTCGATGATCTTCCGGGACAACTCGGATGGGTTGGCGATGGTAGCTGAGCAGCAAACGAACTGTGGACTCGTGCCATAGAACCTGCATATCCGCCTGAGCCTCCTTATCACGTTTGCCAGATGGCTTCCGAATACTCCCCGATAGTGATGTATCTCGTCGATCACTACATATTTTAGATTCTCAAAAAGCTTGATCCACCTGGTATGATGGGGTAGGATTCCGGTGTGCAGCATATCTGGATTAGTGACCACAATGTGCCCTGCCGCGCGGATGGCGATTCGAGCGGAACGAGGCGTATCTCCATCGAAGGTGTAGGTCTTTATGTCAGCGTCTAAATCGGTGACCAATTGATGAAGCTCCGCCACCTGATCCTGAGACAGCGCTTTGGTGGGAAAAAGATACAGCGCCCTGCTCTCCGGCTTCTCCAGAATCGTATTCACCACTGGAAGATTATAGCACAACGTCTTTCCCGACGCCGTAGGTGTCACTATCGCCACGTTTTTGCCGGACAGAACGTTCTCTACCGCGGTTGCCTGATGAGAGTAAAGCTTGCGGATTCCCCTCTTTTGCAGGACTGATTTAATCCGCGGATTTATGCCTGGCGGAAACTCAGAATATATCGCTTTCCTTGGAGGAATAACTTCCCAGTGTGAGACGCACTTTTGAAAGTATCCGCCTTGTCTAAATTCGTCCAGAATTTGCAGAAGGTTCATGACGGCCCTTCCCTCCTCCGATTCTCTTGCGGTAATTATCGTTCCCCTTCGCGGTTTGTCAAGGGAAAATCCCGCGTGGCAATCCACCGCTCCTATCAATCCTGTCCAAATCAATCAGACTGGAATCGATGTTGTGGGATCGGAAGGCGTACCCGCACGCTTAAGCGTGCGTAGTGGAAGTCACCGCTGTGGTTAGCTGAATGCTCCGGATAAAAACAATGGGATAGCCCTCCGGGCTATCCCACAACTCTGTTTATTTTTGAATATCGAGCAAATTACGACTGCCGGAACTCAACTAAGGACCCCAGATGCCAGGACAATCCGGCGCTGGCCCGCTCCTCAACAGATAGCCGATCATGTAAACCACATCACCGGCACCGACACCACCATCGCTGTTAACGTCGCCTCGGTTGACCGGACACACCGGCGGAGGCCCAGCGCGGTAGAGATAATTGATCAGGTAAACGATGTCACCAGGCGAAACTCCCTGCTTCCCATTCACATCCCCGCAAACAACCGGATATCCTTCAAGCCGTTCCCTCTCCACTATCGCTCGAGCTGTATCGACATAATCCTGGAGTTGACCCAGGCCACCCGGAGCAGCCGCTAAGATCAGAGTGAAAGTAGCTTCTGCATCAGGATCGTCTCCGGCATCGATCTTGGCGGCAGTGAAAATGTAAGACCGATCCAGAATTGAATCCGGAAACTCTATGTTGTTTCCGGTCTGTGAGGCAAGCCAGTAAAGTTCTCCGTCCCTCCAACCCCAACCACCTTGAGGATAAACGTAATGGTTGTTCTTCACACAGTAGCTTCCATAGGGAATTGTCTGCTCCGGTCCCTCACCATCAGCATCAGCCAGAGCAATCCCGCAGTAGTAATCATTATACTGTGGATGCTCTCCGCTGCCAAAACCTCTCTGCCAGGCAATATGGTTGACGGGATCATAGCCACCCTCATTGGTGGCGTTCTCCTCCGTGGTCACATTGGGCTCTCCCTGGGAGCTATCCCAAGGACAGTCGATATCCTCAAGCACACCAAGGTAGGTATCCTCATAACCGGTAAATGGGCTCTGATCAGGCCACCAACCAGGTGGATCGTGACGTCTCACCTTCACGTACTTGATCACCAGATGCTTGTATTCATCAGGTGCCGTATCCTTGTAGAACTTGATCTGCTTGGAAAGCTCCCACCAATACCACTTGTAGTCGGCAGGCGGCTCAAAATCATGCATGAAAACGTTCTTGGTATAAACAAGCCAAAAATCAGGCTCCCAGTCCTGACTGCATTCGTCGGTGTAAAGCTTATCGCGGACGCCCGCATGCCGATCCTCACGCATGAACCTGCCAACTAAAGTGTCGGCGTCTGAGGTGGTAGCAATTATGGTTCCCCCCTCAAAGAAAACATCGTGTGCGGTGTCCGGGAAACTGGCACTGTCCGTGATATTCTCACCGCAGTTGGCATTCACCCTGAGCACCAACACCCCGTTATACAGAGTATCAACCGTCTCGGGATCTATGGGACACTCGTAATAGTCGTCCGCTGCGATTGCTTGAATCGGCTCGTTTATAGTCTCTATGCCAGCATAATCCACGGTTATTGTTAGATTGCCCGCAATGAATGCGTCACTACATACTCCGCTTCCGTCGAGGATACCTGACACGGTTGCCGAGTCTCCAGCTTGGATCATTCCGGCGCCGGTGATGTTAATACATTGGTGATCACCACTTACGTTGTACATGAGATCGGGGCATCCCCAGCGATTGTATATCCTGACAACAAGGTCTTTGGAACCACCCGGGGGGACTTTCACCGGCGGCTCATACAAATGCCAGGTGCGGGGCTCCAGAATGCGATAGTGCCATGGCAGACAGCCCACCACCGACCAGTCGGTCAGGTGCAGGTACATGACAGGGTTGGACATCCACTGTGTACCGTCCTGGATTGCACCACCAGCATCCCGATCACAGATGTACTGGATATGAAGATCACCATCGTACATATTCTGAGCCATAGAGGACCAGTGCTCGCTCACGCAGTTCCCAGGAGAGCACCCCGGAGTCTGGGTGTTGGTCAGGTTGAATATGTCACCCCAGGTGTCACCACCATCAAAGCTGCCAGCGCCATACAGGTCTCCGTTGCTCAAATCGCTGGCGGAATTATCGGAGCTGTCGAATCCAGTCCAGATGCAGTACAGATAAACCGAGTCATCTCCCGGATGATAGATGGGGTCCTGGGCAGAGATGCTCATCTTGGCCAGATAGCAGTTGTGGGCTCCCGGATCCGCACCCGTGCCCTGCAGATTCCTGTGGATCATACTCACGCCGGCCTCCTTGCTCCAGTGATAAATCCGAGCTATTCCAGGCTGATAGTAACCCGGCTGGGCAGGATCAAAGCCGGCGGTCAGGTACACCACGTGCAGGCTGTCTTGGTAGTCATAGCAGGCACTAAGATCATGAAAACACCTCTCCGTGCCAGTGCAACCGAAGTTGGTGATATTGTGGATAATAGGCGGCCACTGGGTTCCGTCGATCCAGTCATCGCCGTTGCTCACGGACTCGAACCAGCAACAATCAGCCAGAAAGTCACAGCTCCCGTCACAGGCGGGTGAAAGATAAGCCACACCCACCTTTTGAGAGACAGCAGACACGGCCACCACCGGAGTGACGCTGCAGGAGGAATCGAAATGGCTTATGGGAGCAAAGGAGCCCAGGCCATTCTGATTCACCTTGATGGCGTACGTGGCAGGTGCTGAATTGACGTAGCTTTGACAATATAACGTATCCGGGTTAGTCGGACTTATATAGCACCGTTCATAAGCCACCATGACCGGCACTCCACCAGCAGTGTTCCCCTCGGTCATCACGACGTGGATGTAATCTATTTCCTCAAGGGGATCATACAAGACCTCGGCCTTGGGCCACATTCCTTCCTCTCCTGATGTATTGCCCGCAATCCAGTCCGGAAGGTCCCAATGCTTGCTGAATGAACCACTACACACAGCGTCGGCCAAGGTCAGAACGCTGGCCCAGGTTGGTGTACCGGCAGTCCTGTGATGGATAACCACCGACGTGCCATCATGCAGATGGGTCTGGTTGCTGTATCCAGAGTTTCCATAGTCTGCATGAACCTGGCCGATATAAGTGCCTAACGGATTCTTGCAGTTGGCGTCCACGAACCGAGGGACGCCCGGATATATACCATCACAATACATCCAGGAGAAGTGCCGATAACCGTCGGGAGTGACGGAGATCATTCTACCCATGGAGCCGTTTTTCTGGAAGTCGTACCAGGTATCTCCGATCTGGTCATGTTGAATAATGGTTCCGTCTTGCGGCTGGATGTCCTCGCAGGTCAGCTTTGCGCCGCCACTCAGATACTTGGCGTACACTCTCCGAGGCACTCGATATGATTCCCATCCAGCGCCGTCTACGCGCCAGTCTTCAGAGATATGTCTCATCCATTTTGCATTCGAGCCTTTTTGTGCTGTGGCAGCAAATGCTGGTGCCCCGAAAATCGTGACCCCCACATACAACAGCACGAGAAGTGTCAGCGTTTTAGGTTTCATGTTTCTCCTCCTTCTGGAAAGGAAATCTTAAATTGTGAGAGTACTGTTGTCTTGAGTTATAATCCGCTGGAGGGTGACCGTTCGCTTTCTGTGACACAAATCATCCCCGTTGCCGGAGAGACACGCAATGCTGCTCAAAGAAGCCGTACCACACCGCTCGCCGGATGATTCCGGGAACTGAGATTCAACTGTTCGCTGCGACACGGGCAACCAGAAGAAAGTAGTTGTGTCGCCCCTCAGATATGAGTAGAACCCCTACATAGTTAATATACGGCCACTCACCATCAATGTCAAGGAAAAAAACCATGAAATTCTGGCCGGCGCTAATCCATTCCAGCACGCACCATACCGGATGTTTTCCGACACACCTGGAATTGGTCCGGGGAAAGGCCTTCTTAAATCAGTATTACCGCTACCAGTCACGAAAGACCACGAATCAATCCAACAGGGCGGATATCAAAGTCTTCGAAGGTCAGCGCATCTCTGTTTGAAGGACGGCAGCCCCGTAAGTACGCTTTCTGGTGAGACTTAGGTTGAAGATTTAATGCTCTGGTTTAATACTCTTTGGCTTTCTCTTCTCCCGAAATCACCCTGAGTGCACCCAAAGTGAGAGCTTCCATCTCGTCTTCTCCCGGAAAAACTAACACTGGCGCGATGAATTTGACCTTCTGAGTGATCGCATCAGTCAGTCTCTTGGAATTGGCGATCCCTCCGGTCAGGACGACGGCGTCCACATTGCCCTCCAGCGTGGTAGCCATAGCACCAATCTCCTTAGCGATCTGGTAGACCATGGCGTCATAAACGAGTCTTGCCTTCTGATCCCCGCGGTCGATTCTATTCTCAACCTCCTCCACGTTGTCCGTCCCCAGATGAGCTAAGAGCCCTCCCTTTTTGGTGAGAAGCTGTATCATCCCCTTTTCAGTATATTTACCGGAGAAGCAGAGTTTCGCCAATCCAGTGACCGGCAAGGCGCCCACTCTCTGAGGTGAGAAGGGTCCCATGTCATTGGCATTATTGACGTCAATCATTCTGCCTTTGAAGTGGGAGCTGACGCTTATCCCGGAGCCGAGATGCACGATTATCAGATTCAGCTCGTCGTATCTCTTACCCAACTTCTTTGCCGCCTTTCTTGCCACCATCTTCTGGTTAAGAGCATGGGAGAGGCTTTTTCGGTCGATCTGAGGCAATCCGGAGACGCGAGCTTCCGGGATGAACTCGTCCACAGATACAGGGTCTACGATAAAGGCTGGGACTTCTGTTCCCTTTACCAGCTCGTGGGCAATCAGCGCACCCAAATTGGACGGATGATCTGCCTGAACATTACCGCCTCTTATGTCCGAGAGCATCTTTTCGTTGACGGCGTAAGTACCGCTTTCCAGCGGCTTGAAGGGACCTCCTCTTCCCACCACCGCTGAAAGTTCAGCCACCCTGATTTGATTCTGTTCCAGAAACTTCAGAACCAGTTCCTTTCTATAGTCCAGTTGTTCCAAGGTCCCTTTGAAAGAGGAAAGATCCTCTGTCGAGTGTCTGATCACCTCCACCTTCAAAGGAGTTTCGTCAATATAAAGCGCCACCCTGGTAGAGGTGGCGCCGGGATTGATGCTCAATATTCTGAATTGACCTGTCATCTTCTCTTGGTTCGCCTCGAATTGGCTTTAAATGACTGCCCGGACAGAAACCTACTGTTTGCCGTGAATCCGTCACTGCTAACTGCCGACTAACACCCGCAGCTGGTCTCCTCAGCCATACCCTGCTTGAAACGCTTTACTTGCCTGATCCTCTCTTCGGCCAGAAGAGTTGCAGCCTTTTGAGTAGGTATGTTCTCTTTTTCCGATTTCTCTAATACCTGCGACAGTATCTGGTAGATTCCTTTGGCCCTTTTTGTCGCCCTTTCCTGATCGTAACCTTCCAGCTCATTCACCACGTTAATTAATCCACCAGCGCCGATCACGAAGTCGGGGGCATAGAGGATTCCTTTTTCGTGAAGGACATCGCCGTGCCGTTCCTCCTCCAGCTGATTATTGGCCGCTCCTGCTACTATCTTGACTTTCAGTCTTTTGATAGTTTGATCGTTGATCACGCCTCCGAGGGCGTTAGGAGAAAAAACGTCCGTTTCCAGGTCATATATTTGATCCGGCGGGATCACTTTCGCCCCGAATTCTTCTCCGGCCAGATCAGCTTTGCTTTGATCCACGTCAGCTACCACAAGCTCACACCCCTGTCGGGAAAGCTGTCTGGCCAGGTTGAAGCCCACATTGCCCAACCCCTGTATGGCTACGGTGAGTCCCTTCAACGATTTCTTGCCGAAGACCTTCTCGGCGCAAGCCAAAAGACCACTCTCTAATCCGATTGCCGTGACTGTCCCCGGATCCCCGCCTCCACCGAGCGCCTGAGACAGACCGGTAACATACCGGGTCTCGTATTTGACGATCTCCATGTCTTCAACGGTAGTTCCAACGTCCTCGGCGGTTATATATCGCCCTTTCAGGCTTTCCACGAAACGACCGAACGATCTGAGCACCAACTCATTCTTATCTTTGACCGGATCTCCGATGATCACGCCTTGCCCTCCACCCAGATTTGTGCCAGCTGCTGCCGCCTTGTAAGTCATGCTTTTCGACAACAAAAGCACATCCTTGAGTGCATCCTCTTCTGACTTGTAGGGATGCATTCTCACCCCGCCTATGGCAGGACCCAGGGTGGTGTCATGTATGGCAATGATCGATCTTAAGCCGGCAACCCTGTCCGACCAGAAAGCCACCTGTTCGTGCTCGCTGTGAGCTAACGATTTGAATATCTCCAAACCTGCCCTCCAGCAGATTGATCTAACGTGGAATGCTCGGCTTTAGTCGAGCCCGATCAAGACTTCGGTAAAGTTCGAGCTGAAGTCGCAGATGCCGCCTTGGGGGCTTGACACTCCAGATATCTTATCTATCCCTGCCAGTTTGGCTTTCGTTTCTCCAGAAATGCAGACATTCCCTCTTTGGCTTCCCCGCTGCGAAAACACTCACCAAAGTCACGCGCCTCGTAAGCGCTTGCCTCCTCCAGGCGTGCCTCGATCCCTTCGTTGATCACCCTTTTTGCCAGCTTAACGGCCAGGGGTCCCTTGGAGGCAATCTTCTTCGCCATGTCCAGGCAATAATTCATGAGCTGATCTGCGGGGACAACCTGATTGACCAAGCCTATGGACTGGGCTGTTTGGGCATCGATCATATCGCCAGTGAAGATGAGCTCCTTTGCCTTGGCCACTCCCACCAATCTGGATAACCGCTGTGTCCCTGCAAAACCCGGAATCACCCCCAGATTGACCTCTGGCTGCCCTAACTTTGCCCTTTCGGATGCGATGCGGACGTCACAGGCAAGGGCTAACTCACATCCTCCCCCCAAAGCAAAACCGTTGACGGCAGCGATGACCGGCTTTTCTGTCTTGGCGATGAGATTAAAAACCTTTTGTCCTTTCAGAGAAAACTCTCTGGCTTGGTCAGCAGACATATCCTTCATTTCGGCTATGTCCGCTCCGGCCACGAAAGCCTTTCCCTCACCAGTGATAACAATAACTTTCGCCTCGTCTGACTCCCCCAGGTGGGTAATGGCTCTATCCAGTTCCTGGAGAGTCTCGGTATTCAGAGCATTCATAGCATCGGGGCGATTCATCTTGACGATGCCCACCTTGTCCTTTGTTTCCACGATGATATTCTTAAACTCCATCCCTCCTCCTGTGTCGTTGGGTTGCCTTCAAAAACCTCTTCTGATGTGCCGAACCTGGCTGGCGATGAGTCCCAGAATGAGCATCTTACCTCATAAGCTCCCTGGCTATGACCAGCCTCTGAATTTCTGAGGTTCCTTCGCCAATTTCACATAGCTTAACGTCCCTTAAGTATCTTTCTACGGGATACTCGGACATGTATCCGTATCCCCCGAAGATCTGGATCGCCTGATAGGTCACGGATCTCCCCACTTCGGACGCGTAAAGCTTAGCCATGGCGGATTCTTTGATGAATCTCTCGCCTTTGTCTTTTAGCTCAGAGGCATGATATATCAAATGTCTGGCTGCTTCAAGCTGAGTCGCCATATCCGCCAGCTTCCATTGAATCGCCTGGAAGTTCGCGATTGATTGTCCGAACTGCTCCCTTTGTTTTGCGTACTCCAAAGCCTTATCATAGGCTCCCTGTGCTATCCCCAAGGCCATGGCACCGATGCTGATTCTCCCGCCGTCCAGGGTGATCATAAACTGTTTAAACCCCTCCCCCTCTTTTCCTAAAAGATTCTCTTTGGGGAGTCTTAAGTCCTCAAAGATAAGAGTTGCGGTGTCGGAGCCCCTCAGTCCCATCTTGTCCTCTTTTTTTCCGATGGAGAAACCTTTCCTCCCTTTTTCCAGGATGAAGGAGCTTATCCCTTTGTATCCTTTGCTCTTGTCCGTTACCGCCGTGATTACGAAAGTCTCTCCGACGCTGGCGTTGGTAATAAAGCACTTGGAGCCGTTTATCAAATAAGAATCACCATCCAGCACCGCGGTGGTCTTGGTGCCCGCTGCATCCGATCCTGCATCCGGCTCGGTCAAGCCAAATGATCCCAGTTTTTTCCCGGAGGCCAGATCGGGAATGTATTTCTTCTTCTGTTCTTCATTTCCAAAAAGAAAGATGGGATAGACTCCCAGAGAGTTGTGAGCGGCAACGGTTATGCCGGTGGATCCGCAGACTCCGGAGATCTCCTCAACTGCAATTGAGTAACTCAGCGTATCGTATCCTGATCCGCCGTATTCCTCGGGCACCACCATTCCCAGAATTCCCATCTCCCCCAGTTTCTTCACCGTATCAAATGGGAACTCTCCCGACTCGTCCAGCTGCTTGGCCTTGGGCTCGATCTCTTTTTCTGCAAATTCCCTTACTCTGGCGCGAAATTCTTGATGTTGTTTGGAAATCTTCATCTGGCTCTCCTCCGCTTAGTCCTTCAAAAGGTCTCGGGAGATGACGATTCTTTGAGCCTCCGAGGTTCCCTCGTATATCTCCGTGACTCGTGCATCTCTGAAATACCGCTCCACCGGATACTCTTTCATATAGCCGTATCCACCGTGAATCTGAACCGCCTCGTTGACCACCCTGTTTGCCATCTCCGAAGCAAAGAGCTTGGCCATGGAAGCCTCAATGTTACACTTCTCTCCCTTGCTTTTGAGGTGAGCCGCTCGGTATACCAGAAGCCTTGCCGCCTCTATCTCAGTGGCCATGTCTGCCAGCTTGAAGGCGATGGCCTGGAAGTTACATATGGCTTGTCCGAATTGAACTCTCTCCTTGGAGTACTTGAGGGCCTCCTCGAATGCGGCCTGAGCTATTCCCACGCACTGCGCTCCCACCCCTATCCGGCCGGAGTTCAGAAGGGAGAGGGCGATTCGGAAACCTTTGTTTTCCTCTCCCAGCAGATTCTCTTTGGGAACCTTGCTGTCTGCAAAGGAAAGCTCTCGGGTGTCCGATCCTTTGATTCCCATTTTCTTCTCTTTGGCACCGATAGAGAAACCCTCGGTCCCCTTTTCCACCAAAAGACAAGAGATGCCTTTGGATTTTAATTCTGGATTGGTGAGCACGAAGACCACGAAAAGATCTGCTATCCCCGCGTTAGTTACGAAGGTTTTGGTTCCATTGACCAGATAGTGGTCCCCCCGGAGCACCGCAGTGGTTCTTAGGCTCCCTGCATCCGTGCCGGAACCAGGTTCGGTCAGGGAGTATGCACCGATCTTCTCTCCGCCTGCCAGGGCAGGCAGATACTTCTTCTTTTGATCATCTGTCCCGAACTTCAGGATTGCATCGCAAACCAGAGAATTATGTACCGAAAGCCCTATCGTCAGTGCGGCGCAGGCCTTGGAGAATTCCTCCATGGCACAGATGTAGCTCACAAAATCTAAATTGGAGCCGCCGAATTCTTCTGGCAGCAGCATAGCCAGGTACCCCAGGTCGGCCAACTGCTTGTAAATATCTTGCGGGATCTCTTCTTTCTCGTCGAACTCCTGGGCTTTGGGAAGAAGGGTGTTTTTGGCGAAGTCGGCGGCGGCTTCCTTCACCATTCTCTGTTCTTCAGTCAGCTGAAAATCCATAAGTCGCTCCTTGCTATTGGTTGCAACTCATGTTACGGGTTCAATACAACCTAGTATCCCCGTGGGCGGGATTAAATCATGCTCCAAACTATTCAAGAGTGATTCTGGCGATGGATCAAGTCCCCCGCCAGAATAAGCTAACTCGAAGGCCCTTACGTCCAATAGGTCATATGCGGAAAAAGGAAGCTACATCACGGACCATTAGCTTGCCTTCTTGAATATCATGCAGGTCACGGTTCGGTCATTTCCACCCATGCTGGTCAGCATACCGTAGGGACGGTCGGGTTTAATGTTGACCTGGCAGTCTCCGGCCTTTCCGGTGAGCTGGTGTAGGAGGTCCACCGCCTGCCGAACACCGGTGCCTCCGGTGTAATGACCGAATCCGACCAGTCCGCCGGTAGCGTTGGTGGGCATCTCTCCGTCCGTAGCTGCCTTACCCTCGGCTACGAACCCTGCCGCCTCTCCATAGCCGACCACTCCGCTGGCCTCCAGGTGAAGCAGACCGCCGATGGTGAAGCAGTCGTGTACCTCCAGAAGGCCCAAGTCTTTGGGGCCGATACCTGCCATCTCGTACGCCTTCTCCACCGATTTTCTGGAGGTAGCGAGTCTGGTTTTGTCTTCCGGCAGCTTGGTCACGTCAGCCTGCGATTGCCCCAGGCCTACGACCTCCACCGCATCCTTCTTATCGATGCCGATCTTCTCCAGGCCTTCCTCTGAGGCGAAGATCAAAGCGGAACAACCGTCGGAGACCTTGGAGCAGTCGTATACGTTGATGTGCTCGCAGAACACCTTGGGATTGGGTGGTGTCATACCGGCGGCAACTAAATCCTCGATGGTGTTATGATATTCTTGAGCCTTTGGATTCTTTCGCGCATTGGTGATGGCGTTAGCGTACCAGTGAGCCATTCCTTTTCTTACGTAATCATAGCCGAATTTCTCATAGCATGCCCCTGCCCGGTCTGAGAATTGACCAGGGAAGAAATAGGCTGCTCCCTGTTTTCGCTGGGACTTGTAGTGCCCGGCTCCTGCCAGGATGTCCGCACCATAGATAGCTTTCACTGTGTTTTGCACCTCAACCCCCATAGTCAGAACTACGTCGGACACTTCGGATAAGACGCTCTTGATGGCCGTGTACAAGGCCAACCCACCAGATCCACAGGCACCTTCCGTCCTGGTGCAAGGTTTATATTCTAATGCGGGATCGATAAAGGGAATGAAGCCCGGCAGATTGCCCTGGCGGTTGAACCTGGCCGCCATGAAGTTGCCGATAACTCCCTCATCGATGTTATTGACATCGTTGATTTGGTCAATCACACCCTTGCCCGCTTCTTTTATATATTCCTCCAAACCTGGTCGCGGCTTCTTGGGGTGAAATTCTCTCCTGCCCGAACCGAAGGAAACGGTATTATAACCCGCGCATGCATATACCGGCTTTCTAAGCTTTTTCATCTGTTACCTCCTAAGATAGACCCGTTTTCGTATTTCGCTTCTCGTCGGCGAAACTCGTATCGTCTCTCGTTAGTGGAGCCTCGAGCTTCAATACGAGCGTCGCCACTGTGAAACCAGTCCCTAAGACGACTCTAGACATAATCATTGATCGGCCCATATAGGTGATAAAACCCGTTGAGGAGAACATGATTGACGTCCTGTTCCGACTGCGCCACGCCGGTCTTCACCAGGAATTCCCCGATCTCTTTGGATCTTTTCAGATAGGATCTCGCCAACTTCGCGCCCAGCGTGTCGGTAGCGCTCAAGTTCTTAAAGTATACGGACAGCTTGTCTCCTCTTTTGGGATCCATCAAAAGGCTGCGCCAGGGAGCATGTCCCTCGGGGTAAGCTCCGATTTTCTTGTCCAACTCGCCGCTCCATCCGTTGGGATCAAAGATCTTGTACTCTCCCTTTTCAGGATCATATACCCCTGTCGGGCGATTCTTCTCATACTTTAAGAAACCATCTTTCTGGCTTCCGTCTGCATACTGACCACCCAGAACCTTCTTCTCGGTCATTTGCACCAGCAGATCATCCTGCAGGTCCTCCCCTTTGATGTAAGTGGCGACGGTCTCCGAGATACACCGATACACGTCCACCCCCACGTAGTCGATAAGCTGGAATATGCCCATTGGTCGAACCAACAGATCCTGGCTGACCTTGTTCATGATATAAAGACCACCTGCCAGGCCGAACTCTGGCCCCAGCTTCTTGGCCTCTCTAGTGGCATACAGGCCGTCCCGGAGGAAATGACCATTGCCGATGAAGCCGGCGATATCATTAGCCGGCACGATCTTCTTGCGCAGCCTCTTGGCCAATTCCTGGGCCATCTCCTTAAGCTCCGGCTTGGTTCCCTCAGGAGAGATCAGCTCCAGCAGTCTTTGAACAGCAGGGGGATTATAGAAGTGGTACCCGATAATCCTGCCGCTCAGATTAGCCTCTCCGTTAAGAACACTGATGGGGATGGACGAGGTGTTGGTGAAATAGTACGTATCCGGGGAAACGAGCTGTTCAGTTTTCTTCAGCACGTTCACCTTTACGTCTTTATCCTCCACTATGGCCTCGAAGATGATCTTCGAATCCTTGACCTCTGCCAAATCGGTTCCCAGTCTGATCACCGACATGGCATCGTCCACGAAGGCATCGATGATGTCGTAATTCTCCACCAAATCCTCACGGTCTCTGTAGAGCTCCCTCAGCATCACCGTGGTCTTCTCTCCCGCCTTGACCAGTTGGGCTTTGAGATAGCTCTGAAGGCCGTCTAAGGCCTGCTCGCTTATGTCGATGCAGTGCAGCCGGAAGACCGAGTTCTTGTTTTCGGGCAAATTCTTCAGCCTGGCCATCTCCTGGGCCAGAAGGAGAGCTATCCCGCTTCCCATCTTCCCCGCAGCTCCGATGACGGAAACATTCCTCAGCCTCTCGTCAAGCGTCATACAACACCTCCGAAGTTGTTACGTTGATTTTGGCGACTAATGCTCGAATTGCCGCTTGCCTGCGAAACGCTTGTGAAAAATATAACAAATTCACCTCGAAAGCAAAGGAAAAAATCGACTTTTTTTGCCGCCTAAGAGGCGATTGAGAAAGTGGTTGACAAGGGTAGCGAAGTGATTATAATTGAATATATCGACAGAATGGACTTGTCCGGGAATCGGGGTAGGGCAAGATATCGAGGGGAATCACAGGTGGGCGAGAAGATAAGTCAGGAGCACAGGGCTCCCGACTTACCGGCTACGACCCATGTTTGGATTCAAGCGAAAAGAAGACAAGATGAGCAGGCCATTAAGACTACATCTGATCATTGTGCTTTCGTTCGCTTATTGCCTCTGCACTTGCACCGCAATAACGAAACAAGGAGACAACCATTCTGCAGATCAATACCCTCCTGCTGCTTTTTTGAGCCCTATTTCAAACATATCCATCTCCTTAGAGGAGAAGCAACTTGTAACAATAAGAATGTGTGATTTGTCAGGAAACGAGATTGCAGTGTTCTTCCAAGATACCCTGGAAGCCGGATTCCATGTCTACACAGTAGAGCCTGATACATCTTTACCTAGAGGTGAGTATCTAATCGAGTGTCAAACACAAGATTCAACTTATCAGCAAAAGTATATACATGTGAAATAGCAGGTAGGGCAGGAATCATGCGCACCTACTTCTTTTTTCGTCACGGACGGGCGAGTAGTCCGGTCTGCTTGCCGGACCGGGTCTATCCTAGCAAGGAGGTAGGTCAGGACCCCCGTGCCCGGGCAGGCCCGTCTGGGCTCATGACACTTTCCTTTCCGCCAAGACACCACGACAACGGGGCAGGTGGCCCACAGTTCTGCTGTGAGATACCAAGTCTAATCCGCTTCTTCTCTTTCCACAAAGAGCAAAAATAGCCTGACTTCTGTGGTGAACAGGATAGCACCAGGGTTTACGGACGGTGTATTGTCATGTGCTCTGTCGTTCTGTGGGGGTCCTGCCCGCCCGACGGGCGCAGCCTTTGGCGGGTGTCACCTGATACTCCGCAACAACTATGCGTAAACGAGATTCGTCATGAACCATCGAATCGATCGAAAGCCTGAGTCTAATCCCAAGGAAAGCTCCAAACAACCGAAGCTCTTGAAAGCGTTGATCGACAACGCCATCAGAAAACTGAAAGGCAAAAAAACGAAAAACAATGTCCAGCGAGCCCAGTATGTCCAGCAAGTCCGGCCGGCACGTCCCGACTTCCGGCGGGTGGCTTACAGCTGGGCTGTGGGATCGTACACTTCTTCGTCTCAGACGACTTCGTCGGTGATGCGTAGTGCAACGGACATTGAAGATCCGTCTGGAAAGTGTCCGTTACCAACTAAAGAGGGCCTTCCCCTAAGACACCACCACAAGACAGCACAATAACGCAACATCTTGAACTCTTGTTCGTTATGCATAAAGAGACGGCTTTTTCGCAGGCGTGAACCATATGGTTCACGCCGCAGATGTCTGATGCGGCATTTAAAGCCATGTTTGGGGTGCTAAACGGATCAGCATAAACATTATCAGATATAATTGCAGAACTGTTCACAATACACAGCAGGAATTCGATCATGAACAATGTTAACAATTGGCGCCGTAACTGATGTCAGTTCAGGAGAAACAAGCTCATGTTTAAGCGACACCCATTTCTGAGGGCATTATTCATTTTTCTTAGAAGTTGGATAATAGCCATAATAGCACTTCTTATCCTCTATTTTGCCTGGCTCCGGGAGTGGCAAATGACATGGGGTGCGACAGAAGAAGAAGTAAGCCGCTACATGGCGGGTGATGAATTGCTCGAGGATCCTGAGCTTAACGCCACCCGCGCAGTGGAAATAGAGGCGCCTCCGGAACAAGTGTGGCCTTGGTTGGTGCAAATGGGATGGAAAAAAGCAGGCTTATATAGCTTTGGAAGGTTGGACAACGGTGGCATGCCGAGTGCCGAGCGTATAATTCCGGAATACCAGAACCTGAAAGTTGGCGACTCAATACTTCCATCGCTGAAGGTGGTTGAGATGGAACCTAACAGGTACATGCTCTGGGTATTCCAGGAGCGAGCGGGTCCATGGCAAAACGCCACGTGGTCCTGGGGTGTCTATGAGACCAGTAGCGGGCATACAAGGTTAGTGTCACGTTTGCGGCAACAGTACACTTTTAATTCTGTTCCGGAGATAATTACATGGGCAGTGGTTGACCCAATGGAAATTTTCATGATGCGCACGACTTTACTCGGAATTAAACGCCGGGTGGAAAGTAATTAGATGATTAAATTACGTTGTCTCTGAGAATTATCTCACTATGCACGGTTAACATAATTGGAGAAACTGGCACTATGGTGAACAAGAATGATATGGCGATAACCGAAAGCCAAATCAAAACCTTTCGATGGCTCTTCTATATTAGTTTATTCCAATTGCTGGCATGTCTCGTATTTCCAGTAATCGTGTTTCCAAAACAAATCCTATTTTATATTGAGATGCTCAACGCTCTGACAGTTGGACTACTGTTTGGACTATACTTCTTCGGCGTGAACATATATGGCATGTTTATTGATAAGAGAAGGCGTCCCATTTATATTCTGATAATTGCATTCATCGGCGTGTGGACAATATGGACCATCATAACGTGGCTTTATATAGAACATATGTACTATCTTACTTAGATAAGAAGATCGGTGCAGAGAAAAAGTTACTGTTTAGGATAAGTAGCGTGAAATGTGAAAGAATTCCATTCCCAACATCGCCGATCTCCAAGAAGGCGCGTGGCCCAAAGCTGTTCCATGGGGCACCCCGCGGTGTTATGCGACACTTGAAATGGTGTTTAGGATGCAATGATCTTGCGCAAATATAAGGAAGAAAGAAATGACTGAATCAAAAACAAAACAGAAGCAAAATGTTCCAAGAGGAGGAACAGGCGGCGATATGTCATTTGAAAGTAAACTACATCTACTTTTTCTAGGATTGTTGAGCATCAGTTTCATCGGCTATTTTGCTTTGCGAGAACTTTGGATAGGTTTCATTTTTGCTCACGTGGCAGCTTTGGGTATCATGGGTTTCTACGGTTGCTTGGCGGGTGCGATAGCCAAAAAGAAGGGTTATACTTACGGTAGGGCCTTTCAGATAGGATTTTTCCTTCCTATAATTTTGGGAGGCATTTCAGCTTTCTTGTTTGTTCCCTCAGGACAAAGAGGTTTGCCTTTGACTTGTGGGGGATGGGTAGCTCTGGCCGCTGGTATAGTTGTCGTGATTTCCTATTCCTTCGTCAAGAAAAAGGATACCGGTAGAGAGATTGAATCCTAAGAAGCTTGATCTTATGCTATCTGATGCTTCGGCAATGGGAATTGCCGCAGCCAACGGCATCGGTATTTTCTAATGCCGATGTATCATAGAGATACCCTTTTCGCAGGTGTCTTATACGGCGCTCAAAGCCATGTTTGGAGTGTTATACGGATCAGTATAATCATAGTCAGGTATAATTGGAAAACTGTTCAAACTACATGGCAGAAATTTAATCATGAACAATGTTAAGAATCGCCACCAAAGCTGAAGTCAACTCAGGAGAAATGAGCTCATGCTTAGACAACACCCATTTCTGAGAGCATTATTCATTTTTTTTAGAAGTTGGATAATAGCCATAATAGCACTTCTTATCCTGTATTTTGCCTGGCTCCGGGATTGGCAAATGACATGGGGTGCGACAGAAGAAGAAGTAAGCCGCTACATGGCGGGTGATGAATTGCTAGAGGATCCTGAGCTTAACGCCACCCGCGCAGTCGAAATAGAGGCGCCTCCGGAACAAGTGTGGCCTTGGTTGGTGCAAATGGGATGGAAAAAAGCAGGCTTATATAGCTTTGGAAGGTTGGACAACGGCTGGGTGGCCCGGTCTGCTTGCCAGACCGGGTATATCCTAGGCTTGTTGGTGGGAGTTATGATGGACCCGGCTCGACAAGCAAGCCGGGCCATCCGTCCGGCGGCTTGGCCAGCATTTGTGCCATATCATGGGGAATTTCAATTTATCTTCTTCCCGTTGCCGAATACATTTTCAGCAGCCTCTGAATATATTTCGTGTGCAATCTCTCATGATCCACCAGTCTCCTCAACACTTTTCTTGCGGTCCATAAATCACAGGTGGGGCTTTTATATTTCGCTGGTTGATGGATTCCTCTCATCTTCTCTCTGGGAAGTTTCTCTAAAGACTCAAGCACCAACTCTCTGATGTGATTCAATAGTCCGAAAACGTCTTTGGGGAATTTCTCGGGCATCTCAATATTAAGGCGGTTAACATACCACCATTCCACGTAAGCAATGTGTCTGAGACAATTTCTTATGGAGCGGGGCTCGTCTGGCGGTTTAAAGCTCAGTTGTTTTGCCGTCAGCTCGGAGACTAAGTCAAGCAGGTCTTTACGGGAGTAATCCATCATCTGAATGGTTCTTTTGATGTCGTCTCTCTTCACAGGCAAAACTTCAGACCAGAATAGCGGTTCTGGCTTACCGGCTTTAGCAGGATTGTAGTCTACTCTTAGCATCTCAACGATTTCCATCTCGACTTTATTGCTAATGTGTGGAATGCCCACCCCGTGTTTCTTTAACCACTTAAACCATTCATTTACGGCAATTCTGACTTTTCTTAATGCTCTTTCCTTTGTTTGTCCAAAGACCCAACAACCCGGGAAGTGCGGTACAAAAGCTCCCGTCGCTTGCGGCCCCACCTCAAGACACACCGACATTTTTGAGATCTCTTTTTCTTCTTCTATATAATGCATGTCAATTGGGAGTGTCTGCCTTCAGGCAGACCGAATATCCAGCGAAGGCTCCGATATCTTCTTGAGCCAAGCTAAAGCCAAAGATCCCGCCTCGACGGGGCTTGACATTCCAATGGAAAGGAATCAGAAAGATCGAACCAAAACCAAAAATGGCTTAGCCAAACGTTGATCCAATCCAGTGACCGACGTTGTGGGTTATGATTATTACGACCACGGCGATGAGCAAATGTTCGCCGACCACTTTCCAGGATTTTTCTCTTTGGCCCTTCGCCATGTACAAGCTAAAAATTGACAATGTTGATAACCCCCACGCTATGCTCACAACGATTGCCGTGCCGAGAGAGAACAACAGAATGGGGACAACAAACGTCATGGCAAACACAAACTTGGCCACGAAGGTGAAGATAGTTGATTCCCATATTTCCTTCACGGAGTGTTTGTTCTCGGACTCCTCGGAAACATGTATACCTAGGGCGTCAGAAAACGCATCTGCTATAGATATGGTCAAAATGCCACCGATGACCACTAGCTTTGAATGGGTGCCTGAATGCAGCCCCACCATTAATCCAAGTGTGGTGATTATTCCCGAAGTCAAGCCAAAACTGAAACCTGTTTTAAAAGAATGCCTCATGCTGAAACCTCAACCTCCTGAAATGAATCTTCTGCTCCTGTTAGCAGGGAATGAAGGGGTGCCCGGGGGCGCTGCCACCCTCGTGGGAAACGGCAGGTTTCTCATTCCCAGGTCAACCAGAACTCGTTTTTCCTGCGCCGTTTTATCCCTCCGGGCTTAATGACATCCGGACAGCTTTGCATCCGTTTATCTGCCCAATTATATTACATTCTATCCTGAACTGCAAGAAAATATTGCAGACCCGATTGCCACACAATAGGAACAGGAAATGACCAAAACCGGCTTGCGCATCAAGAAAATTAGAATTAACTCGCCTGGAGCAATTCAATGCTCTGCAAATACGGTCGGCTGTCCTCGGACGGCTTGGAGTTAGTTTGCCCTACTTCCTCTCTTATCCGAAAAACCGAGTGTATCCGAATCGGGGTGCCAGTGGAAGTGCGGCGTGGAATAGATCATCGGTCGATCGAGAGCATCCCTTGGCCGCCACTGTCGAAAAGACTCTCCTCTTTGACTCCATCAGCTCCTGGCCTTTGAAAGTAAGGGTTTTTTCGCATTCCTGCCGCCACCGGGCCATCATCCTATCTCATCTTACTTGTTATCGTACTGTATGCTGCGCTCGAAAATTTCTTGACTTTTTGGTTGACTCGGTAGGGCAGATTACTTATAATGCGGCTTAACTTGGTCTCTTGAGAAGAGAATAGCGGGATGATGCTCACTCATTCAAACAAGCTGAGGATTTTATCCAAGTTCATGTGCCTTGTTCTGAGGCACAAGCCTCAGAATTTCGGTTTGTTACCTGACCAATACGGTTTTGTACGCACGGCGGATCTGCTTGAGGTACTGAAGAATCGGTACGGAAACCTTCAAACCTCGGACGTAGAGGCCGTGGTAGAAAACTGTCCGAAGAACAGGTTCGAAATAAAAGGCCAGAATATCAGGGCCAGGTACGGCCACTCCATCGACGTGATGCTTGATGTAGAACCATCCCGGCCCCCTGACGTTCTCTATCATGGAACCAGCCCATCCATGACAAAAACCATTGCAGAAGAGGGCCTCAGTCCTATGAGAAGAAGGTATGTTCATCTGAGCAAAACCAAAGAGGAAGCTCTTAAGGTGGGGAGAAGAAAATCCAAAAATCCGATCGTTTTTGCCGTAAAAGCAAAAGAAGCATATCGGGAAGGGGTAAAGTTCTATGACATAGGTGTAGTGGTTCTGACAGAAAACGTGTCTCCGAAATTCGTTCAACTCGTCTAAAGATTCTAAAGGGGGCCAGTCTAAAGGAGAAGAATAGACCATGGTTAGAAAAAAATCCTCCGCGACGAAAACTTCCGAAAGAATGAACTTGAAAGGGCTGTGGATAGAGGACTATGAAAAGCTATTGGGAGATCTAGGAGAGAAAAGATATAAGGCCCGTCAACTGGCCTCCTGGATTTATGCCAGGGGGGCTACCGATTTTCCTCAGATGACCGACCTTTCCAGAGATCTCCGGGACAAGCTCGGCCAGATGGCCTTCGTCGATAGCGTCAAGTTGGCTGAGCGACACATTTCACAAAAAGACCTGTCCGAGAAGCTCGTTTTTGAGTTATCGGATGGCCAAAGGATCGAGACCGTTCTGATGTGGGAGGGCAAACGCGTAACCATATGTCTGTCCACTCAGGTGGGGTGCCCGTTGGGTTGCACCTTTTGCGCCACCGGCCAGATGGGTTTCAAAAGGGACTTAACTGCCGGTGAAGTAGTTGATCAGATGATTGCCCTGGGGGAGGACCGCATCACTCATGTGGTGCTTATGGGAATGGGAGAGCCGCTTCTGAATTACGATAACACCCTTAAAGCAATAAGAATCCTAAACGACGAGATGGGGCTTTCCGTCGGCGCCAAGAGAATAACCCTATCCACCGTGGGCATCCCTTCTATGATCGAGAAACTGGCCGATGAGAACCTGAAAATCAAGCTGGCCATCTCTCTGAACGCCGCGACGGATGCGAAGAGAAGCGAGCTCATGCCCATCAATAAAAAACATCCCTTGAAAGAACTGATAGCCGCTGTAAAACACTTCGCCAAGAAGACAAATCGGGGGGTTAGCTTCGAGTACGTTCTGATACAGGATATTAATGACTCGGAACAGGACGCCTTGGCGCTGTCCAAGCTGATCCAGGGAATCCCGTGTAAGATCAACCTCATCCCTTATAATCGGGTTCCGGATTTGCCTTATAATAGACCCTCTGAGGAAAGAGTATTAGCTTTTAGGGACTATCTTTATCCACGATGCCCCGTCGTCACTTTGAGAGTAAGCAAGGGTGAGGATATTTCTGCCGCTTGCGGGCAACTTCGAGCTTAATCTCGAACCATGGCTGACCAGGAGGGCTTCTTCTATTGCGTGGGAGTAGCCTTATTCCTCACGTAAGGCAAACCCGGGGTACGCGTCCGGCCGAGCCATGTGTGGGAGTTACGGCGGTGGTGTCAAAATCCGAATGTGATTTGAAAAAATCCAACCCTTCTTGCCTCTATACGCCTCCACGCGATAGTTTCCCGGCTGATCGGCAGAACACCGCAAAGCCTTCCCCTTCTCTTCTTTGACAATCTTGCCATCACAAAGAACTCTCATTCTGCACTTTCGAGGTGCGCGGACCTCAAGAGATATCTTCTCGGACAAAAAGATGTTGTCGCCTATGCCGACAACTTGGTCTTTGCTCTGGGCACGAAACAAGAATCCCCGGGCGTCACCGCGACGATAGTTGGATATGAAAAGATGACACCCTTTGATAGCATCGATAACTTCGCTTTTGGCCTCAGGCGTATCTGAAGACAATGGTTTTTTCAAAACCAGATGTATCCTCAGGGACTGAAACTGAACCTTATAGGGAAAGATTGTCAGCGTGAAGGGACCAAGTTTATAGGGATAAGCGTGAACATCCACGCCGCTGACGCCGCATACATCTCTTTTCTTGTTCAACTCATCCCATATGCTCAAGGTTTTGGGGGTGGGGCTGGTGAGGAACTTGCGGGGAGAAAGAAACATCCTCAGCTGATTGAGCCGGTTTATCCCCTCCATCCATTCGGACATCTGATTCCAGATTTCAATTCCATCGAATCCTTCCGCGTCCCAGGCGGTCCAGGGAAGGGGTGGAAACTGGGGCAGATCTCTGGTCTCGTCCGGATGTGCAATGATTCCCAGTCCACCCATCTGTTTTATCCTTTTCACGTACTCCCTGGCGGCAAGTTCACCTGGCAGAATCTCGTCAACGTTGAACGCCAGATAGTGGTTAATATTGTTCTGATCATGTATCTCGTAGCCGATTAGAACAAAGGTCTTCCCGTGCCATCCCTCCAGTCCCAGATGCAGGGAGTTTAAGGTCATATGGTCTGCAAACATAAGGAAATCCAGACCCAGTTCCCGTCCGATCTGGATGATCTCAGGAACAGACTCGGTACCGTCTGAGTCGGTGGAATGAATGTGCGCGACTCCCACATACTCGTGCCATTCTGCCCAGTATGGCCGACCTGACAAAGCACCTCCTTGAGCGCCCCGCTGCTTCACGAGCTACGCGCCAGAACTTTTCTTTTCTCGAACAGATCCGGCACCCTTAACAGTATGAGAAGACCCAAAACCATCATTATGACTAAGATTCCCACGGCAAAACGGTATTGGATGGTCGAAATCACTTGATGAGAAAACTCAAAACCAGCATTCTCTAAACACGAAACCACATTTTGAACTATCGGATTATCAGCCTTAAAGTACAGCACCGCCGCTCCCCAGAGAATCGGACCCAAGACAGCGGCGACCTTACCGGACAACGCATACAGACCAAAGAACTGACCCAAAGTTTGTCGAGGCACCAGCCCGGCCAGAAGAGGACGAGAAGCGGTCCACGTGGATCCAAGGCAAATGCCTATCAAGGGTCCCATTATCCAGAAAATGGTTCGGTTAGCCGTAAACATGACCACCAACAAGGAAGTTATCCATCCTAGAACAACAAACACCAGGGTCTTTTTTGGGCCGATCAAATCGGTGACGTAGCCGCACAAGAACGATCCAATCACGGCGAAGCTCGTGGCAACTATAAAGAACCAGATTTTTATCGAGTCGGGAAAGCCCATAACCACCTGAGCGTAAACCGCCATGAAGACGCTGACCGTAGCAATGGCATCCGAAAAGAAATAATATGCCAAGAGAAACTTCAATGCCCCCGGAAATTTCCTGGTGCCAGCTATGCCTTCCCACACTCGCCGAAATGCTTCTTTTATCTTTATCTTCTCCCGGACTCGGGGCGTTCTCTCCCTAACCCACAGAAATATGGGCAGACTGAATAAAAGGAAAAAAATTGCCGTGGGAACAAAGGCGTCCTGTCTTCCACCCTGGCCAAAAGGGAGTCTGAAACCGAAGATATGACCTTCCACAAAAGGTTTGACCAGAAGCAAACCTATAATCGCCCCTACATACCCCGTGGCCACTCCCCATCCGGAAACTCTGCCCATGCTATCCGGGGTGCTTACATCAGGAAGAAGAGCGTTGTAAAAGACCAGTCCCCCTTCATAACAATAGTTGGCCAGGGCAAACAGTATCAAAGCTATTAAGACTCTGCTTGCAACTCCCGTTATAACACTACTGCTAACGCCCATAACCAGAGTCGCCAGAATACAGCCAGAGGTCAAAATCAAAAGAAAGGGCACCCTCTTCCCTCTTGCATCCGAGATGGCACCCAAGGCCGGCATGGTTATGGCTACGAGAAGCATGGAAGCAGCATAACTGAGGCTGTAGTAGATATCCTCCATTTTATTATCCACTACCACCCACTGAGCAAAATACATGGTTACTATGTTCATGGAAAAGATGGTATTGGCAAAATCGTAGATCACCCAGCCGGCCGTAGCTTTTTTGTTTTCCGCTGACTGATTATGCATGGGACTCCAGTCTTGAGGTTGCCAGATGGGGCTGCATAAACCAAAGTATCATCTTGCCGCTATCCACAAGCCCAGCGCCGCGCCCAGAACGTCTGCAACCAAATCTTTATAGCTGAATTTGCCTGCCGGCGTTCTCTGGTCGTAAAACTCCTTTCCCAACCCCAGGCTCAGGGTCAGGCTCACGGAGAAATATGCCGACGATTCCTTCTTGTTATAGTAGAAATCCCGAAAGACGCTGTAGGATACTCCGGAGAGAAAAGCACTAACCGCCAAGTGCTCCAGCTTGTCTGGTGCAAGCCATTTATCGGAAAACCCAACGGTGTCGGATGGAGAAGAATGAAAGGAAACGACAACATCACAACTCGTATCACCCCAAGCAAGTCGAACTACAAGAAACAGCCATATCAAGAAGCAGATGGATTTCTTGGCCCCAGACCACTTCTTTTTCATGATCCAAATTTCGCAGGGCTAAACTGCCTGCTCCATTATTGACAGGATCTCCCGGATATTGGCAGCCGCACCTTCAGCGCACCAAAAAATGTCCAGGCTGAAGCTTGCGGCCGCAGTACCAGCAAAAAGATTCACTAATTACAACCCCAACTCCGCATGGATGTTCTGCATCCCCTCCAGAGCCAGTTTTATGAACTCATCCAAGGGAAGTCCAATCTTTTCACAAGCTTTGATATCTTCTCTGCTTGCTCCCGCCGCAAATCTTTTCTCCTTGAATCTGTTTAGGACGAACTCCACGGTGACATTCTTCAGTTTCTTGGTGGGATGCATCAGTGCGGCGGCAACTATCAAACCGCTCAACGGATCTGCCGCAAACAGGGTCCAGTCCATCCTGGATTTTGGCTCCACCTTGCCGGGATGAGCCTTGATGGCATAAAGTATCCTATCGTCCAGGTGATAATCTTCCAGCCACTGGCAGGTCAGGAGGGAGTGGCGATCAAAATCATCCACCGTCTCATCGTAATCCAGATCGTGGAGAAGTCCGGTCAGCCTCCACAGGTCCACGTCCTCGTTGAGGTGCTCAGCCACCCTCTTCATAATCGCCTCCACCGCCAGCATATGCTTGACCAGGTTTTTACCCTTGACCTTAGACTTCACCAAATTCAAAGCTTCTTCCCTGTTCATATTCAACCTCGCTTTCCGTGACGACGCGTACTTAAAGCAGTGGAATCATCCAAGCCGACCTTTCCGTTTTGCTTTCGAGGTCAATCAAAGAACTCCCAGTAGAATCCCCACCAGTAACTTCTCTGCCGCACACAGTAGTCACCCGTCAGTCGATAAGCCTGATCGGTGATATTGCGAACCGCGTAATGAAAGTAGAAATCCAGGAATCGCACCGTCACCTTCCCGTTCAAGACGGCCACGCCCGATTCCCTATCCTGCTCATATTCGTCCATGAACCTCTCAGACAGGATATTTGTCTCCAACCTGACTTTGAACCCTATCTCTCTTCTCAGAAACTCATTCTCAAATTGGATGTACCCGAAAAAGGAATGCTTGGGAGAGTGGGGCAGTTGAGTTTTCCTGTCTGAATCTCTGCCCTGCTTGAAGCTATACGAGACGTACGAACTCAAATGATCCAAGGGCTCAAATTCCGCGTTGATATTCGCTCCCCAGATTCTTGCTTCGGAGTTGACCGGTTTGTAGTGTCCGTAGTACATGGTAGTGTCCACGTTTGACCAGAAGATGAAATCATCGATTGTGGAGACGAAAAAATAAGCACCCATCCTGTAGTGATTCCTCTGGATGTTCGCTCCAATATCAGCGATCAAAGACTTCTGTGGCCGTACGCTTGGGTTCCCTTCCTCGCTATAATCTGGAACCGTGTCTTTGAACTCCACTGAAAAAGAGGACCAAAATCGGTCCATAGGAGTCGGGTAGCCGACAAACCTCCCCAAAGTCGAAAACAAGTCAACGCCCTTTGAAATTGCATATGATACGCCCCCGCATGCAGAGATGCCAGCGTCCAATCCCTCTTCCTTTGCCACCTTGGAACACAGAAGCAACAGAACGGTCGGGCGCAGGTGGAACAGATCCGCAAACATGAGTTGACCGCGATACACCGCATCCTCTCTGTTCAATTGCTGGAGACTCTTCCTGTCCACCCGTCCCTGGATTCTGACAAGACTTCTCTCCCTCTCCAGCGTCTGAGTAACGGTCAGCCCAACCGCTTCATTGATCTTCCTGGTTTCAAAACCGTACGCTCCGCCTTTGACTTCCTGATTCTGTTTGTCGTATCGCCAGCTGACACTCAAAAGAGCATGAATATTCTTCTGCCAGAACATATCACCGGTCAGCATCCAGTTGCTTAACGTTCTTTCCGCGTCTTTATGGCTTGCATCAGGGAACAGAGGAATCTCCATCTCGCTTTTATATTGATATCCCGAGAGCCGAACATCCAGTCGTCTTTTCAGATTGAAAGTGGTTCTGCCAGAAAGAGAGGTGGCATCATAACCGTCATTTTCCAAAGCACCATCCGAGTTTTCGAATTCGGCTGTTAGGTAGAACTTCCCCCGGGAGGTCAATGCTCTTCCGAATTCCGCCTGCGTTCTGTTGAATCCCCACGGGCCTCTGTTTGCCGTCATCCTGGAGTACGGCTCCAGTCCGCCGAAATCCTTGGTGGTGATGTCTACTCCCAAAATCCCTGTGCCGCACCCCCACAAGCTGGCTATCCCCGCCGGCAGAAATTCCACCTTTGAGATGTTGGAAAGCGCTACCGAATTCAGATCCAGCTGTCCTGTTTGGGGAAAATAAATGTCCTGTTGTCCAAACATGTGTCCGTCAATAAACAGATTGACTCCCCGCGGATTGCCGCCGACTAAGCTCCTCTCAGGCTGTCCCCACGACCCCACCTTCACCACATCTATCCAGCTTCTCATCTGGAGGAGCTCCCCTACGCTCTCGGCGATTGAATTATCAATGTCTTCAGGAACAATCTTATCCGAAAAGGAGAAAACGCGACGGAGCTTATCTCTGAATGGATCGGCTTCGACAAACCTTCCAGTGTGCACCACACCAACGAATTCGAAGCTATCTTTGTCGATAAGCGAATCCAGGGAATCCGGATCAGCGGTCAAGAGAGAATCCGGGGTCTGGGGAGATGCTGTGGAACCAAGCAGAACAAAGAGAAAAAAAAGTGAGAGATTCAGTCTCAATCAAGTTCCCTTCGGAAGAGATTCCTTTTCCTCAAGCACCGTCTTTACCGCTTCAACCACCATCTCCGGTTGGATAAGATCCATACACGGTTTGGCCTTCTTTCGACAACTTTTTTCACCGTGCAGGCTGCAGGGACTACACTCGACGTCCGCGCAAAGCATCACGCCTTTTGAACCGAGGGGAGCAAAACCTAATCTCGGATGGGTAGGTCCAAATATCGCCACCACCGGGACACTTAAGGCTGATGCGATATGCATCGGACCGGAATCATTGGTGACCAGGCAAGCACATCGCTGAATCAGTGCCATCAATGCCCCCAAGGACAAGCCCACCACTTTGAGTACTTTTGCCTTTGGCAACTCCTTTTGTATATCTTCAACCAGCTTCTCTTCGCTACTGTCTCCAAACAAAAGGACTTTGCAGTTGAGCCTTTCAATCAAGGTTCGGCACGCCTGTGCGAATCTGGCTTCATCCCATCTTTTGGTCTCCCACCTTGCTCCCGGGTGCAGACCCACCACAATATCATGTTTTTCGACGTTCCGTTCAAGCAGAAAATGCTCTGCGAATTTGCCATCATCCTGACCTAAGAAGAGGGTTGGATTCTTGTCGTCTACCTCGACGGGAATCTTTCCTAGGGCCTCTAGGTACGAGTCGACTGTATGGACAGCCTCCGTTTTCAGGAATTTAAGATGTACCATCAGGAATCGGGATAGCCAGCGTTTGTCGTATTTCAGTTTGCCTTTCGATTTCACCAGACGGCGGACAAGGAAGCTGCGCAGATTGGCATGCAGGTCGATCAGCAGGTCGAATTCATAACGTCTCAACTGGGATATCAGATTCATCAATCCAGTCAGACCTTTGTGCTGTCGCTCGGGATCAAACTCTATTAAGTGAGAAATCCGGGGATCATTTCTTACCAGGTCGGCATACTGAGCTTTGGTCAGAAAGAATATGCGGGACCGGGGGAATTTGGCTTTAAGCGCTCCCAGAACCGGGGTAGTCAGAACCACATCCCCCAGTGAACTGAAACGGACCACAAGGATCTGCTTGACCTGTTTCTGCATTGGTGTGACAAGAAGAACCTGAGCACCGGAGCTCATCTCCGGCGTGGAATTCACACTGTCAAAATCAAAAAGAAAAGTCCTACTGCAAGGCAATAGTATCCGAAGTATTGAAATTTCCCTTTTTTGATCATGTTGAGGAGAAACCTGATGGCCAGGTATCCCACCACAAAAGCAGTGGCAGCACCCACCAGATGGATCGCCAGATTGTGACTCACTTCTGATTGAGCCCGGACTTCCTTCAGTTCGACCAAAGATGCGCCCAGAATGGCAGGCAAAGAGAGAAGGAAAGAGAATTCTGCCGCCTTGGATCTTTCCAGCCCCTTGAAAATTCCAGTGCCGATGGTGAGACCGGAGCGAGATATCCCCGGAACCATAGCCAAGGCCTGCACCAGGCCCACGGTAAACGCATCACTTAGAGTTATCTTCTTTCTAGAGGCTCCAAAGAATTGGGTAAGCAACAAGACCGTCCCGGTAAACAGGAGCATGAAAGACACCAGTGCTACAGAGGCAAAAAAGAATTCCACCTGATCTTTTAGCAACAATCCTGCAATTCCGGCCGGGATGCTTCCGGCAATAATTAGCCAGAACAGACGCCAGTCCTCCGAACCGGATGATTTGTCCCCAACCACGAAAATGGACTTTGATTTGCTCCATACTGCTTCGAGCATGGACCATATTGTATGTCTGAAAACAACCACCACGGAGACAAATGTTCCCGCATGGGCAAAAACCTCAAAGCTTATGTCATCGAACTTGACCTTTAGGAGGAACTCACCCAGGACCAAATGTCCAGAACTGGAAATGGGCAAAAATTCGGTCAAACCCTGAACGGCGCCCAGAATGATTGCTTCAAGTAGGCTCAAAAAGTCCCTTTCTTCACAGAGGCGATCCCGCCGGAGGCTCTAAAAAAAGCTCTGGAGATCCAGAGCTTTTTTCATCTTCCTCATTTGACCGGGTCAGAATACGTTGTAGTTTATTCCGCCCACAAAGCCCACGTTATCGTCTATTTCTAATTCGCCAACCAGGAACAGGCCAGCCGAGAGCTTCAGTTCTGCACCCAATGCCAGAGCAAGGTCTAAGTCGCTATCTGTACGGTGGCCGGTCTCCCAACCCAGGGGTCGGACCCAGGATCTTTTGTAGCTCTGTCTCTCCCAGCGAACATTCAAGCGGCCATATGGGGTGACGCTCTTGGCCTCGTAGTAGTTGATCTGGTAGGATGCCACGATGTTGCCACCCAATGAGAATATGCTGAAATCCGATATCTTCGCATATTCCGTTCCTCCTCCGACCGAAACATCCAATGGATCGCCGGACTCCTGATCGACAAACCAGTATTTTAGATCGCCCCCTATGACTATACCTGTGCTGCTTTCACCGTATCCCGGGTCCAAATCGATCAGCCCCATCTTGAAGCCAAAATCCAAGTATTTGGTCATTCCATAACGAAACTGCCCAAATACAGAGAACGCATCCTCGTAGACCCCCAGATACCCACCCAACAAAACTTCTCCTCTGTCTGCAGTCGGTGCCGGAGAGAGCTGCCCCAGGAATTGAGCCGAGACGGAGGAAAGCGGAAGAACCATCATCACCAGGGCAAGTACAAGAGCATTTCTCATAATCGTCCTCCTTAAGCATAATTATGGCGCGTAAGATTATAACACAACCTTCTCTGTTTGTCAACTATTCCGGGGAAGGCGCGTTCAAAAGCTTCCCGGAAGATGAATCCCTTCAAGCGGAGTCGAGATTACGCGGATCCGAGCTTAACCAAAGGCTTTGGAATAGCCGGGTTCCTTCAATGGAGCAACATTAGCTTTACGGAATCAGAAAGTGGACTTCGACCCGTCCCTGCGAGGCTTAAGGAAGCTTATAGGTAAGCCCCGCCAGCAGCGTGACATAGCGCGTAGGGTCGTTCTCCGTCCGAATGGAGGTGTATCTCGCCTCAGCCAAAAACTCCAGCGGGAAGGCTGGCGCAGATAACACAAAGCCGCCCACCACATGAAGTCCCAGTTTGCTCTGATCAGCGGGCACATAGATGGAGTACTCATCATTAGAGATCCCGTAGACCAGTCTATGTACGCCTGCTCCGGCTCCGATAAACGGTTTCAACGCAGGAAGAGAGTAAACGTACTTGGCAGTGCCGTTCAAAGAGACATCGCTTACGGAGAAATCTGCTCTGGTTTGATTGTCCAGGACAATCCCTTTTTCCTTCCAGGCATATTCTACTGATGCCTCCAGATGGATTACCTTCAAGGTCCCGATGTCAAGATGCACCCCTACCATGGGCATTTCCTTGAGCCAATCGTCATTCAGAGTAGGGATGAGGTTCAAGTTGTCATTCTTGTAATTCGAAATCATTCCCCCGCGTACACCTATGCCCAAGCCAGTGATGCCCCAGGCATCCGAGCCGCACCACAAAAGAACAAGAACGCCAAAAAGAAAGAGACGGTTTCTCATCTCCCCTCCTGTGAGTTAAGGTGGAGTCTCTTTAAAAAAGATTATCGCCCTCTCAATCCCATAAATGCGATCATCTTGACCGTGTTCTTACCTTCCCTTCTATAGGAACTAAACTGCTCCCGGTCGCAACAGGTGCACCTGTCCACGCAAAACATCTTATCCTCTTTTACTCCGCAGCTTGTCAATTGTTTCATGTTCGCGCAAACCAAATCGAGCATCAGTCCCTCGTCTTCACCAGCCCTGATGCATTCCTTCCCAAACAGAATTCCCACATCGTGGGAGACCTGATAGCAGCAGCTGTGGATACATGGACCGAAAACAGCCACAAACCCTGCCGGATCACACTTGAGTTGCCGCTTGGAACTCTCGGCAGCCCTCCGCGCGATTCCCAGCAGCGTTCCTCTCCAGCCTGCATGCACCAACCCGATTACCTTGCTCCTCTGGTCCAAAAGAAAGATGGGGAGGCAATCAGCTACGCTCACAGAGATGACAATGTCATCTCTGTTGGTGAGCACGGCATCTCCCTTGTATCTTTTTTTCAGAATATCCTCACCTGTTATGACCACACACGTGTCCTGATGCGTCTGGATTAGGGTGACAGGTCTTTTTCTCTCCCGGTCGATCTTGCTCAGGACCTCTTGCAGTTTCGCTTCCCCTCCGTGGGCGGAGAAACTCTCGGTCTCTGTGAGGAAACCGTGGAGGAGAAAGGGATATCCCTCCAATGGCGGAAATGTAAACCACTTGATACCGTTTGTCCGGTGGGACACCGCCTCACTTGACCGCATCTGTGCGCGTCTCCTCCACGCTTTCACCCATCTTGGATCTTTCCACCTGAATGACGCCTTTAACCTTCTTCACTTTCTTCAAGGTTTTGTTCAGATGGCTTATGTTCTTCACCTCGATGATGAACCATCCGGTGGAGGTGGTTTCCCCTCCCTTTATCTCTGCGCCTCGAACATTCGTGTCAGCATCCGATATGGCCTGGGTTATGTCCCTGAGCATGTTCTTGCGATCTTGGACTATCACGTCCAACTTCACCAGGAAAGACTGATCTTTGTCCACGTCCCACTTGACCTCCACCTTTCTATCATCTTCCATTCGCAACTGCAGAGCATTAGGACAATCAGATCGGTGGACGGAGACTCCCCGACCCCGGGTGACGAATCCTATGATTGATTCTCCGGGCACGGGCTGGCAGCACTGGGCGAATCGGAACATCAGTCTATCCATGCCTCCGATTCTTATGCCTCTGGTACCTCTGGCCTTATCGACGAATCTCTGGATGGTCGAAGGCTCGATCTCTTTTTGGATTTCCGGGGGAGCCAGTTTGGTCAGTACGGGCTTGGTGGAGATGATGCCGTTTCCCAGAGCGAAGAACATCGCCTCCGCATTCTGAAAGTTCAAGCCCATAGCCAGATCGGAAAGCTCGGGCTCGGGTGGAAGTTTCAGGTGACGCTTCTTCAACTCCTTCTCCAGGATCTCCTTTCCCAGGCTGACGCTCTCCTCATACCTTCTCTGCCGCAACCAGTATCTGATCTTGCTGCGGGCCCGGGTGGTCTTCACGATCTTCAGCCAATCCTGCGAAGGCGTCTGATGCGGAGAGGTCAGCACCTCCACCTCCTGGCCGCTGGAAAGCACCGCATTCAGGGGGATCATCTTCCCATCCGCCTTGGCGCCGATGCAGCGATTGCCGATCTCGCTGTGGACCGCATAGGCGAAATCCAGGGGGGTGGATCCCTTAGGAAGCTGCTTTAGTTCCCCTTTGGGAGTGAAGACGAAGATATCATCCCGGAAAAGGTCGATCTTAAGATACTCCAAGAACTCGGACGGGTTGGTAAGATCCTTCTGCCATTCCAGAACTTCTCTTAACCAGGTCATCTGTTTGTCAGATTCGCTGGGCTCTCTTCGCCCCTCCTTATACATCCAGTGCGCTGCTATGCCGTATTCTGCTGTCCTGTGCATGTGATGGGTTCTTATTTGTATCTCCACCATTTTCCCCCGGGGACCGATTACCGTGGTATGAAGCGACTGATACATGTTGGATTTGGGGAGAGCAACGTAATCCCGAAACCGATCTGCCACCGGCATCCACAAAGTGTGAACTATCCCCAGAGCGTGATAGCACTCTCCTTCTGAGTCCACGATTATTCGGATGGCAAAAAGATCAAAAATCTCCTCGAAGGGCTTCTGCCTCTTTTTCATCTTGCGGTAGATTGAATCAAAATGCTTGGCTCTACCGGTAATGTCCGCGTTTATCTCGGCCTTCTCCAGCTCCCTTTGGAGAGGCTCAGTTATCTCGCGTATGTACGCTTCCCGATCCTCTCTTCTGGCGTTGATCTTGCGCACCAGCTCGTCATAAGCTTCCGGGTCAAGATACTTAAGTGACAAATCCTCCAGTTCCCATTTTATTCTGGCCATCCCGAAACGATGCGCCAGGGGAGCATAAACCTCGCGGGTTTCCTGGGCTATCCTCCTTTGCTTGGACATCCCCAGCGAATCTAAGGTCCTCATGTTGTGCAGCCGATCCGCCAGTTTAATGATGATCACCCGGATGTCTTCCGCCATGGAGATGAGCATCTTCCGAAAGTACTCCACCTGCTCCTCTTCCAAGCTTTTGAATTTGAGTTCTCCGATCTTGGTGACCCCGTCCACCAGATCGGATATCTCCTCCCCAAACTCCTCTCTCACCTGATCAATGGTCACGTCGGTGTCCTCTACCACGTCGTGGAGCAGTCCAGCGGCAATGGCAGCCGAGTCCAGGTGTTGCTCTGCCAGGATGAAAGCTACCTCCAAACAGTGTTCCAGGTAGGGCTTTCTGGACACCCGATACTGTCCGCTGTGTGCCTTAGCCGAGAACTCGTATGCTTTCCGCAGGAGAGGAATGTCAATGTTAGCGTTGAAGGACTCTACCCCTATGATGAATTCTGCCAGATTCATCTATCTCGCCTCTGGTATCACTTCTTCTTATGTCCCAGGATCCCGCTGCAAGTATTTGCTGTCGTCTGATTCACCGAGCTTGAGCTGGGAAGGCAAGCGTTCACCTCATTAATACCTTTAAAACCTCAATAAAGCGGTGTCAGTCTTTTAACTCGGCTTGACCCTCACTCTTTTTCTCAGCACAGAAAGTGCTTTGGAAACGATATAATCAGCTTTGATCTTCTCCATGCAATCGTAGTGAGGACATTTTCTTGGCTGGCACTCGGAGCACACCGGAACCGGCGGCAGAACCACTTCATGATCCTCGCCGTAAGGTCCCCATCTTATAGGACCGGCAGCAAAGACAGGACAGAAGATGGCCACCGTGGGGGTACCCACGGCTGCAGCCAAATGCATCGGCCCGGTGCTGTTGGAGATCAGTGCGTCGGATTTCTTCAGGATGGCTGCCAGCTGTCTTAGGTTCGTCCCGCCGGTTAAATCAATTACGCTATGCTCCATATTGCCCTTTATGAAATCGACCAACCCTCTCTCTTTCTCACTACCGGTGAGTATTATTCTTGCGTTGGCTTTCTCAGCCAACACGTCCGCGACCTGCGCAAATTTCTTCGGCGGCAGATTAAGAGATGAGTTCCCGCTTCCCGGATGAATCGCCACCACCGCATTTTCCCATGTAAGTTTAAGCTCCTCCCAGGTTCTCTGCGCAAATAACTCTTCTTCAGGTGAAAGATACACCCTGGGACAAACCTTCTGCGGTCGTATCCCTAACGGCTGCAAGAGGTCCAGATTGTATTCCGCCTCGTGACGCAGGTTCATTCTCCTGTGAACGTAAACCTTCCGGTTGAACAGAAGCTGATAAAACCTGTATCCGGTCCCGATTCGATACCTTACCCCAGCAAGAAAAAGCAGCAGCGCCAGCCTGAGCGTTGGCCGGAGCAGGATACTAACGTCGAAATCTTTTCTTTTCACCTCTTTAACCAACACGGAAAACCCTTTGAGTCCTCTATGGCGGTTTTCGAGGTCATCAATTATCACATCGTCAACATTGGGGTTGTTTTTTAGTACGTCCGCGGCGTAGGCAGACACCAGCATGCTAACCTGCACTTCCGGGTAACGAGATTTTAGGGTCTCCAGAACCGGCGTGGACAGGACTACGTCCCCGATCCGATCAGTTCTGGCAATCAGAAATCTTTCCTTGCCGGTCAGCTTAAGCTTTCTCATTTTACCTATCATAAGGGAACCGCCACAATCTATATAAGGTATACGATAACATTGGTCGTCAGGCGCAGGCCCTTTTGAACGGTGTGAGATACCCTTTTTACTGGGCTTCGGTTTTAGATTGGCTTAGGTGCCAGAGCTTCACGTATTTGGAGAAAACGTGGAAAGCCGACGATAAGGCTAAGATCAGTCCGTGTGCCCCGTCCAGGAAGCCCTTCCTGAGAAAATACATCTTGAGGAAAGTAACAGGTGGTCTCAAAAGGATATCCGTCAGTTTTGCTCCTCTTCCCTCTTGCCGAAGCTGACGGGCGTCCAGTGACGTATAATGGTTTAACTTCTTCAGGTAGTGATCGAAGTCCGGGTCGGTATAGTGGAGCAAATCATTTCTCAAGAATCCGGTCTGACCTGAGACTGTTACCTCCTCATGCACCAGCCGATTGGTGAAGCGCCCCTTGTTCTTTCTAAAGAGCCTTAAAACCCAATCAGGATACCACCCGCCGTGTTTGATCCATCTGCCCAGGAAATTTGACCTTCTGGGAATGTAGTAGCCATCTAACGACTCCTCGGATTCTGCTATTCCTTGAATTTCACCTCTCAGTTTCTCCGACACTATCTCGTCTGCATCCACTGACAATATCCAGTTTGAGGCAGCCTTACTCCTGGCAAACTCTTTGGCCGGACCGAAGCCCTCCCACTTCAGGTCGTAGATTTTATCGGTGAACTCAGAGGCGATTCCTTTGGTGTCGTCCGTGCTCCCCGAATCAACCACAACTATGTCATCTGCCCAGCTGACGCTTTCCAGGCACTTTCTTATGTTCTCAGACTCGTTATGCGTGATGACGATACAGGAGATCCCGCTCAAGATTTCTCCTCCGCAGCTTTGAGTTGAAGCACCGTGGCCAATCCCAGAATGAACATAATAAGCATGTTCACTTCGGCATCGGTGTAGTAACACTGAAACAAGCCGGCGAAAAGGAATGCCACGATGGCGACGATTCCGCCGATTTGCATAACGTAGCCGAAGCTGCTCCGTTTCTTCTTCAACACCGACTTTATGCCGGAACGCAGAAAGACCACCCAGATGCTCAGATAAGCTAAAAGCCCCAGCAAACCGGAGTTGACCGCCACATTCAGGAAATCATTATGCGGATGGCAAGTGGTATCGTAGATCCCATCCACCTTATACCGGTCAAACATCTGGCCGAAGTTGCCCAGTCCGACTCCCCAAATGGGTTTGGCCTTTATCATGTTGATCGAGGTCTGCCAGAGTCTTACTCTCGTCGATTCGGGCTTGTCCTTGGAAAGATCGATTTCCTTGATTCTGTCTAAACTAGTGGGTTCGATCACGAGCACTAAAACGCAGACCACCAAGACGCCCATAATCATAAAGTAAACAAACCTGCCACCCTTCAGAAGACCCAGCGCCACGATTCCGGTCAGCGCTCCAAACCAGGCACTGCGAGCATAGCTGAAAACTAAAGAGAGTCCCAATAGCGCGGGTGCCGCAAAATCGAGAATCCTGAAGAGACCTGGTCTTTTGCGGTATAACAAAAAGGTTGATGCTAACAGGAAAACCAGCATGCAGTAACCACCGAAGGTGAGATGATGGTCAAAAAGCCCCAGGCTTATAAAAACTTCACCCCTTGGCTCCAGCGTCCTCTGTCGATATAGATCCATACCTCCATAGTGCTGCCAGATAGCATAAATCGCTACCAGCGTAGAGGCGAGAATCAGAACGGTCAGCAAACTCTCAACTTCTGTCTCTTTTTTGATGCCATTCACAACCAGGAAAAAAGCTAAAAGCAGCCATTCTTCTTTCAGAGCCAGAAGGCTGTTGAGCTTGAAAGGGGAAAAGATCACAGAGATTATCATGGCAGCCGCATACAGAATAATCGGCAGGTTCAATGGTGTGCGAACAAAATGTATTCTTCCTGCCAGAATCATCTTGAACAGGCAAGCCAAAAGGCCCAAAAGCAACAGCGTCTGGGCGCCCGCAATAGACCAGGGAGAGAAAAAGGCGAAGCCACACAGGGAGAACCAGACAATCTTTTCAACGATTCTTATTCCGTCATCCTTTGCCATGATGAAAAAGCAAGCAGACCGGTTAGTTCAGAAGGCTGAAATACACTTCCTGGGTTCTCTGAGCAAATTTATCTAGAGTGAATTTCTGCAGCACGATGCTCCGGCTTTTTTCACCGAATTTCTTTCTTTTGCGATGGTTTTGTAAAAGCTCGATGAGCGCGTCAGCTAATTCTTGCGCGCTCCCAGGATCCACCACCAAGCCATTGATCCCATCTTCCACCACCTCGGGTATGGAATTAACGTAGGTCCCCACTACCGGCTTTCCCATAGACATGTATTCCAAAGCCACCCGACATATGGTCTCCGATCCAACCGAGGCAACCACCCCCACGTCGAAAAGGGAGATGATATCCCGTATATCTTTGATCCTTCCCACCAATCGAAAACTCTCTTGTATACCCAGAGTTCTTGTCCTTTCTTTCAACTGATCCGCAGTTAGCTGTGCGTCCTCCCCGCAGACGATGAATGTGGTACGCGGAACTCTCTTTAAAACGTATTTCGCGGACTGAATGAAGTACTTATGACCTTTTACCGGAGAAAGTCTGCCTACCATTCCCACCACCAGATTCCTGTCTGGAATGGTCAATTTTTCTCTCCACTTCGTTCGGTTCGACTCGGGCGAAAAGAAATCATGGTCTGTCCCCACCGGGACATTTATCACCTTCTCGTCTGGAATGCTGAGATCTTTTATGTAACTTGCCCTGAGAGTGCCGCAGGTGGTGATGATCTTGTCGGTGAGTTTACTGTTCAGGAAACGATTAAAAATATTCGGCCGGGGCGGCCTCACGTCTCCCCTGGTTCTAACCAGCGGAACCCTTCGCTTGGAAAAGTTTTTGGAAAGTGCAGCCACCAGATGACCCTCTCCCCGGTGTGCATTGATCACATCAA